>OCOJ01045188.1_pt1 | contig 10576 bp, 8 predicted proteins | sample 1539251 | NCBI WGS metagenome assembly OCOJ01 (sample SAMN01911457, study PRJEB22624) | soil metagenome | biome: Soil | place: Malaysia | collected 2012-04-30 | depth RA_metagenome m
GGAAGCGTCAACCCTACCAACTGGACCAGCAACGTCCCCGTGAACAGATTGATCAGGTAGTAGAACAGCGCCGCGCCGAGCCCCGCGACTATGCCGACTGGCACCGCGATCACGACCCAGCGAGCGAGGTCGCGATAGACGCTCGTCCAGGGAGCGGTGCGGTACCCGCGTAACGCCGACGACCAGCGGTTCCAGAAACGATCGGGCCCCCTCGGGGGCCGGCCCGATGTGTTCGGAGAGATGTCGGAAGAAGGGTTCGAATCCGTGGCCGGTTCACCGTCCGGCGTTCGGGAACCGTGATGTTGTAAGGGATTTGCGGACCTGGGCCGGGCCCCGAAGACTTTTGTTCTCCGATGTCTACGTAGCACCGAGCACGCGATTCGCCGGACCCCGTGAGGCGTTCGGAGGCAGGCTGAGGGCCCTGTACCCTCGCTGGAGCCGCCCCCACGCAGCTAGGGGGTCAGAGTGCACTATGAGCCACCCGAACCTAACGCAGCATCGATGCCAGCCACGGGGGAGGTTCGACGTCCGCCTCCGGGGCCGATGGGCGCACGCACGTGAAAGCGCGCTCCTGTCACCAGGATTCCCATGCCGGCGGCCGCGCCACGGCCTTTCGGAGGAACGTTGATCGCTCAGCTGCCGCCGATGGCGCTTCTCCTGCCGCTGCTGGTCGGGGCGAGTGGCGTCGCGGTCACGGTCTGGGTCGTACCCCTGCTATGGGTCCGGCGTACTCGCTGGAGCGAACGGACCCGTGCCTCCATCGTTTCGATCTTCCATGGTCCTGTGCTCGCCGCGGTCCTCGCCGCGACGCTGGTAGAGCTCGATTCCCTGTTCTCCGCCGCGAATCCGGGAGCGCTTCCGTCGCTGCTCGCGCCTGCGGCGGTCACGGTCATCGCGGAGCTCGCCGTGATCTGGGCTGTCGTGGGGGTTGCGGCCATGGCNGTGATCTGGGCTGTCGTGGGGGTCGCGGCCATGGCCGTTCGACGTCACGTGCTCTCCGACAAGTCGAGGTCGGGCCGCTTCCTCCTCTACGGAATCTACCTCGCGGGGCTCCTCGGGGTGGTCGTGGCCCTGCTTTCTTCTCCGGAAGTGCCACGGCTCGCCGGGGGCATCTGGGCCATCCTCGGGTTCGGCGCCGGGCTTCTCGTGACGTACCTTACGGTCCACATCGTGAACGTCATCGCCGAGCGTTACTTTGGGGCCCTCGCCCACAGTCGGCCCCGCCTCGAGACGATTTATCGCTTCCTGCGTCGCGCGCTCCTCGGTGTGATCGTGCTGATCGGCGTGGCCGTCTCGACCTACACCAACTTCCCGAACGCGGCCGCCGGCGTCACTTCCCTGTTGCTCGCGGCCGGCTTTCTGTCCATCGTCGTCGGACTCGCGGCCCAATCCACCCTCTCGAACGTGATCGCCGGCGCCATGGTCTCGCTCGCCCAACCGTTCGAGATCGGCGACGCCGTCGTCTTCCCGTACCCGAACGGAGACTGGTGCTTCGTCGAGGACATCCAGCTCACGTTCACCGTGCTCCGAACCTGGGACCTCCGACGGCTCATGGTCCCGAACGCGATGTTTCAATCGAGCGTCCTCGTGAACTACACGGCGGTGGACCCTACGATGCTCGTCATCGTCTCCCTCCAGATCACGTACGAATCGGACGTCGACCGGGCTCGGGAGGTCATGCTAGACGAGGCACGCCGCCACCCCGATTTCCGGCCCCTTGGGAACCTTCCGATCACCCACGTCATGGAATACGCGGACAACGGTGTCCAACTGCGGCTGCTCAGCGCGGCGAAGGACCAACCGACCGCGTTCCAGATGGAGAAGGATCTTCTCTACACGATTCGCAAGCGTTTCACGGAGATCGGGGTGCAACTCCCATACCCCACTCGACGGGTGATCCTGGAAACCGGCGAGGCGAAAGAACTCGTCCGAAAATCCCGCAAGGAACCGGCGGTCTAGCCACCGTCGGGCCTTCCCGCACCGTGGGTCAGCCGCGGGGCGGGGGGGATCGCGGGGAGGGAAGAGGCGGTGGCGGGCTTGAAGGACCGGCAGCCAGTTCCGAGGTGGGCTCGACTGCCCGAGGGACGGTCGAAGAGGGAAGTGAGACGTCGGGACGGGAAGCATCCGGCACGTAGAGCAGGAAGATGCCGACGGTCGAAGCGACCGCCGAGAAGAGGATGCCGAGGAAGATCGCGTCGAGGAAGTTCGGGATGACGATCCCGAGCCCGAGCGGCAGGGTCGCGATGACCGCCGCCGCGAGGCCCCGTGTAATGTTGAAGGTCACGATGTTCCGTTCGGATCGCCGAGCCGCCGGGTCGGGATTGAGATAGGGTCCCAGAACGGGGAGGAACGCCCTCCGGAGCACGAGCATGACCAGGACAAGGCCCAAGGGCACCAGCACGACAACGAGGCTGATGTCCGATGCGCGGAACAGGAGACCCAGGTAGACGAAGAAGAACGACGACGCGAAGAAAGCCACCTCCCGGTGGACCTGGTGGATGTGCCCGATGTCGAGGCCCCCGGTCGAGAGCCGGATCCTTTTCCGAAGCGTATAGAGGACTCGGCGAAGTGCCGAGGTTCGCCAGGAGACCGGCGCGGCCCGGTCGGCGTCGAGGAGCAATGAGTTCCCGAGCACGAGTCCGAAAACGAAGATCGTGATGGCTGGGCTGAAGCCAATCAGATCGGCAAGCGCGTAGGTCGCGAGCACGATCGTGATCGTCAAAGTCCAGGTGTACCCCGCGGTAACGTCCCGCAACTCATCGAGAATCCAAAGCCACAGAACACCCCCCACGATCCCCGCCGCGGAGGAACCGAAGATTGTCCAGGCGAGCGACTCACCCACGGACGGAATCGAGTACGTGCCCGTCTGGTACAGACCGATGAGAATCAACGGAATGAGCAGCTGAAGGATGTCCGAAGTGACCGACTCGTAAAGGAGCGCGGTGCGGAGACTTTCGCCCACGCGCACTACTTTGAGAAGGGCCGGAACCGTGACGCTGCTCGGGCCCGAGAGAGCGAACCCGAACACGAAGGCGAGCAGGATGTTCCAGTGAAACGTCTCGAACGCGATGAGTGACAACGCGATGCCGGTGACCGACTGCAGACCGACCGTGAAGGCGGTCGCACGTCCGAACACTCGGGCCAGCTCGCCGAATCGGACCTCGAGGCCCACCGAGAAGAGGATGAAGGCGATCGTCAGGGCCGAGACATATGGAATGAACGAGTTCAGAACCGTCAGATCGTGTGGCGTTACCACGCCGACCTGAACCAGAACGATTCCGAGAACCATCAAGGGAAGCAGGCTGGTAATCCGGATCTTATCGAAAAGCGCATCCAGAACAAACCCGAGGAGGGCGATCCCGGCCAGAAGTACGAAGACGACATCGGGGCTCGTCACGGACCCGGGGTCTCCGGGCCCCGGAGGCCGTCCTCGATTAAGGATGCGCGCTCGTCGGCGTCGTCGGACCTCCCTCCGTCTCTCGCGCCCAAGGTGACGAAACACCCTTAGGTCCACAGGAGGGCAGGAGCGCGCCAGCTCCGGGGAGCGACGCCGGGCGATCCACGAGCGTCAGGTGTTCTGTCTCGATCTGGACGAGCTGCCGGTCCGTTCCGTGGAAGGGAACAGGTTCACCGGTCGAGGTGACGATGACGCGGGTGAAAAAACCAACGCCAGGGAAGGAGAGCCTCCAACCGGGGCGCCGAGGTTATTCCTGCCTGAGCGGGTTCGCGGAGTCGCTCCCGTCGATACACCCATTGCTTCACCGCGTCCACCGCGAGCACTTCAATCGCCGCGTACCCCCAGATGCCGACCACCCAGAGGAACGGCACTGGGGTCAGGAACCAACCGCCCAGCGCGAGGGTCGATGCGATGACCTGCGTGCCGATGACGCTGAGTACGAGAACGCCGGCGGGACGAGACTCCCAGAACGGTCCTTTCGTGCGCGTAAGGAATATCACGAAGTGCCCCGCCACCGAGAGCTTGAGGTACATCAGGGTCTGAAGCGAGGCCCCGGCGATGTGCAGAGGCCCGAACGCGACCGCCAGGAGCAGGAAGGTCGACCCCACTCCTACGACGCCGATTGCCGACGCGACCCGGAGGACGCTCCTCATACGCCAAGTGACCGGTTGGGGGGAGATCGGCGTGCGGTCGTACGCTATGGCGAGAATGGCTCCATCGTTGAGGAGTGCGATGAGGACGATCATGATCGCCGTCACCGGGAAGAAGCCGAGCACGAGAATGGTGAGGCTGATGAACAAGAGGAGTCGGATGGTTTCCTCGATCCGGTAAATCGCGTAGGCGGTCATCCGGGCGAAAGTCTGACGGGCCTGCCGGATCGCCGTCAGGATCACCCCGAGACCCGGCGCCGTCAGCACGACAGCGGCCGCGGCCCGCGCCGCGTCGGTAGCGCCGGAAACGGCGATTCCCGCGTCCGCTTTCTTGAGGGCGGGAGCATCGTTCACCCCATCTCCGGTCATCCCGACGATGTGTCCTCGTTGTTGGAGCTCTTCGACGATGCGATATTTGTGTTCGGGGAACACTTGCGCGAAGACGTTGGTCTGTTCGAGTTCCCGACCCGGGTCTCCGGACTCGGAGGTCTTCTTCTCAAAATCCTCTGGAACGATCACGGTTCCGCGCAGACCCAGCTTCTGCGCCGTCTCCTGGGCGATGGCAGCCTGGTCCCCCGTGACCATCTTGACCTGGATCCCCAGGGATTGGAGGGACGCGACCACATCTGCCGAGTCGGGGCGCAACGGGTCGAACAGGGGAAGGATGCCAAGGTACACCCACGGACCATCACCGTCCGCTCGGGCCACCCCCAAGGCCCGGTAGCCGTGCACCGCGACCTGCTTGATCACACGCTCGACGGCCTGTCGGGTTTCCGGAAGGTCTCCGCAAAGTGCCAGAATCGCCTGGGGGGCCCCTTTGCTCACCCGCTGCGAGCGGCCGTCGGGGGCGATCAGGGTGGCTTCGGTCCGTTTCCGGACGGGGTCGAACGGGACGAACTGCGTCCTTCGGAACTCCTTGCCCAGACCGTCTGCCCCTTTCGCGGCGAAGATCGCGTCGTCGATCGGGTCGTGGTCCTCGACCCGAGAGGCGAGAACGCCGGCGAGAAGTACGTCACCCGGGCTGGTCCCTCCCAGCGGTACTGGTTCCCCAGCCACGAGCCGGTTCTGAGTCAGAGTTCCGGTCTTGTCCGAGCAGAGCACGTCGATACCGGCGAGCTCCTCCACGGACTCGAGGTGCGTTACGATCGCCTTGTCGCGGGCCAGAGTTCGCGCACCGACGGCCATCGTGACCGACAGCACCGTGGGCATCGCTACGGGAATGGCAGCGATGGTGAGCACCAGGGCGAACTGCAATGAGGTCAGGAGATTCACGCCGCGCAGCAGCGACACAACCTCGACCACGATCGCGAGCGTGACAGCGATCACGATGAGAGTGTCCCCGATTCGAAGGACGGCTTTCTGCAAATGACTCACCGACTTCGCCTGAGCAACGAGTTGCGTCGTCCGTCCGAGGAACGACTTAGAGCCGGTCGTTGCGACTTCCGCCGTCCCCTCGCCCCTCCGAACAATGGACCCGGCGTACGCCGTCCCCCCACGTTCCCTCGTGACAGGAAGAGATTCCCCGGTGAGTGCGGACTGGTCGAGCTCCAGCGAAGCGTCCCCCACCAAGCGGATGTCGGCCGGGACGATGTCTCCCATCCGCAACCGGACGATGTCTCCGGGAACCAGTTCCCGAGCGGGGATCGTCGTCCACTGCCCCTCGCGCAGGGCGCGGGCCTGCGGCGCGAGGTGGGCCTTCAACGCCGCGACCGCGTCTCCCGCCTGGTGTTCCTCCCAGAAGCCGATGGCGGCGTTCACGACCAGCAGAGTAAGGATGATGGCGAAGTCATCCCAGTGCTGGAGGACCGCGGCGAGTACCACCGCCACTTCGATCATCCAGGGGATGGGTCCCCAGAAATACGAGAGAAGTCGGCGCCACGCGCTGACCGTCAGCTCGGGAACCTCGTTGAAGCCGGACTGCTCGCGGCGCGTCCGAACCTCGTCATCGGTCAGGCCCCTTGGTTCCACCGAGGGCGAGATGGGCGGGGAGGCTGAGATAGCAATCTGATTCGGAGTCACGTTCATGGGCGCCAAGACCTTGCTCGGCCGGACGGACTAGCTAACGACCGACCGGGGCGCGGGGTACCTCGGACGAACGTTAAACCTGTGCGCCGGATCGCGAGCTCATCGGGGCGCGTAACAATAACAGGGTTGGTCTGCTCTCCTGAGACCCCCGAGGTTGGTTCGGATTCCGATGTTGGCGTTCGGTCCGCTGCTGCTCCTCCTCGTCATCGCCATCGCGGTGGTGGTGGCCTCATCCCGCCTGCGGTTTCCGTACACCGCCGCGCTGGTTCTCCTGGGAATCACGATCGGATTCCTCGGCCAGCAGGTCCCGCTGCTCGGTCTCGCCCACCAAGGGACCTCCCTGTTCTCGCCAGAACTGTTCTTCTACGTTCTCCTCCCCCCGATCATTTTCGACGCGGGGTTGCACATCGACTTCCGCCTTCTCCGGACCCGGGCTCCGTTCATCCTGTTCCTTGTGTTCGTGGGCGTCCTCGTCACGACACTGCTGACGGGGTTCGTGGTCGCGTGGCTGGTCGGGATTCCGATTCTCGCAGCGCTCCTGTTGGCAGCGATCGTTTCCCCGACGGACCCGATCGCCGTCGTCGACCTCTTTCGTCGGCGCCAGGTCCCTGCCGAGCTCTCGACGATCACGGAGAGCGAATCATTGCTCAACGACGCGACCGGAGTCATCGCCTTCGTCGTGATCCTTGGGGTCATTGGAAGCGGAACCTGGAACGTCGTGGGCAGCGTGGAGGAATTCGCCTGGCTGATCGTTGGAGGTGTCGCGGTGGGACTCCTGGTGGCCGGCGGGACGTACCTCCTCCATCGACAGCTCCATGACGCCGCGGTAGAAACCGCGGTCTCGATCGTGGCGGCATACGGTTCCTACCTGCTGGCGAGCGACATCGGTGCCTCCGGAATCATCGCCGTGGCGATCGCCGGAATCGCGGTCGGCACGTGGGTCGCCCCTCGGACCATCGCGCCGGAGGTTCGCGCCTCGGTGGGCACGTTCTGGAACGTGGTCGTCTGGGTCGACAACTCGATGATCTTCCTTGCCATGGGTCTCTTGGTCGCCCCGTCCGACATCATCGAGCACCTCCCCCTGGTCCTCCTCGTGCTCGCGATCATCTACACCGGCCGAGCGGCGTTCGTCTACGTCCACCGCCCGCTCTCCCGGGCGCTGGTGGGGCCGCAAGCTCAGCTCCCCACGACCTGGTACAATGTGCTGACCCTATCGGGCATTCGAGGCGCAATCCCCGTGGTGCTGGCCCTCTCGTTGCTTACCTCGAGCACATCGCTATCGCCGGGGGTGGTGCAGACGATAGTGGGTGTCGTGGTCGGGGTCGCCGCAATCTCTGTTGTGGGGGGAAACCTCGCGGCGTCTGCCTACGTCACCCGTCGATTCGCTCCCTCCGCGGTGGCGCCCGACGACCCTCCGCCATGAGGCCCAAGGTCGGGAGGGGCCGGGAACGTGGTCCGTAGCCGGGTCGAGTCGTTGAACGTAGCGTCTCGCCGGCGTCCTTTTCCATCCCGGTGTCCTCCGTCGGCAGGGCCATGAAGAGTCGGCGGTTGCTCGGCAAGGAGGTCGTCGGCGCGGGTGGGTTCAGAATCGGGAAGATCAAGGAGATCGTCTTCGACGAGAAGAGCTGGTGCATAGGGACGCTAGAGGTCGAACTCGATCGGTCGGTGGCGGAAGAGTACCAGATGAAAAAGCTGCTAGCGAGGACCAGCCTCATGGTCGACGTTTCATCCGTCAAGGCCGTCGGCGACCACGTGCTCCTTTCGGTCACGAAGCCCGAGCTGCGAAGGATGGTGTCCTCGCCGGCGAAGTCGACTTCCCCGAACAGCGTCTCCACCAAGAAGTGATTCTGAGGATGGGGCTTCAAGCGGCTCGGCCCCAACTCGGTGGGACCTCACGCGCAGGCTGAACTCGCGGCTTGGAGCAAGCGCAGCGGGGACGGTGACAAGATGGTGGGTCCGTTCGAGCGAATCGTGGTTGCGTATGACGGCTCAGCACAGGCCCGGATCGCCCTGGACAGAGCCATCGACATGGCCAAATCGTGGGACTCTTGGCTCACCATCGTAACGGTATATCCACCCCCCGCAACGTGGACGGCCGGCCCTATGATGGGCCCGATGGTGTCCCCGGAGCCTCCCGCAGCGGGCGAGAGGATGGCGGTCGACGACATATTGCATGAAGCGGTTCAGACGGCCCAGAATCGGGGCATCTCGAACGTTCGAGGGATGATTCTGGAGGAACACCCGGCGGAGGCCATCCTCCGTGTGGCGGAGCTTGAGCACGCCGACCTGGTGGTGATGGGCTCTCGGGGCCAGTCCACCACGACACGGCTACTCTTGGGGAGCGTTTCGGACGCCGTCATCCACCAGGCTCGAGCCGCGGTGCTGGTCGTTCGGCCTCGGGCGACGGACTGACTCCCGCCTCTGCGGCTCCCGTCGCCATCTTGGACTGAACGACTACTGCCACAGGAGAGATCGTCGAGCTCTCCGGCGTCTTCGCGCTGCGCGGTCGAGATGCGCCCGGTGGCTCCCTAGGCGATTCTGGGGCAGCCGACGCTCTCGACGAAGGTTCTCACTTCGTCAGCTGCTTCCGGATTGACAGCAGCTCCCTCCGGCGCTCTTTGGTAGCTCCAGGGAGGGATAGGTTGAGATCCTCAAGGGTATCCAAGAGGATCTGAGAGACGATCAGCCGCGCGTTTTCCTTGTCGTCGGCGGGAACCACGTACCACGGAGCCTCAGAAGTGCTGGTGGCACTCAAGCACTCCTCGTAAGCCCTCATGTAGTGTTTCCAGAACTTTCGCTCCTCGAAGTCGTCGAGGCTGAACTTCCAGTTCTTCTCCGGATCGTCGATTCGTTCGAGGAAGCGCTTACGCTGCTCGGCCTTGGACAGATGGAGAAAGAGCTTGACGATCCGTGTCCCATTCTCGTAGAGGTGCCTCTCCAGATTCACGATCGAACGGTATCGTTCGTCCCAGAACGCCTTGCCCGAACGGGATGGTACCGGAATCCGCTCCCCGCGGAGGATCTTGGGATGCACCCGGACGACCAAGACCTCCTCGTAGTAGGATCGGTTGAAGATGCCGATTCGCCCGCGTTCCGGTAGGTCGCAAATGGTGCGCCATAGGAAGTCGTGCTGCAACTCCTCGGGGGTTGGGTGCTTGAAACTGAACACCTGGCAGCCCTGCGGGTTGACTCCGGACATCACGTGCTTGATGACGCCGTCCTTACCGGCGGCATCCATCGCCTGTAGGACCAGCAAGATGGCGTAGCGGTCGGACGCGTAGAGTCGCTCCTGAAGCGAACTTAGCTTGCGGACGTGCTCGTCCAGGAGTGCCTGGTATTGCCCTTTCGACTTGTAGACGGGCGCAGTGACCGTCGGCCACTCTCGAAGGTCGACTTTGTGGCCGGCTCGGACGCGGAACTCCTTCGAGCTGATCTTCATCCTTTCGACCCCTCTCCTCGGTTAGGCCCCCGCCTCTGGTGCTTGCTATCGCTTTCCAAGAAGGGAAGCGATGTCTTCAGGACGTTGGCATCTGGCCCTCGCATCCGGCAGCTTCTCGGTTGATGACAACGCTCCAACAAACCTTTGGCGGCGACACAATTCACTTCTACCGAACGGTTTCCGCAGGGCCGAGAAACGTCCCTACCTCGATCGTCCGATGGCGGCGGAGAGTTGTGGCCTCCCTCCTCGCCCGCTTCCGCCGAGGGGGGAGGGTCCCGACGTGGACCTGACCAATCCCCCCAATATTGTCGTGCGGACACCCCGGTGATCAAGGAGGCCCACAAGCGGAGCTCCCGAACCTCTGAAGCGGACTGGGTCGCAGGCCGAAACATCATGGACCACAGTTCGTGAACCTACGGCCGTTCCCCACCGAGGGCACTTTTCACCTTATTCGAACTGCCGGGCAGGAGGGGCGTGGCCGAATTCGAACAGAACATCGGAAGGTCCCCGGGGGTGGAAACCGTAAGGACTGACATCACCCGGACAACGAAGGAGAGCAGCGTGACTGTCGCCGAAGGCTCGGTTCGGATGGCCAAGAAGGATGGCGGCCCCGAGACTTTCCAATTCTGTGATGCCTTCGCATTGGTGGACGACGGGGTGAGACGACTCACTACCTACTCGGCCGATGCAAGGAGTCCCGCGTAGAATGGGTCCCCTGCCTGTCGCGCTCCGGTGGGGGCGAGAGGTCGACAGACCATGTCGGAGAGAGACGCGATGCCTTGAACCAACCCAGAGTTTCCGACGCACCCTCCGGGGAGGGGTCCCCTGACGGAAAATGGCCAGGTGGGGTCGCGTCGGAAAGCCTCACTTCCTTCTCGTCGATCTCATGAAGGCGGTCGCGGTCCGAGCGTCCCAACGACCGCGAGTTCCATCGCAAGTGATGTAGCACCCAGAGAGGTAGATGGTCCGACGGCGGGGGGACCTTGGTGAAGAACGAACCGAGCT
>OCOJ01775700.1_pt1 | contig 10568 bp, 9 predicted proteins | sample 1539251 | NCBI WGS metagenome assembly OCOJ01 (sample SAMN01911457, study PRJEB22624) | soil metagenome | biome: Soil | place: Malaysia | collected 2012-04-30 | depth RA_metagenome m
CCGACATCGAGGCAAGCTGTTCCTTTCTCCAAGAGTCCAGCTTCTCGGCACCCCTTCTCGCCAGCGTGACGGTCACGACCCTCTCGTCCTTCTCCCCCCTCTCCCTCCTCACCAGCCCCGCCTTCTCCAGCCGTTTGACTGCGACCGAGGCCGACCCAGGGGTGCACCCTATCGCCGAGGCCAGTTCCTTGATTTTCATCCTGCCACGCTCGCTTAGCATTCTGAGTATCCAATACTGCTCTCTTGTTATCGCACCCCTCCTTACAGGGGACCTGGACCTCCATCTCTGCCAGAGGACAAGGACCAGATCGCTGATCGATTCCGCCGACACGAAAGGTGGCGCCGCATCAGGATTAATTAGATTATCTATTCATTTGATAATCAAACAAAACGCTCATTGACTTTTTGCGCTCGTCCGGACCAAAGGCCTGGGAGGACAACGAGGGGCCTGGCTCCTGATAAAGCACAGGGACGTGCACTGCCTTGGAGGATACGACGACAACGACTACGACTACTCAGTCGCCACGAACCGAACGCTGGGACAGATGGCGCAGGATGGATAGCCCGGGCCACTCCGATCCGGGCCCGGAGGACGGCTTTGGTGAATTTTTTAAGCCACCCTGACCGCTATTGAGACCGTCCCGCCATGGTAAGGGTAGTCCTCGTCTCAGATATCACCCTGGCCCGAAACTACAGGAGCGTCCCCCTTCTGGACTTCCTTGCCAGCGCACCAACAAGCGTGCTCCCGGAAACGATCTACACATTCCTGAAGGGACCCCCGCCCCCATCCGACGACGGAAAGGCGGTCCTGGCCCCGTACGCGACCAGGAAGCTCGAGGCTTCGGTCTTGAAGGCCTACAAACGCGAGGAGGTCGTGGTCGCCCACGAGGACCACGTCGCCGAGTTCGTAGACGATGACACTGAGGTAATCGGCGTGTCGACCATGGACCCCCTCGGTCTCGGCCCCCTCACCATGTCCTACTCTGTCTTCTTCGACACCCCCGCCCCCGCATATGTCTACAGAGAGTTCGAGTCCCTCCTGGCCAGAATCAACCGCGCGAGGGCTGGGAAGAAGGCGAAGGTGGTGGTCGGCGGGCCCGGCGTGTGGGAGCTCACGGTCCGTCCGGAGGAGTTGGAAAGGAACCACATCGACTACGCCTACCAGGGGGAGGCGGACGACATCATCGGGGACCTCTTCCGGTACATCCTGGAGGACGGGGGGGAGAACACGGAATTCTTCCGTGGATTCCAGACGTTCGACCAAACGTTTCACAAAGAGTGGAAGTCCAACTCCAGGTTCATCAGCCGCTATCAGTTCTCGAAGCAGTTCCCGAAGCTCGAGGACATTCCCGAAATCGTCGCCCCGTCTGTGAAAGGCATGGTGGAAGTCATGAGGGGGTGCGGCATCGGCTGCGACTTCTGCGAGGTGACCCTCAGGCCCCTACGCTACTACCCCCCAGAGAAGGTGAGGAAGGAACTGGAGGTGAACGTGAAGGCCGGGAGCGACACGGGGTGGCTCCATAGCGACGAGATATTCGCCTATGAGCACGGCAGGAACTTCGTCCCCAACGAGGAGGCGATCGGGGACCTCTTCTCCGCGGTGATGGCGACCCCCGGCATCCGAAGGTCCAACCCCACCCACGGGCGTATCTCCATACCCGCGGCCTACCCGGAGTTCATCCGCAGGCTCTCGCGCATAATGCGGGCCGGTCCCGACAACTGGATTGGCCTCCAGATAGGGGTCGAATCCGGGAGCGACAAGCTCGCGTCGGAGCACATGCCGAACAAGACCCTCCCGCTGAAGGTCGGCCCGGACGGCAGCTGGGCCGACATAGTCTGGAGAGGGACCTACGTGCTCAATACATACTACTGGCGCCCCGCTTTCACGGTCCAGGTGGGACAGGCAGGAGAGACCCCCGAAGACAACTGGGAGACGGTGGCCCTCATCAACCGGATGAGCAACTCCACCATAGAGAACGGCAGGCCGTTCGAGTTTACGATCACCCCCATGCAGAACGTCCCTCTGGGTCTCCTCAAGAGCAGGAACTTCTCCTCCCTCAAGCTGAACCCGTCCCAGCTCGCTGTCTACTACGCCTCGTACAAGCACCTGCTGAAGATAGCCACCAGAGACGCCACGAGCGCCTCGTCCGAACAAAACCCCATCACCAAGTACGTCACCGGGGGCATGATGGCCATCGGCGCCTGGGGGATGTTCAGGGTCGTGAAGAACCACTGCCGGAGGGGAGGGCTCAACCTCGACAAGGCAGACAGGTACGGACTTGAAAGGGGGCCCCTCCAGGCCCCGATGATACCCGCCTAGGGCCCTGACATCGGCAATCGGATAACAGGGGCCCGCGTTCGCCAACGGTTTTAAGCTCAGGCAGTCGCGCCCGTCGAAAGTCGTCTGTTGGAGACTCCCCCATTCAACAACTACGTCACACAGTCCAGGGCCCGCGTCAAGGGTAACAAGAACACCCCCGCGAGCGAGTTCCGCCCCCTCCTCGAGCGCGCGAAGACAGCGCTGGGAAGATCGGGCTTCTCCTCCCTCAAGGCTAACCTGAACGGGGTCGTAGTCGAGCTTTCAACCAACAGCAGCCATCAGGCAGAGTTCTGGTCGCACAACTGGTGGCCTGCAGGGAGCGGGGCCGTGCCGCAGGCGCGGATCTACTCTGCAAGCGGCGTGGACGGGATGGAGCCGTCCGCCTTCTACTGCCCCGAGCTGCGGACGGCAATCTTCGTCAACACGGAGTACTATGGCCAGTGCAAGTCCTGGGCGCTCGGGATGGCCGCCGCAATCCTCGAGAGGGGGTCGAACACTCTCTCGATCCACGGCGCGACTGCGCTCCACAGGGGAAGGGGGGTGGTCATCGTCGCCCCAACGGGAACAGGGAAGACGACACAGTCCTTCCGGATCTTCCTCAACCCCGACGGCAAGATCTGCGGCGACGACTGGGCATACGTCCAGTTCCCGTCCCCAGACTCGCCGGCTCACCGCCAGCCCCTCGTTGCGCGGCAGCCCGAGAGGGCCCTCTACATGCGCTCCGAGTCACAGAAGGAGCAGGACTGGCTCCGTAGCGTATTCGACAGGTCCCTGAACGAGAACGTCGCCACGAGGAAGGAAGATTGCGACTACACAGCGGGCGAGCACGGCTGTTCCATCACGGGAAGGAACTGCGTCTTCGACGCGGGGAAGACCTGCTGCTACTACTCCTTCGGGAACTCGAGGGTCCTGGTCAGGCGTGAGGACATACTCGGACCGGACAAGGTCGTCGACGAGGTCCCGGTCAACCTGGTGGTGCTCCTCCGAAGGGACGACCGCAGCCCTCCCGAGGTGAAGCTGACCCCGGACCAGGCCATAGGGGTCCTCCGGAAGGGAGAGTACATGGTGCTGCCGGGCGCCGGGCCGAAGGAGCAGTGGGGGACGACATCCTACGAGCCCTGGTACAATCCCTACCTCCTCGAGCCCGACGACGCTCGCCAGGCAGGCTTCTTCAGGTCAATGTTCGAGGACTGGAAGGTCCCGTGCATCATACTGAACACCGGGGTCGAAGGGATTCAGCGGAGCCATGAGCGGATAATCTCCGCCCTTGAGGCCTCGCGCTGACTACGATCCCTCATTCATTCCCGGCAGACAAAATCTAAGTATGGAGCAGGGCGCGAGCTCCCCGTTTGTTCGTAGTAGAGTTCGTCCTGCTGATGTTCTTCATATCAATCTTCGCAGGGATATTCGGGTCCATTGTGGGCCTCGGCGGCGGGATCGTTGTAATCCCCGTCCTGACCATCCTGTTCGGGGTAGACATCCACTTCGCGATCGGGGCGAGCATCGTGGCCATAATCGGGACCTCGAGCGGCGCTGCTTCCACCTACGTCAAGGACAAGGTCACGAACCTGAGGGTGGGGATGTTCCTGGAGCTGGCCAGCGCCAGCGGGGCGATCATAGGGGCGGCCGTCGCAGCCTACACCAACTCCGCCGCCCTGGAAGCTATCTTCGGGGCCATACTGCTGGTATCCCTGGTGCCAATGGTGATCAAAATAGGCGAGGACATTCCGAAATCCCCCGAGCTCAAGGGTCTGGCCAAGCGTCTCGGGCTGAAGGGATCCTACACAGAGAAGGACGGCAGGGTCATCGAGTACAATTCCGCCCGGCCCGTGGAGGGTCTCGGCGGGACCCTGGTGGCTGGGGTCCTCTCGGGCCTACTGGGGATAGGCGGGGGGGCTTTCAAGGTACTGTCGATGGACCTCGCGATGAAACTCCCCATGAAGGTGTCCACGACAACGTCCAACTTCATGATAGGAGTGACCGCCGCCGCAAGCGCTGGGATCTACTTCGCCAGGGGCGACGTGGAGCCCCTAATCGTCGCCCCGGTCGCCCTCGGTATTCTGATAGGGGCCGCTGTGGGTGCGCGCATCCTCCTCCGTTCGCGCAACACCACGGTGCGCAAGGTATTCGCAGTCGTCCTCGCGATAGCCGCCATCCAGATGATCCTAGGCGCCGCAGGAGTGCTCCCATGAACCTGAGGGACCCCGAGTCGATGAACATCGTCATAGGCAAGGTCCTCAGGTACGGCGTCATCCTAGCAGGCCTCATTGTCGTCCTGGGGGTCCTAGGCCTTGCTGCGTCCAACGGGCTCTCGGACACCAACGGCTACCTTACGTACAACCCGAGCACGGTCCCCCATGATGGCATAGACGTCAGCCCCGCGGGGCTCCTCCACGGGCTGGTTACCTTCTCGCCGTTCTCCTGGATCGAGCTCGGGGTGATAGTTCTGATCGCTACGCCAGTCTCAAGAGTGCTGATCTCGGTGTTTCTCTTCGCAGCCGAGAGGGACCGGCTCTATGTCCTGATCACCGCGATAGTGCTCGCGCTGCTTCTGTTCAGCATGCTGGTGACGCCATCAATCCCCGGCTTCCACGCCTGAGGACTCCGCGCTGTCGAACATATTTAGACGGAGTGGGCTGGTCCGGTACCATGAAGACGCGGGCGGTCTTCTTCGACCTCGGAGGGACGCTTCTTGTCATGCGCCGTGATCGGATCTTCCGGAGGGTCCTCCAGGAGGTGGGGCTGCCCATCGAGCTGGAGAAGATACACTCCGCCTACCAGAAGGTCGAGCCTGGGTGGCTTACCTACTACGGTACCCGGGGGCTCACAGCCGCGGAGACGGAAGAGGCGTACAGGGACCTCGACCAGAAAGTATTCTCGTCACTCTACCCGGAAGAAAGCGAAGAGGAAGCCCTCAGGGTCTCCAGGCTCGTCAGGAAGAGGTGGCCTGAACTCGAGGCCGACATCCCCCTGGCACTGTATCCGGACGCTGAACCCACGCTGGCCAGGCTCGCGGGGGACGGCTACGCCCTCGGCCTGATCTCAAACGCGCCAGCAGACACCACGAGGGTGGTCGAGGCCCTCGGGCTCAGGAAGTACCTCGGCACAGTGGTTATTTCCGGAGCGGTAGGATTCTCGAAGCCGAACCCGGAGATCTTCAGGATAGCGCTGAGAGAGGCCGGGGTCGAGGCCGCGGAGGCTGTTCACGTCGGGGACATGTACGAAGCGGACGTCGTCGGCGCGCGCAGCGCGGGGGTGGAGGGGATTCTCATCGACCGGGACTGCTCCCAGTCCGGACTAGAGTGCCCCCGCGTCGAGAGCCTCTCCGAGGTCTACAGGTACATCCGCTGAAATCAGCGCTGCGGATGGTGCCTAGGCCTTGATGGGCTGATAGCTCGCGCAGAGCATCCCGTAGTAGGTCGGGACCTGGTAGGAGACCAACTCGGCCTTCATGGGGACCACCGCAAGTGCCCCGACGAGCATCGCCATCTGCCACAGGCTGTCCGGCCTCGCACCATCGACGAAGCCCGACGACATCCTGAGAATCTCCTCGAGCTTGTCGTGGCGGATGAGGTCCACCACCTGCTTGTCGTAGACGGCTGCCCGCCTGTCGAATCCGTAGGGCCCGCTCCTCTGGTGCCTGTGGGCCTGGTCCGCGCTGGCGACAAAGGCGACCCTCTTCTTCGTCCCCTCCGCCTGCTGTGCGACTATCTTGCCGAATTCGACGTTCTGGGCAAGCGGTATCTCCCTCGAGGGAGTCACTATCACCACCTTGCTCTGCAGACGTGTGCCCTTCAGGAAAAACCAGAGGGGGATCATCGTCCCCCAGTCCATGGCCATGTCAGAGAGGGCCCCTTCGAAGACACCATAGTTCGCTGCCACCACAGGGAGCCCTGCAGCCTCCCCAGCATCTGCCAGCCGCCTGGCAAACTCAACGTCGCACTTGGCTCGCAGGCTGATTTCTCTGCGCCCCTCGGACGTCGTCCCCGACGAGTTCTCGGCCGTAACCACCGCAATGTGCTTGTCGAGCTTCAGGTTGTGGGGGCTGGCCAGAACGATCGTGTCTGGCCTCGCTTCCTTCACCGCCGCCGCCAGCACCCTCATCCCCCTCCTCGTGGGGGCGAAGAGCTCGAGCTTGTCCCCTGCGAGTGCGGGGACGATCTCCCCTCCGTGCGGCGCTATACAGGCATAGACTAGAGGCACAGGCCACAGAGAGGGCTACTAGGTGTTCAAAAATTCTTCTCGAGGTAGTTCATGATGCCCATGACCGAGGTTCTCACGGACACCTGGGCGTAGATTGGGAGGTCGGCGGCGCCGGCGTCCTTCAAGACCTCAGCCTGCATGACCTCTGTAGCCTGGTCCAGGGACATCCCCTTCTTCCAAAGCTCCTTCACCCGGTCGACCCAAACCCGGACCAACTCGACCGTCCTGTCGAAGACCCAGTCGACGTCCTTCCTTGCCCCGAAATGGGGGACGAGGAGCTCGGAAGGCTTCGTCTGCCGAATGGCGGCTATGGTCGCCACGAGCTCGGTCGGGTTGAAGCTGGGAGGGGGCGTGGTTGGGATGAGCGCCCTCATTCCCGGGTAGACAATCCCCACGGCGTCGGCTGTGAAAATCGCCTTCGGTTTCTCAAGCACGACGGAGATCTGGTGGGGCGCGTGCCCGGGTGTGTGGATCAGCATCGCCTCTAGGCCGTCCCCGAGGTCGAGGCTCGCCTCCTCCCCGACTGCCATTGTCCTGTCCTTTGGGATTGGCTCTGGAAGCCCGTACATTTCCATGATCATGGGACCGAAGACCTTGGTCGAGCTCTCGATCAACCTGGTTGGATCAATCAGGTGGGGGACGCCCCTCTCGTGGGCCACGACCTGCGCGTTGGGCATCTCCTTCAGCAGCCTCCCCGCAGCCCCTGCGTGGTCGAGGTGGACATGAGTGGGTAAGATGTACCGGATGTCCGTCGGCATCACCCCCAGCTCCGCAATCCCACGGAGCACGTTCTCATAGGTCGAGGCATATCCGCAGTCGATGAGGGCCGGCTTGGGCCCGTTGACGAGGTAGGCGCTGACCGCTCCGGGCTGGCCGAAGGCGAAGGTGTCGAGCATGTAGACCCGGTCGGAGACCTTGCTAGCGTACATCAGCTCGCTCCTAGGACGGTCCCCTCGGGTTCCCGAATTCGAACGCCAGCATCGCCAGGGATGCCGCCCCGAACTTCAGCACGTCCTCGTCCACCTTGAACTTAGAGCTGTGGTTCGGGTAGACGCACCCCTTCTCAGGGTTGCGGCTCCCCAGGAAGTAGAAGGTGCCAGGCGCTTTCTGCAGGAACCTCGAGAAGTCCTCCCCGCCGAGAATGGCTTCGATCCTCTTCACCCTGGTTCCAGGCATCTTCTTGAGGACGGAGACGACCTTTTCGGTGGTCTCGGGGTCGTTGACGGTCACCGGGTAGGCGTCCTTCTCAAACTCCACCTCCGCGCCGGCCCCGAAGGTCCGACAGACCCCCTTCGCCACTTCCTCGACCCTCTTCTTAGCCAGCTTCCGGGTGGCCTCGTCGAGGGTCCGTATGGTGCCGTCGAGGGTGGCGATGTCCGGAATGATGTTCTCCTTCGTCCCCGAGTGCACCGCGCCGACAGTGATCACGAAAGGACGGACCGGGTTGATCATCCTCGCGGAGACCCCCTGCAGAGCGAGTATGACATGGGCCGCGACGTAGATGGGGTCAACGGTCTCGTGAGGCGCAGAACCGTGCCCCCCTTTCCCGATGATTTTCACCTTGAAGGTGTCGGGGGCAGCAGCGATGGCTCCTCCGCGCACCCCGAACTCCCCTGACTTCCTCGTCGCTTCGATGTGGAGGCCGAACACGAAGTCCACCTTGGGGTCGTCCATCACCCCGTCCTCGATCATCGGCATGGCCCCGCCCCTCCCTCCGTGCTCCTCGGCAGGCTGGAAGAGGAACTTCACAGTCCCGTTGAGCTCGCTTCTGTGCTCGGCGAGCAGCCTTGCAGCGCCCAGCAGCATTGCCACATGGGTGTCATGGCCGCACGCATGCATCACGCCGTCGGTCTTCGACCTGAACCTGACGTCCGACGTCTCCTGGACCGGGAGGCCGTCCATGTCTGCCCTCAATGCCACGACGCGCCCTGGCTTCGCTCCTCTGAGGAGTCCAAGCACGCCAGTCCCGCCTACCCCCCTCCTCACGTCGATGCCCAGGGAGTGCAGCCTGCGTGCGACGAGCTCTGACGTCTTCACCTCGTGGTAAGCAAGCTCCGGGTGCTGGTGCAGGGCCCTCCGTGTCCTGACTATCTCTGGTTCTATGAGCTTGGCTTCACCGAGGAAGTCCACGCGGCCCGCCGGCCACGGCGCCGATAAAAGCTCGACAGGCGCGCATCCTTCTGCGGCTAGAACATCAGCGAACCCTGGATATTCAGCGGAGGGAGATCTTCGGGGTCCACCCTCAGCTCGACGAGGAGCGGGATCTCCGACTTCTTCGTCACGAAGTCCACTCCATCCTGAATCTTCGAATCGCTGTCGACAACGATCCCCTCGGCCCCGAACGCTTCGGCCACTCTGGCAAAGTCGGGGTTCGAATGCCTGGTCCCGAAGATCCTCCCCATCTTCTGTATCTTCTGCCTCATCAGGAGGACCCGGTAGGAGTTGTCGTTGATGATGACGACCTTCACCCCGACCTTCTCTCTTACTGCCGTCTCAAGGTCCTGCATGGTCATCATGAACTCGCCGTCACCCATGACCCCCAGTGCCTCCCTCTCAGGGTGCACTATCTTGGCGCTCAGCGCTGCTGGAAACACGAACCCCATGGCGCCCATGTTGGTCGCGGCCATGAAGGATCTGCTGGAGCGGACCCTGAGGAAGGAGTAGGCATAGAGCACGTGCAGCCCCTGGCCGACGGCGAGTATGGTGTCCCGCGGAAGCCGGCCGTCGAGGGCGCGGAGGAACTTCGCGGGGTTGACGAACCCTGCCCTGGTCCGCGATTCGGCTTCGTTCAGGATGGCCACCCACCCCGCCCTCTCCGCCTCTAACTGTCCCCTCCAGCCTTCGTCAATCTTCTGCGGGGAGGCAACGAGGGCCAGCCTCCTGGCGAACTCCGTCGCGTCGCACCCAGCGTGCATCGCGCATGGCACAGGCTTACGGTCCCAGAGGGGGTCCAGGTCCGCAACCATGACCTCGCCTTTGGGCGTCAGGTTGAATCCGTACGTAGACACGTCAGAAAGGCCGCACCCCAAGCAAAGGATGGCGTCAGCCTGGACCAGGGCGTAGTCTGCCACCCTGCTACCGCCGCCGAATCCTATCCTCCCAAGGGCCAGGGGGCTGTCTTCGGGGACTGCTCCCCGGCCGTTCCCTGAGGATACGACTGGGACCTCGACTCGCGAGAGCAGTGCTCCCAGAGCCCGCGCGCCCTCAGGGGTGTTTATCCCGCCGCCGACCACGAGGAGGGGCCTCTTCGCCTTCCCGAGCAGCTCCGCCGCCCTGCCCACCTCGGCTTCAGCAGGGGCTCCGGCCTCGCTGGCCGCGGCCCCGACCACGACATTGCCCGCCTCCAGACCCCACACGTCCTCGGGCACCTCGACGAAGGTTGGCCCATGGGGAGCAGAGGCCGCAAGGGAGTAAGCTTCGGCGAAGATCTTACCCGCATCCGACCCCTTCTCAACCCTCCATGCTTTCTTGACAACGCTCTGCACCATAGCAGACTGCGGCACCTCCAGCCACGAATCCATGCCGACCATCCTCCTCTTGACCGCCCCGGCAACCAGAACCATCGGCGATCCATCCTTCCAGGCGTTGGTGACGCTGATCAGGGAGTTCAGGAACCCCGGACCCCCGTGGACGAAGGCGACCCCAGGCCTTCCCGTCAGGCGTCCTTCGGCGTCTGCCATGCTTACGGCGACCTGCTCATGCCGGGTGGAGACGTACCTGATCCTGCTGGACGAGAGGGCGTCCATCAGGTCGAGCACCGAGGTGCCGACGAGGCCGTAGGCCCTCGCCACGCCATAGCTCTCGAGGGAGCGGACCAGGAGCTCAGACACTCTCATGGGTTCACGACGTTGACCGGTTGCTGCCCGAGAGCCACCCGGACCACGTTTTCCACTGTCACTTGGATGATCCTGAGCCTGGCGTCATTGGTGGCTCCGGCAATATGTGGAGTAAGGACGACGTTCGTCCCGTCCCTCGCGGCCGCGAGCAGCGGGCTCTCCTGAGCAATGGGCTCGGAGGTGAAAACGTCGACCCCCGCTCCCCCGAT
>OCOJ01033465.1_pt1 | contig 10552 bp, 14 predicted proteins | sample 1539251 | NCBI WGS metagenome assembly OCOJ01 (sample SAMN01911457, study PRJEB22624) | soil metagenome | biome: Soil | place: Malaysia | collected 2012-04-30 | depth RA_metagenome m
GAAGTACCGGTTGTAGTCGTTGGTGAAGTTGTAGTCAGAGATCTGGAACTGTTGCCGAATCGTGTTGTACCGGAAGGCGGCGAACTCGTCCAGGGTCTTGTTCTCCGTCAAAAGAGTCCCATTCCTTCTCTGATCTAGAGCCTGGACGAAAGCCGTCACCCAGTGGCTGTTCAGCCCGACGCCTGGATACCTGACTTGCAGGTTGTCAACGTAGACGAACCATGGGGAATCGGCAGCTGTCCCTGTCCGGCCGTCGAGCTCTAGCGCCAACGGGTAGATCTGGTTGGGCAGAAGAGAAGAGGACTCGTTCAGCAGAAGGGAGGCCGTGCAGCTCTGGCCGGCGGCAACGAACCCACATTCAGCCCGGGGCCCCATGTACGTCCTCGTCGTTCCAAGGGTTCCGTTCATTCCGTAGGTCGGATAGTTGAAACTCGCGTAAAGCCCCCAGATTGAGGCCGTCCCGATGTTGGTTATCTTAGCTGAAAAGTTGAGGTACCCGAAGGCCCATTGGGCTAGGGAGACGTTGTCTACCCTGACAATCCCCTCTGGGTTCAACGCCGGCGACGTGACCGATTGGTAGAACGTGTACTCGACGTAAGAGAGAGTGGCACCATTGAAGTGGAGGAGGTACCATTCGCCCGCCTGGTTGGCAAACATCATGGAAGGGAACGGCCCCACAGGCCACCCCGACAGTGAGTACGCTAGCGACGCATACCCCTTCACTGTGGTGGCAGGGAGGACTCCCGGTCGAATGCAAGCCTCGTACTCGCTGAAGTTCTTACCTAGGAGGAGGTCGCAGCCTTCCAGTACCTTGGGGTCGTAGGCGTGAGGGTTCTGGAAGGACACCGAATACTGCACCACAGGTACGAAAAGGAAGACGACCAACGCAAAGGCAATGACTGGAGGAATGATGATCCTCTTCCTTCTCAGGAGGGACACATTTCTTGCTGCGTTCTGTCTTGAATTAACATTTCTACCATCCGACGGTGCGAAGGGCACGCGCCCGGGGCGGCCTCAGCCTGCTGTGGTTGCAGCTACCATGCGGGACGGCTTCCTCGACTTCAGCCACTTGTAGGCCAGCCACCCATTCAGAACCACGAGGGCGTAGGCCAAGGCCTGCACCCAGTCGAAGGTCGGCGGACTCGATAGCTGCACAGAGTTCCCCGACATCGTGAAGACCCGGGTCAGGAAGCCGAACGAGAAGGACGGCGAGTAGCTGCAGATTCCAGAGCACCTGTTCACGGCCGCAGCTGCGTAGTTGCTCCTCCATTGAAGGTCCTGGATGACGAGGTATTCGGCTACGATGATGATGAGGTCGGCGAAAAGAACCTCCAGAACCGTCTTCCGCATTTCCAAAGGACCGGCTTTCAGCGGGTTAAAAAGCGATTTTGACTTCAAATGTTTAACCGCTCGTCGCCAGGAAGGCGCTCCAGAGTTCATGGCTTCCCGGGCCACCTACGCCTACGTCGCGATAATCGCAGCCCTNTTTGGTGTGGGCGTATTTCGTGGAGACTGACACGCGGAGGGTGGACGGGGTGAGCATGCTCCCGACCCTGGAGCCGGGGGACCTGGTGGTCATCCAGGGCACCACCATCGGCCAGGTGCACGTCGGAGACATCGTAGTCTATGACCCTNCCCTGTTCTGCGAACGGCTTCTCGGTCATACACAGGGTGGTCCAGATAGCTAGTGAAGGGCTGGTCACGAAGGGGGACAACAACCCTGAGCCCGACCAGTACCTGCATGAAATTGCCACCAGCGACATAACCCAGCAGTGCCTCGTAGGGAAGGTTGTCTTTGTGATCCCGTACGTCGAATGGATTGTCACGTACATGCCCGGGTGGTTCAGCTACGTGCCAACGATTATCATCCTGCTAATCGTCCTGATCCTTCTGCTAAGGGAGGAGAAGGAGGAGGACAAGGGACCCACCCCGACCGGGAGTCCAGCTGAGAAAGGCACACATTAGAAGAGAGGGCATCCGTAAATGTGGCGAGAGCCCAGGTCAGGGGTCGGGCAAGTGGCTGGACTTGACGAATCAGAAGGATTAACAATCCCCGAATCGTAAAGACAACTCCTGAGACTCAGCACACGATTCAAGGTTGTCGGATGGGAGGTCGTTTTCTTGGGCGTTTTCCTCCTTGCCATCGTCGCACTTCAGCTTGAGGAATCAAGCGCCTCGGTTGTGCAGAGTTTCGCATGGGTATATTGCGTAATCGGTGTCACGTCGATTCTCGTAGGGCTTGAGACCGTCTCTTTGGTCAGGCATCTGCGAAAGGAATCTGGACACGTGGACGCTCAGCCCCTAGCGGGTAGCACCGAGAAGTCGTGACTGAACCGTCAGAAGAAGAGGTAATGGCCGCCCAGGGGCTCATGCAACCTGCGTCTTGACGCCAACACCAACTGCCTGCCGTTCCTTCGATCTGAGGAGGAGCAGAACGGCGAACATGATGACCGAAAGAACCACAACGATTGTGAGGAGGTAGTTGATTGGAACGAGAAGAGGCTGAGTGTTCCCCAGGTCGAAGTAGGTGAACAGGGTTATGACTGCTATGCAAATGTCCAGAACGAGGGAGGCGTAGGCCAGCCTATCGAGAGTCTTCCTCACTCTGCCAGAGCGCACTTCTTAGCAGCTCCCCCTTCGCGGTGCTGAACTCGATACCGGAGACGATTCGATACATACTGAGCGAGTATCTGGCAAAGAATTAGGCGCCTTCCTTTTCCTTCTCCATCTTCTCTAGAGTCTTGTTCAGCCTGTCAAGCGTCTCCTTCAATTCCTTCTCTCTGCGACCGAAGCGTCTGCTAATCAGCCATACGATGAAGGTGAAGAGACCAAGACTGATGAGTTCCCCTTCCACGAAAACCCCCAAGGCTGTCGCTTGAGCCGCCGTAAAATCATAAAGGGAAATCATGGGAGGCTCCACTAGAATCACTATGGCATAATATCCCACCACGCAGTAGATGAGGAACCCAAGTGCTACAGCAAGCCAGATTCCTCGTCCAAGTATCCGCTCCATTTCCTGCATGTACTGATGCCTTGCTTCCCGGTCTCTGAATGCTCTGAGACCTAGCAGGAAGAGGGAGCGGTATTTTTCGTCTCGCTTCTTCTGTGAATCTTCCTCGCTCATGCCCTATCTCCCGACCTTTGACAGGTTCCGCATCTCCCGCCTGTTTTACACTACCTGCTTCGCCGCTTTATATACCCTTTATATACCCAAGGGAAAAGCCGTTCTCAGATGCCACAGACAAAAGCAATCGTTAGTATTGAGAACGTAGTGGCTTCAGCATCCATCAACCAGACGGTCGACCTCAACCTCATCACAAAGAACTTCGTCACGGTCGAGTACCACCCCGACCAGTTCCCGGGCCTCGTGTTCAGGCTAAGGAACCCCAAGACTGCCACCCTGATCTTCAGCTCGGGCAAGATGGTCTGCACCGGCGCCAAGTCTGAGGAGCAGGCAAGGAAGGCGGTGGAGGAAGTGGTCAGGCAGCTCAGGAAGGGCAAGATCCCCATCAAGAATGATGCCATCGTGGAAATACAGAACATAGTCGCATCGGCAAGCCTCGGAGGCAAGGTGCACCTCGAGGAGGCGGCACGCGTCCTGCCGAAATCGATGTACGAGCCAGAGCAGTTCCCCGGCCTCATCCACAGGATGGCCGACCCGAAGACGGTGATACTGCTGTTCGCTTCAGGGAAGCTCGTCTGCACAGGTGCGAAGAAGGAAAGCGAAGTCTACAGGGCCGTCAATAATCTCCATGTGACTCTCGAAGAAAAGAATCTCATGGTCTATTAACGGCCTCCGACCGATTTTGTTATCGCTTTCAGATTCTCCTTTGTGATCAGTTCCATCGAGAAGAGCGTGTCTGCCAGCTCCACCATGTCTGTGACTGAATGCAGCGCAATCCCCTTCCTGCTGAGCTTCTCCCTAGCTCCCTCGAGCCTATCTATGAGCACCACCGCAGAGCTCACCTTCCCCCCTTCGTCCTGGATCGCCTCCGCTGCGGAGAGGATTGTCCTCCCCGACGTCGCCAGGTCACCCACTATCACGACGTTGGACCCAGGCCTCACTTCTCCCTCCACCAGCCTTTCGTTGTCCTGCCTTTCCATCCTCGTGTAGACCAGGGGCTTGTTCAAGGACACCGCGACCGGCGACGCGAGGAGTAGCCCCGTCAGGGGCACTGCGCAGATTGCGTCCGCCCTGGGGACCTTAGTACGCACCTGCTCCGCCAGGGCCGCCACCACGGCTCCGTAGACCCCCGGGTAGCTCGGGAGACCCCGAAGGTTGACGTAGTACGAGCTGTCCTTGCCGTCTGGGAGGGTGAAGGTTCCGAATTGAAGCGCACCCACCTTCACGAGGCCTTCGGCGATGTCGTTGAGACGACTCCGCCGCTTTCTCCAGGCCATGGTGCTCGGCCATGACTGGTGCTTATAAAACAAGTTTGCACCGCGCCTGATGTAATGCCTGAACTGTGGATCCCCTACGGGGGCGTGGAGACCCTCGTGACGCTGCAGGCCGAGAACCTTGGCCTTGTCGCTGAACCGCCAACGGAAGGCGGTTCGATAGACACCGAAAGGATCATCGAACTGGTCAAAGGGTCAGGGACGGTCTACATCTGCGATGCAGCGCCCGGGACGCTGCAGCTTCTGCGCAGCCTCGCGCCGACTCTGGCCGAGGCGCCCAACCTGAGGCTTGTGTCTTCTGCACCGAAGCGGGTCGATGCAGGGGTCCCCGAGCTCAAGGGAAAAGTGGCGACGATGCCCCCTCCTATGCCACAGGAGGAGGGCGATGAACCAGTGTACGCCCCCGACCTGACAGAGAAGGGAATGAAGGTCTTCGTCGGCACCGCAAGGCCAGACCCGCTCTTCGGCATCCTCGACGCGAAGGTGGAGGCGTGTTTGAACTGGGTCGCGAGGTCGCACGCTGCGGCTGCAAGGGCGGAGAAGGGGATGGAGCCCCAGCCCTTCCAAAAGACCCCAGCCTATGGCGTGATCGAGTCCCTCGCCGACAGCATCTCTGAGGCGAAGTTCCTTTCCGCCATTTCGAGAGGGGGAAGGCTGAGGACTGTCCTCGAGGACGCTCCTTTCGACGCAGTCAAGAACGCTTTCGCACGACTCCCGATGAGCCAGTCGAAGGGGATGATAGTCGGGGCTGGAGGAAGGGGGTACGACGACACCTTCTCGTCCGCGCTCCGGGGCGTCTGGAACGTGATCGAGGGGGTGAGAAAGACTGGGTCCATCCTTCTCATAGCGGAGTGCGCCGAAGGAGCGGGGTCAACAGCGCTGGAGATGCTTGTCACAGGGAGGATTTCAGGAGAGGGGGAGCGCAGGCGCGAGAGGTATGTCGACGGGCTGGAGGAGNGTCTTCTACCTCAACAAGCTGAAGGAAGAGTACGACGTTCTGTTGCTTTCGGGGCTCCCAGAGACCTATGCAAGGTCGAAGCTGGGCCTGACTACTGCCACCGGATCAGGGGAGGCGGTGGGAAGAATGCTGAACAAGGTAGGGAGGTCGGGGAAGCTGAATGTAGTCCCCAGGGCCCCAGAGTGCTACCTGGAATCAGGGTAGCGGCAGCGTCCCGATGTTGTGAGGAAGGGGCAAGCTCAGAAAGGCGAGCACGATTGCTCCGGCGTATACCCACTTCCTCCTGGGCGAGAGCTCGGACACCTCGTCGAGCAGCTTGAGTCGGAACGGCCGGCCTGCGAGAAGGAGCGCTAGCACGGCAACCCCCCAGTAGTTCGGGGTGTCCAGGACCATCAGGACGAGCACGCTAAGGTAACTCCCGGCCCTAGCCAGCACGGGGGTCCATGCAGCAGCCGAAAGGAACCCGCCGTCGAAGAACGCCATGGGGAGAAGCCCNGATGAAGACGAGTATGAAGCCCACAGTAGAGGCGTCCGCCAGCGGCGAAACGGGGTACGCGCTTGCCACTGCCTTCGGGAGGGCTGGCCCCAGGAGGAGGTCGATCCCCGACTGGATTGCGTTCTCGTTGGTGAGTCTGGACGCATTGCCGTTGTGAGCCCAGGTGTAGAGCAGCGGGGACTGCGCAGCCGTCAGATCCCCGATGGCATAAACGACCATCGCCAACGCAAGAAGGAATAGCGGACCCGCTATGACAGTGTCGAAGAGGGCATCCCTGTTCATGGCTGGCTCCCTCTGGGAGGCTGCGAAACCTATTGTCGGGGCCGGGGGGAGGAAGGGGACCCAGGGGATCAGGTAGCTGCTTGCCGTCCCTGCCATCCGCCTCCGGGCCAAGAGCCGCTGGCCGGCCCCGTGGGCGCCGACCAGCACTACCGCTCCCAGTGAGAAGCTGACCAGCACCACGTCCGGCTGGACCGAGGGAGCGAACTGCTCGTAGTTTATCGCCTCAGCCAGCCCAAACACGAGGATTGAAGCGAGAGCGAACAGGGCTACAATCACCGTTATGCGACTCTGGTACCGCTTTGCAGGCTGGGACTTGCGTATCATGAGGACGCATTCGTCCTTGGTGCCGGTCAACTCCGGCCTGTACCCCTTCGCCTCGAGCTCGGCGAAGAGGTCGGAGAACTTCCCCTTGGTCCCCGCGTCGTAGGCCACCTGGAACTCCATTTCGCCTTCTGGGAGGGCGAAGAACTGCTTGACAGCAAACCTGCTCCTCACGGCCTCCTCCAGAACGGCCGGCTCTGCGGTCAACCTGCGCCGCCGGACGAGCATCCGATAATAACCTGTTGGCGACATCCGACAAGCTTTAACCTGCGTCAACGGGCGACTCCCTCCGTTTGCAGAAGGCCATCGTTGCCAAGGTCGGGGATTATCAGGTCAGGCTCTGCGACAGGGACGACATCACGGCTGTCATCGACATAAACGCCGAGACTCTCCCCGAGCACTACTCGGACTACTTCTACTATGAAATCCTCACCGAGTTCCCCGAGACCTTCCTCGTCGCCGAACTCGACGGGAGCGTAGTCGGCTACGTGATGTGCCGCATCGAATACGGGTTCTCCCACCTTCGGAGGCTGGGGCTCGCCAGGAAGGGGCATGTGGTCTCGATAGCTGTCAGGGAAGCGCACCGGGGCAAAGGAGTGGGGACCCTGCTGATGCGGACCTGCCAGGACGCCATGCTGAAGAAGGCCGCAACGGAATCGTACCTGGAAGTCAGGGTGTCCAACACCGAGGCCGTCGCCCTCTACCAGAGGCTGGGGTACAAGGTCTCGGGGCGCCTGGAAGCCTACTACAAGGACGGGGAGGCCGCGCTCCTGATGGCATCCCAGCTGGGCCAATGAAGCCGAGCGCCCCGTTCGCCGACCTGGCCGCGACCCTGGAGAAGGTCAGAGGGACCAGTAGCAAGAACGCCAAGGTGGAGGTCCTGTCCTCCTTCCTCAGGAAGCTCGGCTCCGACGACGCGGAGGTGGCAGCCAGGGTCGCAGCGGGCAGGTCGTCGGAGCGCGGTAGCAAGGACGAAGCCCAAGTGGGGTACTCGACCCTTCTCGACGTCCTACGGGAGATTACGGGGGCGGGCCAGCAAGAGGTGTCGAGGATCTACCTCCGACACGGCGACCTGGGTGAAGTTGCGCAGGAGCTCCTCGCCGAGAAGAAAGTGCAGCCCCTCTTCGATGAGCCCCTGACCCTCGCAGACCTAGACGAGGCTTTCGTGAAGCTCCGCTCCCTGAAGGGGCAGGGGTCGACGTCAGCCCGGCGAGGCGTGGTGAAGTCTCTCCTGCTCAGAGCCTCGCCCCTCGAGGGCAAGTACGTGGTCAAAGTGCTTACCGGCGAGATGAGGACCGGCCTGGTTTCTGGGCTCCTCGAAGAAGCGATAGCTTCGGCATACGGGCTGTCGAAGGCGGAGGCGGCCAGGGCCCACATGGTGCTGGGTGACCTGGGGGTACTCGCGAGGCAGGCTGCGAGGGGGGACGTGTCCAGGGTGAAGATCCAGCCGTTCCGGCCCGTGAACTTCATGCTCGCCGAGCCAATGGCGACTGCGGCCGAGATCGCGGGGCACTTCGCCAAGAAGGTGTACGCGGAGTACAAGTATGATGGAGTCAGGGCGCAGGTGCACAAGTCAAAGGGGACGGTCAGGGTCTACTCCAGGAGACTGGAGGACATAACATCGAGCTTCCCAGAAGTTGTCGAGGCGGTCAAACCTGCAAAGGGGGAGTTTATCCTCGATGGCGAGGTTGTCCCCTTCTCGGAGGGGAAGCCGCTCCCCTTCCAGCTGCTGCAGCGGAGGCTGAGGCGCCAGGAGGACTTCGAGTCCGCGGCAGTGAAGGCGCCGGTGACCTATTTCGCCTTCGACCTGCTTCTCAAGGACGGGAAGGAGACGGTCGACCTTCCACTGTCCGAGAGGCGGGCGCGCCTCGCAGAAATCCTCGAGGGGACCTCTGCCCGGATGGCAGAATCGACCGATGTCTCGACCGAAAGGGAGGTCGAGGCGGCATTCAGGAGGAGCAGGGCTATGGGGTATGAGGGACTGGTGGTGAAGGACCCCGACAGCCTCTACGGCATGGGAAAAAGGGGGTCAGGGTGGGTCAAGCTCAAGGAGGAGCTGGACACCCTCGATGTCGTAATAGTCGCAGCGGAATACGGCCACGGGAAGAGGGCAGGGGTGATCTCGGACTACACCTTTGCAGTGAGGGACGGTGACGGCCTGAAGACGATAGGGAAAGCGTACAGCGGGTTGACCGACAAGGAGATTGACGAGATGACCCGGAGGCTCAAAGAAATCACAGTCAAGGACTACGGGTACAGGAGGCAGGTAAGGCCGGAAGTCGTGGTCGAGGTCGCCTTCGACAGCATACAACGTAGCGACAGGCACGACGGTGGCTTCGCCTTGCGGTTCCCTAGAATCAAGAGGATAAGGACAGACAAGTCGGTAGCAGACATAGATACACTCGAGAAGGTCGAGAAGGTATTCTCTGGACAGAGGCTGAAAGTCGACGAGAAGCAGTAACGGGCTCTCTGCTCCTTATATCAGCCGACTGAAGACGCGGTCGGGTTGTACGCGCAGCTGCTCATAGGCGCCTCCTTCGCCATTGCTGCCTACCAGGACGTCAAGGAAAGGGCCGTCAGCGACCTGGCCTGGATTCCAGCCGCAGCGGGAGTGGCCTATGTCGCCTACTGGTTCCTCACCTCCTCGACCACTGCAGGCGTGGAGTATTTCCTCCTGAAGCTCGCGCTGATTGGAGGAATCGCGCTTGTCTTCATGTTCCTAGGGGGCATCGGCCAGGCCGACGCCATAGCCGTGGCCCTCGTTGCAGCTGACCCCTACCCTCTCTCGCCCATCGCTCCTCTGTTCGCAGGCGCAGCAGTCGCCCTCGCCCACATCAGCTACGAGTACCTGGTCGGCAACGCGAAAGGAACTCGGAACATCCCCATGGAGCAGTTCCTGAAGGAACAGCGGTGGATCCCGAAGGCAATGTTGTCCGAGGGGACGCGGATTGAGGTCAGCTCGGACGTCAACGAGGCCAGGGAGGAGGTCGAGGCCGCGAACAGGCCAGCGGCACTGGTCGAAGTGAAGTACGGCGTCCCGACCGTTGCCTACCTCGGCCTGGGGTACATTGCGTATCTCGCGTACATGGTGTTGCTCAACTATTCCGTGTTCGTCTCCCTCCCGTAGACTCGCGGGTCGGGACAGGTTAAATCCGGACTGGAGGGAGCGGTGGAGCCAATGGCGTTCATCGTCCTCGAGGGGTTCTCGGGGACAGGCAAGACATCGCTCGCAATGGGGCTGGAGCAGAAAGGATGGATGAGGCTGCAAGAGTCTGCTCATGCGGTCCCCAAGGACGTCCCCGTGGCTGAAAGGGCCGACACGGCGGCCGACTTCAGTCTCCTAGGCGCAACGATGACCTACAGCTCCATAATCTCGAAGCTCAGGGGGACGAAGAACATAGTCTCCGAAGGGTACCTGCTAGGGGACTTAGCATACGCCAAAATCAGGTACGAGTTGAAGAAGAGCGACGCGTACCCTTCCATGGTGGTCATGGTGAAGCGCGTGCTTCAGGAGCCCGCGATGAGGCCTGACCTCTACATCATCCTGAAGGCGGGCCAAGAGACCATCAACAACAGGCAGAAGTCCAAGGACGAAAGGGAGAGGACAGTGACAGAGTTCTTCAGGACTAGGTACTACACGGCCTTGGACGAAATCCATGACGAGATGGGAGAGGGGAAGACCGAAGTCGTCGAGACAGATAGTGACCTGGACGTCACCCTGGGATTGATCCTGAGGGTGCTCGAAAGGCGAAGAGTGATCACAGCGTGAGCCCGGAGGAGTGGGAGACCCTCCTGCTCGACGTCACGGAGAAGGTGAGGGGAAAGGTCGCAGTGATAGCGACCGAAGGGCGCCGGGGGGTGAAGGTCGGGGTGGGCGCATCGGGAGACGAGACCATACTTGCGGACAAGGCGGCCGAGGACGAGATACTGGCAGCCCTGAAGAAGCGAGGCGGTGTCAGAATCCTTAGCGAAGAGGCGGGAGGTGTTGGCGACGGAAGCGCACGGACGCTCGCTGTCGTCGACCCCCTGGACGGCTCGTCGAACTACGAAGCAGGGATTCCCTTCTACTGCACTTCCGTCGCAATCATCGAGGGAAG
>OCOJ01036071.1_pt3 | contig 10548 bp, 11 predicted proteins | sample 1539251 | NCBI WGS metagenome assembly OCOJ01 (sample SAMN01911457, study PRJEB22624) | soil metagenome | biome: Soil | place: Malaysia | collected 2012-04-30 | depth RA_metagenome m
CCACGGACTGTGCCATCGCCGCGGGCGCGACCTTCGCGAATTATCAGGCCAAGGGCCTAGACTCCGGCAACTCGTTCTCCCACGGATTCCCTTGCGGCTTTCTGACAGCATCCGCGACGGTGCCGGTGGGCACACCAGCGTGCGCGTTCGCCGGCAAGAACCCTAGCTTCGGACAAATGCAAATTGCCTACCCCGCCGGCCGGGCGGTGTACAACGGCCTGCAAGCGTCTCTGAGAACTCAGAGAAAGAACCTTATGCCGGGGGTACACAACGCGAACTTCATCATTTCTTATTCCTACTCCCGGTACGTCGGCCAGGTACGCGACACGGATTTCATCAGCACGGCCCAGGACTACCGCAATCCGAATAGCACCATCGGGCCCACGGCGCTGGACAGGCCAAATCAGTTTTCCGCAGGGGGTGTGTTCGACCTTCCCTGGTGGACGGAAATCGGGCTGACTACGCACTACTACACCGCGCTTCCTGTTACCCTGCTGCTGCCGGGTGGAGGGAGCATTTTCACAACGGACGTGACGGGGGACGGAAGCTTCGCGGGTGCGGAGGTGGTGAGCCAGGGCGACATCCTGCCAGGGACGAACGTGGGCTCGCTCAATCGCGGCCTCAGCCTCGGCGGACTGAATAATGTGATTACGGCGTACAACACCAACTACGCGGGAAGGCCGACGCCCGCGGGCGAAGCCCTGGTCAACGCGGGACTCTTTACGACGGCGCAGTTGGTCGCACTGGGGGCCACGGCTCCGGCGATCGCTCCCGTGGTGCCCGGCGCTATCAGCACGAGCGCCCTGTTCACCTTCGATACCAGCGTCGCGTGGAACATCCATCCCAGCCGCTTCTGGAAGTCAGTACCGGAGCGCGTCGTGGTAAAGCCGCAGATGACTTTCTTCAACCTGTTCAACCACCAGAATTACGATTCCCCCAGCTTGCCGCCGAACGGAATCCTGACGCCGCTCTCCGCGTGCCAGCCGATCACGGCGCCCACATGTGCGGGCGCCGTAAACACCACGACAAGGGCAAACCGCACGAACCTAGTGGGTCTCGGCTCGGGCGTATTTGCTCTCGGCGCGCCGCGGCAGCTCGAATGGGGCGTGAAGGTCTCGTTCTAGCTGGTCGTTCCGGCTGGAGGTCTCAGGGCCGGGGAGAGGAAATCCTCGCCGCGGCCTTTTTTCCTTTCGCGGGGCGTGCCGGGGCAGAACACCCTTTTGTGCTTCCCGTAGCGGCAATCCTCTGGTATGGTGCGTGTCTCCGCAGCGGCCTGCCTGCCGCAGGCAGGCTCTCTAGGGCCGCGTCGAGTAGCTACTCAGGCCGGTTGGTGGCGGCCGGGAGCTGGAAAAGGAAATCAGATATGAAGACTTTGTTTGCTGAAGTGAATTCTCCGCATCCGATCCGCGGGCACCAAGCCGCCCGCCGGAGGCATCGGCTGGTCGGCGGGATCGTCCTTACCGCAGCCGCGATGTTCGTTTCCGCTGCGATTCCCGTATCCGGCCGGCAGGCCGCCCAGCCCCAGGCCGCGGGCACCACGTCCGTTCAGGACGTTCAGTCTGTCATCGGCCTCGAGGGCATCAAGAAGGGAACGAAGGGCGGTACTCTTAGCGTTCAAAGCGGCGCCCTGCAGTTCGAACATGAAAAACAAAAGGCTCAGATCGCTATTCCCTCCATCGAGGACATTTTCCTCGGCAACGAAAGCCGGCAGAACATCACCGGCGCGGGCAGCGTAGTGAAAATGGCCATCCCCTATGGCGGTGGCCGGCTCCTGAGTCTCTTTTCCCACAAGGTGGAAGTCATGACGGTGGAATACAGGGACGCAAACGGCGGCTTCCACGGGGCCATCTTTGTGCTTCCCACCGGCCACGCCTCGGCGGTTAAGGATGCTCTGGTGGCTCAGGGAGCCAAGGTCACCGCACATGTGCCGGAGCCGGAACAGAAGGAACCGCAAAAGGAGCAGAAGCCATGAAGCGTCGTAACACAGCAGCAGCCTTCCCCATTTTCGCCGTCGTTGTGAGCGGCGCGGCCCTTCTGTTGGCTGGCTCACTTCTGGCTCAGCCCAGGCCGCCGGAGAAGCCTGCGGCTTCCCCGCAGGCACAGAAGCTTACTGCCTCCGCCATTCAGGTTGAGCGCACGGAGTCGACTGAGGATTTGGTGATCCCGGAAGATTTCCGTGTCTCGACCTACGAAAACGTGATCCTCCAGGTCGAAAAGACGAAGAAGTTTCAGCATGTGTATCGGAGCGGCGACCGTACCGCCGCGAGTGTGCCCGATCTGGTCATCTTGAAATTGGTTCCGTCCGCCTATAAGGCAGGCAGCCAGAAAAAGCGCGAAGTCACTACCGTCAGCGGAGCTACCTCCGTCAAGTTCACCGTCCAGTTCACGAATAAGGACGGCAAGGTCCTCCTGGAAAAGGAAGTCGAAGGCAAGGTGCGGTTCTTCGGAGAAAACCTGCGCGCGACATACGACTTCGCGAAGAAGGTCGCTGCCATCGTCAACGAGACCTTCTAGCCTGCCTGCGCAGGCGGGCCTGCGGACAGCGCGAGCCTTGAGCGGGCTGCAAACAGTCTCCGTGTGGAAACTGCGTTCCCTGTTGGCGCGGCCCCCGGCCGCTGGGTGACTCCGCGAGCAGAGGTGCTGTTCACTTCGGCTCCTGATACACAGTAGCATTAAGATCAGGCGCAGAAAGCTCGTGCCGGCCGAAGCCACATCCGCTTTTCCTGGGCAGAACTTCATCAGCCTGGAATCCTTTCGCAAAAACGGCCGGGGCGTGGCCGTTCCCGTGTGGTTCGCCGAGGAAAACGGAATCCTATACGTCTATTCCGAGGCCGCATCGGGAAAGGTAAAGCGCATCCGCAATAATCCCCGCGTGCGCGTCGCGCCCTGCGACATGCGCGGCCGGCTGAAGGGCGATTGGGTGGAGGCCACCGCTCGCATCCTGCAAGGAGACGAAGCGCGGCACGCGGACGATCTGCTGAACGCCAAATACGGCTGGCAGAAACGCCTGATCGGTTTCTTTGCCGGATTCCGGCCGCGCCCACGCGCGTATCTCGCCATCCGGCTCGGCACCAGCGAGGCCTCCGGTGCCCGGTGAGCTGACGCCGGCACGACGAGGTTGGCAGATTTCTGCGACTGACCCTGGCAAGAGCGCTCGAGCCTGCAGCATCACCGGACGGCTCCGCACGTGTGGCAACTCCGCCGTCCAGAGTAGCGGTTGCTGCTATTGTTCCACCTCCAGGTGATTCCGCACGCTGCGGGCGTTCGGCACGTTACGGGCCTTCTCTCCAGCGAGCTGCTTCTCCTCCGTGCTCGCCACTCTGCCTTCCAGCGTCACGTTGCGGTCGCTGACGATGATGCGGATCGGCGGGATCGATTTCAGATTGTACTTGCGAAGATCGGAATTGTAATAAATGGCGCGATATTCCGCGCGGCGCAGCGCGTCGTCCTCCGCGGAGGGCGAGAGCACGTCAATTTTGTTCACTACAATTTCCACGCCGGGAATTTTCTTCACCGCCTGTTCGGCGCCGGATTTCAGGCTCGGCAATACGACGCTTCCCAGCAGAACCACTCGCGTGCCGTCCACCCGGAAATCTATGTAGTCGAAAGCGCCGGCGTTGGGCAGCGTGTCCACTTCGTGCCGGACTGCTTCTGCCAGGCGCTGCTCGGACGTGCGGGCTGAACCTCGGGTCTCGCGCGGGGGATTATCCTGCCCGGCAGCGCTCCAAGCGTTCAGACCGAGCAGCGCGGCTGCAAGAACGGGGGCGATCAGCGCGCGGACAATGCGCAGTCTCCCAATCATGGCGCCTTATCATCCTGCCAGAGGACCAATCTCATGAGCGGACACTCAGTTGGATGTGATGCCCGGATGTGAAGTTTCAGGCCGCGGCCAGCTGAAGGGTCAGTCCGCGCGCGTTCCGGTTCCGTGTGGCTTACAATAGATGGGCAATGGACCAGGCTTCAAAGCGGGCCATTCAGGCCGCGCAACCCATCGAGTGGACCGACAGCGGCGTCGTAGTGCTGGACCAGCGCCTGCTGCCCGAGATGGAAGTCCGCAACACCTATACGGACTATCAGCATGTGGCTCGTGCCATCCGCGACATGGAGATCCGCGGGGCGCCGGCCATCGGCGTGGCAGCGGCTATGGGCGCGGCCATCGGCGTCGAGCGTTCCAGGGCCCGCACGCTCGATGAATTGCGCGCGGAATTCGACACCATTTGCGACGAGCTGGCGAAAACGCGGCCCACGGCCGTGGACCTGTTCTGGGCCATCTCCCGGATGCGCCGGACGTTTGCCCAGGCCTGCGAGGCCGCGGCTGCCAATGGCGCGCAGGTGGCCACCCTCGACGGGGTGCGCCGCGCCATGGTGCGCGAAGCGCAGCTCGTCCACCGGGAAAAGCGCGAGCACGACGAGGCCATTGGCCGCTACGGCGCTCCCCTGCTCCCGCGCCACGGACGGGTAATGACGCAGTGCAACGCCGGAGCGCTGGCCACCGCGGGCATCGGAACGGCGCTGGGCGTGATCCGCATGGCCGTGTATGAAGGGCATGAACTCGAAGTATTCGTCCCTGAGACGCGGCCCTACCTGCAAGGTGCGCGCCTCACCGCCTGGGAACTCCAGCAGGCCGGCATCCCGCTGAAGCTCATCACCGACAATATGGTGGGCCACTGCCTGAAGACGCAGCACGTGAGCGCCATCGTGGTGGGAGCGGACCGCATCGCCGCTAATGGCGACACGGCCAACAAAATCGGCACGTACCAGATGGCCGTGCTCGCGCGCGAGCATGGCGTGGCGTTTTACGTTGCCGCGCCCATTTCCACGCTGGACCTTTCCCTGCCCTCCGGCGATGCCATTCCCATCGAGGAGCGCTCGCCCGAAGAGGTCACCCACGTGCGCGGTGTGCGCATCGCGCCGGATGTGCCCGTCGCGCACCCGGCGTTCGACGTCACGCCGGCGCGCCTGGTGTCTGCCATCATCACCGAACGCGGCATCGCCCGTCCGCCTTACGAAAAATCCCTGGCAGAACTCTGCGCGAAATAGCGCGAGGGTGCAGTTCTCGTGTAGCGCAGGGCGAAGCCCTGCGGCTTTTCTCTGTGATTTCTGCGGAACGAGCGGCAGGGCTTCGCCCTGCGTTACAGCTAGCGGTGCAGGTGGCGCAATGCGTCCGGCGGAATGAAGAATCCCGAGAACAGGAAGCCGTTGTAGCCCAGATGCACCAGAAAGCTGGCGAAGACCGAATGGGTGGCCGCGCGCACCGCCGTCAGCGCCATACCCACGGCCACCAGGGTTCCGATTTGTCCCCAGCCACCCCAGAGCTGGGACATGTGAACCATCCCGAACAGCACGCCGGTGAGCACCACGGCCAGGAAGATTCCAAACTTCCGGGCCAGCACGGGATACACGTAGCCGCGGAAGATTGTCTCCTCCACCAGCGGGGCCACCAGAATTCCGAATGCCATCACATACTCCACGCCCCGGCGCGTGGAGAACAACGCCTCGATAGGGAGAACTTTTTCCGTGTTGTAGAACTGCGAGACGAATTCCGCCCCGAGAGCCAGACACACACCCGCCAGGAGCAGCAGCAGGACCAGGGCCCGCCCGCTCAGCGTCCCCACACGCAATCCCCGCCATCCCAGCGTCCGCCAGAACGGCTCCGTGGTCCGGCGGTGGATTACGCCGTAAAGAAACAGCAGAATGCAACCGAACCACAGGATTTGGCGGCTGATGACAAATCCCGCGTTCGTGGCGCTGAACCGCGCGATCTCGCCCGCGGGCACGCCATAGCGCATCACAGCGATCCACGCCATGACGTTTGTCAGCAGGTACAACATGCCCAGCGAAAAGACAAACAGGACGACCAGATCCAGTGTGTCCCAGGGCGTATCCAGGTCGGCCGGGACCGGGGCGCGAGGCGGGAGTTGCGCGACGGGCGGCCCGCCGGGAGATTCCTGCGCCGGGGACTCGCCGGCGGGCAGCGGAGGAATGGCGCTGTCGCTCATCAATTCCGCCGCGCGCGCCCTGTCCGCCTAGCCGGGCCGCCCGAATCCATGAGCGCTGCAGCCAGCAAGGGCATCAGGATTTCGTGATGGCCGGTGATGGAGTATCCCCGCGAGCCCGCGCCGGCAGTCGGCCGCCGCACCACGTTGACCAGCGGGCGGTAGTGCTGGAGAAAGTCGAAATTCGCGGTGGTGATGGGAGCGAGCCGCGTGCCCAAATTTCGGACCACGGAAACCGCCTTCAGGAATACCTCCGGCAAAATCACCGCGGAACCCCAGTTCAGATACACGCCGCCCGGATGCATGCGTCGCACCAGCGCGCAGAACAGGCGGAAATCGTGGTGCGTGGACTGGCCCAGCGACGCGCCATCCGCGGAGGGATGCATGTGCGGCGTGTCTGTGCCGATGGCCAGGTGCACGGTAACGGGGATGCGCGCGCGGTACGCGGCCATGAGCAGGCTGTGCTCCGGGTACTTCGCTCCCAGCCGCCCGCTCGAAAGGAGTTTTCCGGCTGCCTCGCCCAGTCCGATGCCGCTGCGCGCGGCGCCCACCGCAGCTTCGTTCAGATAGAGACCGGTTTCGTGCGCCATCCCGAATTTTCCGCTGCCGAGAACTTCCGGCACATCTTCCGAGGTGCGGCCCACCAGGGCGATTTCGAAATCGTGCACCATCGCCGCGCCGTTCATGGCTATGCCGCTCACATAGCCGCGCCGGGCCAGGTCAATCAGCACCGGAGCCAGCCCCACTTTGATCACGTGCCCGCCCAGGCCCCATAAAACCGGCCGTCCCCGGCGCCGCGCCTGCGCCATCGCGCCCACCACCCCGCGGAAATCGTCTGCGGCAAGGATGTGTGGCAGCGAATCGAGCCACGCGCCGATTCCAGCCCCGCGCCGGTGAGGCCGGCCGAATTTGCGAACCGTCACTTTGCCCGGGCGGCGGCCCAGCGGGTAGGTGCGCATCCCCGCAAGCGATAACGGAGTGAGGTCGTAGATGCTCATTGCGGCAGCAAGCACTGTAGCCCCGCGAGCCCTCGGCAGGCAATCGCAGTCCTCACGTAAGCCACCGCTCCGATTCCTCTTCACTGCGGCGGTAAGCTTGCAATATTTCCTGCAGGCCGAGCACGCCCTGGAGTGTGCCGTGGTCGCTGCGGCGAACCACGGGAAGCAGAGGACGGTCTTCGAGCAGGCTCAGCGCGGTCTCCAGCGGTTCATCGGGATGCAGCGTGGGCAGCCCCACGTGGGTACAGAGCGAACCGATCGCCGCGTCGTCTCCCCATTTCGCTCCCCCGGATTCGAGCGCGGCTGCGGGAAAACTGCCCCAGCCGAACTCGCCGCGCACCAGCAGATTGGCCTCGCTCGTTCCGCGCACGCGTTCCCGCGCCTCTCCCACGGTGTCGCGCGCGGAGAGTGTGGGAGCCGCAAAGCGGCGCATGGCGTCCTCGGTGCGAAGCGGCGTTTCCTCCCGCCGCTCCTCCATGGAAGGAAGATTCATGCCGTCCTGCCGCGAGAGTTCATCGAAAAGTGCCACTTTCTGATTGCGCCGCGAAATCAGATACGCGATGGCGTTCGAAATCATCACCGGAACGATGACGGAATAATCTCCGGTCAGCTCCACAATCATGAAGATGGAAGTCATCGGGGCGCGCAGAATCCCCGCGAACAGCACACCCATCCCCACCAGGGCGTACGGTCCAACGGAACCCAGAAGGAACGGAAAGAAATGCTGTTCAAACCCGCCCACAGCGCCGCCGAGCATGGCCCCCATGAAGAGCGTGGGGGCGAACAGGCCTCCCGGGGTTCCGCTGACGAAGCTCAGCGAAGTGGCTGCCAGCTTCAGCACGGCCAGCAGCAACAGGAGCTGCCAGGCGAACTGGTCGTGCATGGCCTGATCCATGTAGCCGTAGCCCGCGCCCATCACCTGCGGAAAGCCCAGTCCAATCAGGCCGATCAGGAATCCCGCGGCGGCCGGCTGGAAAAACTGCGTCCAGCGCGGAAGCCCTTTCAGCCGCGGGCGGAGCGNTTAAGACCAGCTTCAGGAAAAACACCGAGAAATACCCGCCCACGATTCCGAGCACGATGTAGGCGAGCAGCTCCATCGGGTTGCGAAAGTGATAGGGCGGGACGCGGAACAGTGGCGCATCGCCGAGGAACCAGCGCTCCACCGTGACGCTGGCCACCGCGGATACCACCACCGCGCCCAGCACGCCGGCGCTCCAGTTGCCGATTACCTCTTCAATGACGAACAGCACCGCGGAGATCGGGGCATTGAACGCCGCGGCGAGGCCCGCGGCTGCTCCCACGGGCGCGATAAGCCGCAGTTTGTCGCGGGAGAGCTGCATGCGCCGGCCCAGCGCCGAAGCGATTCCCGCGCCGATCTGCAACGAGGGATCCTCCGGCCCCAGCGAATGGCCCGCCCCAATGGCTAGGGCGCAGGTCAGAAATTTCCCGATCACCGTGTTGAAGGGAATGCGGCCGTCGAAGATATAAACCGCGGCTTTCGTCTGGTTCACGCCGCTCCCGCGCACGCGCGGAAAAAGCTTTTGCACCAGGACGGCCACCACCAGACCCGCAAGCGTGGGTGCCAGTAGCACGCGCACGGCGGGAGGACGAAGCGAGGATGTGAGCAGCCAGAACCGCGTGGATTCAATGGCGAGCTGAAAGCACACGACGCTGAGCCCGCCGAACAGGCCGATCAAAATCGAGAGAAGGAAGAAGAACTGGTCCTCAAAGGCGAGTGACCCCAGGGTCAGTCGCCCGAGCCATCCGCGCACACGTCCAGTCCAGCCGGCCGTCGGATTTGGGGCCGTGCTCCCGCTCATCGCGCGCCCCCACTGCGGCGTTCGGCGAGCAGGGCGAGCGCGCGATCGTCCACCGAGCCCGGGCCACACGACGTTACGTCCTGCCTTGAAGCGGGAAGGGCAGCCTGCTCCACCTGGAACGCGAAAGCCACAGTCGCGGAGTACAGATCCATGTCCCGGGCCAGTTGATATTTCCGCACTTTGGGCTGGAGCGCCTTCGCCCGCTGGGCGAGCAGGTTGAGCGGCGCGTCCAGGCTGCTTCCTGCCGGCGCCGGACATGCCGCCAGGCGCGCCTGAGCGAGAGTGAAAACGTGCACGGCGCGAGCTGCGCGCGCTTCGGCCGAAAGTCCGGGGGCCTCCGGATCGAGCGAGAGAATAGAGCGAGCCAGGGCCAGAAGCTGCGCCGAGGAGCTGTCGCCGGGAGCGGCGCGGCTCGCCCGCTCGAGATAGCGTTCGGCGCTCGCATAGTCGCCGGTTTCGAACGCCGCGCGCCCTGCGCCCGCCAGCGCCGCAGCGTTCCGCGGCTCCATCCGGAGCACTTCCTGGAACTGCTCCAGGGCATGGTCGTAACTCTTCTGGCTCAAGAAAAGTTCTCCAGCCTGAATATGCAGAGCGGGATCGGGAGGCAGGTTGGCGGCGAACTCCATTGTTTCCGCCAGCGCCTCGGCGTTGCGGCTATGGTCAGAAAGGTAAGCAATCAGCTCGAGCCGTGCAGCACGCCGGTGCTGCGGTCCTGCCGATTCCCAGACGCCGTAAATGCTGGCCTGGTAATAGCGAATGGCTCCTGTGATGTCGCCGCGGCGAGCCGCCAGGCGCGCCAGCTCCAGGTTCAAGGTGGAGCTTCCGGGCTGGCGCTCCCACAGGGTGAGCAGGTAGGTCTGCGCCTCCGTGTAATGTTGTCCCGCCACGAGTGCCTGGGCCAGGCTCAACTCGTACTGGGGATTGTCCCGCGAATAGACCAGCGCCGTGCGCAGGGGATTGAGCGCGGCTTCGGCCCGACCGGCCTTCAATTCCGCCACTCCGCGGTCATACCACTGGCGCGCAATCTGCTCCCGGTGCTGCCGGAACGTGCGTGTCAAAAATCCAGCCACCAGAAACAGCGCCGCAAGAATCAGCAGGCTGACGAACAGGGCTATCTGGCGGGACGTCGTGAAGCGCGAGTGGCTGGCGCAATCAGGGCATTCCGCGCCTGGCGATGGTAACGCGCGCCCGCAGCGCGGACACTCTGCCGGCGGCTGGCCCGCCGGCGCCGGATTACTTCCCGCTTCCGTTGCCGTCGCCCCTCCCACGGCCGTTGCCTGCCCGCTCGGCAGGCGCGCCGCCGGCCCCGCCGGGTGAGATTCCGAGAACGCGTGCGAGCACCGCTCCGGTATAGGATTTCTTCGAGCGCGCCACCTGCTCGGGAGTCCCCTGCGCGACGATTCTCCCACCTTCCTCCCCGCCCTCGGGCCCCAGGTCCACAATCCAATCGGCCTGTTTGATGACGTCGAGGTGGTGCTCGATCACGATAACCGAATTTCCCAGATCCACCAGGCGGTTCAGCACATGCATCAGCTTCTTCACGTCGTCAAAGTGCAAGCCTGTTGTGGGTTCGTCGAGCAGGTAGAGCGTACGGCCGGTCTGGCGGCGCGAGAGTTCGCGGGCCAGTTTGATGCGCTGCGCCTCGCCGCCGGAGAGGGTGGTGGCCGGCTGGCCCAGTTTCAGATAGCCCAGGCCCACGTCCACCAGCGTGTCGAGTTTCTGGCGGACCTGGGG
>OCOJ01064411.1_pt6 | contig 10542 bp, 4 predicted proteins | sample 1539251 | NCBI WGS metagenome assembly OCOJ01 (sample SAMN01911457, study PRJEB22624) | soil metagenome | biome: Soil | place: Malaysia | collected 2012-04-30 | depth RA_metagenome m
CTTCCTTGCAGGGCCCCTTCTATGTCGGCACCGACGAGGATCTCAGCGCCAACACCACGAATTTTGTGGGGGCGGGAGTGGCGGATGGCGTGGGCGGGTTAGGCGCCAAGAACGGCTTCTTCCTCGATGTGAGCTCCGTGCCGGGCCAGTTCTCTGCCCCGCTGGGGCTGGTTCCGAACGTGCAGTTCACTTCTTCCTACTCGATCGGCAAGACTGGAACCGGAACTTTCGGCGGACAAACGATCTCCGTCAGCAACGGCACGGCCATCTTTTCCCTGGACGAATCGCCGCTCGACCTGAGCCCCTCCATCACCGTAGTCGAGCAGTAGATCGGTGGTCGTCATCCTGAGCAAGCCGGTTTTGCGCAGCGAAGTTGAGGCCTTTTGCGGCCGTCAGCCCGCAGCCGAAATCCCGAAGGGGAGTGGGGGAACTCCTGCCCTCAGCGAAGTCGAAGGGATCTAAGCGGCCCGCGCGACATCTCTGATCCTGCCCTGAGAGAGCGGAGCGACCGAAGGGCGCGTTTGGATCGCTCCCTTGCCAAACTGACCACTGCATTAAATTGGCACTCTACCGGCTTGGGCCGTGGCTCGACGAAGCCGGTTCGTTCGCCACAGCCTTGACGGCAGACGGCGGCTCGGGAGCGACGGGCAGATTCTTCACCTGAGCCTTGATCCACTGGAACAGGTAGCCCCCGCCCTGCTGCTGGAACAATTCACTCGTGGTTTTGTAGCGTACCAACTCCGCCGTCTTCGTCTTGGGCAGAGCGTACTTGAGGCGATTCTTGCACACAACCGGCACGGGATCCGCATCCATCGGTTGCTGCAAACGGATGTGCGTCGACTTCAGCTGGGGCAGCCACTTCACCGGATCCAGCGGCGCGACTTTCTTCAGAAACTGCGGCTTCAGGTAGCCGGCTTTGTTCGGATCGTCCTGCACCACCGATGATTTGGCCAGCCACACCGGCCAATCTCCCCAGGGATCGAGCAGGTCGATTACTTTGATGCGCGGGTCCGCGGCAGCGGCCAAAATTGCAATCGTTCCCCCTGAGCCCTGGCCGAACATCCCGATGCGATTCATGTCGATATCGCCACGCGACGCCAGATAGTCCAGGATGAACTTCACGTCATGCACGGTGCTGCCCAGCGACTCCTGCAATTCGCTCACGAACCACTGTTTCAGCGGACGATCATGAAAGCGCTGTCCGGTCAGCGCCGAGACGAAGCCCACGGCCGCCACTCCGCCGCCCGTCACTCGCCCGCACCAGCGGTCGTCTTGGAATCGGTTGGTATCTTGATCATGCCCGTAGAGATAAAGCACAGCCGCAGGATTCTTCACGTCCTTGGGAAGAATCACGTAGAGATCGATCGGATCGCCTGGCCGCCACTTCAACTGGATGAGGGACCGCGTCGCGGTGCCGATGTCCTCAGTCTGCGCCACTAACGGCGGTTCGGGGTGCAGTTCGCTCTTGCCGATCCCCAGATTACTCCAGTCTTCCACGATCGTCTTGTAGAGCGGAAGCATAGTCTTGGGATCCAGGCCACCCTCGGGCTTCAAATGCACTTGATGGTCCGGCCCCTCAACCACCGGAGAGCTCGCCGCTGGCGTTTGCGGCGTCGCGGGCGCCTGCTGCCCCGCCACGGGCCGCGTCTTCGCATCCGAACTGGACGGTGCTTGGGAGCTGGGGTTGGAACTTGCCGATTGCTGCGCGGAAAGGCCGGCAGACAGGAAGAGCAGCAGAGGCAAGACCAACGAGCACTTCGCAACAGGTAACGCCTTGGACGGCATGATATCCCCCAAAGGAAGAAAGCGTAATTCTAAGACATAAGCAAGAAAATGGCCGGAGCACGAAGAGGCCTTATTACCGGCTTCTTCGCCACCCCAGCCATATGTTGTGTGACTTTCAGCTTACTGGTGCAGCCCATAGATTTCAGGAGCAGTGGTGCCGCCCACGCCTCCGAAATCCGTGTGATAGTCGACGTCGGCCTGCACCGGCAGAACGGCTCCGCCCACGTCGCCGCCCGCATCCACCAGGCAGGTGGCGGGCGTGACCGGGTGGAAGTTGGTGCAGGTCTTGTGACCGTTCAGCGGGTTCACCTTTGACTGCACGTAGTGGGAGCGGAAGACGAAGAGGGTAAGATTCCCACTACCGTCTTCGAACGGAATGAAGTCGCTGGTCTGACGCGTTCCGGTGAGCACTTCCTTCTGGGCATCGTTCAGAATCTGGGTGACGATACTCGGCGTCGGGACTCTCGTCGCGACGCGCAGCAGGGACCACAGCGGATAGGTTCCGTCTTGAATGTGCGGGAAGGGAATGTTAAAGCAGGGCGTCGCATTGAGGTTGCACTGCGGGATGTTATATGCGCCCCACGGGTTGGGAGTAGAGTCAAGCGCGCCGCCCGGAGTGTTGAAGAACGGGTCGACGCCATCGACCGTCAGGTAGTGGCCGAGGTACGTGGTGCAGGTGTCAGTCGTGCCGCTGGTACCGGCGCAACCGGAAGCCGCTGGGGCCAGGTTGCCATAGCTCCAGAAGGAATAACCGATGCCATCGGGGGCAGCGGTCGTGCTGGTCGCCTGGTTCTTTACCAGGTTCAAGGCTGCCGGAACCTCTTCGCCCGTGCCAATGCCGCGCAGGCGCAAACCGCCGCTTGGAGTCTGGATGAACAGCGGGTCGCCGCAATTCTCAACCCCCGTCGGGAAACCGACTGCGTGCGGGCAGTTGGTGGTGTCAGAGAAGTTCGTGGCGGGATTGTTGCCCTGCTCCTGGCCGCTGTCATCGCTGCTGGTCAGCGAGGTCGAAGCGCCGACGCTGGCGGGGTTGGAGCTGCCGCTCATGGTTCGAATCCCGGTGAACTCAAAGGTGGTGTAGGTGCCGGAAAGGACTTCGCGTTGCACCGACTGAATCGGCTTTCCTGTCCCCGGCACTACCGGTTGGTTGGGGAGCAGGTCGGTGGTGCGGCCCAGTCGGCCTTGATAAATCTCCGACAGGACTTGCCGGTTGATGTTGTGGAAGATGTAGTTGCCGCTGCCGTCCACCGAACCGAAGCCGCCCGCGCTCGTGTCTCCGTTGCCTACGATTACGACGACGGGAGCAGCGCCCGTCGCCAGAGTGGTGAACTTCGGGATCGCCCCGCCAGTGAGCGGATCCTTGCCGCTGATGGCAAAGCTGATCGCGTTGAAATAACTGGACGAGGCGAAGGACGTGTAGATCGGGCAGCCGACAAAACCGCTGCCCTGCGCTACCGCGCCGCACGCCGTGTTGTTGTAGCCCATTCCGGCCAGGGTGTTGGTGGCCGGAATCGTAGTCAAGGCGCGGGTTGTTTCAAAGAGCGCGTCTTCGGGACGAACGTCGGTCGGAGCCGCGTTAAAGGAAACTGGGAACGTCGTCGTTCCGTTGCCAAAATAGGCGAGGAACACGTTGCTGGGCAGGACAGCATCCGTATCGGGCAAACCACCTACTTTGTTGTGCGAGCCGCCCGTTCCGCTCCCGCCGTTGAGTGAAGAATCCAGGTAGACCAGACCAGCCGGCACCGGCTTAGTGGCAGTGCTGGTCGAAGCCATCGCGAAGAAGATGCGCTGTCCGATGGCAGAGTCGACGTTGAAATAGGCGTACGCTTCGCACGTCGCGGCATTGTTCCACATGAACCACACCGTGGCGCTGTCCAGAGTCGCCGGGCTGGTTCGAGTATCTTGCAGGCCCGCAATCGGTACAGCCGGAGGACCGTTGCTGATGTTGCCTTTGACGGAGAACAGGTGGAAGTTCCCTGTACCGCCAAGAAGATCGGCCACAGCATAAGCCCACGTGTTGAACTGAGCGGAGGAGCCGACAGCAGAGAGCTCGACGGTAGCGCCTGTGCTACACGCCTGCCCGAAGCTGTTGGCCGCAAGCAGCACCGTTGCTGTGAGCGCCAGTGCTGCCACAAGAAATTTCTTTGTCATCTGAATTTCTCCTTGTTTGGTTACCGAGTCCTCATCGGTGGAATCTTTGGGAACGGCCAATTTCGGCGGTGCCTTGATCGTCCCCAGGAAATTTTGCGAAGACGCCGTGAACTGAGATCGCACACAACAGGTCTGGAACGTAGTTCCGCGCGCGAACCACTATCCCGGAACTCTGTTACGCCAGAATTACGGAAACATGAACGGTGTATAAATTTGCTGTGTTGGGCGGGTAAATCGACGCGGAAGTGCAGAGTAGAAGTCACTATTCTGCCACACTTTGCAACTCTGCCACCCGTCTCTGTCTACGCATGCCGACCAGTTCACTGTTCACGCGAAATTAACCGCTCCTTCATTTTTCTGTAACAATCGCCCGCTAGCCTTATCCCTCGCTTTCGCGGCGTGCGTCCCACAACAACTTCGTTCCAGGGAGGCGTGCGCGAACTCTCCCTGGAGGGTCGGCTGTCGTGAGATTCTTACGAGCTTCCTGTTTCGCGGCACCGGCCTTGTTCGTCGCCTGCCTGGCCTGGGCCGGTCCGCCAGCGAGCAGCCGAGCGACAGCGGCTCCGGCAGCTTCACCTCANCTTCACCTCAAACCCAGAGCGTTTCGACTTCGCTGCACGGCGTGGTTATGGACCCGGACGCGAAACCGATCCCAAACGCCACAGTCACGCTTACCGGCAAGGCATTCGAGAAAGTCCTGATCTGCAACGAGCGCGGGGAATACTCCTTTGGCCGATTGCCCGGCGGCGACTACAAGCTGAAGGCAAACGCTCCGGGATATGCAACCTTTGAAACCGATGTGACCTTGGGAGCCGGCACCAGCTTGGAGATTGATCCTCCCTTAGTTCCGCAAGCGACGATCCCGAGCCCGGTTCCGGCCCCGACCCCAGCCGAGCCGGAACTTCCAACCGCAGCGCCAGCCTCATCGGAGGCGAAACCTGCGACAGTGGCGCCCTCCTCGGCCGCGACGGGGTCGAAGCCTGCAGCGGCGGCGCCCGCCCCAGTGGCGGCAACCCAACCTCGTCCCGCCACACCCGGTCCCGAGCCGACGCAACCGTCCGTCGTGCCGCCCGGCAGCATCGCCCTGGTCAAGGGCGGAGCAAGCCTCAACGGTGTGGTGACTGATCCATCGGGTAAGCCAATCCCTGCCGCCTCAGTAGCTCTCCGGTGGAAGTCGGGCGAAAAGACCACTACCACGAACGAACGTGGCGAATACAATCTCGTCGGCCTGGGGGCGGGCGACTACAAACTTCGCGTCACGGCCCCGGGATTGGCGCCATTCGAGACCGATGCCAGCCTGACTGCCGAACTCAGCCTGCAGATCGACGCTCCCTTGGAACCTCCGCCCGGCGCTGCTCAAACCGCGATGGCTCCCGTCCTTGCCCCGGCGGACAATCCCGTCCATCCGCGCGAACCGGCGCAGTCGCCTCCCACTGCGGCTGCATCAAAGAGGATCCCCGGCGCCAGCCTCAATGGAGTCGTCACCGACCAGTCGGGTGCGGTTATTCCGCAGGCGACGGTCACCGTCACTGGGCCCGCTGGAGCCAAGGTTGCGACCACCAACGAACGCGGTGAGTACCTTGTGCCCGGCCTGTCGGCGGGAATCTATACGTTCAAAGTCGGGGCGGCCGGATTCGCCGCCTACACGGCGACGGACGTGAATCTGGCCGCCGATCAGAGCCTCGAACTCGATGCTTCCTTGCAGCCTCCCACCGCCACCACGAACGTGACCGTGGAGGGGCAGACCGCGGGCCAGGTGCAAACCGAGAGCGCGCACATCGAGGGCACCATCACCGAGAAGGAAGTTCTCAACGCCCCGCTGAACGGTCGCAATTTTACCCAGCTCATCGCGCTCACGCCGGGTGTGAGCAATCAGACTGGACAAGATGAAGCCAAGGTCGGAGTGGCCGGCAGCGTCAAGTACAGCGTGAACGGCGGCCGCGTTGAATACAACAACTTCGACGTCGACGGCAGCGACGTGCTCAATGCCGGACTCAACGGCGCCGAGAGCACGCTGATGGTTTATCCCAGCCTCGACGCCATTCAGGAAGTGAAGGTGCTCACTTCCAACTACGGCGCCATGTACGGACGCACTGCTTCCGGCACGGTGATCGTCACCACCAAGTCAGGTACGCCTCAGTTTCATGGCAATGCCTACGACTTCGTGCGCAACGAATTTTTCAACGCGCGCAACTTCTTCGACCAGACCACAAAAGCGCCTCTCTACCGCCGGCAGGACTTCGGCGGCACCATCGGCGGCCCGCTCTTCATTCCGGGTATCTTCCATACCAAGAAGGACAAGACATTCTTCTTTTTCTCTGAAGAATTCCGCCTGGAGACCTCTCCGCAGGGGCCGGGCGGTAGCTTCGACTTCAATCAGGCCGTGCCGACGCTGCAGGAACGTCCCCACAACTGCGTCAACGGCGCCGGCGCAAACTTCATCTGCGGCGATTTCAGCGATGTCTGCCCGCCCTCAGTCGGCTCGCCGACCGCGTTCAGCTATGCCCAGTTTCCCGATTGTCCTTCCGGCGTGCCCACGGCAGTCGGTAACAACGGAGTAAAGGTCGGCGCGACCTACCCCAGCAATCAGGTGCCGGTCGATCCCAATAGCGCGGCCCTTTTAGGTACGCATCTGATCCCGGCCCCCAACTCCCCCACCGGATGCAACTCTAGTCTGGTCGGCCAAGTCAATCCCACCACCAATCAGCCGTTGGTGCCCTGCTACGCTGCGGTGATCTCGGTGCCTACTTATTGGCGCGAAGAGCTTTTCCGCATCGATCACAACCTCACTCAGAGCCTGCACGCGTCCTTCCGCTACATCCACGACGCGTGGGACACGACAGTAGTTACTCCCCAATGGGGATTCGTGCAGAACAGTTTCCCGACAGTCGAGAACCGGCTTAACGGACCGGGCATCAGTCTGGTCGCCCGCCTCACCGACACGATCTCGCCGTCGCTGTTGAACGAGTTCGTCCTCAGTTACGTGGACACCCACATCACGATACGGAACATCCCCGGCCCGGGGGCCAGTCTCGAGCGTCCTTCCGGTTTGAACATGGGGTTCATCTTCAACAACGGATTCGGCGGCAAGCCGCCGGGGATTATCGTAGCGGGCACGAATGCGGCTTATGGTGGGAACGGTTTCGTCGTGGACTCGTCCTACCTCCCGTGGGACCACACCAATCCGACCTATGGACTCGCCGACAACGTCAGCAAGCAACTGGGAAAGCATGTCCTGCAGTTTGGGGTTCAGCTATCGGTAGCGCAGCGCACTGAGACGAATGGCGCCATCGGCGCGGCCACCGGCGACCTGCAGGGCATCCTCACCTTCAGCAACCAGAACAGCCCCATCACGTCGGGCAACGCGTTCGCCGATCTTCTTCTGCAATATCCCAACAGCCTGCAGAACCCTATCAAGAGTTTTCAGCAAGACAGCACGCAGCTGAAGTACTACAACAACTATTGGATCGCCGAACCTTACCTGCAAGACGATTGGCACGCGACGCACCGCCTGACCCTCAACCTGGGATTGCGCTTCAGTCTCTTCGGCAATTACCACGAGAAAAATCTGAATGCCTTCAATTGGGTCGTCTCGCGGTTCCAGCCGTCACTGGCCAAGACGGTGCAGATCGCTCCACCCTCGGCGGGAACGAACGGCGGGTATCTGCAAACCCCCAGCGGAACCTCCATCACGCTGGATCCCACGAGCCCGCAGAACGGTCTGAATCCCGCGATTACCAACGGCCTGGTGCAATGCGGAAAGAACGGCGTCCCCGACAGCTGCATGAGCAGCCACATCTTCAACCCCGCGCCGCGCGTGGGATTTGCCTGGGATCCGAAGGGTGACGGCAAGACTTCCATCCGTGGCGGCTACGGCGTCTTTTTCGAGCACGGAACGGCCAAGGAAGCCAACACTGGCTCCCTCGAAGGCAGCGCTCCCGATGTGCTCACCATGACTAACTCTTTCCCGGGAACGTACCAGAGCATCGGTCAGGACGCATCGGGCGCGCAGGTTGCTTTTCCGCTTGACGTCACTTCGCTTCCCACCAAAACGTTATGGCCCTATGTGCAGCAGTGGAGCCTGAGCGTGCAGCGCGAAGTGTCCAAAGATACGGTGGCTACTCTGGCCTACGTCGGCAGCAAAGGGACTCACCTCGCCGCGGAACTGCAGATCAATCAGCTGACGCCGCCCCCCACTGGGCCAGACACCGGCATTTTTCTGAACGGCAATCCCTACAGTCCCGGTCAACCCATTACCGGAACCGATTGCCTGCCCCAGTTCGACCCGAGCGGGAACGTTTTCTACATCGTTGGTCCCAATCAGATCCACGTGACGGGGCCTACGGCGACCAGTCCCGGACAGCCGGCGTGGTTCAACATGAACGCCGCCTGCTTCGGCGCGTTCGGTGTATCCCTGATCAACCCCGCCAATTACCGTCCCTTCCTCGGATTCCAGCGCATCTTTGCTCTCGAGAACATCGGCGACTCGCAATACCACGCGCTGCAAGCCACCGTCCGGCACTCCAAAGGCCCAGTGACGATCGGGGCGTCTTACACCTACAGTCACTCGCTCGACGATTCCTCTGATCGCTCGGACTCTTCTTTCGTCAACTCTGCCAACATTAAGTCCAGCTGGGCAAGTTCTAACTTCGACCAGCGTCATTTGTTGAACGTCAACTACATCTACGATGTTCCGCACCTCAGCCGCCTCTTTGAACGCCTGGTGAGCTACCGCGCCAGCGACGCGCCCGCCAGCTCCGACGCGCAGCCCGCGGGACAAAGCAATTCACGCTTCTTCCACACCGCGCTCGACGGCTGGCAATTCTCGGGAATCACCGTCTTTCAGTCTGGAACTCCATTCAGCGTGATCAACGGCGGCAGCAATACCGGAGTCTCCGTCCTCGACAACGCCGGCGTGGCTAACGGCGCGGGTGCGGGCTCGTTCCCTGATGTTGTGGGCAATCCGAAGAGCCACGTTCCACTGCTGGGCAACAGCGGCGCCAGCATCGGCCCTCTGCTTCTGAATCCCGCCGCCTTCGTTGCGCCGCGGGGGCTCACCTTCGGCGACGCCGGGCGCAACTTCCTCAACAATCCCCATCGTTTGAATTTCGACATGACGCTGCAGAAGATGTTCAAGATCACCGAAGCCAGCAGCGTCGAGTTTCGCGCCGAAGCCTTCAACGTGTTCAATCACACACAGTTCCGCATCTTCAACCCCAACCTTGGCAACCAGGCCAACAACACCATCAGCTGCTACGGCACGCAGAATTCGAACTATTCCGCTGCCGGCGACGGCGGATCCTGCCTGGCGGGCAGCGCCTTCCTCCATCCCGTGGACGCGCACCGGCCCCGCACCGTTCAGTTCGGATTGAAACTCAGCTTCTGATCGCAAAGACATGGCCGCAGCGCCGACAACCCGACGCACGCGCTGCAGCGAGGGCGGCTACGTACTCCTAGCCCTGCTGCTCATCATTGCTCTCATGGTGATTGCAGCGGCGGTGGTCGCCCCCAAGGTCGCCTTCAGCATCAAGCGCGACCGCGAGCAGGAACTGATCCATCGCGGCGTGCAGTACACGCGCGCCATTCGCGCCTTCTCGCGCAAGTTCGGACGTTTCCCCAACAGTATCGAAGAGCTGCAGAACACCAATGGGCAGCGTTTTCTGCGCAAGCGTTACAAGGATCCCATCACCGGCCAGGACTTCAAGCTGCTCCATCTCACCGACGTGCAGCTCTCCGGCAGCGGCGGTGTTGGCGCTCTGATGCAAGGCTCTCTGAATGCAGCACAAGGACAGGGACAAGGACAGGCACAATTACAAGCGCAAGTCTTGGGAGGACTTCAAGCCGCTGGCGCTCTGGGCACCGTTGCTTCAAATGCCGTTACGCAGGGACTTCCAGGGCAGGCTCCGAACGCGCAACCGGATCAGAACGCCGCTTCGAACAGTTCTGATCAGGACAATTCGCAGCCAGGCGCAACCAAGCCGGACGCGCAGAACCCAGTCGCCCCCGCCGTGGACACGATCGGAACCAGCAAGATCGGAGGCGGCGCCATCGTCGGAGTCGCCAGCGTCAGCAAGCAGCGCACGATTCGCGAATTCGGTCATAAGAATCATTACAACGACTGGCAGTTCTACTACGACCCAGGCTTCGACCGCGGATTCGCCATCACCGGTCCGACCGTAAGAATGACGCTACCAACCCCGTCTCTCAACCCGGGCGGAACTCCCGGCACGACCGAATCGCAAGCCCCGCCGTCTGGACCGCCGCAACCGCAGCAGTAGCATCGCCTTCCTGCCTCGGCTGGCCGTCGACGTGGATAATCGCTGATTTTTCTTCGCGGTATTCGCGGCTCTTCTTCGCGTTCTTTGCGGTGGAGGCTTTTGACTGAAAGACTGGGAGCACCGAGAAAAAATTGGAGGCGCGGGTCGGAATCGAACTTGAGGCGCTTAGCAGGCGTGAGGACGAGCGAAACGAGTCCGGGAGCCTGCTGCCGAAATCCCGAGCGCAGTTTGCGAGGGATCGCAGACGGATAGAAATTCAGGGAAGAAATTGGAGGCGCGGGTCGGAATCGAACCGACGCATAAAGGTTTTGCAGACCTCTCCCTTACC
>OCOJ01067109.1_pt1 | contig 10533 bp, 11 predicted proteins | sample 1539251 | NCBI WGS metagenome assembly OCOJ01 (sample SAMN01911457, study PRJEB22624) | soil metagenome | biome: Soil | place: Malaysia | collected 2012-04-30 | depth RA_metagenome m
GAGCGGTTGAGCTCCTTCAGGGGGGCAAGGCATCTCGGGCAGAGCTTGGACACTGGAGCGAACGGACTTCGCCTGGCGAGCCTCGGCTCCCTTTCATCCGGGTCCCCCTGAGGCTGCATCTGCGTCCAGACTCCCCTCTCACCCTTAAAACCATTCCAAGGAATCGAGCCTACGGGTTGCCCGAGTCATGTTACGCCTGCGGGAACGAGATGGTGGAGATTCAGGCGTGCAAGTTCCTCTGCAAGAGCTGCGGAGCGCTCCTGGACTGCGAGGATGTCGCCGGGCTCCCTAGGTAGCCTACTTTTGGCGGGCCCTCGGGGCCTGCTCCTTCTCGAAGACCCTGAACGCCTCGTCGACCTCCTTCCCTTCGTGCACGACCGCCCTTACGGCCTTGATCATCCCGACCGGGTTCGATGACTGGAAGATGTTGCGGCCCATGTCGACCCCCACGGCTCCCTCCGCGATCGCGTCGTGCGCCAGCAGGAGCGCTTCCTGCTCCGGCAGCTTCTTCCCTCCAGCGATTACGACAGGGACCGGGCAGGCATCGACGACCTTGTGGAAGTCCTCGCAGTAGTAAGTCTTCACGACGCTCGCGCCCAATTCCGCGGCTATTCTGCAGGCGAGGCCCAGGTATCTGGCGTCCCGGGCCATCTCTCTCCCGACTGCAGTGACCGCCAGTACTGGCATCCCGTACCTCTCACCTTCGTCCACGAGGTCGGCCAAGTTCTTCAGGGTCTGCTTCTCATACTCTCCCCCGACGAAGATTGAAACTGCGACTGCGGAGGCGTTCAGCCTGACTGCGTCTTCTATGGAGGTCGTCACGACCTCGTTGGAGAGCTCCTTGAGGATGCTCGTCCCCCCCGAGACCCGGAGCACCACCGGGACCGAGACCGAAGAATCGACCGAAGTCCTGAGAATCCCCCTCGTGAGCATCAGCGAATCCGCGTAGGGGATCAGAGGGGTGATGGCCTTCCTCGCGTTCTCAAGGCCGGTCGTCGGGCCCTGAAAGTAACCATGGTCCACCGCAAGCATGACGGTGCGGCCGTCTCTCATCAGCCTCGAAACCCTGTTCGAAAGTCCCCAGCTCAATCAGACCGCCTTCGAGACGGACTCGCGGCGACTTGGGATAATAAGGATAGACCCGACTATGGGACGACGACGACCTTCATGGCGTCCCCCCTAGTGGCCGTTGAGAGGGCCTCATCGAACCTGGTCAGGGGGAAGCGGTGCGTCACCAGCCTGCCGAAGGCGCCAGCATTTGAAATCAGGATGCGGAGGGCCGCCTTCGTGTCCGTCTCTGTGGCTGCGTAGCTCGTGATAATCCTCCGTTCGGCATTGTATAGCTCGCTGACGTCGTATTCGAGGACTGACCCTTTCGCAGGGACCCCGAACAGACAGACCTGCCCCCCCTTCCGCACTGAGCGGAGAGCCTGAACCACTGCGTCCTTGCTCCCTGTCGCTACCACTGCTGCGTCGGCCCCCCTCCCCTCAGTCTCAGCCCTCACCGCGGCAGGGACGTCCCCCCGCGCATCGAGCGCCACGCTCGCCTCTTTCCTGGCGAACCTCAGCCGCTCTTTGCTGACGTCGCTCACCATGACCTTCGCCCCCATCTCCTGCAGGAGCAGCGCGTGCATCATCCCCACCGGCCCCGCTCCTGCGATGAGGACAGTCTCGTCCGCCATCACCTTCATCTTCGCCAGCGCCCTCAGGCAGCAGGCTATCGGCTCGATGAGCGACGCGACTTCGAACTCGACGTCATCGGGGAGATGGAGCACGCCCCCCTTCTCCACGTTCCATCTGGGAACCAGGAAGCGCTCGGCGAAGCCGCCGGGGACCAGGCTGCTCGAACGATAGCGGTCGCACATCGTCTCGTTGCCGGCGTTGCAGAGGTAGCATTCGTAGCAGGGCACATGATGGTGGGGGAAGACTCGGTCCCCGACCCTGAACCCGGCCACCCCCTCCCCGACCGCCGCAACCGTGCCGACAGCCTCATGCCCTATCACAGGCAAAGAAGCAGTGTACTCTCCCCTGATCTTCTCAATGTCGGTCCCGCAGAGACCGCAGGCCTTCATCTCGACCACCATCTCGCCGCGGCCGGGGACGGGGGGCTCCAGTTCGGTCACCTTCACCCGCATTCGTCCGGCCTTCGTGTCCGGGACTAGAATCGCAGCCCTCACTCTGTTTCGGCCCATCGTTGGGCGATATAAGGGGTCAGCGCCAACTTCATAACGACGAGCCGAAGCCCGCGCCCTCTCCGTTATGCCAAAGTGCCATGAGTGCGGCAGAGAGTTCTCTACCGAGCCAGGGCTCGCCCAGCACCTGAAGGACAAGCATGAGACGGGCGCGGTCCAGTCCGTTAACCGAGAAACGGTGTTGCCCAAGATAAAGACCGAAAAGAGATCGAAGACGCTGAGGAAGCGGAACACCCACCGCCTGGCCATCGGCGTCGGAGTGCTCGCAGTCGCAATCGTTGTCGGTGGGTACCTCGTCGCAGGGCCTTACCTGGCAGGGCCTCCCTTCCCCTACATATCGGGGGAGTCCTACATCCACGTCCACCCCTACCTCCAGATCTGGATCGAAGGGAAGAACGTGACCATCCCTTGCGGGGTGGGGGCGCTGAACGGAGTCTGCGGGGGAAGCCCTCTTGAACCGATTCACACCCACGACGCATCTGGGGTGCTCCACATCGAACTCGGGCAGGCCGACGCCGGGTCCCACAACTTCACCCTGGGGGATTTCTTCACGATCTGGAAGTGGTCGTCGGGCGATGTGCAATTCAACGGGACCTCACACCCAATCATGTTCACCTCGACGGACATCCTGGGGTACACGGCCGACGCCACCCACCACGTCTACCTTCTCGTCGACGGGAAGAACTCGACAGCCTGGGGCTCCCTGAACCTCGAAGAGCTGGACTACTGCAACTCATCCATCGGGACGAACTCCCCCTGTCAAACAGCCAATGGGAATCCTTACTGGAGGGGGGGCACCAGCTATCCCTTCGGGACCGGCCACAAGATAGTGATAGAGTACGCCACCGGCTGAAACCGAAGTTCACGTTAATAACCCGTCAACCTGCCGATTAGCCTAGGTTTGGGACTCCCTGAGAAGATCAAGAAGATAGAAGACGACATCCACAGGACCCAGGTCAACAAGAAGACCGAGCATCACATAGGCCTCCTAAGGGCAAAGCTCGCCAGGCTCAGGGCCGAGCTGGAAGAGCAGCAGACCCGCAAGACTGGTGCGAGGGTCGGCTACGACGTCAAGAAGTCCGGGGACGCGACCGTCGTCCTGATCGGCCTTCCGAGCGTAGGCAAGTCCACCCTCCTGAACCGGCTGACGAACGCAAAGTCGAAGGTGGCCTCCTACCAATTCACGACTCTGGAGGTGGTGCCTGGGGTCATGGAGGAGGGAGGGGCGCGCATACAGGTTCTAGACCTCCCGGGGATCATCAAGGGAGCGTCCTCCGGGAAGGGGCTCGGCCGCAGGGTCCTGGCGGTGGCGAGGAGCGCGGACCTGATACTATTCATCGTCGACGTGTTCCAGCCCGAGGCGAGGGAGCTGCTAGAAAGAGAACTGAGGTCGACCGGCATAAGGGTGGACGAGAAGCCCCCCAACGTCGTAATCGAGAAGGTCGACTCCGGGGGCATAAGCGTCGCATCTCAGGTCAAGCTCACCAGGGTGTCGGAGGCGCTCGTCAAGGACATCCTAAGGGTCTACGGCATCAGCGGGGCCCGGGTGCTGATCCGCCAGGACATCGACGACCAGCAGCTGGTGGATGTCCTTTCCGGGAGCAGGGTCTACGTCCCCTCGCTCACCGTGATGAACAAGATCGACCTCGTCAACGCAGGGTTCACGACGGAGCTCTCTCGCAAGCTCCCCTACAAGTTCGTCCCAGTATCGGCCGAGTCAGACATCAACATCAGGGCCCTCCGCGAAGAGATCTACAGGAGGCTTGAGTTCCTCAGGGTCTACATGCGTCGCAGGACTGGGGAGACAGACTTCGACGAGCCCATGGTTGTCAGAGGGGGTGCGACCGTTGCAGACGTGTGCGACAAGGTGCACAGGGGGATGCGGGACGAGTTCAGGTATGCCCAGGTCTGGGGGTCAAGCGTCAAGTTCGGAGGCCAGAGGGTGGGGATGGCGCACAGGCTGGCGGACCAGGACGTGCTGACCATAGTGACCCGGTAGATCCGCACGGGTCGAAACATCTTCACCCTTGTCTCAGGATTCAATTCGGCATCACGCTTTTATACGAGATTGAGGCGTTGTTGCCTGTACCTTGGCAGACATAGCCGGAATGGAGCCAGTGAAGGATATACTCCAGTTCATCGGCGTTTTCGTTTCGTTTTCGATCGCATACGTATCGTACAGAGGGGTCAAGCAGACTCAGAGCTCTTCGCTTCTGAGGCTCGCCACCGCCTTCGTCTTCTTGGGGTTCGGGTTCCTCATCGAGGGGTTCGTGGGGCTGGGTCAACTGGTCCCGTCGTTGTCCCTCACGGCCACGGCCGTCGTTGTCGGCGGGCTCCTCCTCGAGACAACTGGGTACTTCTTCCTCGCCTTCTCTCACGCAGTTGACGTGGTCCTGGCGAAGAGGCTCGGTACGGCGCTTCTCGTCATTCCGGTCATCTCACTTTCGGGGACCCAGCTCGCCGACGTGCTCAGCATCCTCTCCTTCTACTTCGTGCTCTACGGAGTGGTGGAGACGCTCTACTCGTATTCCCGCACTAGGAAGCCGGACACCCTTCTGATAGCCCTCGGACTGTCTCTGATCGGGGTCGGGACCTTCTTCCAATGGTTATCATTTTTGTACCAAGATGTTGGAGTTCTTTCACTACTGCAGATTATACTCCAGGAGATGGGTCTGCTGATGTTGTTCACGCCTGTACTGAGGTTCGCAGTGGGAGGAGTCAAGATAGATGGCCCAATATAGGACTCAGGTAAGGATAATCGCCGACGTCCTCAGCACGGCCCGGGACCTCAACACCGAGGGGAACGGCGTGGGGGTCACAGCTCTTCTAAGGAAGGGGAACATGTCGTACACCAGAATGTCGAAGCTGCTATCTGAGCTAGTTGGTTCAGGCCTCCTCGTGGAGCTTAACGGCGAGAAGATTTCAAAGTACATGATCTCGCCGAAGGGCGTGCAGTTCCTCGCCGCCTACCATTCCTTCGAGGACTTCGCCCAGTCGTTCGGCCTCCGCCTGTAGGCCGCGGTCCCGTCTTCGCTGCGGGAGAACCACTTTATACTCTGCCCCGTTTCCCAGGCCGCGATGATTGGAATAGCAGGGGCCGGGAGGATAGGGGCAGCCGCTGCCCTGGAGATCGCTTCAATGGGGCTCGACGACATAGCCCTCGTCGACATAATCCCAGGGCTGGCAGAGGGAGAGGCTCTCGACATCAGCCACAAGCTGGCTGACCTCGGGGTGGACGTCGAGGTGACGGGCTCGACCGACTTCTCGATCCTGCGGGGTGCAGGGCTCGTGGTCTTGGCTGCAGGGATGGCCAGGAAGCCGGGGATGACGAGGATGGACCTCCTGTCGAAGAACGCAGCCATAATCGCCCCGGTCACCAAGGATGCGGTCAAGTACGCGCCAGATGCGGTGCTCCTCATGATGACGAACCCCATGGACGTCATGACCTACGTCGCCCTGAAGGCGTCCGGGTTCCCCAAGGCCAGGGTAGTCGGCCAGGGGGGCCTCCTGGACAACTCGCGGTTCAAGTACGTCCTGGCAAGGAAGCTGGGAGTCTCCCGGGGCTCCATCACGTCGCTCGTCCTGGGAGAGCACGGGGAGAACATGATTCCGCTGGCAAGCCACACCTACATCAGTGGGGTTCCCCTGTCCGACCTGCTCAGTGAAGCTGAGATTCAGCAGGCGATCGACGATACGAGAAAGGTGGCGGCAGACGTCATCGCGAAGAAGGGAGCGACAGTCTTCGCGCCGGGGAGGGTAGTCGCCAGGATGGCGAAGGCCATAGTCGACGACACCAAGGAGGTCGTGCCGGCTTCGGCCTATCTGGAGGGGGAGTACGGGATAAGCGGGATCTGCATAGGGGTGCCTCTGAAGCTCGGTAGGGCCGGAATCGAGAAGATATACGAGCTGAAGCTGTCGGACAAGGAGAGGGACTGGTTCAACAAGGGAGCCGATACCCTCAGAGAAGCGATAGCAACGCTCACCATACAGTGACTCGCCGGACTGGGCAAGTTCGGTCCAGGAAGCGCTAGCGTTCAGTCCTGAACGCTCTCGAATGGTTGTTGGCGTTGGACGCGGGAGGCTGTCCCAAGGCGCCGATGAATTCTGTCAGGAAACCGCTCTGAGGCATGCTCCTCTTCAGTGAGTCGCTCACTGATGAAAGGACCAACTTGGCACCAGACCCGAAGATCGATCTGATTCCATCCGCGAACTCGCTTGGACGAACCGGAATCTCGTCCCTTCTGATTCCATAGTCCTTCTCCACGTGCGCCAGGAGTGCCTCGGCCCCCGATGGCCCCAGCAGCCTGGAGAGGGCGCTCGTGATGCACTCAAGGCTCGCTGAGCGAAAGGCTGCCTCTTCTTCGGCCGTCGGGCGCGCTTCGTCGCCAGGTCTGCCTGGGTTCAACGTCGTCCTCCTAAAGCTCGCTCCGATGAACGTAGAAGGCAAGGGCGAAGAGTGCGTAGGACCAGAGGTAAAGGAAATCGGAGAGGCTTCCTGAGAAATATGTCCCTTGCCAACTCATGTACTCGAATACGATGTCAGCAAGGGCATCAAGCAGGATTGCGGTCATTAGCACAAGCCAAGCCCTCCCGAGCCTCCCCCCGGCGAATACGGCAAGTCCTAATGCCGCCCCGCCCAGAAGCAGGACGTCGAGTATCGGATAGAGAATGTCCAGCGCTTTCGTCAACACATCCTCTGTCGAACCAAGTACAGGGACGAAGAGGAGCCAAGCCGTGAGCAGAGTCGCGACTGCAATCACGGCCGATGTGATCGCCAACCTTTGTCTGGTGAAGGCGGCCGAGAAGATATACACGTAGATGAGTATCCCGGGGACGAAGAAGGCATAACCGGCCAGGTAGAATGAGTCTGCTACCGACGGATAGGGAATAGGGACATCGAGGATTAGGACGTAGATCGCCCAGACCAGCTCGGCAACAAACCACGCCCCCATGCCAAGCGCAAACAGCAACCAGGCCTTCCCGAATCTGGCCCCGGACACAATCCCGTACCGTACGGTCGCGAGAACGGCAAGAAGGGCGGCGATGCCTGAGACGACGGGCGTTGCGTAGTCGGTGAAGAGGGCGACGGCGTCAGGGAAGAGGCCGTAGAGCGCGTATATCACAAGAAGGAGGACGCAGGCGGCTGCAGTCAACCAGTACCCGAAGGTTGGCCTGCGGTCCACCTGCAGATGCAGGGGCTCGTTCTTTTGAGGGCTTATCCCTAACAGGTTAACCAGGGCTCCTCAGGGCATCCCAGAGGGGCCGACTGAACTCTTCTTTCATGCTCCGTAAGCCTATCAGAAAACTAAAGAACGCTTGGCCTCGGCCGACCCACAGTTTTGCTCATGGTCGTATTGCTGAAGGGGGTCCCCGCAAGGACAACCCAGGCCGTGCAGGTCGGAGGGGTCCTCGACCGCGAAGCGATGGAGCTGCTCCTGAACCCTCACGACGCGCCTATTCTCAAGGCAGCCCATTACCCGATAGTCGGGGACTTCTACGAGGAGCTCCCTAGGCCTACCAAGGCCATAGGAGAGGAAGTTGCCCCGGTCTGAGTTCGGCGTCATAGTGGTGGGGGCCGGGCCAGCAGGCTCGGCTGCAGCCCTGTCCCTTGCGCGCAGGGGGGTCGACGTCCTGATGCTGGAAAAGGCAAGGGTCCCGGGCGAGAGGAGTATGACCGGAGGGGTGATCTATGGCGACTTCCCCGGAGAGTGGGGACTCGTCAGCCTCGTTCCCGACTTCGAGTCATCCGCCCCCCTTGAGCGGCGGATAACCTCCCACGAGGTCGTCGTCCTCGGTACGCCTGACTTCAAGGCAGGGAGGAGCAGATACTACCGGCTCTCGAAGACCTCCTTCCCCGCAAGGACAGGGATTCTCCCTCTCTCCTTCGACACTGGGCACGACTATTCGGTGCTTCGGGGGTCATTCGACAGGTGGTTCGCCAACCTCGCAGTCCAGGCCGGAGCGACGCTCTCCACCGAGACGACAGTTGAAGGGCTGCTCAAGGAAGGAGGCTCGGTCGTCGGGGTGAGGACCTCCAAGGAGGAGCTGAGGGCCAACCTCGTGCTCGACGCCTCCGGAGTAACGTCCAATCTTGTGGCCGAGGCCGGCCTCCGGGAGCGGCTCACGCCGAGGCAGCTCTACCACGGCATCAAGCGGGTCTACCAGCTCGACTCGGGGATGATAGAGAAGAGGTTCAGGTCCAGGCCGGGAGAGGGGAGGGCCCTTTTCTTCCTCGGAGGGTTCATGCACGAGGTGGGAGGCGGGGCCTTCGTCTACACCAACAGGGACACTCTCTCGGTGGGCCTGGTCGTCTCTCTCGACAGCCTCGTCCGACGGACGACGGAGCACTTCGACCAGGTAGGGAAGCTCCTTGACATACAAAACGAGTTCGAAGCCCACCCCATGGTCGCCGAGCTCCTGGACGGAGCCAAACCCCTGGAGTACTCGGCGCACAACATCCCCAAGGGGTACAAGGCGATGCTGAAGAACCCCTGCGCGGACGGCTACCTTGCTGCCGGGGACGCCCTCGGCTCCTTCGTAAAGATCGGCCCGATGATTGACGGCATGCGCCGCGCAATCACCTCAGGGATGATGGCCGCGGCTGCCTACATGGGGGCGAGCGCTTCGGGGTCTTTCAGGGCTAAGAACCTCTCCAGGTATAGAGAACTGCTGACCCCCATCTACGAGGACGTCAACAGGTCTGGAAGAGACAGCTTCTCCTCCGAAAGCTCCTTCACCTACCACACCCTCCCCCGATTGCTCTTTGCGACCAAGGTCTTCACAAGCGTGTACACCTTCGAACCGAAGCCCGAGCCCGGCGCCCCGAAGGACGCCATCTCGCGGGTCCAGGAAGGGACAAGCCTCCTCGCCTACGACGAAGACGAGCACTACTCTCACATCAGGGTGGACGCTGCGCTCGCGTCCAGGTCGCTCACGAAGCCCTGGGTGCCCACCTGCCCCACGAACTGCTACACTCTGCTGACGAAGAAGGGGGTCTTCGCGTCGTACAGAGACCTCTACCAGCGCAACCTGTCCTCGGACGCGAGGGGGGACAGGGGGAAGGCGATGAGGCTCACTCTGGACGACATAGCATCTGCCAGCCTGAGGTTCGACCATGTGCTCTGTGTGGCCTGCGGCACCTGCGGCGCCATCGGTCCCCCGGAGATGGTTGAGTTCGGTCACGAAAGAAGCGGCCACGGCGTCAGGTACAAGTTCGGTTAGACACCCTCGACAGTCTCCAAAAACATAAAACCCTGCCACCAGCGCCGCCCCTGGCCGACGTCAGAGCTTGGAGTGAGATTCAGATGTCCTATGGTTACTTCGAAAGGCTCGACAAGACGGTAAGGCAGCATCAGGACTGGCGCACGAAGGAGTGCTTGAACCTGATCCCCTCGGAGAACCGCGGCAGCCAGCAGATGCGGGCCATGTTCCTCGCAGATCTTGGGAACAGGTACAACGCTCCCGACAGGTTCTACAGAGGCACGAAATTCGCAGACGAGCTCCTCTCCCTGACCGAGGAACTCGCGAGGAAGGTATTCGGCGCGAGGTACGCAGACGTGAGGCCCCTCTCGGGGCACACCGCAGACATGGCGGTGCTCCTCTCTCTGACCAAACCAGGGGACAAGATCATCTCAGTCCACCCGGACAACGGAGGGTACCCCGGAATCACTCACCTTGGACTCGGGTCCCTGCTTGGGCTGGAGAACCTGTACTTCGACTACGACGAGCGGGCGGTGAACATAGACACGAGGGGGTCCGCGTCCCTGATCAGGTCGTCAAAGCCCAAGGTTGTGTTCTTCGGTGCAAGCTTCATCCCGTTCCCCCACCCGGCGAAGCAGCTCTCGGCGGTCGCAGACGGAGAGTGCGTGTACGACGGGTCCCATGTCCTGGGGCTCATAGCCGGGGGCGAGTTCCAGGACCCGCTGAGGGAGGGGTGCTCCCTGTTGATCGGGTCCACCCACAAGAGTCTCCCAGGACCGCAGGGGGGGATCATCCTGTCAAACAACGAAGAGGTCTTCTCCGAGGTCTCGGGCAAGATCCACCCGGGGATAGTTGACAACATCCACCTCGACCGCGTGGCAGCCCTTGCTGTGTCGCTCATCGAGATGCTGCAGTTCGGCAAGTCCTACGCTCAGACAGTCGTGAAGAACTCCCAGGCCCTGGCGAAGGCCCTCGTCGCCAACGGGGTGAAGGTGAAGGGCTCGGGCTTCGGGTACACGAAATCGCACCAGGTCCTCCTCGACTACGAGCCTTCCAAGCTCCAGTTCATCGCCGGGAGGCTGGAGCAGGCGAACATCATAGGAGACAACGGGGGCAGAATCGGGACCTCGGAGCTCACACG
>OCOJ01034126.1_pt3 | contig 10525 bp, 9 predicted proteins | sample 1539251 | NCBI WGS metagenome assembly OCOJ01 (sample SAMN01911457, study PRJEB22624) | soil metagenome | biome: Soil | place: Malaysia | collected 2012-04-30 | depth RA_metagenome m
ATACTCCAGCCCACGCTGCGCTCCATACCAGTGCCAGATGAAATAGCCGAAGGTTAGAGCCAAGGCAATCCAAACAGTGCTCCAGCAGACCGCTTCACCAAATTTGATCTTATGGGCTTTGCGGTGGAAGACACCCAAATCTGCGGCGATGGTGAGGAGGACGAAAAGGTTGAACCCTACCCACAGCAGCGGGGTGCCCATGGCCAGCAGGATAACCTAACTTGCAGCCAGTCCCTACGGCGTGGTGGAACTGCGGGAGTCCGTAGCGTTGAGATTGCTCAAGTCCACATGTGTAGTTTGCCTGTCCTGTACCTTGACGGGAACATCCCACATCAGCCGGCGGTCGCCGGAAGCCGCCTCTATTCCGAGCGAGCTAACCCAATAAGCTCCGGCCACCAGCCCGGTGAAGACCCCATGGCCTTCCAGGTCGGTTTCCGTTTTTCCGGCGAGATATTTGATCTGGGCGGTGTCCGGGGCCAATTGGGCTACTTTGCGCTTGTGATCGCTCTGCATCTTGTCCCACACCGGTTTGGGATTGACTCCCGCCAATTCCAATTCCATCCCCTGAATCGTGGCGGGGTTGGCCTCAATGAACTTTCGCGTGGCGGCCAGATATTCGTCTCTTTGTTTCTGGTATTTGTCGGGGTGGGAATCCTTGTCGGACTCGCGGTGCTTGGGCTTCGGGAGGCCGGGCGTCACGCCCCCCGCGTTGGCGCGCTGGTAGGCTGCGAAAAACTCCGGGACTTTCATAATGTCGTCCGTCGTAATGACCTCCTCCAGGTCAGGAGCGCCGAGGTCGAGGACATCGTGAGATTTCATCCACGCCTTCAACTCCGGGGAACACTTCCATTTATCGATAAATTCTTCGCGCGTTGGGAGAATGTCCTGTCCTTCCACTTCTTTTACGACGTCTGCGTAGCTTTTCGTCAGAAGATAAAACGTGAACTGGCGAACCGGTTCGGAACGCGCGCCCGTGGGCGTGATCCGCGCGAAGATATCAATGGCGCCGGCCCCTCCTTGGGCGGAAAGGGCGGGGGCAAGAAGGGGAAAAGCAGCGAGTGCAAGCAAGGGGCGCAAACGATTTCGCATGGGCCTCATCGTAGCAGATTCGTTTTCAGCCGCGCGATGCAATCCGGCGCCAGTTGTCCAATCAGCCCAGCCGGATGAAGGTGGGTGGACAATCAAAGAGGCTTGACATCAAGATGTTTGATATGTGAACATCATGATGTGAGAACCACACTTTCCTTGGATGAGGATGTTGCCAAACAACTGCGCAGCGAGATGCGGCGCACGGGGTCTTCTCTGAAAGCAGCTGTGAATCATTTTCTGCGACTCGGGCTGACGACCGCGGGAAAACCGGCCCGCAAACGGTTTGTCGTGCATCCCCGGCCCCTGGGGCTACCTGTTGGACTCAGCTACGACAACGTCGAAGAGTTGCTTGAGGCCTTGGAGGGCACGACTCACAAGTGATTGTTTTGGATGCTAACATTCTTCTGTACGCCTACGACGCCAGTTCGGAAAAGCATGCCCTGGCCCGCTCTTGGATCGAACGTATCTTTTCGGAAGGGGCGCTCGTTGGAATTCCGTGGCAGACCGTGTCTGCATTCCTCAGGGTAGTTACAAACTTCAAGTTACCTGGCCGGCGCTTCACTACAGAAGAAGCGGTTGAAATTGTGGACAGCTGGCTGGCACAACCCAACCTGCGTTTCTTGGGAACCGGGGATCAGCATTGGACCACTCTGCGCCGGATGTTGCTCGAGGGGCAGGCGCGTGGCCCTCTGGTCACAGATGCCCAATTGGCAGCTTTATCCATCGAGCATGGCGGAGAGCTGCACACCACGGACCGGGACTTTGCCCGCTTCCCTGGGCTTCGCTGGAAAAACCCTCTCGAGTGATGTTGCTGGAGACTGACTCCTTCACTCTAGTGGCAGGGATACCAGCACACATAAATGCTTTCCCGGGAACTCATTGGGTTCCAGTTTGGGCTAACCTGCCTAATACAGTCGGAAGTTGACTTCGAACGGCACGATCACGGGCACCGGCTTGCCATTCGGGCCGATCGCCGGCTTGCAGCGCCAGGTCTTCAGTGTCTGGATGGTGTTGTCGTCGAGACCCAGTCCGGGGCTCTTCAGAACACGCAGATTGGTCAGCCTACCATCGAGGGAGACAATCGCCTCCACCAGAACCGTGCCGGAGTATTTGGCCTTGCGGGCTTCCTCGGAGTACGGCGGGTTCGGCATATAATAACAGCTCGGCAGACCCACGCCATTGACGCCAGCGCGGAAAGCGCCCCCGCCCGTGCCGCCACCTTCGCCGGGACCCAGGCCGCCGCCACTGCCGCTGCCAATGCCGCCGCCTTCACCGGTGCCGATGCCACCGCCGCCGCCGGGCCCATTGGACATCGTTACGGCCGCGGCCAGAGGATCCCCAAAATTCGCAAGGTTAGGATTCGCCACCTTCAGTTCAGGCGGACCGAGCAGCGTGGGCTCCGCGGGCAACTTCGGATTTAAGTTCTTGAGCACTGCCGTTGGCGGCGTAAACTGCGTCATGCTGAATCGTGGAGCCCGCCCCTTCGTCGGAGGCTCGGGTGAGCGGTCGCCACCACCGCCGCCGCCACCTGCCTTGTTGGCTCCCGCGGGCAACTTGGCAATATAGGGGGAAATGTCCAGTGGCGTAATGTCGATCTGCTTGTTCACCGCCTTGGTCGGCGTGGTCATGGAAATGACAAACGGCGTGACCAGCAGCGCCACCACACCGGCATGGACCGCAAATGCGATCAACTGGGTCCACCCGAAGTTTTCATCCTTCGACCAAATATCTTTTACCTTGACGGGCTTAATGCCGGGCGGAAGCGGCGCCGGTTTGGGCGGATTGAAGAAATCTCGCAGACGATCTTTGAAGCTTCCGAAATTGCCGCCCCAGTCCACTTCCAGGTGCTTGTCTACCGGTCTCTTGGCAGCGGCCGGCGCGGACAGGAAGAACTTCAGGTTCTCCACCATGCCGGAGCCAAAAGCATTTCTTGTGAAGGGAGCGTCCTTGCGCTCGATCACCTTGACTGGAGCCTCGAAGAGGAACTGTTTGAGGTTGGACCAAAAGTCGTCCGGCATCAGATGCGCCGGCCTGCCAAAGTCCGGCAGTGCCGCATCGGACACAGGGATGATTTCCTCGGGCCCATTGCGTTTGGGCCTGCTTAACTCATTGGGAAGGAGGTTAATAATTCCAGACACCTTTGTCCCCTCGACTAATTTAGACGCGGACTCTCCGTCAAAAGTTCGCCAAACCGGTATGATTCGCGCCTGCTGGGAAAGGTTGCGCGACCCCCCTCGGCTGACACACCTTCGACGTTTATTGTAACATACGTGGTTACACTGCTTTCCGAAGTTTCCCGCCGTACAACAGGCATGGCGACCTTAGCCCGGTCCTCCAAGGGGTAGCGGCGTAGAAGGGACAAAACAAAACTGCAGCTATGGCCGAACCGCTGGAACTAAAAAAGACTCTCAACCTCCCCAAGACGGACTTCCCGATGAAGGCAAGCCTGCCGCAAAACGAGCCCAAGCAACTCGCCGCCTGGCAGGAATCCACGCTGTACGAGCGCATCCTCGAAGCCCGCGCAGGCAAGCCCCTCTTCGTCTTGCATGACGGGCCACCGTACCCGACCGGCACCATCCACTTGGGCACAGGGCTCAACAAGATTTTGAAGGATATGATCGTCAAGTCCAAAGGCATGGTCGGCCACTACGCCCCTTACGTTCCCGGCTGGGACTGCCACGGCTTGCCGATCGAAACGCAGGTGGAGAAAGAACTCGGCGGCAAAGGCAAGGTTCCGCCCGCGGAATTCCGCCAGCGATGCCGGGCCTATGCCACGAAATACGTTGAGCAACACAAACGCGACTTCAAGCGCCTCGGTGTCTTCGGCCAGTGGAATGATCCCTACCTCACCATGAGCCACGAATACGAGGCCACCATCGCGAGTGCTTTTCTGGATTTCATGGAAAAGGGCTATGTCTACCGCGGGCGCAAGCCTGTTTACTGGTGCATCCACGACAACACCGCCCTCGCGGAAGCCGAAGTCGAATACGAGGACCACACCAGCCCGTCGATCTGGGTCACTTTCCGGGTTGCCGGAGGTGGCTCCGGAGAGGCGGCGAAGATCGGGTCCGATGTTTCAGCGGTAATTTGGACCACGACGCCGTGGACCATCCCCCACAACCGGGCGTTGGCGTTTCATCCCGACTTCGAGTACGCCGTAGTGCAAACGGAGAAAGGTAAATTGTTGCTCGCGGCGGATCGTGTCACTGCGCTGCAGGCGGATTGTGAGCTCAGGCGGGCCGACCTGCTCGGCACGTACAAGGGTAAGGATTTCGAAGGCATGAAGTTTCAGCATCCGTTTCTTCCCATCCAGGTTCCCGGTCTGCTCGCGGAGTACGTCACGCTCGATCAAGGCAGCGGCATTGTGCACACGGCTCCGGGCCATGGCGCCGACGACTTCGTCTCCGGCCAGAAGTATGGTTTGGATATCTATGCGCCGATTGACGACCGCGGCGTGTACCTGGAAGGCTTGCCGGAGTACAAGGGTAAGGACGTCTTCACCGCGAATCCAATCGTGGTGAAACTTCTCGCCGATCGTGGCGCTTTGCTCGCGAATCATCCCTACAAGCACAGCTATCCGCATTGCTGGCGCTGCCACAATCCGGTGATTTTCCGCGCCACCGAGCAGTGGTTCGTGAAAATGGATCAGGCCGGGAAAGGCAGGACCAAAACCTTTCGCCAGGAAGCTCTCGACGAAATCCACACGGTTACTTGGATCCCCTCCTGGGGCGAAGACCGCATGTACGAAATGATCGAAGATCGCCCGGACTGGTGCGTCTCGCGCCAGCGTTTCTGGGGCACGCCGATCATCGTTTTTTACTGCGACGCTTGCGGCACCCGCTTGGAAGATTTTACGGCTCTGCGCAACGTCATCCGGTGGTTCGAGAAGGAAGGGGCGGACGCCTGGTACAAGCATTCGCCCGAAGAGCTTCTTCCTCCCGGCACCAAATGCTCCTGCGGCGCAACCAGATGGCGCAAGGAAAATGACATTCTGGATGTGTGGTTTGATTCCGGATCGTCGCATCTCGCGGTTTTGAAAGGCAAGGAATGGCCCGCGGACGTATATCTGGAGGGGCCGGATCAGTATCGCGGGTGGTTCCACAGTTCCTTGCTGATCGCCGTGGGGGTGCGCGACAAAGCCCCGTACCGCGGCGTGGTCACGCACGGCTGGACCCTCGACGAGCAGGGCCGCCCGATGTCCAAATCCCTCGGCAATGTCGTCCTCCCCGCCGAAATCTGCGAAAAGTGGGGAGCCGACCTTCTCCGTCTCTGGGTCGCTTCCCAGGAATATCAGGCCGACGTGAAAATGAGCGAGCGCGTGATGACCCAGCTCAGCGAGGCCTACCGCAAGATCCGCAACACCTTCCGCTTTGCACTGAGCAATCTAAATGGCTTCGATCCGTCGCGCGATGCGTTGCCCAACGGGCAATTGGACGAAATGGATCAGTGGATGCTCGAGCGCACCGCCGATCTCGTGAAGCGTTGCCGCGAATGGTATGCGGCCTACGAGTTCCACCGCATTTACCACGCCATCCACGATTTTTGCGTTGTGGACCTGAGCGCCTTTTACTACGACGTGCTGAAGGACCGGCTGTACACCAAGGCGCCGAAGAACAAATCGCGCCGCTCGGGCCAAACCGCTGTCTGGAGAATCACCAGCGCCATGGTGCGGCTGGCGGCGCCGATTCTGGTGTTCACCGCCGAGGAAATCTGGAAGTATCTCCCAAAGGCAGCGGATGAGCCGGACAGCGTGCATATCGCGCTTTTCCCCGAAGAGCAGGAATTGCGCACCGGCATCGCCCCGGCAAAAGCAAACATTTGGGAGTTGCTGGGGAAAGTGCGCGGGGAAGTGCTGAAGGCCCTGGAGATTGCGCGCAACGAGAAGAAGCTGATCAATTCCGGCCTGGAAGCCAAGGTGCTCCTCAACGCGGATTTGGAACTCAAGGCAAAGTTGAAGCATTACTTGCCGCAATTGCCCGCGCTTTTCATCGTCTCGCAGGTGGAGTTGATCAACGCGGGTTCAGGCGATTACAAGTCCGAGGTCCTGCCGAACCTTGAGGTCACGGTGCAACGCGCCGACGGCAAGAAGTGCGAGCGCTGCTGGAACTACTCCACGCATGTGGGAGAGAATTCGCGCTACCCGACGATCTGCGAGCGGTGCAGCGAAGCCATCGCCGAAATCGAAGCAAGCTTATGAGAGGAGGTAAAGGAAGCAAAGGAAGTGAAGGAAGTAAAGGACCGGAAATCGGCTGGCTCGGCTTTTCCCTCTTCTCCTTTACTTCCTTAATTTCCTTTACATCCTTTTCCTCATGATTTTTCCTACCCGCTTGCGCTGGCTCTGGCTCACCTTGGGAGTGGTTCTTCTGGACCGCGTGTCCAAGGCGTGGATTGAATCGCGGCCACTCTACTTTTTCCCGCACGTCGTAATTCCGAACTACATGGATGTCATTTATTCACGCAATCCGGGGATTGCCTTCAGTTTCTTCGCCGACGCATCATCGCCGACCGTACGCTTTCTGTTGATTCTTGGTTCCGTCGCAATCATTGGCGTGATTGCCTGGCTGCTGGTCGCCAGCCGTCATTTAAATTCGCTCAGTGCGGCTGGTCTCGCGCTGCTCCTGGCCGGCGCCACGGGCAATGTAACCGATCGGATGGTGCACGGTGCGGTCACAGACTTCCTGCAGGTCTGGCTGAGATTCCTGCCCTGGCACATCTTCAACCCCTGGCCCACATTCAATGTGGCGGACTCGGCGGTCACCATTGGTGCCATTCTGATTATTTTCGATGTGCTTTTCCGCAGGCCGCATTCTGCGAAATCATGAGTAGGATATCGCTCCGGTCGGCGCGCCGACATTTTGCTCACAATCCCTCGGCGACAATTTGCCCCTGTTTTTATTCGAATACTTTTGCCCAAATAATTGCATTCTTAAGTGATTACTGCAGTGATACTACACACTCTGTGTAAATTGTCGGCGCGCCGACATTTTTGGAGTGCGGCGGCGTGCTGTGGTGATTCTGCTCCAGCGATACGCTGTCACCGCTGCACAAGGCCAGGCCACCAAGCGTGGTGTTATTTCCTCTAAATATACTATTACTAGTATGGTATATGACAGATATGGTCGGCGCGCCGACCAAACCCACCCCACCTTCTTGTCCGCGCACTGTTACAATTTTTGTGTGCCCACCGATTCTTCATCTCTCGCCCGCCGCATCACTGTTTCTCCGGAGGAAAGCGGCACCCGCTTGGACCGTGTCATTGCCGCGCACTTTCCGGACTTCTCCCGCACGCGGTTGCAAGAACTGATTGAAGAAAGACTGGCCCTGTTGAATGGAAAGGCGGCAAAGGGCTCGCATAAGGTGCGCGCCGGTGACGTTATCGAAGTCGTGTTGCGGCAGCGGCCCATGTTGCAAGCGGAAGCAGAAAGTATTCCACTGGATATCCTCTACGAAGACGATGACGTCCTCGCTGTAAACAAGCCCGCCGGTATGGCCGTGCACGCTGGCGCGGGGAATTCGCACGGCACTCTCGTCAACGCGCTTCTGGGCCGCGGCCAGTCACTCTCGCAATCCGGAGATCCACTGCGGCCTGGCATTGTGCACCGGCTGGACAAGGAGACATCCGGGATTGTCTTAGTGGCGAAAAACGATTTCGCGCACGCGAAGCTATCGGAGGCATTTCGCCAGCGCGCCATCCGGAAAATCTACATTGCTCTCGTTCAGGGGGAGATGAAACAAGAGCGCGGGCGCATTGAATTGCCCATTGTCCGCGACCCCATCCATAGAACCCGCATGACCACGAAGCACGCTGCGCTGTTGCCGAATGCGCGTCCGGCCCTTACGGACTGGCGCGTGCTTTGCCGGATTGATGCCACGAGCCTGCTTGAAGTTCAACTCCACACCGGCCGAACGCACCAGATTCGCGTGCACTTCGCGGCGCTACGGCGCCCCGTGGTGGGCGATACCCTTTACGGCGCAGCGGGCCAACTGCATGTCGGCCGCGCGACACTTCCTTCGCTTGGACGGAATTTTCTACACGCAGCCAGAATCGGCTTTGCTCAGCCGCGCACCGGCCAATCCATCCAACTGACCTCTCCCTTACCTGCGGAACTCCGCTCTTATCTCGCAAGGCTGGCCGCCCTGGTCGGAGACAACCCGGCGCGAATTGACGCTGCGCTGAAGGGCTTCTTATAATTGTGGTAAATGCGCATTAAATCGATTGCTCTCCTCTTGGCGCTTACCGTGTCCGCAGCGGCGCTGGTGCTGGCGCAGCAGCCGCAACAAAATCCGGCGAGCCCTGCGCCTGCAACGGTCGCAAAACCCCAGGCACAAGCACAGGAACCCCCCCAGAAGAGCCCCACCACCATCAGGACCCAGGTGAACCTCGTGGACGTGCTCTTTACCGTGCTGGACAGGCGCAACAAGCTGGTCTCCAGCCTGGAAAAGGAGGATTTCAAGGTCCTGGACGACAATCAGCCCCAGGACATCCGGTATTNAACGGCCGCAAAACCCCAGGCGCAAGCACAGGAACCGCCCCAGAAAAGCCCCACCACCATCAGGACGCAGGTGAACCTCGTGGACGTGCTCTTTACCGTACTGGACAGGCGCAACAAGCTGGTCTCCAGCCTGGAAAAAGAGGATTTCAAGGTCCTGGACGACAATCAGCCCCAGGACATCCGGTATTTCAGCAGGCAGAGCGACCTGCCGTTGCGCATTGGCATGTTGATGGATACCTCGAACAGTATTCGGGACCGCCTGAAATTCGAACAGGACGCGGCCAACAATTTCCTGTTCAGCGTGCTGCGACGCGACAAGGATCANAGCCTTCGTCATGACCTTCGACGACGAGCCCGAGGTCATCCAGCCATTTACCAGCGATGCGGGTGAACTGCGCGACCGTATCCTGCGCACACGTGCCGGCGGCGGTACGGCAGTCTACGACGCCATTCTCCAGGCTTGCGTCGATGAGTTGAGCCATCCGCCGCGGCCGCCCGGGGATCAGCCCGACGTGGTTCGCCGCGTCATGATTCTTATCAGTGACGGCGAGGACAACCTTTCCACACACACGCGTGCCGAAGCCATCGAGATGGCCCAGCGCACCAGTGTGGTTATCTACACGGTCAGTACGAGCACGCAGTGGGTTAGCCTGGACGATCCCCACAAGGAACAGTCGGGCAACCGCAAATATCATTTGACCGAGGGTGACAAAGTTCTTCAGGATCTTGCCGAAGAGACCGGGGGCCGTGCCTTCTATCCCTATCACGTGGACGACCTCGACCAGTCGTTTCAGGATATTGGTGAGGAGCTTCGCAACCAGTACTCACTCGCCTATATTCCGCTGAACCACGCGCTGGACGGGCGCTACCACAAAATCAGAATCGATGTTCCGGAGCATAAGGGCTATCAGATCAGGGCGCGCCGCGGCTATTACGCGCGCGTCAATCCGGAAAACGCCGCCAGCAAGCCCGCTGGAACCAGCAAATAGCGATTCACGGAGATCGCGGGATTATTTGCTCTCGTCGTGCAGCATCACTGCGTCGGACTCTGCTTCGCCGCATTGCATGGCAATCTTCGAACCGTCGGGAGAAAACACAAACCGGAACGTCTTGTCCTTCTTGAAGTGCGTCAATTGCCGGTGTGGCCCGCCATCGAGCGGTTGCAACCAAAGATTGTCCACTCCCCGTTCGCGGACAACGTAGACGGCTCCGTTGCCATCGGGAGCAAAGGTTAGTTCATCGGGCAAGGCGCGCTGGTCGATATCGACATAGCTCATCCGGTGTGTCTCGACATCGTCGATGCGAAGCATCAGTTTGTGGTCCAGTTCTCTTACTTCAAAGGAGGCAATTTGTTTTCCATCCGGGGAAAGAGCGTAGACACCGACAGCATACTTCACAACGGTTTCCGGAGAACCGCCATCGACAGGGACACGTTTCACATACCGGTTATCGACGTTGTCGATGTAATAGACCCAGTTTCCTTCTTTGGCGCAGGCGGGCTCCTGGTCGTTCAGCCCCGTCGTCAATTGCTTTTGATTGGTCCCGTTCAGGTCCATGCGCCACAAGTTCGCCGATGCGCCGCTGGTGCGTCCCACCTGACGAAACACAATGTACTGGCCCCCACCGCAAACCGCCGTCTGATCGGGAATGTGCTTCGGATCGGAGAAAAGCGTGGTTTCTCCGCCAGTGAGGCCCACGGCCTTCAGGTCGCCGGCCTGGGGGATGATCAACCGGCCATCGGCCATCCAATTCCATCTCCAAAGGGGAGAGTTTGTCGCGAGAGAAACGGTATGCAACTGGTCCGGGTCGTTTGCGGGAGCAAAGCTTAAAGTGAAGCGCAGTCTGCTTTGGATCGCAACAATGGTTTTGCCGTCTTTGGAAATGCCCACGTGGGAATAGTCGTTGGTATCGGCGGTGAGCGGGCGATATTCACCACTCGGGTA
>OCOJ01052101.1_pt1 | contig 10524 bp, 8 predicted proteins | sample 1539251 | NCBI WGS metagenome assembly OCOJ01 (sample SAMN01911457, study PRJEB22624) | soil metagenome | biome: Soil | place: Malaysia | collected 2012-04-30 | depth RA_metagenome m
GTGATGTTAGTGCTCAGCCGCATCCGTCTTCGTCCTCCAGCTACGCGGTCCGCATTTGAGAAGATGGCTGTGGTGGAGGAGGCGGTCGAGCATGGCGGTGACTGCGGCGCTGTCACCCAGCAGTTTTCCCCAGTCTTCCACGGGGCGGCTGGAAGTGAGCAGGGTGCTGGCGCGCTCGTAACGGCGCATGACGATCTCCAGCAGCTCTTCTGCCGCTGTGGGCCCTAACTTGCGCATCCCCAAGTCATCGATGATCAGCACTGGCACGGTGGCCAACAGTTCTTGGCACCGAAGACGTCAATGGAAACAACGTGACTCTGGCCATCCGCTATTCGTTTTGACGGCTTGCCACGCTCTTCTTCGAAACAGCGCGAGGAGACTCGAACCTCTGTCTGAGGGGTTAAACTTATTGGGGGAGGCAATCTAAGGCAACGACCGGCAAACGAGCCAAGGGGCCAAGATATGAAGCAGGCGCAGGTTCGCTTTTATGCGGAATTAAACGATTTCGTTGTGCTGTCCAGAAGAGGCCGGACAACCTGTTTTGACTTTGATGTCAGCGGGTCAGTCAAAGACTTGATCGAGTCCCTTGGCGTGCCGCATACGGAGGTCGATCTCGTGCTGGCCAACGGCGAATCGGTGGATTTTTCCTACCGCGTAAAGAATGGCGACCGAATCAGCGTGTACCCTCAGTTTGAAGCGATGGACATTTCGCCACTGGTCCGGTTGCGGCCTCAACCACTCCGCAACTTGCGCTTCGTTGCGGATACCCACCTCGGCCGGCTGGCTGCCTATCTACGCGCGGCGGGATTCGATACCGTTTATCGCAACGACTTCGGGGACGAAGAACTGGCCAAGATCTCGGCAAACGACAAAAGGATATTGCTCACCAGAGATCGGGGATTGCTCAAACGAAACATCGTCAGCCGCGGTTACTGTGTGCGGACAACAAATCCCAGGGACCAGTTCGCTGAGGTTTTGCGGCGCTTTGATTTGTCTGAGGCAATTGTGCCATTCCAGCGATGCGTGCATTGCAACGAGTTGTTGCAGCCGGCGCCCAAGGAACTGCTCGCTGACCGACTGCAGCCGGAAACAAAACAATACTTCGAGGAGTTCTGCGTCTGTCCCGCTTGCCAACGAGTTTACTGGAAGGGCTCTCATTACCGCCGCATGCTGCGCTTCATCGAAAGCGTTATCCTGGCGAAGAGAGATATTCCCCATGCTTAAACCATACTCGGTCCAGCGCCAAAATTTTGCTCCTGCCTATCTCCGGCTTTTTGAATCCGGGGAACTGAAGCAGCGCCTGAGCTTGGCGCTTGGTGGACTGGAAGCCTGCTACTTGTGTCCGCGTGATTGCGGGGTGGACCGCCTGCACGATAAGGCTGGTGTCTGCAAGACCGGACGCTACGCGGTGGTCAGCAGCCATTTTCCCCATTTTGGAGAAGAAGACTGCCTGCGTGGCACACGAGGATCGGGCACGATTTTCTTTTCCTGGTGCAATCTGCGCTGTGTTTTCTGCCAAAACTACGACATCAGTTGGCTCGGAGGTGGACAACCCACGCTCCCGGATCAAATGGCAAAAATGATGCTTCATTTGCAAAAACTAGGGTGCCACAACATCAACTTTGTGACGCCCGAACACGTCGTACCACAAATTCTCGAAGCCCTGCTGCCTGCCATCGAACAAGGACTTCGGCTTCCCTTGGTCTACAACACAAGTGCCTACGATTCTCTCGACTCCATTGAACTCATGAATGGCGTCGTCGATGTTTACATGCCCGACTTCAAGTTGTGGAGTGCAGAAACGGCCCGCCGTTACTTGAGAGCGCCGAACTACCCGGAGGCTGCAAAACGTGCCATCTTGGAAATGCATCGGCAAGTGGGCCCGCTGGTGTTCGATGAAGACGGGCTTGCAGTGCGTGGCCTTTTGATCCGCCATTTAGTCATGCCTGGTCTTGTGGCGGAGACGCGGCAAATCTTGAAGTGGATTGCCCACGAATTGGGGCCGGACACTTATGTTAATTTGATGGACCAATACCGTCCCGCGGGGAAAGTAGGCGGAACGGAGTTCACAGAAATCAACCGCCGCATCACCTCGAAAGAATACCAAGTGGCAATGGAAACCGCTCATAGCGTAGGGCTACGCCGTTTGGATAATCGCGCCCCACTCAAACAGGTCACCGTTCAGTGATCGAGAGGTCCTCGGAACTGACCACCTAAGCTCTGACCTCACGAGTCTGATTGCGGAGCCGGTCCAGCTCCCGTGACTTGGAGGTTTGATCTTCATCGCCCCGCGTGAGAAGAGGCATAGCCGATCTCCACGTCTCTGTCTCCTCCAGAAAGAGGGGGACTCTGTGGCCCCGGCAACCGGTGTGACGACCGTTGCTTCAGCCACTGCTGCAACGATTCCATGTACAGGTAGAACACGGGCGTCAGGTACAAGGTGACGAGTTGCGAGAACATCAGTCCGCCTACAACGGCCAAGCCCAGCGGGCGCCGCACAGAGGCGCTGGCACCGATACCGATGGCGATGGGCAGGGTGCCCATCAGGGCGGCCATGGTCGTCATCATAATCGGGCGGAACCTGATCAGGCAGCCGTGGTAGATGGCCTCTTCGGCATTCATGCCTCCTTTGCGCTGCGCTTCGACGGCGAAGTCAATCATCATGATGGCGTTTTTCTTTACGATGCCGATAAGCATAATGACGCCAACGAAGCCGTAGAGGTTGAGTTCCAGGTGAAACAGCTGTAGTGTCAGCAGCGCGCCGAAAGCTGCTGAAGGCAAGCCCGAGAGAATCGTAATCGGGTGGATAAAGCTTTCGTAGAGGATTCCCAAAACGATGTAAATCACCAGAATGGCCAGCACCAGCAAGAGGCCCAGTCCGGTTAGCGATGATTGGAAAGCCCGGGCAGTTCCCTGGAAAGTGGTGCTGATTTTGTCCGGCAGAGTTTCGCGTGCCACACGGTCCACCTCGCTCACAGCGTCGCCCAGCGCTACTTTCGGCCTCAAATTGAAGGAGATGGTTACCGCAGGGAGTTGGCTCAGGTGGTTGACGGTCAGCGGACCGACCGAGGGGGTGAAACTCGCCACGGTATTCAAGGGGACCAGTTGGTTCTGACTGGAACGGATATACAGCATCGCGAGCGCGCTCGGATCCATCTGATACTCCGGTTCGAGTTCGGTGATCACCCAGTATTCGTTGTTGGGGGCGTAGATCGTGGAGATCTGCCGCTGGCCATACGCAGTGTAGAGTGCGTCTTCCACCTGGCTCGCAGTCACACCCAGCGCCGAAGCCTTGTCCCGGTCAATCTGGATCATCGCTTGAAGGTTCTTGATCTGCAGGTCGCTGGTGACGTCCTGCAAGCCGGGTAACTGGCGCATCTTGGCCTCGACGACAACGGCGTTGCTGTAAAGGGCATCCGTGTCGGGGCTCTGTAAGGTGAACTGATATTGGCTCTTCGTAAGCATGCCTCCGATTCGAATGGGAGGAGGGATTTGCATGTAGGCTCGGATACCCGCTACCACTGCCAGCTTTGGCCGAAAGTCCTGAATGACCTCCTCAGCGGTCATGCAGTGACCCATGCGCGTGCCCAGGCTACGGATTCCGTTCGCCAGAAACGTTACCGCGGATAGCTTGTCCGCCAGCCAAATGATCGCCGGGCTGGGCACCCATTGCCGTTCCTTCACCGGCTTCAGCCGAATAAACATTCGTCCGGTGTTCAACGTGGCGCCGGCGCCCCCTGCACCAATGGAGGACATGAAGTTGGCAACGTTGGGATCCTTCAAAACAATCTCATTTAAGGCCAACTGGTGTTGTTTCATGGCCTCGAAAGAGATATCCTGCGCAGCCTCAGTGAAGACGAAAATCTGCCCGGTATCTTCGTTCGGCAAGAATCCCTTGGGGATTACCCAGAACTGCCAAAACGTGATGAGCAGAATCGCGGCGGAGGCGCCCATGACGAGCACGCGATGCCGCAGCGCAAGTTGCAGTGAGACCTCATAGCCATGCCGCATCCTGGCGAAAAAGCATTCCAGGACCATGAACGCGCGGCCGTGTTCTTCCTGGTGCGGCGGGCGCAAGAAGCGGCTGCAGAGCATGGGTGTCAGGGTCAGAGAGACGAAGCCAGAGACCAGAATCGCCATTGCGATCACCACGGCAAATTCATGCAGAAGGCGTCCCAAGATGCCGCTCATTAGCAGCACGGGAAGGAATACCACGGCGAGCGAGAGAGTCATCGAAAGGATCGTGAAGCTGATTTCCCGCGAACCACTATGGGCGGCCTCCAGCACTCCTTCACCCATCTCCGTGTGGCGCACGATGTTTTCCAGCATGACAATGGCGTCGTCTACGACGAAGCCGACGGAGAGGGTCAAAGCCATCAGCGACAGATTGTCGACGGTGTAGCCCAACTCGTACATCACTGCGAAGGTTCCGATGATGGACATGGGCAGGGCAATGCTGGGGATGACTGTCGCCGAGAGATTGCGAAGGAATAGGAAAATCACCAGCACAACCAGGAAGATCGCCAGTAACAAAGTAAACTTCACATCGTTAACCGAATCGCGGATCGAAACGGAACGGTCGTACAGGATTTCCAGCGTCACCGAGGGAGGCATCTGAGTGCGGAAGAAAGGCAGGAGCTTTTTGATGGAGTCCACCACTTCGACCGTATTGGTGCCAGGCTGGCGCTGTATGGCCAACACAATGGCTCGCGTATTGTTGAACCAGCTCGCCACCTTGTCGTTCTGTACGCTATCCACAGCGCGCCCGACCTCGTGTAGGCGAACCGGTGACCCGTTGCGATAGGCCACGATCAATGGGGCATAGTGAGAAGCGTCAAAGAGTTGGCCGCTGGCCTGCACCGTAAAAGCCTGGTGCGTGCCATAGAGGATGCCGGTAGGCAGGTTTACGTTGGCGTTAGCCACGGCTGCGGCAGCCTCGTCGATTCCGATTTGCCGGTAGGCCAAGGCCTTGGGATCGAAGCGGATATGCACGGCATACTTCTGCGAGCCAAAAACGACGACTTGGGCGACACCGCTGACCATGGAGATACGCTGCGCCAGCAACGTCTCGGCGTACTCGTCAACTTGGTAGAGCGGCAAAGTCGGTGAGCTGAGCGACACGTAGAGGATGGGCTGGTCGGCCGGGTTAACCTTGTTGAAGGTAGGAGGGGTGGGCAGGTTGGGGGGAAGCTGTCCAGCCGCGCGTGCAATCGCTGCCTGCACGTCCTGGCCCGCGCTATCGATATCGCGACTCAGGGCGAATTGCAGAGTGATATTCGAAATTCCCAGGGCGCTGGTGGAGGTCATGGAATCCAAACCAGCGATCGTCGAGAACTGCCTCTCGAGTGGCATGGCCACGGATGAGGCCATGGTATCGGGGCTGGCGCCGGGCAAACTGCCATACACGTTGATGGTGGGAAAATCGACGTTGGGCAGGTCGCTGACTGGGAGGAGACGGTAGCCCGCTAATCCAAACAGAAGGATTGCGCCCATGACCAGTGTGGTCATGACCGGCCGGCGAATGAACAGTTCGGCGAGGTTCATGGCGCTTCCTCTAATGCCGGTCGAACTTGCTCGGCTGAATCATATGACCCGTTCCCCTCATCGCTGTATAGGTGGTTCGCGCCTCCGCCTTGTGTTCAATGGGGGGTGCGAGCGACTAGCTTCCTTGCGGACCCGTTTTGATCACCACGCGCGCCCCAGGCACAAGACCGGACTGTCCGTCCGTTACCACTACATCTCCCGGATGGACACCCTTTTCCACGATGGCATCGCCTTCAAAGGTGCGGGAAACCGTGACAGCTCGCGACTCCACTGTCTGATCGGACTTGACCACGAAAACGAATTGCCCGTCTTGTCCGGTCTGTACCGCTTGTTGCGGCACTAGCACTGCATTGGGCTGCTCTGTCAGCGTTAGCGCGACGTTGACAAATTGGCCCGGCCACAGCCGGTGGCTGACATTCTCGAACGTTCCCTTCAGCCGGATTGTTCCTGTGGTACTGTCCACCGCATTGTCCACGAACGAAAGGAAGCCGGTCTCTGGCCTTTGGGGATCGTCTGGTGGAAAAGCTTCCACTTTCAGCCGCCCAAGGGCCATGTACTTTTTCACTTGGGGAAGAACGTCTTCCGGCGGTGAGAAGGCCACATAGATTGGCGTGATCTGGTTGATGACCACAAGCACGGGAACGTCGTTGGCCTTCACCAAATTGCCGACGTGCACCATCAGCGTCCCGGTGCGGCCATCAATCGGGGAGTAGATGAAGCAATACTCAAGCTGTAACTTGGCATATTCAGTAGCCGCTTTGTCCGCCAGAACAGCGGCTTTCAGTGCGTCAGCGTTGGCCTGCATCTGATCGGCCTGCTCTTTCGGGGCCACGCCGGCCTGGTAAAGATTGGCGTAGCGCTTCGCCTGCACTTCGGCCAGCTCGAGTTGAGCTTGATCGCGCGCCAGATTGGCTTCGGCCTGATGCAACGCCGCGTCGAAGGGTCGGCGATCCAGCGTAAATAGCAGGTCGCCCTTCTTCACGAATTGCCCCTCTTGAAAATGAACCTCCATCAGCTCTGCGTTGACTTGGGACTTGATCGAAACAGTGGAAAAGGCCTCACCGTTGCCGATGACCCGAACTTGTACCGGTACCGTTCTTGTAAAGGCGGTGGCCACGCGAACCGGCACGACAGGCCGATCCTCGGACCGTACCATGCTGTGGGAACATCCCGCTGCGGCCACGGCTAGCATCCCGGCAGCAAAGATCGCCGCATGAAGTCTCGAATTGAGATCCATTGTAGATTTTCCGGTTACTCGCCGAGGCTTGCGCCGCCTGTTAGACTTTGTCGATTTATTCTCTTCCGGGAAGCGAAAGGCAAGCTGTGACCTGCCTCACAGCCGATTGTGATTTACTCCCTGGAGCAAACAACTGCGCCATTTAAGATACGCAGTCGCTTGCTTCCCGAACCTTGTAATCTTCGCAGTAGCCGGAAGGGGCACGAACGCCCCGCTAGGAGGTTTTCATGAAATTGTCTCATCGGTTGAGAAAGCACCTATTGTGGGCGATTCTCGTCCTATGTCCGTCCGGTGCTCTTGCGCAGAAATTTGAGCNCTGTCCAGCTTCCTGGACCTCAAACCGACATCGGGCGGCCCTTGATGCAGGTTCTTATGGATAGAAGTTCCAATCGCGATTTCCGTTCGGAAAAATTGCCTGCGCAGGTGCTGTCCAATCTACTTTGGGCGGCCTTTGGAGTGAATCGCCCGGACTCCGGCAAGCGCACCGCCCCTTCTGCTATGAACTGGCAGGAGATCGATATTTTTGTCGCTTCTGCCGATGGACTTTACCTATACGATGCAAAACGGAATCAGCTCATTCCCGTTTTGCGCGATGACATACGGCCTCAAACGGGAACACAGTCGTTCGTGAAGGACGCTCCTTTGAACTTGGTGTACGTTGCTGATCTCTCCAAGACCCGGGGCGACTCCACCGAGCGAGACATGTATGTCGCTGCAGACGTCGGCTTCATCGCTCAAAACGTCTATCTGTTTTGTGCTTCCGAGAAGCTGGCAACTGTCGTTCGCGGCAGCATCGACAGGCCAGCCTTGTCAAAGATCATGCGTTTGCGCGCAGACCAGAGAATCATCCTAGCGCAGACGGTTGGGTACCCAAAGAACTGACCTACCGCTAGGCCTGATCCGAGGGAAATAAACGGCAGGGGGGCGGATCGGATCGGTTTCTTCGACAGCCCTCTTGGCCAAGCACGCGGGTAGTCATCAGTATCCGTAACTAGCTTCGCGTGCCCAACTTAGAAGTTAAAGAAAAGCTTGTTCTGACATCCCTACGATCCCGAGTTATACTCAGTTCATTCGACACTCCTGTCGACATCGGCGTCCTCGCCGAGAAGGAGGTGATCCAGTGAGGTACGGTTTACGTTGACGCAGTAGAGGAGGCGCTNTGTGAGGTTACCGAGCGCCTCTCTCCTTTGTGCCGCTTGTCCGGACTCCTCTTGAATTTGAGGTATTTATTCTGTGTCGGTTACCTGGCAAAGGGGGCTTATCAGACATGTTGGTACTAGTGCGCTGTCCCATAAAAACTTGAGACCCTGCGGGCGGGGCAAGCCCCGCCCCTACAACGTGTTACGCGACACGAATTCTCACAGTTATTTNCCGGGACGCGACACTAGCCTCCACTTCTCCGGCGAAAAGACAAACCAGGACTTCATGGCCTGTGCACCTGGACCCGGCGGTGTGTGCCTTGCCTGATTTAATGCTACAGTCAAATCTCTGAGGGCTGTGTTAATTCCGGTGAGGCGTGGTCCTTGTAGCACGAAGCCCCGAGCATAGTCGCTGCCACAGCGATACCGAGATAAGTGAAAAGGTGAGTAGCCGAAAGCGAAGAGGGTAGTGCAGGAAAAGGGCCGCTCAAAGTCCAAAGAACTACGGGGAACAACCAGCTCATGAGCCGATATCTGCCACCGGCGATCGCGGAGGTTCTGGGCCCCGACCCCAAACGAAATAGCAGCATGGCGTAGAGCCAAACAGCAAAAAAGCTTCCCGCGAAAGTCATAAACGCCAGCAGGAAATGATTACCGGTGCCCGCAGCCATGGGCAGTGGAGACATTTCCCGTGCGAGGTCCCAAGCGCGAAAAAGATAGAGACGGTTGACAGCGAACTGAAGCAGGTTGGCGACAAAGCCCGCCAGCAATCCGCCCACGAAAAGGCGCTGCCAATTGATTCGAGACATGATGCCTCCCATCAAATCAGGAGCCCTTATCCCTTTCATGTTCGCCATGCATTCCCGAAAGAGTCAATGATACGGTTGGTCAATGAAATTATGAGCTAAGAAAGCGCAATTGGAAAACTCACTGAAATCAATGACTACTATTCCCGGGTAGTGACTCATTTAGATGCAAAGGAAAAGACGGCCTAAATCAAAGTGAGTCACTACCTATTCCCGGGCTTGTTGACACGCTTCGGGGTCGGGTGTAGGGTGTGTGAAACTGCAAAGGCAAGTTGGAGTCCCCGGCTAATTCCGCTGACCAACATACCTGAAACAGAGCGGCGCAAATATGGAAGTCAAACAAGGGCGTATACCGCCCGGCCCTCAACAGGGTTATCGAGCCACTGACGATCTCCTGGACTGGATGAGCCGTCAGTTCAGCATGTTCGGCGACATCTATAAGGCCTCCGTGTATGGGACCAGCGTGTATGCGACCAGGAACATCGAGTTTGCTTACCATGTGCTCGTTGAGAATTGGCAGAACTACGTAAAAGGCGAGATGATCAAACGGGTTAGTCTACTCCTTGGTAATGGGCTCATGGTGAGTGAGGGGGAACTCTGGAAGCGGCAGCGGCGAATGATACAACCAGCATTCAATCATGAATCAATCGGTGGTTTGACTGAACTGATCGCGTCCGTCAATTTGCGACTCCTTAGGAAATGGCAACTGGCGGCCCAGAGAAACGAAAGCGTGAATGTTACTCGCGACGTCAGCGGCATGGCCATCGAGGTTGTGCTCCGCTTCATTTTCGGCGACGATTACGAACGGGTCGGGCTCCATTTCGATCTCCTCTCCGAGGAAAGGGCGCGCGACATGGCCTTTGCACGCTCGTTCCGAGCTTTAGGCAAGATCATTCTTCAGGTCATCGATCAGAGACGAAAGAATCCCGCGACGTCCACTGACGCTTTGAGCATGCTCATGCAGGCGCGCGACGCGCAGAGCGGGCAACCAATGCAGGATGGCCAACTGGTCGACGAGATTCTCACGCTGATCGTCGCGGGTCACGAGACCACGGCGAGCACTCTGAATTGGACCTGGTATCTCATCTCCCAGCACCAGGAAGTCGAACAAAGGCTGTCTGACGAGCTCAACGTGACTACCTTTTCTAAGATCGATGATCTGCCAAGGTTTGTTTATGCACGACAAATCATCGATGAGGCCATGCGTCTATATCCCGCGGGTTGGTTGCTGAGCCGTAAAGCGCTGGGTGACGACTGGCTGGGCGAGTACTTCGTCCCAGCCGGAACGGAGATCTACGTTCCACCCTACTTCATCCAGCGGCATCCCAATATGTGGGAGGAGCCGGACCGCTTCAATCCAGATCGCTTTCGACCAGAGAATTCAAAAAATCGGCATCGACTGGCGACGATTCCTTTCTCCTTAGGACCAAGAAATTGCATCGGAGCGCTTTTCGCCCGCGTCGAAATGCAGATTCACCTCTTGATAATCGCCCGATATCTGAGGTTGCGATACGTGCAATCCAGGCCGATTGAGCTCGACGCCGGCGTGAACCTGCGCAGTAAGTATGACTTCATCATGTACCCGGAGGCCAAAATAGCCGGAGACGCAGTAGCGGCTGCTTGTGCCTAGGACCGTCAATGACGCGATAATCCCGCGTGCAAAGGCTGACCAAGAATGCTGGTTTCTTCCCTATTCGCCTTGGTAGGCCCGACCGTCTTTGGAGCAAAGATAAGGGGATCGCACTGCAACTCAGAAGCGTCGCCTGGCTAAGCGACCAATCGCGCTTTCCAAGCCGCC
>OCOJ01033409.1_pt3 | contig 10513 bp, 26 predicted proteins | sample 1539251 | NCBI WGS metagenome assembly OCOJ01 (sample SAMN01911457, study PRJEB22624) | soil metagenome | biome: Soil | place: Malaysia | collected 2012-04-30 | depth RA_metagenome m
TGTCGGCAGACCCTGCGAGAATTCTCGGCTCGCATCGAGCGGCTCGGTTACACGCAGCTCGCCCAAGACCTCCAGAAGCGCTTGGTCGAGGTCGAGGCCAACATCCAAAAGACGCGCAACATGCCGCTCCGTGCCCCCGAGCTGTAGGACGGGTTGCGCTCGCTTCGCGAGCTCCGCCCGCCTACTATCCAGACATGGCTCGTCGCTGGTCGGAGGAACGCCGCTCGCTCGGAAATGCGTTCTCGGCGTTCCGGGTCGCTGCCAGCTTGTCGTTCATTTTCCTCTGGGAAGACGACGTCATCAACACTTGGTCTTGCGTGCTCGGAGCCGGCGGTTTCTACCTGACGCTCCTCTTACTCGAGGACTACATCGCCGATGCGCTCGAACTGTAGGACGCGCTCCACTCGCTTCGCGAGCTCTGCGCGCCTACTATTCGGACGTGGCCCAGGTATCAGCGAAGCTTCGCCGTGGTACGAATCATTACTCGCATTGGTGCCCGGGCTGCGAAGAGATGCACGTCCTCCCGGACACGTGGCAGTTCAACGGTGACCTCGAGCGACCGACGTTCTCGCCAAGCTTTCGGCACTCGGCTCCCGACCCCGACCACCCAGGCACGAACGTTTCGGTTTGCCACTACATCCTGACCGCGGGCATCCTGCACTTCTGCAGCGACTCGATGCACAAGCTCGCCGGCCAACAGGTCCCTCTGCCAGACCTGCCCGAACGTCTCCGCGACCCCTGCGCGTTCAGCGATGGTTAGTCTCAGGTCGCGGAGCCGCCGACGACGTGCGTGCGGAAGCCGCACGGGTGCGTGATCAGACTCGGGTCGAGCGTGAGCGCGCCGACCGAGCCGCGCCATTCGACGCGCCCACGGCGCATCGCTGGTACGAATGGCTTGGGCTCCGCCGGCGCGACGCCGCTCAGCTTCGCTGCCGAGATGTCAGCAGCCGCCTTCTCGGTGTGCGCCTTCTCGCGCAAGGCCTCGTCCGTCTCGAGCTTGTCGTCATCCGGGCCGTGGAAGCGGACTTCGACGTCGTCGCCGCAGACCGGGCACTTGAGGAGGAGCCCGTGCGCGTCGGCGAGCGACTTGACCTCGCCGGTGACCTTCCCGAGGTCGTTCACCGCGACCAGCCGGAGCGAGAGCTCGGCCAGCTTCTTGGGCGGCGTCCGGCTCGCCTCGATGAAGGACCGGATGCTCCCTTTGATGTCGGCCTGCGCCGCAAGCGCGGACTTGAGCCACTCGTCGAAACGGGCGAGCGGAAGCTTCGCCAGGTCCTCGAGCGTCGCGCGGCTGAGCTCGATGCCGCCTTGCTCCGGCCCGAACCACGCAGCGCTGGGCGACTCCGGATCGGCCGCCATCAAAGCCAGGCTCTCGTAGCGCTTCTTCGGCGGCGCCTCGGGTGGGACAACTTCAGGTGTGCCAAGTTCGCTCATGCCGCCACCTTGGCCCGGAGGAAGGAGCGGTGCAAGCTCCATCCAGACCCGGAGTACGGCCCCGCTCCCGGTCATGACCACAGGCCACATGATGACCAGCTGGCCCTTCCCTCGGCACGCGGGGCAGGCCTTCTCGAGCCGGAGCTTTCCGTTCCCGAGCACCGCTGTCAGCTTGCAGCTCGGGCAGTAGAGGTGCGTCGGCCGCTGTTTCACGGCGACTTGAGGCGAGCGACGAGCTTGTCGCCGTCCATCCAGGCGTCGAGCACGCTCGGCTTCGCTCGGATCTTGGGCAGCATCTTGACCAGCTCTGCTCGCGAGAATACGAGACCGAACAGGTCCGGCTTGTCCGCGACGAACAGGATGGTCTCGACGGTCGTCCCGGGTGGGACCGGCACCTCAGCTGCGCGCGCGGCCTCCTCCATCCCCCGGTCGTGGTCGGACGTGACCAGCCTGAGCTTCGGACGCTTTGGCGCCATCAGCGCGAGCCTACCACGTCGACCAGCCCGAGGATGGCCGATTCGATGGCGGCCCACGGCGCCGGCTTCTCAAGCACGACGACGCGCGTCCGGAGCTCGCGCTCGATGCCGCTAGGGTCCGACGTGAGAACGACGACCGGCACGTGCGCCTCGAGCGCCGAACGGACCAGCGCCGCGCTCGTCTCGCGCTCGAGGTTGTAGTCGGTGACCAGCACGTGGACGCCGCCGGCGATCAGCACGAGGCCGCCTCGGACATCGGCCGCGTTCACGACCGCCGCCCCGGCGGCGCGGAAGACACGACTCATCGCCCGGAGGAGGGCTGGTTCGTCGTCGACGAGGGCGAGCCTGACTCCAGAAAGACGCGCTCGAGAAGCGCCTGCGCCTCGGCCTGGATCCCGCGGGCCTTCGACTCCCGCGGGCCCGCCACGTTCAGAATCCGCGGCGTGTAGATGTCGAGCCACTGTTGAATGTTCCATGCCACCGTCTCCCCTTGCCCAAGGTCCACCACGAGGTGCGGCTTCTCGAGCCGCTCACACTCGGCCACCGTGAAGTACGTTCCGCCGTTCACCACTCCGCGTGTCAGGATGAGGGTGGCGTCCGCCTCGACGACGTTGGCGCGCGTGCGCGCGGCATAGCCGCGGTCCGGCATCTCCCACATCGGATACCGCAAGGGCACCTGACCGTCCTCGGCTCGGCGCCCGGCGGGCACCCAGCCGCCGATCTTGAACCCAGCGCTTATCGCTGCCTCGAGCGCGCCCCGGTCGACGCCGGTCTGCGCACCCGAGATGACCGCCTCAGGGCGCCACCTCACCCCCAAAGGTTCAGCAAGCTCCGGGCCAGGTCAGCCGAGCCGTCGAGGGTCTGCTGGCACGTGGACGCGAGAGTACTCGTCGAACGTCGGCCTCGTGCGTGGTCGAGGCTGATGTTGGATGAAGCGCCGGCCCGACACCCAGACGTACTCGCCCAAGTGCGTGGTGAGAACCTGGATCGTCTCCCCCTCGAGCGGCCCAAACGGACGCGCCCCGATAGAGAACAGCTCGAGCTCGTCAGTGCCACCGGCTGCGCGGTACACGACGCGATAGGAGTACGTCGCAACCTGCTCGACCGCGAGGATGCGCCCGGCCGAGAACCGCGGCGCCACGTCGGCACCCATCGCGATCAAGAGCCGCTGGACCGAATCACGCATTGCCGGGCGCCAGCTCGAACGTACCCCGCCAGTACGAGATGGGCGGCATCGAGAGCGTGTAGATGCAGTCACCGTTCTCGTCGTAGCGGGCGTCGACGACGTGTTGCTCAGCCCACTCGCGCGAGCAGCCCTGCGCGACCAAGAACGCGACCGCGAACTCCTTCGGCGGTAGCTCGAGCAGCGCCGCGCGTTCCCTCCCGCCGTCGAGCCGATTCTCCTCGACCGCCTTCGCGAGCGCTTCTTGGACCTCGGCGACGGCCTTCTTCACGTCGATAGGCATAGTTCCTTCATCAGCTCCCGCACGCGCTCAAACGTCTTCGGCTTCAGCGTCGAGTGCCCGTCGGGATGCACGTCGATGGGCGGCGAGCCTCGCAGCTCGTACGGATGGTCCTTGAGGAACAGGTGCCGAACCTGCTCGGTCGTGAACGACTCCGGGATGACGAAGCTCGGATCGAGCTTGAGCACCATTGCGCGGTCTCGCTCGGAGAACGTCATCTTGTAGGTCGGCGGCTCCTTCAGGAACGGCGAGGCGATGACCTCGACCTGGTCCGGATTCAGCAAGCCGTGGCCGTCGTCGTCCTTGAGCACGAAGGCCTCGCCGACCAGACACAGCTCGAGCGCGACCCAGCGCTGCCAATCGGGGAACTCGCACGAGAACCTGTCGACCGCCTCGCCGATGATGGCGTCGGTCTTGAACATCATCCTCGCGACCTTGCGCTTCTCCGACTCGAGCATAGCCCACCTTACCTCAGCCGAGAGCGAGCTGCACCTTCTCCTCGAGCTCGGCGAGCGTGCCGTCGTTCACGATGGCGGCGTCGAGGAGCTCGTCGTTCTCAGGCGCGTCGATCTCGGCCTCCGAGGCGTGCGCGCCATACCCGTCGTCGACTTCGAGGCTCGGCCGCACGATCTTCCAGACCTCGCCTCCGGCTTCTTTGACGGCGCGAATCTCGTTCGTGAACCGGACGTCCGTGATGAAGACGAGGTCCGTCCGGTCGACGATGTACGAGCCCTTCCCGCTCGTGCCGGTGCCGGCGTCGAACGGCTTCGAGCGAACCCGGACACCGGTTAGAAGCTCGTTCGCTTTCCGGAAGGTATACTCGACCCAGACCGGTGCGTAACAGGCGCGCCCCCATTCGGTGCCGAGTAACTGCATCGCCTTCCTCGGCGTCAAGTAACTAACGCACTGTTCTGGCGCAGACTCTCGCGCGGCGTCGCAGTTACAGCAGAACCGCGCGTCCGGCATCGCGTACGTATGCGCAGGGTGCGTTGTCGGGTATCGCTTGTCGGAGACTTCTTTCAACGAGCCGTGGAGCTGCTCGTCCGAGAACGCGAACACCTCGCGGCAGATGTCTTTGATCTTGTCGGCGAAGGCGACGCTGGCCGTCTGTCCACGACGCTTGACGACGATGTCGGCGACGCTGTTCTTCCCGCTCCTCCGCTTGCCCAGTAACCCGATGACGCGTCCGTTGAAGCGAAAGTCTGGGGCCATCCGGCGCTACTTACGCCGGTCGAACACGCGGCGCAACGGCCATACGAACCAACGGCGTACCCAGAGCCCGAAGCCCTTGTACGCGCGCACATGCACCGCCGTCCGCGCGCCCATTGAAACGCTCATCGAGACCGGACGCTCGCTGTAGAAGTCCCGGCCATCAGCCGACTTGAAGGCCGTTCCGGCCGGGATTTTGACGTTCTGCGCGACGCCGGTCATCGTGAGCTCGAGCTTGCCTGACGCCTCCGCGATCCCTCGGAGGCGCCTGAGCCACCAACGATGAAGCCCCCACGGTTGTTCATAGGTCGCCTGGACTATGCACGGCCCGCGGACCTCGTGCTCGGAGGGTCCCAGCTTCTTGAGGCCGTCTGGGGTCGAGATGTAGCCGTACGAGACCGAGAGCGAGAGCCCCAGCGTCGTGCCGTCGGTCTTGAGCACGCCGCGCGCCTCGTCGAGCGTAACCTTGGCGAGCGGCACGACCACTACCTTCGGCCGAAAGAGCCAACGCAGCACTCGCTCGACGCTCATGGCAGCTTGAACCTCAGCGTGACCTTGGCCTCGAGCTCCGTTCCCGATGCGTTGCAGTCGAGCTCGACGTCGTCGGCCAAGCCGCCGAAGACCGCCCGCACATCGTCGTGCGCGCCGAGAGCGGCGAAGAGGCTCTGGTCGAACCGTTCGCGCGCCACACGCAGCTTCTCGACCACGTCCGGATGAAAGACCTCCTCTGGAACGACAGCCATCAGCTCTCCTTCTCGCGCCCGCCCGAAGGCACGGGCGTCGGCGTCGGCCCCGATGCCGGCGGCCGGATCCCGCTCCCCGTCGGCGGAGGCAACGGCGTCCCGCGACGCAGCGTCGCCAGATGCGTCGGGCAGCGCGGCTGCCCTCCGGGAAAGCAGTCGCCCTCCGAACAGATGAACTCGACCGCGCACTCGTAGCACCGGACGACCTCGCCGACCGGCTCCTTGTACGTAAAAGCTCCTACGCCTACAGAACCCCCCGGTACGTGGTCTGCCGGCGGGGGCGGCGGTAGTCTCGACGGTTGGTAGCCCATCAGAGGTCCTTGATCGCCCGCGCGCACTTGTCGGCTTCGGCCGCGCGCGTCGAACACTCGCGCTCGTCTCGGGTCCTCGACTTCTTGATGGTCTCGCGGTGCGCAGCCGCGCGCTCCTTGCAGGCGTCTTCGCACAGCGTCTGGACCTGCTCGACGAGCCGCTGAAGATCCGCAGCCATCCACACGCGCGGCTCCCNCGTCTGGACCTGCTCGACGAGCCGCTGAAGATCCGCAGCCATCCACACGCGCGGCTCGCGCCCGAGGTTCCAGTTCCCGATGAACAGGTCGCCGTCTTTCACCCCGAGCTTCATCCTGGCGGCTCCTCGAAGGCTTCGCACGGGCATGGAACATCGTCGGGCGCAGGATGCTCGATGTACAAGCACTCCCCGCGTCCGAGCGGATAGTAGTGGTCGTCGCAGCGATGTCCGCAACCCTGGCAGCGAAGCGCGCAGCCACCACGAATGCCGTGCTGGCAGAATTCTATTTCAGCATCGACCGGCTTGGTCATCGGATCCTCACCAGCGCGTCGAGGATGCTTCCCATCGTCGCACGGTGCCCCAGCGTGTAGAACGGCGACGGCCCGAAGACGCGCCCCTCCTGCTTGAGCGCCCACTCGAACGTCGCGAGGCCATCGAGGAAGCGTCGCTGGTCCGCCGGCGACGAGGCCGGATTGCGCAGCCTCTCGTCGAACCTCGCGCGCCAGGCCGCTTGGTTCTCGGCCATCAATCGCGGATTCTGGTTCACGTGCTCGATGCCCATCAGAGCGTCGATCAGCGCGAGCGTTCTACGCGTCTTCGAGTTCATCCCACAGCCTCGAAGAACAGCGCGACTTCGCGAGCGACGGCGTCGACGTCGGCCGAGGCGTGGATGGCGTTGTTGGGGAGCCCGCGTCCGTACGTCCCGCGGATGGTCCCCGGTCCGGCCTGCCGCGGGTCGGTCTTGCCGACCAGCACGCGCGCATGGACGGTAGCGTCGAGGTTGTCTGGTCGGTGCCCAACCCGGCGTAGAATCGCGCCGACCACTTCCCCGCTGGTCATGAAGGCGACCTGCCGGTCGAAGAAGTCCTTTCCCGCGTGCTCGACGTAGAAGGCCTCTGCTTCCATCCGGTCGAGTTTCCTGCGCGCGAGCTGAACGACGTCGAGTCCCTTCCGCTCGAAGTGGCCCAGGATGGCAGTCACGTTCCGTTCGGCGACCGCGTCGGGCTTGATCATGATGAAGGTCAGGTCTTTCACAGCGCCTCCGTGCTGGTCGTGACAACACCATCTACCGGCACCAGCTGGTAGGCGTGCCCGTCGTCGCAGACAGTAACCTTCGCCTTGAACTCGTTGGCGCCGACCGGGCAAGTCCAAGGTGAACACGACCGTCCGAGCGCGATGCCGACCAGCAACACCAGCACTGCCATTGACCCCAAAGCCACCGGTCCACGCAGCGTCACGTCGGCCGCGACGCTGCTCTGCGTCCGCTCGCTCAAAATCTGAACACCAGGTGGCCGAGCCAGGTCCCGAGGTGCCAGCCCATCGCCGCGACGGCAGCGCCGAGGAACAGCATCGCGATATCTTTTGCGTTCTGCGGGATCATCAACACCTCACGCCGGACCCGAAGCGCAGTCTTGGAAGAATCCGCAGACGCAGACTTGCTTGCACTTCCGTTGCTCGAGGACGCGGTCACAGTTCGGACAGCGCTCCGGGCCTACCGAGAGCGCGATGTCCGCGCGCTCGGCAGCGTTCATCAGAATCGTCTGCGGAAAGAAATTCGGCTGGTCCTCTCGGACCGGCAATCGCTCGTTCTTGGCCAGCGCGATGACAGCCTCTCGCTCGCGCCGCGACACTTCGATGTCGACGTCCATCGCTGCCTGGAGCGCCGACAGCCGCTGCCCGAGCGGAGCGCGCGGATCCTCCACCACCTGTCCAAGCTTCTCGAGCGCAACCGGGTCGTCGAGCGCTGCGACCAGTTTCCTTCGGTCCTCGTCCGAGAGGCTCACATGTGCTCCCTGCAAGCGCGCTTGCGCTTCCCGCACGCCGGACAGAATGCCCGGAGCGCGACGACACGGACATCCTCCGGGAACGCGTCGAGCGCCTCGGCGACGCGCTCGCCCAACGCGCCGCTGGACGTCGCATGGAGCGTGACCTCCTGGTCGAGACCCGAGCTGACCCACGGCTCCGCGCGTTCCTTCGTACGCCACGACCAGCAGCCGTGTTCGTCGGGCCCTTGCGGGAGCGCGGTTACCGTCTCCGGCTTGCTGTCAGTGAACCGAGCCGAGAACACGTCCCCGATGCGCAAGTCGCCGAGTCGAACCATTACCTGTAGCATCAGACCTCCACGACGGCGGCCCAGCGATCGCCGTCCTGAACGAGCGCGCCGAGCTCGACGCCGGTATCGAGCCGGATGCGCGCACCGCGGTCGGACAGACCGAAGCGCGCAGCGACGTCGCGCGTGCTCACCAGGCCTTTCCGCCGGACGAAATCGACCGTCTCGGCGAACTTCGACGAGCCCGGCTTGAGCACGTTCTTGCTCGAAGCCATCGAGCCCGGCGCGGTGACCGCGATGGCCACCGGCACTGCTTTCAGGTTCCTCATCAGCCTTGCTTTCGAGTCGCACCGACCAGCGCGCGAAGCGCTGTCGCAAGCGGCCGTCCAGGAGAGATGGCCTTCCACTCGGCGTCGGTCAAGTTCTCGGTCAGGTCGACCAGCTCTCGGACCTGCTCGAGGACGCGCGTGATCGACTCCGGCTTCTCCTCGACGGTTGCCGGACCACCGACCGCGCCCGGGCGCAGGCGCAGCACCGAGAACTCGGTGAACGCGTGCGTGATGAGGAAGCTGACCTCCTTGAGCCGCGGGTTCTCGACGCAGCAAGCTTCGATGAGCTCGCGCACCCGCGCTTCGTACGCAGGATCCGGAATCCAACCGGTGCTCCGGTCGCCGAGCTTCACGATGACGACGTCGCCGGGCTCGGGCCGGATCAGCGCGACCTCGCTGATCACCCGTACGACCTCCGCGTTCAGCTGTTCCTTGAGCGTATCCGCCACGCCCGCGTCGTAACCGATGCTGCCCATGTCACACCTCTTTCGGCGGAATCACGTCCGCGATGTACACGCCCGGGTCGACGTACTCCGTGACGTGGAGGCCGGGTCGCCAGACTTGCTGCACGACCGGGCTCGGGTCGAGCGCTTGAGGCATGTTGTACTGCTCCGAACCGTCGAGGTGGTCGACGCACGCAACCACCAGTCCGAGCTTGTTTGGCTTCATCGGGAAGAGCGCGTCCTCGTCCCAGGTCAGCTTCGGGTAGGCTGCTCGAAGCGCCGCGATCGCCTTCGCCTGCGCGGCCCACGCCAGTTCGTACAGCCAGAGCGCCTCGCGCGAGCTGGTTCGCTTGAACAGCGGGCTGTACAGGTACAGCTTCGGCCAGCTGTACCGGAGCCCGCTCGAGACCGGCGTGCCCGACCCAAGGTAGACCGCGTTCAGTCGACCGTCGAGCCGGTCCCACGGAATCTCGCGCAGCGGGCGCGCGAACTCGTCCCAGCGCTCGCAGAGGACCGACCAGGTGCGAAAGCCACCGGTCTTCGCTTCGAACAGCTTCGGCGGCTCGATGACGACCGAGAGCTCATGCTCGGTCCCGGCGTCGGCGATCAACCCGTTCGGCATCCGAGCGCGCCAGACGTCACCCACGTAGAGATTCTCGTAGCTTCCGACCGAGACGTACTCGTCGCGCCGCAAGACTTCGGCGCGCATCGTCTGCCGGATGGGGTACTCGCGCGCCGCGACAGGTCGGAAGCTGTCCGGGTCGATGCGCGCAGCGAGAGCATGCCGATCGACCAGCACCGAGGGCGCGCCCACGGCGAGCGCGCCGAGCTTCATGAACGTTCGACGGTCCATCTACTTCTCCTTCTTGTACGAGCCGATGCTGCCGTCGAGGAACGCGTCCTCGGCCGTGCGCCCCGATTCCTCAATGAGCGGCGCGGCCCGTTCCTCCTTGAAGAACGGGTTCGGGCCGGTGACTTTCGAGCCGGCGCTTCGCCCAGCCGACGGTCCTCGACTCGACCTCGAACACGATGGTCGCCTTGTACTTCATGGTGCCTTCGCTCCTGCGGTCCGGTTGATGAGGCTCTGGCCCTTCTCGGTCCGGCGCCAGCTGAGCTGCGCCGCGGTCACCCACGCGCGCGGGCCGGGCTCGGCCTCAATCAGTCCGCGTTCTTCGAGCGCGTAGAGCGTGTTTGCGCGAACGACGAGCGGCGGCTCCGCGAAGTCGCTCCCGACGCGGTTCAGCGCATCGAACTGCGCCCAGCTCAAGTCCGTGTACGGAACGCGCCCCCGCCGCATGGTCACTCCGCGCGCGAGCCGCCGGCGAGCCGGAAGTACATGACGTCCTCGCCGTCGAGGTCGTAGGTCACGCCGGGCGCCTGCGATCCGTAGGTGGCTGCCTCGATGGTGAAGCGGTCGGCGGCCTGCTGGTGCGAGGTCCGCTTTGACGCGCACTCGGACATCCGATTCTGAAGCGCGGGGTCGAGCATCAGGTCGGCGCGCTTTCCGCCAGTGACCTCGTACTCACGCACCTGGACGCCCTTCTCCTTCGCTGCCGCGACGGCCTTGTGGTACTCGAGCCCCCACCAATCCGCGCGCTCGGCGTGGTACTTGGCTTCGCCTGCAGCAGCCAGGTGGATCTTCTCCGCCGTGAACTGGAATCTGTGCGTTGCTCGATGCGCCATCTCAGCCTCCTTCGTCCCGATCAGTGTCGTCGACCGGTGTGCCGCCGACCATCCAGTCTTTGTCGCCGCACTTCACGCAACGCTCGCCGTCCGCGTCCCATTCGTGCTCGCACGGCGGCGGGGGCGGCAGCGTCTTGCCCTCGAGGAAGCCGAACGACGTCTCGAGTAGCTTCTC
>OCOJ01017407.1_pt1 | contig 10512 bp, 9 predicted proteins | sample 1539251 | NCBI WGS metagenome assembly OCOJ01 (sample SAMN01911457, study PRJEB22624) | soil metagenome | biome: Soil | place: Malaysia | collected 2012-04-30 | depth RA_metagenome m
CCGATTGGAACTATGCGAAGACTCCTGGACTCGTTTCCGGTTTTGGTCGTAATAATCAATCCACCAAACTTGCCCTCTCCTGTAAATACTCAATTGCGGCTCCCTTTCTACCCCTTGCCAGCCGCGCGGGTATTTTAACAAGGCTGGCCCTTATTGCCCGAAAATCTGGTTTCAGGCTATGGCCGCGTTCTGTTTGCTTCGACGAATTCCTGTAAGTCGGCGGGATCGAAACGCAGTGCGCGGCCCATTTTGACAAAAGGAATTCTCCGTTGCCAAACCCAGCCGTAAAGGGTTGAGATAGAGACGGCCAGATATTGCGCTGCGTCCTGGACCGTCATCAGTTGATTTCCAGCCTTGGATTCCATCGGCTTCCCGTGTATTCCGACTAGAGAGACAATCCCTCGGGTTCGCCGCGCCTTGACGGCTCCGAATTCCCACCAAATGGCCATTGCAGACGTGGAAGCAACAAAACCAGAACGAGAATTACGGCAATAATTGCGACGGCCCAGAGAACAGGCCGGGCAGCAAAACAGATTTTTGCGAATTCCTCACCTGTCATTTAATTTCTCCATTTCTTGCCGAAAAGCGGAATCCAACTCCGTCTCGACCGGATTAGGCACAGCATCGGGAAACTTCTGGAAATGGCCTGCGTCTTCACCGGAGCGCACAACCGCTTCCTCGACCACTTTCTTAATCCAGTGGGAAAGGCACATACCGGAGCGATATGCGGCACGTTCTGCGGCGGCACGTAATCCAACACCCAGCCGCACGCCGCACGCGGCAGGATCAACTAGCCTCTTTCTAACAACGGGGGTTGTGCACGCATGCATGCTTCGCAGGGTAGTTGAGTGCCGCCAGCTTGTCAGGGACGCGAAAACATTTTTCGCGTCCTCCGCCTTTCTTCAGTTTTGAGTACCCAACGTAGGCAATTTTGATGAATAATGCGAGAGTCTCTACATGCAAATTCCGGTAGAAACTCCATTAGGTTTCCCGCATGGCAAAGGGGCGTCCGCAGGCAGGCGTCCTTGTCAGCGGTGTGGCAGAGTATTCCGTGTTATTTCGTCGAGGCTTGCCCTTGGTCGGGGGAAATTCTGCTCTCGCGGTTGCCGCAAAAATCAGGTGGAATGCAAGTGTCAAGCATGCGCGACAACATTTTCGGTAAAGCGCTCACGGTTCGACCGCCGCCCGCCAAAGTATTGCTGTTGGGACTGCTCGCGAGCAGCCAGGTCCGCCGGGGTAATCTGCGTAAACTGCGGAAACTCATTCGTTGTCAAGGCATCACGTGCTCGCCGCCGAGCAAAGTTCTGCTCGCGCAAATGTCTTAGTTTAGCTGCAAGGGTGAAGCTGAATTGCCTTAACTGTGGGAACGAGTTTGAGGTAAGGAAGGCGACCTTGAAATGGCGACGCTCGCCTTCACGTTTCTGTTCCATTCGTTGCAGCGGGGCCTACTTGCGGGGACCGCGGTCTTCAGGCTGGAGAGGCAGAAGTGCCGAGTTTCTAAGAGAGCAGCGAAGGATAACGAACCGCCGCTATTACGAACGTCACAAGGACCTGTTCAGGGAAAGAGCGCGCACGGACCNCGTCAGAGCCACAGAGAGCGGTCTAGAGCAACATCCCGGCGAAATTGTAGGAGAAGGCGGGCACGAATGTTCGCGGCCCAGGGGTCGCACACTGAGAACCAGTGGCTTTCCCGTGTCGAGCGATTTGGCTGGAAGTGCGTTTACTGCGGTATTGCGCTTACAAAGCAGACTCTTACCCAAGATCACGTCATTCCCCTGTCCGAAGGCGGCAGCGATTTCGCTTCGAATCTCGTTCCGGCGTGCAGACCTTGCAATTCACGCAAGCGGAGCGTGTTGGGCAACCGTAATCTCATCGCAGCCGGAAGGCTCCCCTGGCTCTCGCTCGCATTCAAATCAGGCAGAATACATCATGAGTCCTAAGAGTGACTTGCGGTAAGAGAAGCCCGCGCAGTAATTTAATTGAAAAATGGGCTGTCGTCCGCCAAAGTGGAGAACTAAGGTCCACCCCGCCTTTTTCCAAGGCGCAGCAATTCTGAAGAAGGCGATGGCGGACCTGCGAAAACTGGCGGAACAGCCGAACCCACCGGAAGCAGGAAAAATCAACCGGGAAGCAACCGCCAAGATCCTTGCCCTGCGGGAGGGGTTGCCGTCAGAAATCCCCAATGGAGCCTACGACACGATTTACCAGAGTACGCCAACCCGCTGGCCGCCCTCGCCATCGGACATTCGGCAAGGCTTTCTGGAATTGCTTTTCTGGAGGCGGTTCCGGGAGCCACTGTCCCGGGCGGTAGAGGCGAGCCAACACGGAGACCTAAAGGCCCTGCGGCGGATTCACAGAGTTATGGAGGAGTACCACCAAATCCGCTTCGGAAAAGGGCCGCTCAAGGGTTTTAAGCAGGACCTAGACCACGCCGCGCTATTAGAGATGGGAATGCACATGGGATTGGACAAGCTGACAGCAGAGGAACTGGCCGAATGTTTTGATGAGGTTTGTCTATGCGGCAAGGAAATTCACGATGCCGATGCACTCAAGAAACAACGGGACCGCCTGAAAAAAACCTTACATGCTGCAGAGAGACCGCGCGCCCCGCAGAACTCGCGAGACTCCGGTGTGTGAGAGGATAGCAGTAGGCATACGAGACGCTCCTTGCGAAGCGGCAAGAGTAAGGCCCTGGTTCCAGGTCAGGACAAAGTTGACTGGTTGAAAATCTTCGTGTTATCTTCGCCTGCATGGGAGTGGCGGCTATGATCTCTCCTGGAGTTTACANGGAGTTTACATTTTCAGACGAAAAGGACGGGTAGTGTACGTTGGCCGCAGCGACCGAGATGTATGTTCCAGAGAGACTCAGTCCTTCGCGCAGGGTGAATACGACCTAGTGAGCGAAATCCGAACAACAGGCTCCGCCCGCGAAGCGTTCCTCTTGGAATGCCGCCTGTTCCACTTCCACAACCCAGTTGAAAACATAAACCATCCGGGCGTGCCGATTGGTGCAAACTGGCGCTGTCCCGTTAAGAGTTGCCCGCAATCTTGAAGGAATGACATCCGAGGTCCCACCGTGAAAGCTGAAGAGATTATTCTGACATTTGCAGATACCGATCTCGATGAGTGGAATACGATATCGGAACAACTCAGAACGCAGGTGACTTCCGCTCTCCCGGACTTGCAACATATATCGGACTTACTCGCGGCACACTTTAACCCTGTCCTTGAGATTCAAGAGAAATTATGGCGGTCGATTGAGCCGATAATCGAGGCCCAGAAGCCATTCAGAGATGCCCTCGAAGTGACCCTGGGAACGGCGAATCCGTTTGCTCAGATATGTGAGTCGTTTACGATTCCGCCTTTCGAATTTCCGGGTATAGCTGATCTCACCAGACAGATTGCTGAACTTCGAGACTCATTGCGAAGTCCTGCCTTCGAACAGTTTCACCCTAATCTGCGCGAACTTCCGATTCGAACGCGGGACGCCCTGTTGATTCTCGGGATGCATGGGTGGTACCTTGACTTTAAAATGCCGTTGTCGAAACTCTGGAAATTCCAGAAAGCATTCTCGAAAGGCAATGCAGAAGATGCTGAAAAAGCACTTGCTGATTATTTTGAAGGCCGATTAAACGAGATTGAGATTTCCATTAGCGAAAGATTTCCCCACCGCGCCCATTTCGTACGGGCAGCATTTGACGCCCACAGACGAAAGGAATACGTACTTTCAATACCAGTTCTCTTTGCCCAATCGGATGGAATGTGCAAAGAATCGGTGAATCAGTATTTGTTTGTTAAGCGTGGTAAGAAGCCGGGCACTGCGGTCTACGTGGAACAGGTCGCGTCGGACACGTTTAGGGCAGCCTTATTGAGCCCTCTCGCCCAAACGCTTCCAATCAGCGCATCGGAAGGGCAAACACCAAGGAGCAGCAACGCACTGAATCGTCATACCGTTCTGCACGGGGTGTCGCTGGATTACGGAAACAGGATCAACAGCCTCAAGGCCATCTCACTTCTCAACTATCTTGCGCAGGTTCTGGAAAACGAGAGCGATGCCTCGGCGGATGCTTCTGGTAGCGACTACCTTTCCGGTGGCAACTAACGGATTCTCGACCTGATCCACCATCGCCACCGGGTCCAAGAGTTGCGCTTGTTGGACTCAATTCCGGCAGCGGCCTCGTTTCGGTGCACGTAACAGTTTGGCTCTCTGCTGCTGTAATTGGGGGCTGACTGCCCCCAAGGTTTTCTAGCTTTTCGACACCCATACGCCTAGGGGCGAGGTCGGTAACCAAAGATACAGAGAGCGGGGCCGTTTTCATTCTGCCCCTGGCCTTCCTCGGATATTTGCAAACTGGCTGAGTCTGTGACACTCAAGTGCGCGAGAGGTCGAAACCGATGACTGTCACCAAACTGTCACCAAAGACGGCCAAAATCAGGCAAAAGTCGCGCAACTCCGAAAAACTGAAATTCGCGGTATCTGACGGCTGGCAAAGGGATTTAGTTTGATTTTCCGTCAGTTAGCGAAACGGCGATTTTATTTTTCAAGACCGCCGCCTTAAACCACTCGGCCACTCCTCCNCCCTCACGGGCCTAACGGTTTTCAAGACCGCCGCCTTAAACCACTCGGCCACTCCTCCGCCAAGAATTGTAACGCGTCGCAGGGCGTGCCGTGGAGGCCGTGCGCTCGAAGGGTTTCGGAACCGACCCGCCGGTTCGAGAATGAATACGCCGGGCGGCCCTGCGGAAGTATGGCAGGTTTGAGATGTTCGATTCCCTCCCGCCGTACTTTTCCAGTAATACACAGCTTCGATTATTCAGTGCCGGCACCGACGCGCAATCTGTAGTAGTATCTGCCGCGCCGCGTTGGCTATTCAGGAGGAGACCGCTCGCCCCAGGGGGCGAGCGCGCTTGGGCATGGGCGGGGAGAATTTCTGGCGGGATGTGAAGTTCGGTCTGCGGGCGCTGTGGCGGAATCCCGGGTTCACAGCCGTCGCGCTCGTCACCCTGGGCCTCGGAATCGGCGCGAATGCCGCCATCTTCAGCGTGGTCAATGCCGTCCTGCTCCGCCCGTTGCCGTTCCCTGAATCCGACCGCATCGTGATGGTTCGCAAGACCGACGTGCGGCGGAACATCACTCGAGGAACAGCGTCTCCGGCGGAGTATCTGGATTGGCGCGAGCGCAACCATTCCTTCAAAGAATTGGCCGGATGGACGGCCGGCTATTACAACCTGGCCGGCGCGGCCGAGCCGGAACAGGTATGGGGCGCGCGCGTCACCGCAAACTTCTTCGACGTATTCCGGGTGACTCCTGTCGTTGGCCGCGCCTTCCGTCCCGACGAGGAGCAGCCCGGAAGCGGACAGGTGGCCATCCTCAGCTATCGCTTCTGGCAAAACCATTTCGGCGGCAGCCCGGACGTCCTGGGCCGCAGCATCACCGTGGACGACAAACCGTTCAGCGTGATCGGCGTCCTGCCGCCCGATTTCAATCTCTGGGGAAACGCGGGCTGGGAGTACGACCTGTGGATGCCGTTCACGTTCGACCGCGGGCATCTGGACCGCGACCAGCATTTGTTGATCGTCTTCGGCCGGATGAAGCCCGGCGTGAGCGCAGCCCGCGCCGAGGCGGAAATGAAGGCCATCGTCCGGCAACTCCAGCAGGAGTATCCCGCCATTGATGTGGGTTCCGACGTGCGCGTGGCGGCCATGCACGCGGAGGCCACGCGCGCGTTGCGGCCGGCGCTGGAAATGTTGCTGGCCGTAGCGGGGCTCGTGCTCCTGATCGCCTGCGTCAACATCGCCAACCTGCTGCTCTCCCGAGCCACCGCGCGCGAACGCGAAATGGCCGTGCGGGCGTCGCTCGGGGCGGGCCTCGGGCGGCTGCTGCTGCAGCTCCTGACGGAGAGCGTTCTGCTGGGACTTAGCGGCGGAGCGTTCGGTCTGCTGCTGGCATTTGGGGGCCTGCGGCTGCTGCCGCTCTTCCTTCCAGCGGCCGGCAGCTTGTACGAAATCCCGTACGCGCGCACCATCCGGATTGACACGGATGTGCTGGTATTCACGCTGGTGATTTCCATCGTGACCGGCATCGTGTTCGGGCTCGCCCCCGCGTTCCAGATCTCGCAGGGGCGGTTGAGCGAGGCGCTGAAGGAGGGCGGGCGCAGTTCGACGGGCGGGCGGCGCGGCAACCGCCTGCGCAGCGTGCTCGTGGTCGTGGAAGTGGCTGTGTCGCTCCTTCTGCTCGTCGGGGCCGGGCTGCTGGCGCGGAGTTTCCTGAACGTGCTCTCGGAAAAGCTGGGCTACGATCCGCGAAATCTTCTGACGCTGCAAGTCAGCCTGCCCGGATACCGCTACAAAGAACCGGCGCAGTTCGTGGCCTTCTTCCGCCAATTGGACGAACGCGTGCGCGCACTGCCGGGGGTGGAATCGGCAGGCATGATCAATTTTCTGCCGCTGACGGCATGGACCGGGTACATCAACTTCGAAGTCGCCGGCTCGGCCCCGCGCGCCCGCGGCGAAGAGTTCAGCGCCCAATATCGCGCTGTCGACGCCAACTATTTCTCCACCATGCGCATTCCTCTGCTGAAAGGCCGCACGCTGGCGGAATCCGACACGGAGCAGGGCGAGGGCGTGGCAGTGGTGAACTCCACTCTCGCCCGCCGCTTTTTTCAGGGTGAAGATCCGGTCGGCAAGCGGTTCCGCTTTCTGCCCGAGGGGCGCAATCCGTTTTCCTCCTTCCTTCGCGAATCCTGGATCACGATTGTCGGCGTGGTGGGCGATACGACGGAGTCGGACGTAGGCGAGGCCAAAGCCGCGATCATTTATGTGCCCTATCAGCAGAATCCTTCGCCCGTGATGCGGCTCGTCATCCGCACAGCATCAGAGCCCATGAGCCTGGTGGCCACCGTGCGCCACGAAGTCGAAGCCGTGGACAAAGATCAGCCCGTCTCCGAGGTGAAGGCGATGGCCGAGTACGTCGAAGCGCTGGCTTCGCGGCGGCGGCTAAACATGGCGCTGGTGGCGTTCTTCGCGTCTCTGGCCACGGCCCTCTCCGCGGTGGGAATCTACGGCGTCATGTCCTACTCGGTGACGCAACAGACGCACGACCTGGGCATCCGCATGGCGCTTGGCGCGCAGCCGCAGGACGTGCTGGGCCTGGTGGTGCGGCAGGGCATGCGCCTGGCCCTGGTTGGAATTGCCGCCGGCCTGGCCGCCGGCATTTTTATCCTGCGAAAAGTGCTCGCGCCCATGCTGTTCGGGCTGAGCAGCACGGATCCCGTCGTCCTGGTGGGAACGGCCGCGTTCCTGGCCGCCATTGCTCTGGTGGCGTGCTACATCCCCGCGCGGCGCGCCACCCGCGTGGATCCGCTGACCGCGCTGCGCTACGAATGACCTCTGGTGACTCGCGGGCCCACTCCTGCTTCGTTGTAACGCGGCGCGGCCTGAACGATCGTTCCGTGAAACGATCAGGCCGCAGAATCAGTGGGTGGAACCGGCGCTTTCCAATCCGAAGGCGGGAAGTCAATGCCCCAGAAGTGCGGCGCTGGGGAGACAAATTCGAGTCCCAGCCGCAGACCGCGTTCCGAGGCGCCGCCGATGTACACCACGCGGCTTTCCTGATCTTCTTCCGTGGCCGGGCTGCGCAGCGTCACCAGCGACCCCATATCCATTTCTGCGTCGAGATAGAGCAGTGCGCCGTGGGCATTGATCACGATGGTCTCCGCCTGCTTCGTGAATTTGTGCCCGCGCGTATCCCGGCCCGCGGCGCGCACCTGCATCCGCGCAAAGACCCGTGAGCTGCGCCGCTTGTTCTCCGACTGGGGGGTTGCCATACGCGCGTATCCTGCCCCAAGCGGAGAGTGGCGTCAATGCCGGGGGACGCCGGGCGCTCAAAACCTGCCACCTGCCCCGCATCATAGGTCGAGAGAGACGAATTGGCATTCCCGAAAGATGGCGCGGCAGCTTGCCGGTTTGCGGGCGAGATGGAACACTGGCAGCAATGATTTGGCGGTCACGCATTCGAGCTTTGCTGCTGGGCGCTGCGGCGCAGGTGGCCATGGCGGCCGCGGCAATGGCATCGCCTGCCGCACAGGGCGGGACGGGCGCCCCCGCGGACAAACCACTCGCCACCGGAGTCGTGCTGCCCGAGGTGCCCGAAAGAGCCGATCCGAGCCAGACGTTCGCCTTGTATCTTCCATCGAGCTACTCCCCGGCAAAACGCTGGCCAGTAATGTACGCCTTCGATCCGGAGGCGCGGGGCAGAGCGCCCGTCGAGCTGTTGCTTCCCATCGCCGAAAAGCGCGGTTACATCCTCCTCGGTTCCAACTCCTCGAGAAATGGTTCGGTCCGCGAGGCGCTGGCCGCGGCGCTGGCGCTCTGGCAGGATTCGCGCGGGCGATTTCCCATCGATCCGAACCAGTCCTACACCACCGGCTTCTCCGGAGCGTCGCGCGCTGCCTTCGTGTTCGCGGAGGAGTGCGGCTGTGTACAGGGTGTGATCGCGGTGGGCGCGGGGCTTCCAGCACTGGCCGGCCCTCTGAAGGGACTGTCCTATGGCGTGTTCATGACGATTGGACAGGAGGATTTCAATTACGCGGAGATGGTCGCACTGGAACAGCAACTCGACGGCGTGCACGTGCCGAACCGGTTGCGGCGCTTCGACGGCGATCACGAGTGGCCGCCTGCGGAAATCATGGCCGAAGCCGTGGACTGGCTGGGGCTGAAAGCCATGCAACAGGGCCGGCGCGTGGTGGACACCGCGCTGGTCGCCGAGTTGCGCGCCCGCGCGCTCGAGCGCGCGAAGGCGGATGAGCAGGGCGGTGACCTGCTGAGCGCCTACGAGGAATACCGCAAATCCGCCGACGATTTCGCCGGCCTGGCCGACACGGCGGAATTTGCCGCGCGCGCCACCGCCTTGAAGAATTCGCCGGAGCTGCGCAAAGCGCAGAAGCAGGAACAGGAGGACGTGCAGCACCAGCGCCACATGGTTGCTGAGGTCGAGCGGCAACTCCTCTCGCTCTCCGCAGGGAGCAATAAGCCGGGGTTCCGTCTTGATGACATCAGCCCCGCGGTGGCCCAGGTGCGCGACGAAGCCAAACGCGCAAAAACTCCGCGCGAGGTGCGAGTGAGCCGCCGCGCGGTGAACCAGTTGCTGGCCGCGGCCTATGAGACCGGGGAGGGGCGTTTGCAGAATGGGTATGCGCCCGCGGCGGAACTCTACTTCCAGGTGGCCGCCCTGGTCGCTCCCGATGTGCCGGCTCCTCACCTCGAGCTGGCCAAGGTTTACGTCAAACTCGGCGACAAGAAGCGCGCCCTTCGCGAACTGGAGCTTGCCGTCAGCAAGGGCTTGAAGCATGCGTCTGCACTGAGGGACTCGGCCGCTTTGGCGCCGCTGCGGGGAGAGCCGCGCTTCCAGGAACTGGTCGCGCGGCTCGAGAGCAAACAATAGCGGGTGCTCCGGCGCGCGAACGCGCATGAGGCATAATGACACGCGGTCCGTTGCGCCCCCTTGCCGCAATGGGAGCACGATGCGTAGAATTGGCATTTCGCCCGCCCCAGGGCCCTTAGACCAAGGAGCAGATCCGGGATGAACCTTACCGAATACATCGACTCGCGCCGTGACGCCAATCTGGCCGAACTGGTCGAATTCCTGAAAATCCCGAGCATCAGCACGAAATCGGAGCACAAAGCGGACGTGGAGCGCGCGGCGCTGTGGGTGGTCCAAAAGCTGCGCGGCCAGTTTGACACTGTGGAACTCATCCCCACCAAGGGGCATCCCCTGGTCTTCGCGGAGAGCCACCATCTTCCGGGAACGCCCACTGTGCTTTTCTACGGGCACTACGACGTGCAGCCCTCCGAGCCGGACGAGCTCTGGACCACTCCGGCGTTTCAACCCACCGTGCGCAACGGAAACCTCTACGGCCGCGGCACCGCCGACGACAAGGGCCAGGTGCACATCCATCTGGCCGCTTTCGAGGCTCTCAAGAAAACCGAGGGGCGGCTGCCGCTGAACGTGAAAGTGATCATCGAGGGTGAAGAGGAAGTGGGCGGCGAGGCGCTGTACAACTACGTGAGGGAACAGAAGGAACGGCTGAGGTCGGACGTGCTGGTCGTCTCCGACACAAGCATGCTGGCGCCGGGCGTGCCCTCGGTGACGTACGGCCTGCGCGGGCTGAACTACTACCAGATCGAGCTGACCGGCGCGGCGCAGGACTTGCATTCGGGCGTGTTCGGGGGCGCGGTCCCGAATCCGCTGACCATCCTCGCCGAGCTGTTCGCCAAGCTGCACGACAAGAATTTTCGCGTCACCGTGCCGGGCTTCTACGACGACGTGGCCACGCTCACGAAGGCCGAGCGCAAGGCGCTCCAAGGGCTGCCCTGGAAGCTGAGCGAGTTCAAGAAAATGGTAGGCGCGCCGGGCATCGCGGGTGAGAAGGGATTTTCCGTAGTCGAGCAACTCTGGTGCCGTCCCACCCTGGAGTTGAACGGCATGTGGGGCGGCTATACAGGCGAAGGCGC
>OCOJ01033048.1_pt4 | contig 10510 bp, 12 predicted proteins | sample 1539251 | NCBI WGS metagenome assembly OCOJ01 (sample SAMN01911457, study PRJEB22624) | soil metagenome | biome: Soil | place: Malaysia | collected 2012-04-30 | depth RA_metagenome m
ACTGCGGCCCGGGACTGCTCGGCCTGGGCGTAACGGCGCTGATTGCGGGATTCATGTCGGGCATGGCGGGTAATGTCAGCGCCTTCGCAGCCGTGTGGACCTATGACATCTATGGCGCTTTCATCCACAAGAATGGCAACGACAAACAATACGTGAGCATGGGCCGCGTGTGCACAATCGTGGGCGTGATCGTCAGCATTCTAACGGCGTACTTGGTGATGCAATTCAAGAGCATCATGGATTATGTGCAGGCGCTGTTCAGCTTCTTCGTTGCGCCGCTGTATGGAACCGTGATTCTCGGCATGCTGTGGAAGCGGGCAAGCAAGGCAGGAGGCTTCTGGGGACTGCTCGCCGGCACGCTGTCGTCGATCGGTATGTGGGCATGGGTCAAGGTCGACCACGCGGCGCTGCGCTACATCGCGCTTTCCCGCGATGCCAAGGATATGGCGGAAAACCTGTACCGCGCGCTGTGGTCCTGGATGGTGTGCGTGGTGGTCACGGTGGTGGTCAGCCTGCTGACGAAGCCGCAGCCAGTGGAAGAGTTGAACGGGCTGGTTTACGGAGCGACCGAGATTCCACACGAAGAAGAGGTTCCGCTCTTTCACCGGCCGTGGTTCTGGGCGGTCGTGGTGGGTGCGGCATTTGTGATTTTGCAGGTCATTTTCTGGTAGGGGAAGCGGCATGAATCCAGATCCGTCGCATACGCCGTCTTTCATTTCGATCTGGTTCTTCATCGGTATCTCGCTGCTGGTGAATGGCGTCATCATCCTGGGCGCGGGCTTGTATGAACTCGTGCATCCGCCGCTGTTTCCGCCCGTGCTCTTCGAACTGCACACCAGCGTGTGGTGGGGAGCGTTGCTGACCGTAAGTGGCGCGTTCTACTGCTGGCATTTCTCGCCTAAGCGCAGAAGCGGCGGAGCCAGGTAGGATCCGGTGTGGCGCCGGCACTCTTGCCCGCGGGGCGGGGCGGTGTGGCGCGGGCACTCTTGCCCGCGGGGGACTGCCCTGGAGTTCTGCTGGAATTCGGGGTCCGGCGCGCTGAGGGAGAAAACTGGAGGCCCCGGGCAGAGTCGAACTGCCGACCAACGGTTTAGGAAACCGCTGCTCTATCCATCTGAGCTACGGGGCCATCTGTAATCAACAACCTAAACAACCGGTTACTGAACTTTTGTCGGCCTTTGTCAGCTCTTCCAGCCGCGCACACTTCCACATGATCCAATTTATTAGAAGCTTCTCAACAAATTGCATGTGATCGTCTTTTCTTTTGAGCAATCCCATTGGCTTTCCATATCAGGAGATTTCCCATCGGGAGTGGCAAAAACAGGTGGTGGTTCATCGGACGTACGGGAATCAGGCTGTGCCAGCCGCCACGGGAGTTTAGAGAACTGGACAAGGAAACGCTTGCTCCGATCAGTTTCCAAAGAGCGAATGAGTTTTTCTCGGTCAATGCTCTCCATTTGACCACTCGGTGTCCACCGATAGCCGGTGACGATTGCAAGGCGTGTGTCGTTGTCACACAGCAGAAACTTCGGGTGATTGAAGAAGGTGCTGCAGGTTCTCAATTCACCCGGCTCCCATGTTGCGCCTGACACATTTACTGCAAACGGTTCGGGTGGTGCTGGCGCGTCCTTTTTCTTAGCTGTTGTGGTCTGAGCGAAAGCTAGATGGCAAAACAGCAGTGCAATCAGCGATGCTTTCATAATTTCGAGTGCCTCGGCCTTCGATCATCTGATTCCCAATTCTTTGTGCGCCATCCTCACAAGCGTCTCGTGTAACGGTGGCCACTTCTCGGTGGTTTTCTTCAAGTCCCAATCCCCCATGTCCCACCATTGCTCACGGATTTTCGCAGCACGGATCTCCTTGTCGATGAAGACACGATCCTCGATGACTTGCAATCCTGCAACCCAATCGTCACCAAGCGCACGTTGCTCTTCGGGACCCAACACTGCCGTCGTCGTTTCAGGCAAGTTCTTCACGAGATTGTGGTAGCTCTTTGACAGAACCCCGATGAGTTCTCGATATTCCGACTTCTTGTTTTCGAGCACCCATTGTTTCCATTGCCATGAACGGGCGAGCCACGCACCTACCAACACACCAACGAGAGGCCCGAGGGCACCCCAGATCGCCAGAACGACCGTCATGATTATCACTCTGTTACCAACTTCTCAAACCAATCTTCAACATCACTCTTCCGAAACCTCACAGACGTGCCGACCCGCACACAAGGCGACGGGCGCTCACGAAGATCACCCGAGCCTGTGCGTCGTTGGGTCAACTCGGAGACTCTTGCTCACCTTCAAGAGTGTAGCAACTTCAGCCGTCTGTGACTCGTTGGTCCTAAACACCGCATTGAGTTGGTACGCTTAGGAAACCGCTGCTCTATCCATCTGAGCTACGGGGCCATACAAGCTACGGGCTTAAGACAAGCAGCTCTTTCACCTTCAGTTTACCGTAACCCTATTTCTTCTCGCGCTGCAGGTCGCACGCCCCAAAAGTCATCGGACACGCTACAATCATTTCCGTTTGGAAAACCGCCTAGCGTGTGTCAAAGCAACCTCTTAGGAGAACCAACATGAAGCTTGTTCGACTTGTAATCATTGTGCTGGCCGGCGCCTTTCTCTTGGCGGCAACCACGTGCGTCTATGCACAGGACGATGCTGCAGCGCTTTATAAGTCCAAGTGCCAGGTATGTCACGGGGCGGATGGCAAGGGCGACACGCCTATGGGGACTAAACTCGGAACCAAAGACTTCCACTCGCCGGAAGTGGCGAAGATGTCGGATCAGGAACTGTTTGACGCCATCAAGAAAGGCAAGGGGAAGATGCCGGCCTACGAGGGCAAGCTGACGGATGACCAGATCAAGTCGCTGGTCAAGTACGTCCGGTCGCTGAAGTAAGTTTTTCCCTAAACGACCGCAAGTCCTCGTCTCCCCGGATTGTGAGAAGACCGAACAGGCGTGCCCGGAGACGATTGACACCGTAACCACTTTCCTCTCGCCTCAGGTCGGGCTGCCCCAGAACTCACCCGGCACGCTACAATCATCTCCGTTTGGAAAAGCGCCTGGGCAATTGGTCCGCCCCTAGTCGTTTGTCAAAGACAATCTATGAACGCTGAGATCGCGAAGGGCAGCAGCGCCGTGCTCGACCACAAGAAGGTTCTCTACAACCGCGTTCTCCTCGTGGTGGCTGGCCTGGGCGGCCTGCTCTACGGCGTGGACGTCGGCATCATCGCCGGCGCGTTGCCCTACCTGGAGGCGACCTCGGGCCTGAGTGCCGGCCAACTATCCATCGTGGTCGCGGCCGTACTGCTGGGTAGTGTGATCTCTACGCTGTTCGCCGGCGTGCTGGCGGACGGGATTGGCCGCAAGCTGCTGATGACTCTCAGCGGTGCCTTATTCGTCGTCAGCATCCCGACGATTGCCCTGGCGCATGGTTACGGGCCACTGGTCTTTGGCCGTCTGCTGCAGGGTATCAGCGCCGGTTTGATCGGAGTCGTGGTGCCTCTTTATCTGGCCGAGTGCCTGCCGGCATCGAGTCGAGGCAAAGGGACGGGAATTTTTCAGTGGCTTCTGACTTTCGGCATCTTCGCCGCGGCACTGGTCGGATTCTTCTTCAGCATCCGGGTCGAACAGGTTGCGCAACTTGGCGATGCGACGAGGCTTTTCGACTTTAAGAACTCGGCGTGGCGTGGGATTTTTTGGGTGTCGTTGCCTCCCGGCATTTTGTTCGTAATCGGAAGCCTCATGGTGGCGGAGTCGCCGCGCTGGCTCCTCCGCCATCACAAGAAGGATGCTGCGTACTCCGCACTGCTTCGGTCCCGTACGCCCGAGCAAGCGGATTTCGAGTTCAAGGAGATGGAAGAGGCGATTGCCGCCGAAGCTCGGAAGACCGCGGCGGGAACCAAGGCGAGCGAGTCTCTGGTGCGTCGGAAATATGTGATCCCGTTCGTGCTCGCCTGCATCATCCTTGCATTCAACCAGGCCACCGGCATCAATTCCATCATCGCCTATAACACCAACATCCTTTTGCAGAGCGGGCTTTCGGATTTTGCCTCCCACCTGGGTTATGTCCTGTTCACGCTGGTCAATTTCCTCATCACCTTCGGCGGCGTGGTCTTAGTCGACCGCAAAGGGCGCAAGTTCTTACTGTCGCTGGGAACGGCCGGGATCGTCTTGTCGGTGATCTGCACCGGGTTGATCTTCCGCGGGACGGAAAAACTCCGCGTGGATTCGCGAAGCGCCGTGCAGGCCATGGTCACTCCCGGCCAAAAGCTCACAGTGGTGTACAACGAAGGCCTGGCTCTTAAGCTGCTAAACGCCGCGAGTGGCGTCAAAGCAAACGCGGGCCAACCGACGTCGCTGGTGGTGATCTACTCATGCGGAGATTTCCGTGGGGCAACTCGGGCGGTGCGTTCTGACGACAAGGCGGCCAAGCCGCTGGAGATCACGCACGAAAGTTGTGTGCCTGCCAATAAAGTTGTTGCGTTCTTCTCCAATCCGTTCGGAAACCTCGATGCCGCCCGTACCGCTCCACTCACGATTGACAATGCTCTCATCACGCCGATCCCAAGCTCGCGCAATGGATGGCTGGTCGCCGTCACGCTTTTCGTCTTCATGGCGTTTTATGCAGTTGGCCCCGGAGTCTGCGTGTGGCTGGCGCTTTCGGAGTTGATGCCGACGCGGATTCGCTCCAACGGGATGAGCATCGCGCTGGTGCTCAACCAGGGAGTTTCCACGACGATTGCCGCGATCTTCCTGCCCACCGTCGGCAAGTACGGATACTCGACCATGTTTTTCGGGTTCGCCGCGTGCACGGTGGTCTACTTCACCACAGCCGCGTGGTTCTTGCCGGAGACGAAGGGGAAGACCCTCGAGGAAATCGAAGCGCATTTTGAGCGAGGAGCGAAACCCGCTGCAGAGGCGGCAAGTTAAATCCAACACGCCGAGTCTGGATGCAAGACTTCGGGTCCATGTCACGCGAATGCCACGCCCGTTTGCCGCCGCGCCGCAAATGATTTACTCTCAGCCGCAGGCGCCATGACTCCGACCGATCACGACCATTCTGCCGCGAACCGACAGCACTCCCACATCATGCGGCGGGAGATCTACGAACAGCCTCAGGCCATCGCAAAAACGATCGAGAAGCATTTGAAGGATGACATGATCTTCCCCGGCGAGCTGCAGGCGATCGAAAGCGCTCTGCTGACTTTCGGAAAGCTGATCATCGCCGCCAGCGGCTCGAGCCGGCACGCGGGCCTCGCTGGCGAAATCATGATCGAAGATCTTTCCGGCGTCGCTGTGGACGTGGAGTATGCCAGCGAGTACTGCTATCGCTCGACACACGCCGCAGTCGATCCCATCGTCATGGTGATTACGCAGTCGGGCGAGACCGCGGATACGATTGCGGCGCAACGCGAGGCATTGACCCGCGGAGTGAAGACCATTGCCGTTTCCAATGTTGCGGACGCGACCATCCCGCGCGAGGCCAGTGCCGCTCTGATCACGGGCGCCGGGCCAGAGCTTGCCATCCCTGCAACCAAGAGTTTCACAACTCAGGTCACGATTCTGTATCTCATGGCTCTGTTTCTGGCGCGCAAGCGCGGGCGGATGACCTCCGAGGTCACACGCTCCTACCTGCAGCGACTGTTGCGCCTGCCCTCCGCAATTGAAGAGAATCTGGGGCGCTGGGACGGTCTCGCCGAAGAATACGCGGCGAAACATTTCCGTGCGGAAAAATTTCTCTATCTCGGGCGCGGAGTACATTATGCCATCGCGCGCGAAGGGGCGCTCAAGCTGAAAGAAATTTCCTACGCCCACGCCGAAGGTTATCCGGCGGGAGAGCTTAAACATGGTCCGAACGCCCTGGTCGACGAGAACTTGCCGGTGGTTGTGCTGGCGACATGCGACCACCGCGATCCCGATTCCGTGTTGCGCTACCGCCGCACGTTGGAAGTGATGAAGGAAGTAAAGTCGCGTCGCGGCCCGCTGGTCACGGTCGCGACCGAGCGCGACGAGGAAGTCGCTGCCGTCGCCGATCACGTCTTCTACGTTCCTGCGGCGCCGGAATTGTTGTTGCCCATCGTCGAAGTAATTCCCCTGCAACTCTTTGCCTATCATGTTGCGGTGCGCAAGGGTTACGACGTGGACCATCCCCGCAACCTGGTGAAAGCGGTGGTTACTGAGTAACCGCCGGCTGAACATCGGCTTCTTCCTCGTCTTACAACCTCGCCTTCGTGGAGTCTTTGTGGCGCCGCCGGTTATCATTCNCGCTCCCTCGGTCACCAGAACAGCCAATAGTGACGGACAAAGCTCCAAGCTAACCTATGGGGAACGAATATTGCGGAGGGCGGTGGCGTACTTTGCTCGTGCGGCGCAAACTCGTCTGCGGGCTGATGCTGGGCATTCTTCCCAGCTCTCTCACGGCTCAGGATTCCACCGCCGCCATCCTGCGCAGCAGCGGTAGCGTGATGCTCAATGGAAGTCCTGCGCCGGCGTCTTCCGCGCCCTTCCCGAACGATTACGTCCAGACCTTGCCGGCTGCAGCGGCAAAGATAGACGCCACGGGCTCTACCGTCGAGATACAGCCGGAAACGTTCTTTCAGTTTGCAGGCGACGAACTCGCGCTCGAACACGGCACCGTGCAACTGCTCACTTTCAGAGCGCTGAAGGTGCGGGTAGGCTGCCGGACCGTGACCCCTGTCAGCACACAGGGGACACAATACGACGTGACCGATGCCGACGGAAAAGTCACAGTCGCAGCACGCAAGAGCGACGTGAAGATCGAATCCCGCTCGCTAAGCCTGCAGAAGAACCGGCAAGCGGGTCTCAGCGAGGAGATCGTCCACGCGGGTGAGCAAGTGACGCGCAGTGAATCCTGTGGCGCCGACCTACCCGCTCCGGCCCACGCCAATGGAGCCATCCTCAACTCGCCGTGGGTCATATGGCCGACTACGGGAGTAATCAGTGTAGGCGTGGCCTGCTGGATTCTGTGCCACGACGACGACCCGGTCAGCCCCTCAAAGCCACGCTGAATCGCTCGCCGCCAGCAAATTCTCTAGCTACGCTGATGCAGGCGCTCGATGTCCTCGTTGGTGTACCGGCGCTGGGCCGGACGCGTGTGCGCCTTCCAGTATCTGGCGTATTCGCCCAGCGTGATTCCATAGCCGCGAATGCGCAAGGCTTCCGCGTCCGTCACCTCAGAGACGCCAGTGTCGACCCAGGCAGTGAGAACCGGCTCCGCCTTAGCCATTTCAGGGAAGCCGATCTTGACCACGCTCACCCTGGGCACTCCGTAATAGATCGGGAAAAGGTCGGCCTGTCCTTCGAGCTCGGGGACGGTCGTATAGCTCACGTGCTCCGCGACGCGGGCGTGGTCGAAGGCCGGAGGCATTCCCGGCAGCGGCGCATTTAGATCGAGGCTGGGCGTAGCGATTGGCTGCGCGAACAGCGGCGAGCCGGAAGTCATCAAATACTGCGGACCGGCGGAAAAGTTAGTTTCTTGGGCGGCGCACGGCCCGCCAAGCGCCAGCGCCGCGCACAGCGACGCAACGTACACTGAATCGAAGACGCGCATAGACCCTCCTGGGAATCGGGCTCGCTTTGCGCCGATTATGCAACTGATTATGCAACGAAGATCCGTAAAATGCCAGCCCCTAATGCCCCAAATCCGGCTTCTGTAGCGGCTTTTGAGCTTACTTGGAGATGGAGGCAGCAACCTGTTTTTGCCGGTGACTGGCGCGCAGCAGATAGAACATGTAGCAAACGATCGCCAGGTTGCCTACAAACATCACCGAGCGCAGCACAGTCACGCCACGAAACAGTTCGCGCACTTCAAGGGGCAGCAGAAGTGTTCCCGAGATGAAAGCCACCCATTCCGCCCACGGACGCGCTTTCCACAAGCCGTAAGCCTCGGTAAAGCGTAGAGCGGAATAGGCGAAGGCGATCCGCGCCGCAGCCCACAGGCGTGCATCGGTGACTTTGTCGGCGAAATCGAGAAATACCTGGGCGAAGTGGCGGTCGGTGTTGATGTGCAAGAGCTCCAGCAGTCTCCCGGCCATCAGCCAGACGTCGTGGTGCACCAGCAGCAGCGCGCACAAACCCATCAGCAGAACGAAAATGCCTTTAGCACATTCGAAGGAAGCGACGGCCCTCAGAGCACGCCTCTGGCCAGGGGAAAGGTCAATCTTGGGTCCGGCCGCATGCATGCTGGGAACTATGGGCAGGGTATCACGGCTCTTGAATCCCGGTGCAATCACGAGCGAATTGGGTGGTATCTCAGCTCAGAAGGAAGCGAGCCATACGCGCCCTTCGGCCGCTCGCGCTCTCTCAGGGCAGGCTCCGAGGTCGCGCGGCTCGCCCAGATCCTTCGCTGCGCACACAACGCTTGCTCAGGATGACAAACCAAACTGAGACACTCCTGAGAATCACGGTCTCTTCAGCCGCACGGCGGCNGCGAAGTTCCGCGACAATCTCCTGCGCCGCCTTGATCGCGACCGGGTGCTGATTGACGTTGAACGAAATCGCGCCCACGCGTGCGTGACCGCCGCCGCCGTAGCGCTCGCAAATCTTGGCCAGATTCACGACCGGCTCTTCCGGAGCCCAGGGATTGGATCCTACCGACACCTTCACACGAAAGCTGCTCTTGCTGAGGCCAACGCTATAGATCGATTCCGGATGCAAATAATACGGGATGAACTTGTTGTAGCCCTCGAGGTCATGGTCGGTGATGTCGAAGAAAATCGTGCCATCCCTGCACTCGGTGCGCTGCCGCAGGATCTCAATGGAAATTTCGTGCCGTTTGAGCAAAGGCGGCAGAAGCGGCGCCACGAAAGGCTGGTCCAGTATCTCCCCGAGCGGCTTCACCGCCAGCAGGGGGATCAGGTTGGGCACAAACCGCTGGTCCGGCGCGGACTCGATCACCATCGTCAGCTTCATGGCGGGCTCCTGCATCTCTACCGCAGTCTTCGCGTCAGGATAGAGCGCGCCATCGATGACATCGGTCCAGTGCACAAGATCGGCCACAGGAGCCGGATCGAATCCGAAGCGTTGTTGCGCAATCATGGCAATGAAACTGGTACACGACTTGAACGCCGGATCATAAAATTTGCGGTTGCTTTGATCCTGCTCGAAGTGCGCCGCGTCGGCCGAAGAAAGAAAGGCGCTTTCATGGTGATCGAACCACCAAGTGATCTTGGGCGAGCTGGAATACTTGAAGTCGACGATCGCGTTTTCGTCGCCGTCAAACTGGGTTTCATCGAAAAGCGCCCCGGCCCGATGCAGCAATCCCGAAAAGATGAATTCGACCTCGTTGCGGATGCGCTCGCGATAAAAACGCGCGAAGAGCGCGGCCGACGAGGCCCCATCAAAGCACTTGTCGTGATAGAAAACCCGAACTCGCAATCCGTTCCCCAGTGACCCAGAAATATCCCAGCGCGAGGCCAGACCTCGGCCGCGATTTTCAGTGCGAAGTGAAAGCTAATAGGATTGCCAGCTTAAGTGAAGAAAGTCAAGGGCGAAGGAGAAGCGAGCCAAACGCGCCCTTCGGTCGCTTGCGCTCTCTCAGGGCAGGCTCCGTGGATTCGCGCGGCTCGCCCAGATCCCTCGCGGCGCGAAAGAACGCTTGCTCGGGATGACAAGCAAACATTACTGTAATGGCAGTTCTCCTCCCGCGTGCCCTTGCGGACAAACTCGACTCTCCACGGCGCAGAAAAAAAACGCCCACCGCAGGACGGTCGCACTGTCTAGACTGCGTTCGCCTGCTTCTCCGCCAGGTCGCCGATGAAGGGCAGCTTCCACATTTGGCCCCCGTACGCCTTGACCAGCATCACGATCCAGAGAATGATCGAGCCGGCCCAAACGACGAGCCCGAGCAGAAACAAGAGAATGTGTCCAATGATGGGAATGAACGCCAACACCATGGAAAGGATCACAAATGCGATCCAGACGACCACCAAACCCGCCGCGAAGAACAGATTCTGAAACGAGTGGAAGCGCACGAAGCGATTCTTGTTGTAAGGCTCCATCACCAAAAAGATGATGGATGGGATGATCGTGATGTACGCCAGCAGTCCCGCCACGTTATCTGCCATTCCACCGGTGCTGGCGGGCACGCTAACGGCTCCAGCACCAGCCCGGCTGGCGCACGCCGCGCAAGTCGTGGTGCCGTCTGGAATCTGGGCTCCGCACATGTTGCAAAACGCCATGGGAGTTTCCTCCTTGTCGAGGTGAACAAACGGCGTTCCCGTAGCATGCGGTGGGTTCGCCACAAGCAACGCAGCGGCAAGTTACCAGAAAGCTGCACTCAAAGCAATCTACAATTTCAATGGCTGCTTCACGACGGAAACGTGGCCCGCTGCTGCGCCAGTTCGCCCAGGATGGGCAGCTTGAATGTCTCTCCCTGAAGTGCCTTGACGACCAACACGAGCCACACCACAAACGCGGCTACCCCGGCCACCACCGACAACACAACGGCTAACAGATAGCCCGCCACCGGGATGATGTAAAGCACCAGTG
>OCOJ01036992.1_pt4 | contig 10510 bp, 8 predicted proteins | sample 1539251 | NCBI WGS metagenome assembly OCOJ01 (sample SAMN01911457, study PRJEB22624) | soil metagenome | biome: Soil | place: Malaysia | collected 2012-04-30 | depth RA_metagenome m
AAAGGCCTCCATGGCTCCGACGAGCTTCTTGTGGATGCCAGCAAACTCAGCGCCGACCAAAACACATCCGTAACGCTGAATGCTCTTTCTGCTGACGGACACTTGATGGCTTACGGGGTTCGCGAAGGGGGCGCCGACGAAGAAACGATTCACCTGTTGGATGTGAGCCAACACAAGCAATTGCCCGACGTTTTGCCCAAGGCTCGCTACTTCGTCTCTCCCGAAATCGATACGAAAGGATTCTATTACTCGAAATTTGAGCAGAGCGGGACGAATCTTTACTATCACAGGCTCGGGACTCCCGTGGAATCCGATCAACTTGTTTTCGGGAAGGAATTTCAGAATGAGAAATTTGGCCCCCTGGACCTTATTGGAGGACAGGTTACGCAAAACGGGCGGTACCTTCTTATCCAGGTGCGCCACGGCGTGCCGGCGAAGCGCGTCGACATCTACGCAAAGGATCTCACAGCGCAAGATGCTCCGATTCGCGAGGTCATTCACGGCCTCGACAATCAGTTTGACCCCGTCAACTACGGCGACGATTTGTACGTCAGGACGGACTACAAGGCTGAGAACTATCGCGTCGTCAAAATCAGCATGAAGAATCCGGCCGTCGAAAACTGGCAGACCGTCATTCCAGAGAGCAAAGACGTCATCTCCAGCATGACGATTGTCGGCGGAAAACTGCTGGTCACGGGGCTGCATGACGTAGCTCCCCAGACGGGAATCTACTCTCTCGATGGAAAACTGCTGGGTAGTCTCAGCTATCCCGCCCTCGGCTCCGCGTCACCAGTCGTTGGCAGGGAGACATCGCGCCACGGCTTCTATTCTTTCGAATCGTTCAATCTTCCTCCGGCCATTTATCACTACGACGCCGAAACCGGCAGCACAGAAGTCTTCGCCAAACCCAAGGTCCCCTTTTCAACAGAGGAATACGAGGTAAAACAAGTCTTTGTTACCTCCAAAGATGGGACCAAGGTCCCCATGTTCATTGCCTCGAAAAAGGGCCTCAAGCTGAACGGAGAAACGCCCGCCCTGCTGTACGCTTACGGCGGCTTCAATATCAGCATGACCCCGACGTGGAAGTCCGAATATGCCTGGTGGATGGAACAAGGCGGCATATTTGCCCAGCCCAATCTTCGCGGAGGCGGCGAGTACGGCGAAGCGTGGCACAAAGCTGGGATGTTTGAGAAGAAGCAAAACGTCTTCGACGATTTTTTCGCCGCCGCGGAATATCTCATCGCCAACAAGTACACTAGCACCCCACTTCTTGCCATTCGCGGCGGCTCGAATGGCGGCTTGCTCATGGGCGCGGCAATGACGCAGCGCCCCGACTTGTTTGGAGCCATTTGGTGCGGCTACCCACTTTTGGATATGCTGCGTTATCAGAATTTTCTCGTGGGCAGATGGTGGACGACGGAGTATGGCTCGGCGGAAAACGCGGATCAGTTCCGCTACATCCTTAAGTACTCGCCGTATCAAAACGTGAAGCCCGGAACGAAGTATCCTGCGATCTTGTTCATGACGGGCGATTCCGATACGCGGGTAGATCCCTTGCACGCCCGCAAGATGACTGCGCTCATGCAGGCGGCCAACGGCGGCGACCGGCCCATACTCCTGCATTACGAAACACAGGCAGGACACAGCTCCGGCGTCTCCATCACGCAAAAGGTCAATGATATTGCTGACGAGCTAGCTTTTCTTTGGAACGAAACAGAGGGGAAACACTAACCTCGCGTCTGCGCGCGATCAGGCTTCTCTAACTGCTGCTTCCCCCAGCGGTCTGCGAACGCGCCATCGGCGGCGGGGCAACAGTAAAGCTTGCCGCGATTTGCTGCATTCTTTCCTTCAGGGTTTCACCCACGCCCGCAAAAACCTGCGCGCAAGTCTCCCGCAACTTTTCTTCTGCCTTGGCGGCGATGCCGGCGACGGCTTCGCGGGATTGATGGTCCAGGCTTGCGGCGGTGGCGAGCATCCACTGATTCGAAACATTCTCGAGCCGCGTGCGATGGTGCTCGGCGGCCTGTTGGCTCATCTCCGCGTAGACGCTGCGCATGGTCGCCTGATGCGTTTCCACCATGGATTTCCAGGAATCGAGCAACGGAGCGAATCCCGCCTGCACCCGGTGATTCGCATCGGCCACGCCCGCTTCCACCGCACCACTCATGCCAGCTCGAAATCTACTGAGAAATTCCTCTTGTTCGGCCGTAAGCTTGAGGGTCATTTCTTCCCGCGCAGCCTCGATCTGTGCCCGAGATTCAGCCATGGACCGCAGCAACTCTTCGTCGAAACCATCGAGATCTTGCCGCGCGTGTCGTTGGATCTCGTCAGTAAACGCCGCCGAAGTCGTATCGGCGGCCTCGGCGAACAGAGCCCGCGCCCGTTCGAACGAGTCGCGCACTACTTCTTCCATTTGCGTTTGGGTGTGCTGAATAAAACTCCTGCTCGAATGATCCAGTTCGCTGGCGAAAACGCCCGAGATTTCCCCTGCCTTTTCGCGTAACTGACTTGCAGCCTGTTCCGCGGCCTTTTCCGTCAAGCTCTGGATTTGCGTCTGAGCTTTTTTCTCGTACCACTCGGCGGATTTCATCAGGTCTTCAATCGTCACGTGTTTCAGGTCCGACGCTTTAGACTCGAGTTCGGCCAGGTTGCGGGCGGTAACGGATTGGGCTGATTCCTGCAGGATCTGATCGACGCCGCCAAGATTCTCGCGGAACCGCGCCAGCGACTCCGCGAAGGCTTCGTCGGCGGCAGCTCGGATGCGATCTTGCTGCAACGTGAGCGCTGCATCCAGCAGCGACCGCCCCCCCGCCAACCGCTGGATCGCTTCTTCAGTTTTCGAAACATGCGGCCGCACGAGGGCATCAATCTCTGCGTCAAAGCGAGAAACGGTGCTGCGCAGAGCTTCCTCGAAGCTGTTTTGAATGCGGCTGGTGATCTCTTCGAGAAGTGATTCGGAATTGCGGTGCAATTCGTTGCGGTGCAGGCTGAGTACGTCATCCAATTGCGATTGGAATGTGCCCAGGGCGAGTTGCTGGGTGCTGTCGATGCGCTGCGAAAACTGGTCCAGGTGCTCGGAGGCTTCGCTTGCCCGCGACAATGCGGCTTCCAATCTCCGGGATTGTTCCTCCAAGGAGTTCCGCAGCGCGGCAAGCTTTTGTTCGGCCTCACCCGCAACACCGCTAAAGGATTCCCGCACGGCCGTCGCTTGCCGGCCCGCTTCCTCTTGTACTTGCGTAAGCAGCAATCGCGCGTGTTCGCTAAGCCCGCCGGCGGCGCGCTCCTGCGCGGTGGTCAGTGCCAGCTCCATGGCCGACTTCCACCGTGCTTGAGCAGCTTCCAGCTCGCTATTAAGTTGCTCTCGCCAGGAAGTTTGCGAAGCCGCTAGCGTGTTACTCACCTGCTCCTGAATCTGGCTCGCTGCAGCGCTCAGCGTTTCTCGCCGCGCTCCAGCCGCCGCTTCCTGCTGGCGGGCAGCTTCCTCGACAGACTTCGTGGCTGCTTCCGCCCGAGCTGCAATTTGTGATTCTGCTTGCTCTGCTTGTGTTCGCAGACGGGCCGCCGCGTCTTGCGCTTCTCGGCTAAGCGTTTGCAGCGTCTCAATCGCTTTGGCTAGTTGTTGCGCGTGCTCGGACCGCTCCGCGGCGCCCCGGTCGGAAATTTGTTTCGTCAGCTCGCGCGTCAACTCTTCCAGTTGCGGCGCGATCCATCGGGGAAGCTCTCTCTGTAGCGCTTCCGCCGCCGCGGCATGAGCCGCGCGCGAACGCGTATCCGATTCCTCTTGAATCTTCTCGACGGCGCTCGACAACTGCCGCGTCAACTCTTCCTGAGCCGCCGCAAATTTCTGTCCCCACTCTTCCATCGAAACGCGATGCTCGGCTGCCACTGCTTGCGCCGCCACTTCGCGCGCTGCTGCTTGAATCTGCTGCTTTGCATCTGCCACAAGCCGCGCCATGTGCCGGGCGAGTTGCAGCGACGCGTCCGTAGCGCTCACGGGCGCCGGGAACACGCGCAAGTTATCCTCCGTCGCTGAAGCAGGAGCCTCGGGCTCCGTCAACGGTAAATGGATTTCCGCGGGTTCCGCGGGACTCGGCGCGGCAGGATGAGCGCCTTCGACCGCGCCCGCTGGTTGTCCGCCTTCGGGAAACGCAAACCAGTCCTGCGGAGGAAAGGCGATGCCCCAAGCGTTGCCGGGAACCTCAAGCTCCAGCGCCACCTGAAAAAGCTGCCGCACGGTCCGCGGCCTCTGAATCCACGCTATTCGCCCCCGGACAACTCGCGCCGGTTGCCCTGCTTCCGGATGCGGCACCTCCAGCGTCACCCACATGTTTTTCAGAACGTAATGTTTCGATTGGTACCGGCAACCGTGGCAATTGATGATTAGCGTCGAGGTGCGCTCCGTGAATGGCCGCCCAAGCGCGTCCACACCCGTCACTGCCATGGGAACTGCCTGCACGATCCGCGTGCTCCGGCGTTTCCTCAGTTCCTCACTCTGATGCGCTGCCGATTCGGATACCATTTCCGTTGTTTCGTCGGCAAAATTGCCGGCCTGCTCGTCCATCGGTTCCGTCGCCGCTCCTCGCGCGTGCGCGCGCCCTCAGTTTTGCTTACAACTGCTTTGTTGACGTGCCTACTGAGGCCGGCGTACGGTGTGTCCCTGTCAGAAACATCCACACTTCTTTCGCGACCCAGATTGGCCCGACCAGCAAATAAATCAGCCCTTGAAAAAATGCCGGATTGTTTCTTTCAATCCGGTGACCGAGAAAAAGCAACATCCATCCGGCCACGAAGAACCCCGCGCCCCAAGCCCACTTCAGCAAGATCAACGAGATCATCCCCGCAAAAATAATTGGGATGCCGATTACATGGGGAGTTTTGTCCCCAAGAAGATTCGTGCTCGTGACCGTACTGAGCCATATAGTGCGCCAGGCTCGGAACAGCGCACCTCCTCGCTGGGGAAGAATATGGCAGAAATCCTATACCCAAAATGGTCCGTTGGATAGGGCCGACTATACGTACTGGAACGCTGAAAATGTGCTGACCCTGGCGGGTTCGGTTCCGCTGTGGTATGCGTTTCTTATGGATCGTTTTCATGATAGTGAATCCAGTTTTGCCTTCGAGGACCTCGCCATCTGGCGAACGAAGTTGCCCAATGCCAACCACGCTGTCCTGCCGCCTCAAAACAGCCGTCCCAATCCCCTTGTAAGCGGATCAATGTTATACGCCTCGGTTTTCTCAGAGGGCGCAGTCTGCGCCTTAGACCGCAGGTCGGGAAGGCTGCTTTGGCGCAAGGAGATTCCTAAGCTCGGTGGCTCCTCGGTTCATCTGGCACAAGGTACATTATTCGCAAAAACGGCTCATACGCTATTCGCCCTAGAACCCAAAACAGGCAATACGATTTGGTCCTTCTGTCCCTACGGTGAGTCAGGAGAATCGATTTATTCTGATCCAACAGTTTATCGGGGACGGCTCTTTATCGGAGACAGATCCGGCTTTCTCCATTGCTTAGACTCACGAACAGGACGGAGTCTTTGGAGAAAGCGTACGAATGCGGCAAAGAACTGCGACGTAAACTCAACTCCAATTGTCGTCGGTGGGCTCGTAATCGTCGCCACAAACGCGAATATGGCCGCAGCCTACGATGTCAAGACCGGGAGCAGGGTGTGGCGCCGAGCATTAGATGGACCTTCAACGTTTGGGCCGCTACTTTTCCGCGGCACGTTGGTAGCAATTACGCGCTCGATCTACTTTCTGAAACCAGAAAGTGGAAAGGTTATCCGTCGTTTCTCATGGAAGGGCGACGCCGTTGCCGAGGCGGATTGCACCCAGCGCGACGTAGCCTGTGTGCTTCTGGGACGCTGGCCGCCGGGCGCGAAAAGCCGATTGGTTGGCCTTAATGAACGCGGCATTCGCTACACGCAAAGGTCCTCAGCTTGCGTTCCCTTCATCCATTTTGCGCGCGAAACGAAGCTAATCTACATTTCTCATCTGCAGGGAATTGACGTGCGCCGTCAAACCAATGGCGTGCTGGCGTGCAAGATAAGACGACAGACCGACTCATCCGGGATTAGTCCAGTCGAAGTAAGAGGGAGCCGAATCTACGCCCTGACAGGTAACGGATACATTTACGCCCTGCGTCATCCTGCCGTTTGAAAGTGTTCAGCTTTTGATGCGAGGCTGGACTTGAACTTCTACAAATCCCGGCGGCCTTCCATGGCTTTCAGCATGGTCACTTCGTCGGCGTACTCCAGGTCCGCGCCCACGGGGATTCCTACGCCAATGCGTGTAACCCGTACGCCCAGCGGTTTGAGCAATTTCGAAAGATAAACCGCGGTTGCCTCGCCCTCCGCCGTGGGATTGGTCGCGATGATAATCTCTTCCACCGTGTTGCCCTTAAGGCGCTCGATCAGCGATTTGATGTGCAATTGCTCCGGTCCGCGCCCGGAAAGTGGGGAAAGCGATCCGCCCAACACGTGATACATGCCGTTGTACGTCCGCGTTTTCTCAATCGCCAGAATGTTGTGCGCTTCTTCGACCACGCAAATGGTCTTCTTGTTCCGGTTCGCTCCCGTGCAGAACAGGCAAGGATCCGTGTCCGTGATGTTCTGGCACACGGAGCATTCGCGGATCTTTTCTTTCGCGTCGCGAATCGCGTCTGCCAGCGCCAGAGCATCTTCCCGCGACGCACGCAGCAGAAAAAACGCCAGCCGTTGCGCGGTTTTCTGTCCCACTCCGGGCAGATGCTTCAGTTCTTCGATGAGTCGTTCGACAGGAGCGGCAAAGTCAGGCATGGATGATGTGTAGCACAGCCTCGCGTCTCCGCGCAAACACCCTTCGCAGAACCATCTGGGCATCAGCGCTCGAGTTTGCCGCATCACATCGCGTGCCGCGTAGTATCTTAAGTTCCGGCATGCGTTCCTCTATTCAGCTTCCAATCGCTCACAAATGAAAAAAGCGCTTCTGAGGGCAGCAACTTCTCTCTGGCTCATTCTGTTCGTGGCGTTGGCTGCGCGCCTAGGATTCGCTTGGGACCAGGAGCGCAAAATCCCCAGAGAAGTCCTGGGCATTGTTCCGTTCCAACAAGAAACCGGCAACATCGCCTATTCCCTCGCTCAAGGCAAAGGCTACAGCAATCCCTTTCGTAGGGACACCGGCCCGACCGCATGGCTCACGCCTGTCTATCCCTTGCTGATCGCGGGGCTATTCAAAATCTTCGGCGTGGAAACCATCCCTGCATTTTTTGCCGCCGTTTTTTTGAACTCCCTCTTCTCGACCGCCGCCTGCATTCCTCTCTTTTATGTTGGAAAACGCATTTCCGGAATCGGCGTTGCCAGTGGCGCGGCCTGGCTCTGGGCGCTTCTCCCGCACGCCGTAATGTTTCCTTTCGAGTGGATTTGGGACACTTCCCTTTCCGCACTCCTTGCCGCCACTCTTTTGTGGGCTACCCTCGCTCTTCCCGAATCCGCACGCCTGCGCGATTGGTGCGGCTATGGCCTTTTGTGGGGCTTCACTTTAATGACCAATCCTTCGCTCGGCTCGCTTCTTCCTTTTCTTCTAGGCTGGGCTGCGCTCCGCGCCTATCGCCAGCGAAACACAAGTTTGAGCCAACCTCTCCTCGCCTTCGGCCTGGCGATTCTTTGCTGCGCTCCCTGGACCATCCGCAACTACCGCGTCTTCCACAAATTCATACCGCTCCGCTCCAATTTCGGCCTTGAGCTCTACATCGGCAACAACGAAAACTACGACCCGCAGCGTCCCCAATGGCCTTCGCCCATCACCAAGGAGCGGGAGATCCTTCGGTTCTTCAAGATGGGCGAAATTCCTTTCATGGAAGAGGAGATGCGCAAAGCCACCGCCTTCATGGTTGCGCATCCTGGCGTCGAGGTGAAACTCACCGCCCTGCGCGTCGTAACATTCTGGATGGGCACCGCTACGCCGCTCCATGATTTCCTCGAGACCGACTCGCTTCTCATCAAAGTCATTTTCCTCTGCAATCTCCTGGCTGCTCTGGGAGTGCTGGTAGGAATTTTTGTTTTGTACCGGCAACGCAACCCTTTTCGTTTTCCCATCGCCGCCTTTCCGGTGATCTTTCCTCTCGCCTACTACCTCACCCACACCTCCCTTCGCTACCGTCACCCGATCGACCCGATTGTGATGTTACTCGTGGCCGTCGCAGCCTTCTGGCCATGCGACGCTGTGACTAGGCGCCGTTTCTCAGAGCCAGCCACAGTCTCCAAAGCTGCCCAAACTCGCTGATTCTCTTCAGACACGCCCACGGCCGCGCCTTGTAACTTGTTAACGGTAAAGAATTTAGCGCACGTCCAGTTGCTGCAATCGAAACCACAGCCCACAAAGTGCAAGATTCCGGGCCCTTCCCGTTCTACCATCAGAACCAAGAAGCCAGGACTCCCAAGGAACACCCATGCCCTTCGGCTATTTATTGCTTGTTCTTTATGGGATTCTTCTGCTCGCGGCTCCCGTAATCCTCATCGTCCTGCTCGTCCGTCATTCCAAGCTCCGTTCCGAGTTGAAAGCGTTCAAGGAAGAAACCGCCCAGCGGGACTCCTCGTTTCGTCGGGAACTCGCCGAACTCAAACGCCAACTAGCTAGCGTCACACATCCCGCTGCGCCTGTCACGGAGAAGCCCTCGACTCAGGAGGTTCGCCAGCCGACAATCGCGCCTCGGACTTTCCCCCCAGTTGAGATTCCCGCTCCTCCTGTCGTTCCTACTTTCAAAGAACCCGCAGTAACCATTTCAAAAGCCGACCTTCAGGAACCCGCCAAGCCACCCGTGCCGGTTTCTCCGCCGCCGAAACCAGTCGCGCCAGCAGCAACGCCTGCACAAAAGCCACTTGTTCCCCCTACCCCAGTTGAACCCAAACCACTCGCCCCCGCAGCACCGGCCCCGCCGCACGGACCCAAGCCGCCCGCTCCAGCCATTCCAGAAACAAGACCCCCCGCGCCCACAGCCCCTCCAAAACCCGTGCCACCTCCGGCTGTTCCCCCTCCGCCGAAGCTACCCGCGACTCCGCCCGCAGCCATTCCGCCTGCCGCCGCGCGCATCTCCACGCCACCATCAACGCCCGCATTGCGTGTCCCTGCGTCCAAACCCACTCTTCAACAGCGCATGAAATCCGTCTCCACTCTGGAAGAAACCCTCGGCACTAACTGGCTTGCGAAGATTGGCGTAGTCCTGCTCGTGATCGGGATTGCGTTCCTCGGAATCATCGAGCTCCGCACGATGGGTCCATCAGGGATCGTCTTCATTTCCTATTCTGTGGCGTTGCTTCTTCTTGTCGGAGGCATCTTCACTGAAAAGCACGAGCGCTATCAGCTTCTCGGTCGCGTCGGAATCGGCGGTGGCTGGGCTCTGTTCTTCTGGACCACCTACGCCATCAACAACGTCCGCGCCATGCACGTCCTTGATTCCCTCACGATCGATTGCGTGCTCATGCTCCTCGTGGCCATCGCCATGGCCGCGCACACCTTGCGCTACCGCTCACAGCTCGTCACCGGAATGGCGTTCCTGCTCGCCTACACCACGATCGCGCTGAGCTTCAGCGAAGTCCGGCCAGCCTTCTCAGCAGGCCCCAGCCAAAGCGCCGTTTATGGACTATTCGCAGGCGTGGTTCTGGCCATCGGACTTGTCAGCATTGTCCTGAAAATGGGCTGGTTCGAGCTCGAAGTTTTCGGCATCCTCTCCAGCTACCTCAATCATCTCTATTGGCTCTACAAGCTCCTCGGCCTCCAGGGCGCTCACGGCCGTGCCTTTCCCGAATACCACGCCAGCCTCGCCATGCTCTTCTTCTACTGGTTGGTATTTCGCATTTCCTATGTCGCCCGCTCCATCAAAACTGATTTCGAAGAGCATGTGTCTACCGTCGCGGCGATTCTGAACATGGGCTTGCTTCTTGGCTGCTTGAAGTTCCAGTCCGTTCGCCCAGAGCTCGCCTATATCGCGTTGTTTGCCATCGGCGCTGCTGAATTCTTCTGTGGGCAACTTCCCATCACCAAGCGCCGCCGCGAAGCCTTCGTCGTTCTCACCGTTGCTGGCGCAGCGCTAATCCTCGCCGCTGTCCCCTCCCATTACTCCGGCAACAACGTCGCTATCCTGTGGCTCGTCGGCGCAGAAGTCTTCCTCTTCGCCGGCGTCAGCGTAAAAGAGATTCTCTTCCGCCGCCTCGGCCTGCTTACTGGCTTATTGGTCGGCGTGCATCTTGTCGGCTTCGACTTCCGCCACCTAGTTGAACTTCGCGCCAAAAACGAAGACCTTGCCCTCGCCTCCGGCGTCCTTTTCGCTTTATGCGGTGTCGTCCTCTATCTCAATGCTTTGGGCATCGGCTCGCGCTGGAAAGAATTCTTCGCCGCTTCCCCCGACCGCCAATTCCTCACCGTCCATTCCTACCTCGCCGCGTTTTCCGCCGCTTCAGCGGCTTGGGCTTTGCTCGCCGAGGACTGGACCGCGCTGGCTTTCGCCGCAATCATGCTCGTTCTCGCCGTCTTCGCCCGC
>OCOJ01024544.1_pt1 | contig 10502 bp, 6 predicted proteins | sample 1539251 | NCBI WGS metagenome assembly OCOJ01 (sample SAMN01911457, study PRJEB22624) | soil metagenome | biome: Soil | place: Malaysia | collected 2012-04-30 | depth RA_metagenome m
GCAGGTTCCGGTGTCGCGGCTGCACGTGCGCTTTGTGTTTCGCGTCCTGGTATTCGTTCGAATTCGCCGCTGTTCCCGCCGCCACCCTGACGTTTGCATCCCCCCCGTGGCAGTCCGTGCACCCGATCGGCATCCGCCCATTCGGATGCATCGTCGGAGCGTCCTCTGAGGTATGGCAGGATTTGCATCCCGCGCTCTTGCGCTCGGCATCAGCGGGCGATTGCCCGTAAGTCATCTCCTGCGGGCGGGACGGCTCGGAGGCGGTGTGGCGGTTCCCTCCGGCCGACGCCGAGAGCACGAATCCGAGTGCGGCAGCGACGCCGAACAGGGCCGCCGGCGGCACTCGCCACCCGCGCGCAGTGCGCGGCTTGCCGCCCAGAATTGTTCGCAGCTCCATAATCAGAAGACGAAGTTGATTTTCGTAAATACGGACCACAACTGCCTCGACTGATAGACATTCTGAAAGCCTGAACCCGGAGAAAGCCCCGCCGCCCCGAACGTGAGTATGATGTTATCGCTCAACGGGGGACGATAACGGAACCCCACGCCGTAGTCCAGCCCGATGTCGTGCCGGATATTGTGCTCAAACAGGATGAGTTCGAGCGGCTCGGTGCGATCAAACCGCAGATAGTTCAGGTTCAGGAAGGCGCGCAGCTTGGGCGTGACGTCAAAATCGGCCCCCGTGTTCACAACGATGATGCCCGGGTTGACGAAGTTGGCCTGGCCTTCATCCTTATTCGAGCGCAGGTCCGGCAGCAGCGTGTCGCCGGGATTGAGGGCAACCGCCGAACCGGTCAGCCGGATGGACTCGCGCTGGAAGAAGCTGAATATTCCACCCGCGAAATTCATGTCATCCACGATGGAGTCGAAGCCGTAGGCCCGGCCGTTGTGGTGCATCGGGTCGCCGCTGGCGAACAGGCCGGAAACCCGGAAGCGCACCCAGTTATAGTCCCGGGAGAGTTCCAGGGCGGCAAACTGGGCATTGATGGTGACCGGGCGGCCGGCGATGGGGTTGAGGCTGTCGCTCCCGAAGGCTTGATAGAAGGCGTGAGTGATGTTGGTGCGGCCAAAGTGCCCGTTGCCCAGCCAGCCTAAATAGCCCGCGTGGATTTCGTGCGTGAAAATGTTGGTCCCTGTCCCCTGCCCGATTACTTTTCCGACGGGAGCCGGTCGCACCAGGAATCCGTTGTCGTCATAATGCAGGTCGCCGTCGTCCTTGTTATACGCCACCAGGAATTCCGTGGTGTAGCCCTTCTTGAGGAAGTCCTGGCGATATACGTTGGCGATCATCACCTGCTGGTTGCGGCGGTCGAACGTGTTCAGTTCGCTGTTCGTGTTCTTCTCCAGCAGGTTGAAATAGGTGGCGTTGTATTCCCATTTGTTCGAGCCCGCATTGCCGAAAATGCGGACGCCCGGCTGCTCATCCACGTAGAGAAAGCCGCGGAAGTCGCTGGCAAACTGCTGGATGCCCGCGCGCACGGAAATGAAGTCGTAGTTGGGGCTCAAGTCCGCGATCTTGTATTCGAAAAACGCTTCCTGGAGCCCGACGTGCGTATCGAAGCGCGTGGTGCCCTGCGCCACATTGGGGCCGACGATTCCGAGTTCGCTTGCGTCCAGATAGTTCAGGCTGGCCTCGGGAGTCACCCTGATGCGCCAATCTACGGGGCGGAAGGAGGTGTCGCCGTGGAACAGGTCGAAGCTCACCCGGAAGGTCTGGTCAACAAAGAACAGGTCTCCGCGGCCGAAAAACGTCGTATCCCCCGGCTGCACCGCGCTCACGCCGCTCGGCAGGGGAACGTGCTTGCCATCCAGAAACGTGTTGCTCGCCGCGGTGATGTTCAAGAAGGTCTGCCTGCCCAGCACCTCAGGCCAAATCGGGTAGTCCCCTTTCAATATGTTGCGATTGAAGGGGTCGTACAGATGGCCCTGCACATATGGATATTCACCCTTCACCGAGTAGCGCCGGTAGTCGGGCATCACCGGGTGCCAGCGATCCGGCAGCACATCGAACACGTCCTCACCGGGCACCAGCACTTCGGGCGGCGGGTTCAGCACGTAATCCGGGTTCGTGTCCGGCCGGCGCCTCCACTCATGATAGGTCGCCGTCATCGTGGGCGCCGGCGCGGGAAGCGCGGGGCCCAACTCGGGATGTTCCGGCACACGGGAGGTGGGCGCTGCGGGCGCCGAAGGCGCCAGGGTCACTTCGATGATTACCAGTTCCCCGGCGGCCACGGGCAGCTTCGGCCGCGTAAACGGCTCGTAGCCGTCGGCTTCGATTTTCAGCTCGTATTCTCCCGGAGGCAGACCGGTGGCGCGGAACACGCCCTCGCCGTTTGCCCGCGTGGCGTGCATGGCGCCGGTGGATAGGTTGCGCAGGGAAACGAGCGCTCCGGCGATGACCCGCCGGGCATCCGTCTCTCCGGCCGGTCGCACCAACCCTTCGACGGCTCCCACCTCGCCGCGGCTTTGCCGTGGAATGCGTTGCGCGCTGGGCTTTTCCTGCTCGATGCCCTGAAGTTTACTGCTCTCCGCGGTGTTGCTCGGGGTGGTAGCGCTGCCGTCTTGCGCCAAGGCAGGAGCCGCGGCCACAAGTCCGGCAGCCAGGCAAAGGACTACGCTGGGCAACCAAAAGGCAAAGGTACGGCGCACTTCCGGAGCTGCGCCGGAACTCGTTCGCCCGTTTTGCGGACGTACCATACCCATGGGCGCCGGAAGGCGCCCCTAACTTGCCTCAAGACACNTTCGGGTTGCAACGGTTTTCCCGCAGGACGTATCCGGTGGTTTACCAGCTAAGATGGAAACCCGCCACGAACGGGGGTTGAGTGCCGCGCTGCACTGTGATACTACCTCACAGACTGGAATGGCTCTGGCCCCCGCCAACCACCGCCCGGACCCGCGCGCCGCGTCGTGCAGGGTGGGGATTCCGCGCTCCCCTGCGATCCTGTTCTCAGCGTGTCTGCTGAGTCTGGCCGGGGTGCTGGCCATGAGCAGTTGCGGCGGCACCGGCCCTTCGAATGCTCCTCCTCCGGGTGGCGCTACGGGATTCCCCGCCCCGCCGTCTCCTCCGGATGCGACCCTGACCATGACGGATGTGAACAACGTCGTGATGGCCGCGGCGGCGTCGGTGAACGACAACACGATGATCATTGCCGTGAGCGATCGGCTGGGCAACGTGCTGGCGGTGTACCGCAATCCCGGCGCGCCGGCGATGGCGGTCGGAAATTACGGCACCATGATCAACGCCAATGATGTCGCGGTGGGGCTGGCTCACACGGCCGCATTTTTCAGCAATGACCAGGCGCCGCTCTCCTCGCGCACCGTGCGGTTCATCAGCGGCATCCATTTTCCGCCGGGCGTGATGAACCAGCCGAACGCGGACCTTTACGGTATCGAGAACACCAACCGCGGCTGCACCCTGGTCCCGCCGGCCAACTTTTTGCCGAATCAGGCGCTCCCCCCTTCCACCGCCCTGGGCGGCGGCCCGGGCGCGGGAATTGTTACCGGAAAAGCGGACCTGATGGACAGCCAGCCGTTTGCCGTCAACCCCGGGGGCGTGCCAATTTTCAAGCAGAACCCTGCGGGAGCCGTCAATGCGGTCGGAGGCGTGGGCGTGGTGGCCTCGACTCCGGATATCGCGGAATTTGCGGCATTTTCAGGCGCGTTCTCTACCGGGTTCGGCGTCGGAACACTTCCGTCGCCGGGCGTCGTAATCGTCGGTGGCATCGCGCTGCCCTTCGTGAATCAGACGACGTTACCGGCGGGATCCAGCGCGGGCGCGTTCAACGCCGCTAATTATCTGATGGGGCCAATCGGCAGCCCGGCCGTCATGCAGGCGGGCGGAAATTACGTTCCCGAGGGGGACTTGATAGCTCCCGCCGCCGGCCCGGTCGGGGGACTCACCGCCGCGCAAGTAACCGAAATCCTCGACGCCTCGGAGGCCGCGGCGAATCAGACCCGCGGCGTCATCCGCCTGCCGCTCGGTTCGCGCGCGCGCATGGTGATTGCGGTGGCGGACTTGGACGGCACGCTCATCGGCCTGCGGCGCATGCGCGATGCCACCATCTTCAGCGTGGACGTGGCGGCGACGAAGGCCCGCAACATGATCTATTTCAACAGCACGGCGCGCGTGACCGCGGACCTCAGCCCGCTCCCCATCGGAACCGCTGTCACCAACAGAACGATTAGCTTCGGCGCTATGCCGCTCTATCCACCGGGGATCGACGGGACTTCTTCCGGCCCGTTCTTTAACCTGTTCCTGCACGACACCGCAAAACCCTGCTCGCAGGGGTCACAGCCAGCGGGCCCGAACCAGAGCGGCATCGTCTTCTTCCCAGGGAGCGTGGGATTGTACGTGAACGGAACACTGATGGGAGGCCTGGGAATCAGCGGCGACGGCGTGGATCAGGACGATTTTGTGACCAATAGCGGCGCTTCCGGCTTCCTCAACTTCGCTCCCACCTGCTCGGGCCCGAACTGCTACCTCCCCAGCCCGAGCATCCGCGCCGATCAACAAATCGTAAACGGCGTGCGGCTTCCCTTCTCCAAATTCCCGCGAAATCCTACCAACTGACCGGGTGGCTGGGCGCCTGATGGGGTTCAGCTACAGAAGAAGCATCGGAATCGAGGCACTATCGAGAGGAGATCCGTCATGAAACCACTGGCAAAGATACTGCCCGCAGCACTCGCTCTCGGAGCTCTTGCTGCCATCGTTGGCTTGGTTCCGCAAGGAGATGTGGCCGGGGCCGCCAGCGCACCGCCCATCGCCGCCAATACGCCATTTCTTGCCTCGAGCAACATTAATGCAAGCGCCGCCCGAAGCTTTGAAATTCTCGGCCCGCGGAATTCTCTTGACCGGGACGACCAATCCGGGAGCCTGCTCGTGGCGAACAAGACCGCCTTGGCCGATGGCCGGGTGCTGACCGCGTCTGTGTTCAGCGTCCAGGAAAGGGAGCAGGACCCTGTCAACGCCCACCTGAAAATAGACGGCATCCCCGTCGAGTCGGGGAGGGCAAGCAGAACTGTATTCGTCCGGGGGACCAGCGTGACGGGCGACCTTGCTCCCGGCGCAGCCAGCGCGGCTGTGATCCTGGCGGGTTATGCCGTGCTTCTGAGAACCGCAACCGCCCGATATGCGACCATCGCTGCCCAGAACGGGGCGGAAGTGGTGGTGAGCTTTTTGGAGGGAGGCCCGGACAATCCAATCATTATCGGAAGTGTGTTCAACCAGCAATTCATGGCCGGTATGGGCATCGCTCAGGCAAGTCTGGTGGCGGGACCGGGCGCGGCTACCCTAGTGAACAATCTGGCCGGGCAACTCGGGCTCAGGAATCCCTGCGCTTCGCTCCCGGGCGCTCCTTGCGACCAGTTCGCTCTGACCCTCGATGCGACAACCGAGGGAAATCTCTTGGTTCACATGTTCCAGGGCAATCGACCGGCACCCGCGGGTTCGACGGTCACTGTCTGCGTACAGGGCAAGCCCTTCTCGGCAAAGACGGATAATGGTGGGGTTGCCCGGTTCGATGAGCCCGGCGACACCATCGCGCTCAACGCTCAAACGGAGATCACCGGCATCATGCTCCAGTTTGTCAATGGAACGGCACTGGATGTTTGCACGTTGCAAGGCACTTCGTGCATTTCCTGAGATCCGTTGTGCGCCTTTAGGTTCGTGGAGCGAAGCGTGTGGCCTCTTCCGCTATTCCCGTGAGTCTCCCTGAGGGACTGAAAGGAAAATGAGCGGCAGGGCGGGGAGTGGGTCAGTTTGCCCAGTAGCAGAGACATTCCTGCCTGCCCTGACGAAGGAAGGGTCTGTGCGCTGCTCTACAGGCTCAAAACAAGCGACCAGCAAACGACTGGACTATTCCTCGAGTCCATGCGGGGCACACTGACCCACTACGGCAGGGCGACCTCTCCTGGAGCGGCGCGAGTGTCGCTTAATCCGCTGGACCGGGCGGCTGGACGCGAGCGCGACCCCGCGGCCCGCGTAGTCGCGACAGACGGTTCAGCCCTCGCGCAATTTCTTTCCGCTCAGGTTCCCCAGGCCGTCGTAAGCCGCGTATTTGTACATTTCTGACAGCGTGGGATAGTTGAAGCAAAGATCGATGAACGCATCAATCGTGTCGCCGTCATAGAGGGACATCAGGCCGAGGTGGATCAGCTCGGTGGCGCTCTCCCCGATGATGTGTACGCCCAACAGCTTCCTGTCCGCGCGGCCGAACACCAGTTTCAGCTTGCCGTTGGTATCCCCGCAGATCTGCCCCCGGGCGTTGTTGGCGTACCGCGCCACGCCCGTGCAGCAATCAATCTTCTTTTCCTTGCAGGACTCCTCGGATTCGCCCACCGAGGAGATTTCCGGGATGGTGTAGATGCCCATGGGGAGCATGGATGCCACTCGCTGCTTGTAGGTGAGGCCGAACGCGTGGCACATGCCTACGCGGGCCTGCTCCATCGAAGTAGACGCCAGCGCCGGATTGCCAATCACGTCGCCCGCCGCATAGATGCCCGGCACTTTGGTCTGGTAGTGCTCGTCCACTTCGATGTGGCCCCGCTTGTTCACCCCCAGCCCGGCGTGCTCAAGTTGCAGGCCGTCCACGGCGCCGATGCGCCCGGCGGCGAACAGCACCTTGTCGGCTTCCAGCAGCTCGCCACTCTTCATCACCAGGCGCACGCATTTGGAGGTGCGCTCGACCTTCTCCATGCGGTCGTTGAACCGGAACTCCATGCCCCATTCGGCCAGCCGCTGGCAGAGCGTGTCGGACATTTCCCTGTCCAGGAAGGTAAGCAGGGTGTCGCGGCCGTCTGTCAGCGTCACTTTCACGCCCAGAGCCTGGAAAATGGACGCGTACTCGCTGCCGATCACCCCTCCGCCCACCACGATCAGCGAATTGGGGATCCGGTCCATCTTCAGGAAGCTGTCCGAATCGAACACGGTCGCGTCGTCGAAGGGGATGTCCGCAGGGCGGTTGGGCTTCGAGCCGGTGGCGATGAGGATCACGTCCGCCGTCAGGTTGCGCTTGCGTCCGCCCGGCATGGCCACGGAAACCGTATGCGCATCCTCGAACGCGGCCTGGCCCTGGATCAGCTCTATTTTGTGAGCATCCAGGTTCTTCAGGATTTTTCTCCGCTCCATCTCCACCACCTGCTCGAGATGGTGCATGAGATCTTCGATCTTCAGGTTCTCGTGCAGCGAGTAGTCGATCCCATACAACCCGCGCTGCTTCAGCCCGGAAAAATAGAGCGCGGATTCGCGCAGCGTCTTGCTGGGCACCGTGCCGGTGTTGATCCCCGCGCCGCCCACCTGCGTGGCCCGCTCAATCACCGCCACTTTCTTGCCGAAATAGGCCACCTGGGCTGCGCCCTTCTCTCCTGCCGGCCCGCAGCCAATCACAATGAGATCGAACTTTTCAGCCCACGCCATGCAGATCCTCCCCCGCTCCCGGCCGCTCGATGGGACCGGTGCGCTGTAGGTCCCCGCCCCGCCTCGAGGCTTCGGGGCAGCATAGCCCCAGTGGCAGGGGCAGATTGTAGCCCCGGAAGCTGCCAGCGCGATGAGATTTTCTCAGCCGCCGAAAACTACGGGTGGGTCATTTCTTCCGGTCGCACCAGCCGGTCGAAATCCTCTCCGGACATATAGCCCAGCTTCAAACACGCCTCGCGGAGGCTCAGTTTTTCGTGGTGAGCCGTATGGGCCACCTTGGCCGCTTTGTCGTAGCCGATGTGCGGGCTGAGCGCGGTCACCAGCATCAGCGAATTCTTCACGTAGCCGTCGATCCGCTCGCGGTCGATCTCCATTCCCTTGATGGCGAATTCGACGAATCCGTGGCAGGCATCCGCGATCAGCCGCACGGAGTGCAGAAAATTGTGGATCATCACCGGTTTGAAGACGTTCAGCTCGAAATTGCCCTGCGAGCCTCCAAACCCTATGGCTGCATCGTTGCCGAACACCTGCACGGCCACCATGGTGATGGCCTCGCACTGCGTGGGATTCACCTTGCCGGGCATGATGGAAGAGCCCGGCTCGTTCTCCGGCAGCACGAGTTCGCCCAGGCCGCAGCGTGGGCCGCAGGCCAGCCAGCGGATGTCGTTGGCGATCTTCATGAGCGAGGCCGCCAGCGTCTTCAGCGCGCCGGAGGCGAATACGATCTCATCATGCGCGGAGAGCGCGGCGAATTTGTTGGGATGCGAGCGGAACGGCAGCCCGGTCAGCTCGGCGATCTTCCGCGCCGCGCGCTCGGCAAACTCCGGATGCGCGTTCAGCCCCGTGCCCACGGCCGTGCCGCCGATAGCGAGCTGGTAGAGACCGTCGAGCCCCTGTTCCAGCCGCGCCAGGTCGGCGCGCAGGAGCGCCGCCCAGCCGTTCATTTCCTGGTCCACGGTCACCGGAGTGGCGTCCTGCAGGTGCGTTCGGCCGATTTTGACGATCCCCGCAAACTCGCGCGCCTTCGCTTCAATCGCTTCAGCCACCTGGCGCACCGCGGGGATCAGCACGTTTTTCACTTGCATGGCCGCGGCGATGTGCATCGCCGTCGGAAATGTGTCGTTGGACGATTGCGACATGTTGACGTCGTCGTTGGGGTGAATGGGCTTCTTCGAGCCCATCACGCCCCCGGCCAGCTCGATGGCGCGGTTGGAGATCACCTCGTTGGCGTTCATGTTCGTCTGCGTGCCGCTGCCCGTCTGCCAGATGCGCAGAGGGAACTCGGCGTCGAGCTTTCCTTCAATCACCTCGTCGGCGGCTTGGGTGATGAGCCGCGCTTTATCCGGAGAGAGTTTCTTCAGGTCCACATTGACAAGCGCTGCGGCCTTTTTCAGGATGCCCAGCGCGCGAATCATTTCCCGGGGCATGATGTCGTGGCCTATGTTGAAGTGGAGCAGGGAGCGCTGCGTCTGCGCGCCCCAGTAATGCTCGCTGGGCNACCTCGATGGCGCCCATGCTGTCGGTTTCCGTGCGCGTGGCTGGCGCCGCCGTCATGGTCATTTGTGCGGTCATGGGAGAAAACCTCCTTGGTCTGCGAAAGAGGGCTTTCCGTGTCCTACCGTCCTCTATTCTAGTTCCGTTTCCGGTTGCCTGCACGCACCACCCGGCTGCGGCGCCTCTCGCAGGTCCGCCACACGCGCTGCGCGCCTCCTGAGCTGCCGCGCATTACGGGCGGCTCGGAGGGACTAGACGCGTGACAGGGTATTTCCCGCTGCTCGGTAGGTAGTTGAAGTAGATTTCGTCTGCGTTATTCTGCGCGCAATGCGGTGATGGGGTTCACGCTCGCGGCGCGGCGCGAAGGCACCAGACACGCCGCCGCGGCCACTGCGAGCAGAATCACCGCCACGGCGGCAAACGTGGCTGGGTCCGTGGACTGCACGCCGAACAACAAATCCTTCATCATCCGTGTGAGCGGGGGCGCGCCCGCGGAACCGATAACCAGGCCCATGACCACCAGCACCATTCCCTGCCAAAGGACCATCCGCAGCACGCTTTCGCGCGTGGCCCCGAGCGCCATGCGGATCCCGATTTCCCGCGTGCGCTGCGTCACGACCAGCGCCATCACGCCGCTGATTCCAGCGAGCGTGATCATGAGCGCCACGCCCGCAAAGATCGTGATCAGGATCGCCGTCAGCCGCGGCGATGCCAGCCACTCGTTGCGGATCTGCTCGAGCGTCAGGATCCGCGTGACCGGCTGCTGGGGATCGATCCGGTGGGCCGCGAGGGCAATCTCCTTTTTCATCTGCAGGGGATTGCCGGCGGTGCGGATGAGCACGCTGGCCTCGCGCATCGCATTATTAGCCAGGGCGAAATAGACCTCGTCGACGGGGGGACGGTTCAGGGCATACTGGCGGACGTCGCCCACCACGCCCACAATGGTCGCCCAATTCTTCCCTTCATCCGTGCTGATGCGCTGCCCGAGCGGATCGGAATCCCCCCACTGGTGGCGCGCGAACGACGCGTTGATGATTGCCGCCGCGTTCGTGGGCCCCCGGTCCGTGTAGGTGAAATCGCGGCCGCGAGGGATTGGGATGCCTAATGTGCGGAAGTAACCCGGGCTCACAATCCGGAAATCCGCTTTCGGCGCGGGCGTCCCCGCAGGCAGGGGCCTCCCTTCAATCCGAAGCTGGCCTTCCATAGATCCCATCTGGTTGTCCAGCGGCACCGTCATGGAGACAGCGGCGCTCTCCACGCCGGGCCGGTGTGAGAGGTCATCGAGCAGCCTTTCGTAAAAGGCGCGGGATTTCTCTGCCTCCATGTATTTCGTGAAATTCAGGCTCACTGTGCTGCTCAGGACGTTTTCCGGATGGAAGCCGGGATCCACCTCTTGCAGTTTGACCAGCGTGCGCAGCATCAATCCCGCGCCGATCAAAAGGATGAAGGAAATGGCCACCTGCGCGGTGACCAGCATGTTGCGCAGCCGGTGCCGGGCGAGGCTGCCGGCTGCGCGCCCGGACCCCTGGCTGAGCCCCGCGGCAAGCTGCTGCCGCGAGGCAAACGCGGGAATCGCGCCGAACAGGATCCCCGT
>OCOJ01034489.1_pt2 | contig 10501 bp, 13 predicted proteins | sample 1539251 | NCBI WGS metagenome assembly OCOJ01 (sample SAMN01911457, study PRJEB22624) | soil metagenome | biome: Soil | place: Malaysia | collected 2012-04-30 | depth RA_metagenome m
CGCTAACGAAGCAGCAAACTATCTTGGGCTTCATGCGAATTCCTCCTCTCGTGGCCCCTAATTGGATCGTCTCGCAATTCAATTTGGCGCCACGACGGCCCAGGTTGCTCCTCCTACCAAGACGTTCGAGCTCCACGCCTAGCCCTTCTTGGCTATTCGGAGGGATAATTGCCAGCGACAGTACCCCGCTTGAGTGTCCGTTCCCCTCGCCCCAAAAAGCGGTGCCGGTAGTCACAATACGACTCACCCTCGGTCACAAGGTGGCTGGATGAACGAGGCCGGATAATCCCATTATGCGGGATATTACAAGTGTGGGATTTTTATAAGAAACTGCGGTCAGCCGCCCTGGCGGTCGTTATATTCGTCGAGCCAGGCCATCTGGATGGCTTCGAGCTTCCCCTCGTTCGACGATTTCGGGTCGCCCGAAAAGCCCTCGAGTTCCGTGACCCATTTGTGCAGGTCCGTAAAGCGCACCTCGAGCGGGTTCTTGTCCGGAAATTTTTCCGACAGGCGGAAGCCGATCTCCTCCGCGTCATCCCAATCGAATGGACCGGGCATGAATCCTCCTAATGGCTTTCGCGGGCGTAATTCTTGTTCCAGGACGGGATCTCGACCACGATGTCGGTGCTGCCGTCCGGCACACACTGGCAGCCCAGGCGCGACTTCGGGGTGATCCCGGGCGCTTCGTCCAGTTCATCGAATTCGTCGTCCGTGCCCTCGTTGCAGCTCTCCAGCCCCTGGTGCACCACGACGTGACACGTCGAGCAGGCGCACACCCCGCCGCAGGCGTGGTCCAGCGGGATTCCCGCGCCCATGGCGATGTCCAGGATGCTGCCCGGCAGCCCGTCGTGGCCGTAGGGCACCTGCGCGGGGTCCACCTCCACTTCCTGCGTCTTCCCTTCGTACTGGAAGGTGACCTTGTACTTCTTCGTCGCCGGTTTATACCGCGTTTCCTGGATGTACGGATTCTTACCGCCCATTCGTTTTCTCCCGGCCGTGCTGCGAACGCGGCCGTAGGGGCACGGCATGCCGTGCCCCTACCCTCGACGTCATTCCCTACACCTCCGACAGTTTCTTCCCCTCCACCGTAGCGTGCAGCACCTGGTTCATCAAGGCCTCCGCCAAGCCCGCCGTGGCCTGATTCAGTGTGTCAATGCGCGCGCGGATCAACTTGTAATCCTCTCCGCCCATGGTTTCGCGAAGCGCGGCCACCGCTGCGGCGATTCCGGCACGCTGCTTTCTGTCGAGCGCACGGGCCGCCTCGCTCGCCAGCCCTTTTTCCGTGGCCGCAAGGATACTCTCCGCCTCGTTGCGCGCCTCGATGAGCTGCCGCGTGGCGAAATCCTGTTCCGCGAATTCGATGGACTCTTCGAGCATGCGCTCGATCTCCGCGTCGTTCAGCCCGTAGCTGGGCTGGACCTCGACCGACTGCGACTCGCCGGTCCGCAGGTTGCGCGCCTGCACCTGGAGAATGCCGTTGGCGTCAATCAGGAATTTCACTTCAATACGCGCCGCGCCCGCGGGCATGGGAGGCGTTCGCAAAGTAAAGCGCGCAAGCGAACGGCAATCGCGCGCCAGCTCGCGTTCCCCCTGCACCACGTGGATGTCGATCCCCGTCTGGTTGTCCACGCCGGTCGTAAACGGTTCTTGGGCGCTCGCCGGGATCGTGGAATTCCTTGGAATGATCTGCGCCACCACCCCGCCCATGGTCTCGATNGGGCGCTCGCCGGGATCGTGGAATTCCTCGGAATGATCTGCGCCACCACCCCGCCCATGGTCTCGATGCCCAGCGAAAGCGGCGTCACGTCCAGCAGCAACATGTTGCGCACGCCGCTCTCCAGAATGTCTGCCTGCACCGCGGCTCCCAGCGCCACGACTTCGTCCGGATTCAACTCCGTGTGGGGCACGCGGCCGAAATACTCCTCGACGCGCCGGCGAACCAGCGGCGTGCGCGTGGCCCCTCCCACCAGCACCACTTCCTCCATGGCCTGCGGCTTCTGGTGCGCGTCGGCCAGCGCCTGCTTCACGGGCCCCATCGTCCGCTCGACGATGGGTGCGAGCAGCGTCTCTAGTTCCTCCCGCGTCCATTCCCGCGCGTACGCCACGCCTCCCGGCAGCACAATCGCCAACGCCGCCACTTGGTCCGCCGAAAGCGTATGCTTCGCCGCCAGCAGCGCCTTCCGTAATTCCTGCAGGGCCTCTGGGTACGCGTCGAGATTCACCCCGTACCGCGCCTGGATTTCTGCGCGCGCCACAGCCAGCATGGCGTTGTCAATATCGTCGCCGCCCAGGTGCGTATCCCCGTTGGTGGAGAGCACCTGGTAAATGTCGCCCTCGCCCGTCGAGATCAGCTTCAGCACGGAGATGTCGAACGTCCCGCCGCCCAGGTCGTACACGGCCACCAGCCCGCGCTGGCTTTTGTGCAGGCCGTAGGCCAGCGCCGCCGCCGTCGGCTCGTTCACCAGCCGCAGCACTTCGAGGCCCGCCAGCCGTCCCGCATCGCGAGTGGCCTGCCGCTGCGCGTCGTTGAAATACGCGGGCACCGTGATCACCGCGCGGTCCACCGGCTCGCTGAAGAAATTTTCCGCCCAGCTCTTCAGCTCGCGAAGAATGAACGACGAAATCTCCGGCGGCGTGAATACCCGGTCGCCCAGCCGCACGCGGATCACCTGTTTTGAGTCCGGGTCGATCCGGAAGGGGAAGAGCTTCAACTCCTGCTGCACGTCCTCCAGCCCGCGGCCCATCAGGCGCTTCACCGAATAGATGGTGCGTTCCGGCTGCGTGAGCAACCGCCGCCGCGCCGGCTCGCCGACGATAATGGCGCCGTCCGCATCCAGGCTCACCACGGAAGGACACAGCGTCGAGCCGTACGGTCCCGGGATGCACTCCGGGCGTCCCGCGGCCGGGTTCCACCAAGCCACCAGGCTGTTCGTCGTCCCCAGGTCGATCCCGACGGTGCGTCCCATTATTGGCTCAACTCCTGCGTCACTCCCCGCACCAGGTTGCGGATGTACGAGCGGCGGTTCAGTATCTCGTTCATGCGCGCCAGCGCCGCACGCCCCGCCGCCGTGTCGCCTGAATCCACTGTGGCGTCCCACTCGCGCGCCGCGGCCATCAGTTGCTCGTCCACATCCTTCAGCCGCGCTTCAAAGCCGCGCGCCGCCTCTTCCAGCCGCCGCCGCAGCGCGGCCAGTTCCGCGCCGTCCTGGTGCGCTCCTCGCGCGCTGCGCAGCTCGTCCAGCGATTCGTTCAGGTCGAACACTTCTTCGAGCAGTTCCGGCGGCGCCTGCTGCTTCGTGGCGCCCTCCTTCCGCATCCCTTCGAGCGCCAGCAAATACTCGACGCGCGCCACGGGATCGCGCAGCGCGCGGTACGCGTCGTTCAATTGCGACCCGCGCTCCAGAGACATGTCGCGCTCTTCCCCGCTCGCGCGCACGAAATTGTCCGGATGCAGCTTCCAGGAAAGCTGGTGGAACCGCGCTTCCAGGTCGTTCATGTCGATCCACAGCTTCCGCGGAATGCCCATGAACCGGAAATGGTTCGTGCCGCGCGCCAGCGGCTGAATCACGCCACACTTCGGGCAGAAGTGCGAACCGCCGGTCGCGCTCCCGCACTTCCTGCAGACCGTCTCCGCCGTCGCCTGTTCCGCCTCGTTCACTGCGGTCTTTTCCGGTCCTGGCATCGCTGCTCGTCCCTGCCTCTCGCGGGCAGACCTCTCCCTTCGAGAGACCGCAAAAATTTTCCCCAGGAGAGCTTCGCGGCGCCGCCGCTAGGCCGTGAACGAGCTGCCGCAGCCGCAGGAGCGGGCCGCCTGCGGGTTTTCGAACACAAAGCCCTGGTGCATCAGCGTCTCGCGGTAATCCAGAGTCGTATTGTTCAGGTAGAGAAAGCTCTTCGGGTCCACAAATACGCGGGCGCCGTTCTCTTCGATCACCTGGTCCCGGTCGCGCTTCTGCGTTTCCAGACGCATCGCATACGACAGCCCGGAGCACCCTCCGCCCTGCACACCCAGGCGCAATCCGCCGCTAGCTTCCGGCACGCCCTCGCGGGCGAGCAGTGCGCGAATTTTTTCAGCCGCCTTTTCCGTAATGTGAATCATGTTTCTGTAGCTCGGGGCGGAGCCCCGAGGCACTTCCTCTCCGTGGCCCTCAGGCCATTCGCAGGCCGCGACCGCGCTCAGGACTGGCCGGCGGCCGGTTGCGCCGCCGGCTTCGCAGCCGAAGCCTCGGCGCCGCCGTTCTTCCGCTTCCAGTCGCTGATGGCCGCCTTGATTGCGTCCTCAGCGAGCACGGAGCAGTGGATCTTCACCGGGGGCAGCGACAGCTCCCGCACGATGTCCGTGTTCTTGATGGACAGCGCCTCCTCCACCGTCTTGCCCTTCACCCACTCGGTGGCGAGCGAAGAGCTGGCGATGGCCGAGCCGCAGCCGAAGGTNTTTGAACTTCGCCTCTTCGATCACCTGCGTCTCCGGATTGATCTTCATCTGCAGCTTCATCACGTCGCCGCATTCCGGAGCGCCGACGAGCCCCGTCCCCACCGACGGATCGTTCTTGTCGAGCGAGCCGACGTTGCGCGGATGATTGTAGTGATCTACGACTTTATCTGAATAAGCCATGATGCCTCCGGTTCAGATTCCTTGCTTCCTTGCTTCCCTGCCTCCCTGCTCCCTCTCAATGCACGTTCCACTGCATCTTGCTCATGTCCACGCCTTCTTTCGCCATTTCGTACAGCGGCGAAAGCTCGCGCAGCCGTCGCACCGTCTCCACGACGCGCGCCGAAACGTAATCCACTTCCTCTTCCGTATTGAAGCGGCCGAGCCCGAAGCGGATGGACGTGTGCGCCAGGTCTTCTCCCACCCCCAGCGCCTTCAGCACGTAGCTCGGTTCCAGTGTCGCCGAGGTGCAGGCCGACCCGCTCGACACCGCAACGTCGTTGATCCCCATCAGCATGGATTCGCCTTCCACGTACGCGAAGCTGATGTTCAGGTTGTTCGGCAGCCGATGGGTCATCGAGCCGTTCACGAACACCTCATCGAGCTGCGAGAAGATCGAATCCTTCAGCCGGTCGCGCAGCCCGCGCAGCCGCACCGACTCCGTGGGCATCTCCTGCTGGCACAGTTCGCAGGCTTTGCCGAACCCCACGATCCCCGTCACGTTCAGCGTGCCGGAGCGCATGCCGCGCTCGTGCCCGCCGCCGTCAATAATGGCCGCGAGCTGCACGCGGGGATTCCTCCGCCGCACGTAGAGCGCGCCCACACCCTTCGGCCCGTACAGCTTGTGGCCGGACATGGACAGCAGATCGATGTTGTCCTTGTTCACGTCCACGGGGATCTTGCCCACCGCCTGCACGCCGTCCACGTGGAAGAAAACGCCCTTCTCCTTGGCGATGGCTCCGATTTCCGCGACCGGCTGCACCACCCCGATTTCGTTGTTCGCGTACATGATGGTGATCAGGATGGTCTTCNGAGGTGATGGCCTTCCGCAGGTCGTCCAAATTCACCCGGCCGTCCCGCTCCACCGGCAGGTAGGTAACCTCGAATCCGTATTTCTCCAGCCGCTTGCAGGTGTCCAGCACGGCCTTGTGCTCGGTCACTTCAGTGATGATGTGGTTGCCCTTCTCGCGGTACATCTCCGCGACGCCCTTGATGGCCAGGTTATCCGATTCCGTCGCCCCGCTGGTCCAGATGATTTCCTTCGGTGTTGCACCCACTAGTTTGGCCACCTGCTCGCGAGCGTGCTCCACACCCTCTTCCGCCTTCCAGCCAAACTCGTGGTTGCGGCTGGCCGCGTTGCCGAACGTCTCCGTAAAATACGGGAGCATCGTTTCGAGCACGCGCGGGTCCACCGGCGTCGTGGCGTGGTTGTCCATGTAAATCGGAAGTTTCACCGCCATGTCCCTCTCCCCTTTTCCCCAGTGTCCATTAGCTGCGCAGCTCCACCAGGCCCGGCGGTTCCTTGCCCTCCGCCAGGCTTGTAATTGTGACTGCGCTGAGGACCTGCAAAATCCCGTCGTTCACCCGCCGCAACGGCTCGCGCACCGTGCACCGGTCCGAATGGTCGCAGGTGCCGTGCGAAGTCTCGCAGGAGGTGATGACCACCGGCCCGTCAATCGCGCTGATGGCCTCGAGCGCCGTAATCTGCGTTGGCTTCCGCGCCAGTTCGTATCCGCCGGTCGAACCGTGCCGCGCCCGTAGCAGCCCTTTCCTCGCCAGCCGCTGCAGCACCTTCGCCATGAGCGGAGCTGAAATGCCGTAAATCTCCGCGATGTCGGAAGCGCTGGCTATGCCCTCGCCGCCGTGCATGGCCAGATGCTTCAGCGCGATCAGGCCGTAGTCTGCCTTCTTGGATAACTTCAGCATGCCAATGCGACCATTTCGGTCGCATATTCACTCTACTCAATCCCTCCCCGCTTGTCAACTCTCCGAATCCGCGCAAGCCCTTGGATTTGAAGCCGCTACTATGCGACCCGCGCAGTCCTATATTTAAAGCCAAATCGCCCAAAGGGGCATTTGCGGGTGCGAATGGCAGCTTATGCGCTGCGGAGCGTGGTGGGCAATAGCGCAATTGGTGGCCTAGTGGCCCGTATTCGGCTTCCAGCGTTCGAGGAATGCGCTCACATCCCCCATGCCGATCCTTACGGCGTTGTCGAACTCACCGTTTCTCTGGCTCGTCACCAGCCGCCCGTCGGCGTCCAGCACCGCCAGGCTGGGAAGTTTGTCCGGCTGCACCTCGCACCGGCGCGCCAGGTCGTTGTTCGCAGTGCCATCCTCCACGTTCACGTGGACCACGTGATAGTTGGCCTCCAGCAGGGGCTGGATCGCCTTTGAGTGGAAGGCCGCGTCCAGCACGTGGCAGTCGTAGCACCAGTTGGCCCCGAACACCACCAGCACACGTTTATGGTCCGTTCGCGCCGCAGCCAGCGCTGCATCCAGGTCGCGGTGCGCCTCGCTCGGCTCGGGGTAGAGCTGCGGATTCGGCCGCGCCGGTTCGGGCAGCCGCAGGGAAGGCTTTGGCAGCAAATCCGTCCTTTGCGACCGGTAGATGAACCAATCAAAGCCCTGCTGCACCCATACCTGCGCCCCGGAAACCAGAAAACTCTGCTGTCCAGCCGGCCCGCGCATCGCGAGTTCAATCCGCAGCGTCAGGATCGTGACGCCGGCCTGCGGCGTGCTCATCTGCAGGATTTTCGGATTGATGGAAACAAGCCCTCGGGAATGCAGCGCCGACCAGAATTCCGGCTCTTCATTCGGGTCGGTGGTCCGCCCTTGCGGCGTCTGCGCAAATGCCCCATGCATCGAGGAGTAGAGGGTTGCCAGCGCGTGGCGGTCCCCGGCCAGCACGCCCGCCTTCCACCGTTCAAGCGGCTCGAAACGGCTCGCAGCGACGGTCTTTGCTGCCGCGCTCGCCGCCTTCTGCGCCGCGTGCGCGGGCGCAATCCCCATCGCGCCCAGCAACAACACCATGATCCCCAATTTCATTCGCACCTCATCATTCTATCGCACCCCTTGGTAGCGCAGGCTTTCAGCCTGTGCGCCTTTGGGAGCAGCTAGGACGAGTCCCATGCAGCCACCGCGCCGGTCGCCCCGGCTGCACGAGTGACTCTTTTCTCCCCCCTTGCCTCCTCTTCCAATTCCCGCTCGTTGCTTTCTGCGCTAGAATGGCGCCCAGCGCTGCTTCGTGCATGAGAAACATCATCGCCATCTATCCGGGGTCGTTCGATCCGGTGACCAACGGGCACCTGGATCTCATCACCCGGGGCGCCCGGATCTTCGACCGTCTCGTCGTCGCCGTCCTCCAGAATCTCGACAAGGCTCCTTTGTTCTCCGCCCAGGAGCGCACCGAGATGCTCCGCCAGGTCACTCAGGAATGGTCCAATGTGGAAGTGGACCTGTTCGACGGCCTTCTGGTGGACTATGTGCGGCGGCGCAATGCCCAGGTAATTCTGCGCGGGATTCGCGCCATCTCCGATTACGAATACGAACTCCAGATGGCGCTGATGAACCGGCGGCTCGAGCCCGCAGTAGAAACGGTGTTCATGATGCCGGCCGAGCGCTACACCTACGTGAGCTCGCGACTGGTCCGCGAAGTTGCCCAGCTCGGGGGGCCGATCGAGGGGCTAGTGCCGGCCCTCGTTGTGGATAAGCTGAGGTCCAAGGTTCACTAGCCGGCGGTGGAGGATGCCATGCAGCTCTCGCAGAGAATCGAGCGCATCAGCGAATCGCCCACGCTCGCCGTCATGGTGGAAGCGGAGCGCTACAAGGCGCGCGGCATCGACGTGGTGGATTTCGGTCCTGGGGAGCCGGATTTCCCCACTCCCGACCATATCAAGCGCGCCGCCATCCGCGCCCTGGAACAGAATCAGACGAAATACACGCCCGCCGGAGGCATCCAGCCGCTGCGCCAGGCGCTCTGCGAATGGCACGCCGCGCAGTTGGGCACCGCCTACCAGCCCAGCGAGTGCGTGGTGACTGTCGGCGGCAAGCACGCCATCTTCAACACTGTAAACGTCCTCGTGAATTCCGGCGACGAGGTGGTCATCCCCGTCCCCTGCTGGGTCAGTTTTCCCGATATCGTGAAATACGCCGGTGGAAAACCTGTCTTCGTTCAGACGCACGAACACGAAGGTTTCCGCCTCTCCGCCCGCGATGTGGATGCCGCCATTACCCCGAAAACGCGCATGGTGATCGTCAATTCGCCCTCGAACCCCACGGGCACCATCCTGGCCGAAGATGAGTTCGCAAAGATTGTGGATGTCTGCCGCCGCCGGGGCGTCTGGCTGCTGACCGACGAGTGCTACTCGCATTTTCTCTACGGCGGCCGCCGGCCGTTCTCCGCCGCCAGCCTCCCGGACGCAAAAGGCACAGTCATCGTCTGCGGCTCGCTCTCGAAAACGTTCGCCATGACCGGATGGCGCGTGGGCTTCGTGCTCGCGCCCGAACCGATTGCCAAGGCCGTAGTGAAACTGCAGAGCCAGTCCACCTCCAATCCCACTTCCATTGCCCAGCACGCCGCTCTCGAAGCCGTGCGCGGGCCCATGGATTCCGTCGCCACCATGCTCGCGGAATACGAACGTCGCCGCGCCCGCGTCCTCGCCGGTCTGCGCGAAATCCCGGGGCTCACCTGCATGGAACCCCAGGGCGCGTTCTACGCGTTCCCGAACGTCTCCGCCTGCCACACGCGCGACGCGGAATGCCGCGCCGCCTCCAACGGTCGGTTGGACTCCGCGGTGGTCGCGCGGCGCCTGCTGGAATCCGCGCACGTGGCCGTGGTGCCCGGTGAGGGATTCGGCGCGGCGGGCTTCCTGCGCATTTCCTACGCCACTTCCATCGAGCGCATTGAAGAGGGATTGCGCCGGCTGGCCGATTTCTTCTCGCGGGCGTGATGGAACCCGCCCCTTCACGCCTGGATTCCACCATCGACCGCCGTCTCTGGGGGATGCGCGACCTCGCGCCGCTGTTCCCCGACTTGGTCAATCAGGATTCCCCCATCGCGGAAATCTGGCTGACCGGCCCATCCTGCCGGCTGGCCACGGGCCCGTATGCCGGGCAGGAACTGGGCGAGGCCTGGCGGAAAATGCCCGCCGAGTGGAAAGGGACGCGGTGCGCCGCGGACGAACAGATCTCGTTGCTTGTGAAATTCCTGTTTCCCGGCGAGAAACCTTCGATTCAGGTTCACCCGGACGACGTCTACGCGGCGGAGCACGAAGCGGCTCGCGGAGGCCGCGGAAAGACGGAAATGTGGCACGTCCTCGGCGCCCCGCCCGGGGCCGAGCTGCTCGTTAATCTGCGCCCCGGCGTCACTGCGGAATCGTTTCGCCGCGCCATTGACGACGGCACCCTAGAATCCCTCGTCGCCCGCATCGCGGTAGCTCCCGGCGACACCATCTTCGTTCCCCCCGGCACCGTCCACACCATCGGCGCCGGAATCATGCTGTGCGAAATCATGGAGCAGTCCGACATCACCTATCGCGTGTACGACTACAAACGGAAGGGGCCGGACGGCCGCGAGCGCCCGCTGCACGTCCGCCAGGCGCTCGACGTCATCAATTTTGGCGAGCAGTTGGGAGAAAGGGTGAACCCCGTGCGGGTCTCGGGCCACGGGTTGACGCAGCTCTATCTCGCCGCCTGCCGCCATTTCGCCACGGAACGCTGGGAGTTCGACGGCCGCATCGGCGGCGTCACTTCGCCGGGCAGCTTCGAACTGCTCGTCGTTCTCTCGGGCGCCGGCACGATCGAAAGCGGCCAGCAGAAACAACCGTACGCCCGGATGCAGGTCTGGTTTCTCCCCGCCACGATCGGCCCGTATCAACTCGAGCCTGCCGAGCCTACCGTGCTCCTGCACACCTACGTGCCCGACCTGGATGAGTATTGCCGGCGCTTGGCAGATCTGGGGATTTCCAGCGAAGAATGGTCGCGCATCATCCATCTTTGAACGACGCGAGCGAACTGGCCTGATGCCAAAAAAATCCAAACGCAAAAACCGAGTCCGCCCCGCGGGTTGCA
>OCOJ01037523.1_pt5 | contig 10499 bp, 8 predicted proteins | sample 1539251 | NCBI WGS metagenome assembly OCOJ01 (sample SAMN01911457, study PRJEB22624) | soil metagenome | biome: Soil | place: Malaysia | collected 2012-04-30 | depth RA_metagenome m
TGGATGTCCGACGCTGCCGTCATACCGCTGCGGGATCAGCTCGTGGGGAGCGTCCGGCCGGCACTGCTCGTGCTCCTTGGCGCAACAGGTGCGCTGATGCTGCTGGCATGCGCGAATGTGGCCGGGTTGTTGCTGGCGCGCACGGTAGGGCGCCGGCGTGAACTGGCGGTGCGAGTGGCACTGGGAGCCACGCGATGGCAGGTGACGCGGCAGCTTTTGCTGGAGTCGCTGTGCCTCGCCGTGGGCGGAGGCGCGGTGGGCGTCCTGACAGCCTACTGGGGAGTGCAGGGCGTCCTTGCGGCGGCCGGGACTCAGCTTCCCCGGGCGAACGAAGTGGAGATGAGCTGGCCCGCGGTCCTGTTTGCCGTCGGAGCGACGCTGGTGACCGCAGTGGCAATCGGCCTCGTGTCCGCGTGGAAGGCCACGCGCGCGGATCCGCAGGACGCGCTGGGGGAAGGCCAGCGGAGCGGCACCGCGGGAGAATCCGCGCAGCGGATTCGCGGGACGCTGGTACTCGCGCAGTTAGCCGTTTCTCTCATTTTGCTGGCAGGCGCGGGGCTGCTGGGGCGCAGCTTTCTGCTGCTGCTGGACGTGCATCCGGGCTTTCGCGTGAACAATGTGCTGACCATCGACCTTTCGCTGGAATCCTCCGAAGACCCCGCGGCGGGGCCGCGGCGCGCGGCGTTTCTGGACCGCCTGCTGGCCCGGTTGCGGGCGCTTCCCGGAGTGCAGGAGGCCGGGGTGACGGATAGCCTTCCACTCCTCCCGAACAACCGGAACGGCACATTCCTCGTAATGGGCCCCGGCGAAGAATTGAAGAACTTCGATGAGTTCGACCTGTTGTCGAAGGAGCCGTCACGCGCGGGGACGGCGTATTACGAGATCGTAGGCCCGGACTACTTCCGAGCCATGGGCATCCCGCTCATCCGCGGCCGGGTGTTTGACGAACGCGACGTGGCCGACGCGCCGCACTCGGCTCTGGTGAATGAGTCGCTGGTGCGCGCGAAATGGCCGGACCAGGATCCGATCGGCCAGCGCATCGAATTCGGAAACATGGATGGAGATACGCGGGTGATGACGGTGGTTGGGGTGGTGGCCGATGTGCACGAAATGGGCCTGGCTAGCGCGGCGCCGCCGGTCATCTACGGTGATTACCGGCAGCGCGTGCGTGGCGCGAGCGAATTCAGCGTGGTGCTGCACACGGCCACCGACGCGGCATCGCTGGCCCCCGCTGCGCGGAAAGTGATCCAGGAAATGGATCCTACGCTTCCGCCGCAATTCCAAACGATGGAGCAGGTGTATTCCGGGTCGCTCGCGAGCCGGAGCTTCAACCTGACCCTGCTGAGCCTGTTTGCCGGTTCCGCGTTGCTGTTGGCGGCCACGGGAGTTTATGGCCTGCTCGCCTATACAGTCGTCAACCGGACAAGAGAGTTTGGAGTGCGCATGGCGCTCGGAGCGGCGCCCGCGGATGTGCTCGGTTTGGTGTTGCGAAGCGGAGCGCGCCTCGCGCTCGTAGGAATCGGTATCGGTTTGGCGGGCGCGCTGGCGCTCTCGCGGGTGATGGCGGGGCTGGTCTACGGAATCCCACCTAACGACGCAGTGACGCTGGCGGGCGTTTCTCTGCTGCTGGCGGGAGTGACACTTGCAGCGTGTTATGTGCCGGCGCGGCGCGCGGCGCGCGTGGATCCGATGGTGGCTTTGCGATACGAGTGATATTGGAGGCTGGAAGTCAAAGGCTGAAGGTTGGAGGGAAAAACACCGATGGAAGCGCTGCTGCAGGACATTCGATTCGCGCTGCGCATGTTACGGCGTGCCCCGGGATTTGCTGTGGTTGCCGTACTGACACTGGCGCTGGGCATCGGCGCGAACACGGCCGTGTTTTCCGTGATGAACGGCGTGATGTTCCGGCTGCCCTATGCGCATCCCGAGGAATTGATCACGGTGGAGAACACGTATCCGGAGTCGGGCCTGACGCCGAGCTCGTATCCCGACTTCGTCGAGTGGCGAAAGGAGTCGCGGAGTTTCCAGGCGCTGGGAGCCACGTCTGCAAGCAGTTTCACGCTGCTCGGCCGGGGCGAGCCGCGGCGCATTCCGGGCGCGTACATCTCCGAGGGATATTTCAGCATGCTGGGAATCGCGCCCGTGGCGGGGCGCCCGATGAGCGCAGAAGAACATCGAACGGGTGGAGCACCGGCGTGTCTGATCAGCCGCGAGTTCTGGCAGAGCGAATTCGGCGGCGCTGCGGACGCGCTGGGCAAATCGCTGGCACTCAATGGGAAGGAATACACAATCGTCGGAGTGATGCCGGCAGCGTCTCCGAGCTTTTTCTCTCCACGCGCCGCGTGGATAGCGCTGGAGCCGCAGCCGCCGTACGACAAACACGGCACCAACTACCTGCGCGTGATCGGAAGACTGAAGCCGGGCATCACCCCGGAACGCGCCCGCGAGGATTTGGCAGCCATTCAGGATGGAATCAACGCGCAATTTCCGGGGAATAAACACGGAGTGAGCGTGGGATGGATTTCCACGGCGTTATTCGGGGATACGCGACCGGTGCTGCTGACGCTGCTCGCGGCGGTGGCCTTTGTCCTGCTGATCGGCTGCGTAAATCTGGCCAATATGCTGCTGGCCCGGGGCACGGCCCGCGCTCGGGAATTCGCCATCCGGCGATCGTTGGGGGCGACGCGAGCGGTGCTGGTGCGGCAGGCGCTGGCGGAGAGCGTGCTCGTTTCGCTGCTGGGAGGCGCGGCGGGGATACTGCTCGCCATCGCGGCCGCGAACGTAATTGTGCGCTACCTACCCGCAAACCTCCGTCCGGCGGAAATGGGCATGGACCTGCGGATCTTGCTGTTCACCCTGCTGACTTCCGTGGCCGCGGGAATAGCGTTCGGACTCGTGCCCGCATTGCGTGTATCGCGGGAAGACCCGAAAACGTCCTTACAGGCAGGCACACAGCAGGCGGGAGAGGCCCGGGGCCAGAGCCGCCTGCGGGCCGTGCTGGTGGCCGCGGAGGTTGCCCTGGCCACGGTTCTGGTCTCTGGAGCGTCGCTAACGATGATGAGCCTCTATCGGCTGCTGCACGTGAACCCGGGATTCAAAGCGCACGGGCTAGTGAGCATGGAGATCCCGCTCTCTTCGGTGCGCTACCCGGACGCGGAGTCGCAGCTCAGGTTCTTCCAGAACGTGGTGGAACGCATTCGCGCGCTTCCGGGCGTGCAGACGGCGAGCGCCACGGCCTTCGTTCCGTTCGGGTCGGGGGGCAGACAGGCGACTTCGACTATGAGGCGCCGGGCCACCAGCCGTTCCCGCCGGCGCAGGGTCCGATTACGGAGGAGCACTTCGCGCTTCCCGGCTATTTTGAAACCATGCAGATTCCGCTCGTGCGTGGGCGGACGTTTGACGCGCGCGACCGCCGGGACGCTCCGAAGGTCGCGATACTCAACGCGAGCATGGCGCGGAAGCTATGGCCGGGGCAGGACCCCATCGGGAGACGCGTGCAGATCCTGGGCGACTGGCAGGAGGTGATCGGCGTGGTGGCCGACGTCCGGCCGGGGAATCTGGCGCTGCCGCCGGAACTCCAGGCCTATCTCTGCGCCCAGCAGTACACACCGGACGAAATGGCCATCGTGATCCGGTCCGCGGGTGATCCGTTCACCATCGCGGCCGGAGCGAAGAGCGCGGTGTTCGCGCTCGACCCGCAACAGCCCGTCTCCCACGTAACGCTGATGGACGCGCTGATCGATGATTCCCTCACCGAGGTGCGCGCGCCCACCGTCATGTTCGGCGTATTCGGTTCTCTGGCGCTGCTGCTGGCCAGCATCGGCGTGTACGGGGTGACGGCCTATTCGGTGAACCGGCACATCCGCGAGTTCGGGATCCGCATGGCGCTCGGCGCGAGGCAGGCGGACATCCTGCGGCTGGTAGTGGGATGGGAAATGGGAGCAACTGCGGCAGGAATGGCCGCCGGAGCCCTGGCCACACTGCCACTGGGGAAATTTGTGGGCCACCTGCTGTTTCATGCGTCCGGTGTGGATCCCGCCGCGTCGCTGGCGGCGGTGATCCTGTTGGCCGGGATTTCGGCGCTGGCGACGTATGTGCCTGCGCGGAAGGCAGCGCGAGTGGATCCGCTCGTGGCGCTCAGATATGAGTGAGTGGGAGGGTGAGGATGGACACGCTGCTGCAGGACGTCCGCTACGCGCTGCGGATGCTGCGCAAATCGCCGGGGTTTACGCTCGTAGCGGTGCTGACGCTGGCGCTAGGGATCGGCGCGAACACCACGATTTTCACGGTGGTGAATGCCGTGCTGCTGCGCCCTCTGCCGGTCGAGGATCCGGAGCAGCTCGTAGCGGTGCTGGGCACGGACGCGCGCAACAGCACGGCGCAACAGCAATTCCTGCCCATGTCGAACCTCAACTATCAGGACCTGCGCGACAAGAACGAGACACTGGCGGGAATGGCTGCATTCACCGGAACGGGCGTCAACCTTTCCGGCGTGGGAAATCCGGAGCAGCTCAATGCCACGCTGGTCTCGTATAACTATTTCCAGGTGCTGGGAGTCCAGGCGGCGGTAGGCAACACGTTCGACCCGGAGCAGGCCAAAAAACAGGGCGCGTACCCCGTGGTGATGCTCAGCTACGGCCTGTGGCAGCGGCGGTTTGGCGGCGACCGCGGGATCGTAGGGAAGTCCATCACATTGAACCAGCAGCCGTTCACCATGATCGGCGTAACGCCCAAGAACTTCCAGGGCACGTTTGTCGGCCCGGGGCCTGACGTGTGGATCCCGGACGCAATGCACGACCAGGTGCTGACCGGCATAATCAAGGATTGGTTTATGCAGCGCCGGCCGCTCATCATGTTCGCGTTCGGGCGGCTTAAGCCGGGGGTGAGCAGGGAGCAGGCGGAAGCAAATCTGCAGACCGTCGCAACGCAGCTTGCCAAGGAATATCCCAACGACAACGAAGGACGAAATGTGCGGCTGCTGCCACTGGCACAAACCACCGTAGGCCCCAACGGGCGGGAGTTGTTTGTGAAAGCCGGAGTCATGCTGATGACTGTCGTGGGCCTGGTGCTGCTGATCGCCTGCGCCAACCTGGCCAATCTGCTGCTGGCGCGAGGCGCGGACCGCCGGCGCGAGCTGGCCGTGCGCATGTCGCTAGGCGCTTCGAAGTCTCGGCTGGTCACCCTGATGCTGACGGAGAGTTTTCTGCTGGCATTCATCGGGGGCGGCGCCGGGCTGGCTGTGGCCACGGGATTCCGCAGCGCTCTGCTCGCCTTCCGGCCGCCCTTCCTGAAACCGGAAGACATTGACCTGAGCATGGATTCGCGGGTGCTGCTGTTCACGCTGGGAGTGGCGCTGATTACCGCCTTTGCGTTCGGCATGCTGCCTGCGTGGCAGGCCATTCGCTTCAACCTGAACGATACATTGAAAGAGGGTGGCGGGCGGTCGGGCTCTGCCGGCGGGCGCCATACGCTGCGCAGCGGGCTGGTGGTGGTGGAAGTGGTGCTGTCTATGATTGCCCTGGTTGGTTCCGGCCTGTTCCTGACCAGCCTGCACAACGCGGAACAGATCGATCCAGGTTTCGAGACAAAAAACATGCTGGTGATGAGCTTCGACCTGGGCGCGCAGAACTACAAGCCGGAGCAAGGGCAGGAGTTTTACCGGCGATTGATGGAACGATTGCGCGCCATGCCGCAGATAAAAGACGCATCGGTGGCTTCCACAGCACCGCTGGGCGGTGGACTAGCGCGGACCGTGTTTCCGGAGGGTGTGGACACATCCGACCGGCGGAACGGCATCCTGACCGCCGTCAATCAAGTCGACACCGGATACTTCAAGACTACGGGGACATCCATTCTGCGGGGCCGGGGATTTGAGGAAACGGACCGGGAGGGAGCGCCGCTGGTCACCGTGGTGAACCAGGCGTTTGCGGACAAATTCTTTCCCAAACAGGATCCGATTGGAAAGAGGTTCCGTTGTTTTGGCGAGACGTGGATTTTAGAAATCGTAGGCGTTTCCCGAACTGCAAAAATCAATACGCTGGGAGAGGATCCCACACCTGCGTTCTACCTTCCCATCCTGCAGCATTATGCGTCCGCGGTGACGCTCCATGTGCGCACGAATGGCGACCCCATGGCCGCGCTGCCCACGGTGAGGTCCACGGTGCAGGAACTGGATCGTCAATTGCCGCTCGTCCAGGTGCAGACCATTTCCGAGTTGCTGGACGAGGTCCTGTGGGCTGCGCGCTTCGGCGCATCGCTCCTGCTGATCTTCGGCCTGCTGGCGCTCACGCTGGCGGCACTGGGAATCTACGGGGTAATGTCCTATAACGTCCAGCAAAGACAGCAGGAGCTGGGCATCCGCATCGCGCTGGGGGCGCAGAAGCGGGACGTACTCCGGCTGGTTCTGGGCCAGGGATTGTGGTTGGCGGGCGGTGGCGCGATCGCGGGGCTGGTTCTCGCGTTTTTAATGGCACGTGGAATTTCGGCGCTGCTGTTTGGCGTTCACGCTCTGGACCCGGCCACGTTTGCGGGCGTGCCGCTCGTGTTGATCGGCGTCGCGTTGCTGGCCTGCTACATTCCCGCACGGCGAGCCACGAAGGTGGACCCCATGGTGGCGTTGAGATACGAGTGACTGGTAGCTGGTGAACAAGGCGGACGCAGCCGCCGGCTTACAGGGGCTCGAATACGGGCATTTTGTCGATTCGAGGATAGAATAGAGTTTCCAGAAGCGAGCCAGGGGCGCAGGACCTGCTTGCGATTTTCGAATTAAGAGTTTTCCCCTTTTCCTAGGAGCAACGATGATTCAAATGCGAGGCGTGGAAAAATCCTACCCGGTGGGCGCGGGACGCACCTGGGTGCTGCGGCGTATCGACCTGGGAATCCGTGAGGGCGAATTTGTCACCATCATGGGACCCTCCGGCGCGGGGAAATCCACGCTCCTGGCTATCCTGGGAATGCTGGACAGCGCGTGGGAGGGCGATTACCAGTTCCTGGAATACACGGTGCACAAAATGAAGCCGCAGCAGCGCGTGGAGCTGCACAAACGGTTCATCGGNCTTCGTGTTCCAGCAGTACCACCTGCTCGACGACCTGACCGTGGCGGAAAACCTGGACCTTCCCCTCTCGTATCGCGACCTGAAGAAAGCGGAGCGGCAGTCCATAGTGGCGGACACGCTGGACCGGTTCCAGATCGTGGCGAAGAAAGACCTGTATCCCAGCCAGCTCTCCGGCGGCCAGCAGCAGATGGTGGCGGTGGCGCGAGCCGTGATCGGCAACCCGAAACTGATTCTGGCGGACGAGCCCACCGGCAGCCTGCACTCCAGCCAGGGGAAAATGATCATGGACATGTTGAAAGAGCTGAACCNGGCAAGGCACGACCATCGTGCAGGTGACGCACAACGAAAACTGGGCGGCGTATGGGGACCGCGTGATCCAGTTGCTCGACGGCTGGATCGTCTCGGCGGAAGAGAGGAAGGGAGTGGCGCGCGAGGCCTGACGGTGCCACTCGCCCCGCAGACCCGTTTTGAAATTCAGGGGCCGCAGCATCGCTGTCTCTGCCCGTCCGATTTTCAATTTTCGTCCCGAACCTTCGGGATCCGTTTTCGTCCTGCCCGCCAGGGATAAGCTATCGCCCGCATGCAACGCGCAGCGTCCAGTCCCGCTCCCCGCGTGCTCGTCGCCGACGATCAGGCCGACGTGCGAGAAGCGGTGCGCCTGCTGCTGAAGGGTGAGGGCATGGAATCGGATAGCGTGGCCTCGCCGGGCGCTGTGATGACCGCGCTGGACACGCGGGAATACGACGCCATCCTGATGGACCTGAACTACACGCGGGACACCACCTCGGGCCAGGAGGGATTGGATCTGCTGTCGCGCATCCAGGTGACGGACAGCACGCTGCCCGTGATCGTGATGACCGCGTGGGGCAGCGTGCAGGTGGCCGTGGAGGCCATGCGCCGCGGGGCGCGCGACTTCGTGCAAAAGCCCTGGGACAACGCGCGTCTGCTGGCCATCCTGCGCACGCAAATCGAGCTGCGCCGCGCGCTGCGCGAGAGCCGGCGGCTGGAGGCGGAAAACCAGCTTCTACGTACGGAAGGGCGGCCCACGCTGATCGCGGAATCTCCGGCCATGAGGCCGGTGATGGACCTGGTGGCACAGGTGGGCCCCTCCGAGGCCAACGTGCTGATTACGGGAGAGCACGGCTCGGGCAAAGAAGTGATTGCGCGGACGCTCCACGCGCTTTCGCCGCGCGCGGCGCGCGCCATGGTCACGGTGAACGCCGGCGGCCTTTCCGAGGGGGTATTTGAAAGCGAACTGTTCGGCCATGTGCGCGGGGCCTTTACGGACGCGAAGGTGGACCGAGCCGGACGGTTCGAGCTGGCCGACGGCAGCACGCTTTTCCTGGATGAAATCGCCAACGTTCCGCTGAACCTGCAAGCGAAGCTGCTGCGCGTGCTGGAGACGGGGGAGCTGGAGCGTGTGGGTTCCTCGCGCACGGTGCGAGTGAACACGCGCGTGCTTTCGGCGACGAATGCTGACGTGTCCGCGGAAGTGGCCAACGGGCGCTTTCGCGAGGACCTGCTCTACCGGCTCAACACCATCGAAATCCACGTCCCGCCGCTGCGCGAGCGCAAAGAGGACATTCCGCTCTTGGCCATGCACTTCCTGACGCGCTATGCGGGGCGCTACGGCAAACGGGTAAAGAATTTCGACTCCACGGCCATGCAGGCGCTGCTAGAGCATTCCTGGCCGGGGAACGTGCGCGAGCTGGACCACACCGTGGAGCGCGCTGTGCTGCTGGCGCAGGAGGAATCCGTACGCGCCAGCCACCTGGGGCTGCGGCCCGCCTCGGCCACAGGCGCGAGTCCGCGCCTGGAGGAACTGAGCCTGGAAGAAGTGGAGCGCGTGCTGATCCAGAAAGCGCTGGCTCGCTTCAGCGGCAACGTGAGCCAGGCGGCCACTGCCCTGGGGCTCAGCCGCAGCGGGCTCTACCGCCGGCTCCAGAAGTACGGCCTGTGAAACCCGCAAGCCACGAACGCCAAGTGCTGCTTCTGGCCCTGCTGATCGGGCTGCCCGGAACGGCAGCGGCGCTTACGCTGCTGTGGCGGGGCGCGATGGCTCCTAAATTCCAGTGGAGCCTGACGATGGTGCTGGTGCTGTTGTGGCTGGCGCTGGCCTTCGCGTTGCGCGCCCGGGTGGTCTTTCCCCTCCGAACGATCTCCAACCTGCTCTCCGCACTGCGCGAGGGCGACTTCTCCATCCGTGCGCGCGGAGAGAGCAGCGACGACGCGCTGGGTCAGTTGATCAGCGAGGTGAATATTCTGGCCAGCACACTCCGGCAGCAGCGCCTGGGCGCTGTGGAAGCCACCGCGCTTCTGGGCCGAGTGATGGAAGAGATTGACGTGGCCGTGTTCGCGTTCGACCCCGAGAAGCGGCTGCGCCTGGTGAACCGCGCGGGCGAGCGCGTGCTGGGGCAGGACGCGGAACACCTGCGCGGAAGGACCGCCGCGGCGCTGCACTTGGAGAAATGCTTCGAGGGAGAGACGCTGCGAACCATCGAAATGTCGTTTCCCGGGGGCGCGGGACGCTTCCAGCTCCGGCGCAGCACCATCCGGGAAGAAGGCGTGCCGCATCACCTGCTGGTGCTGACGGATCTGAGCCGCACGCTGCGGGAGGAGGAGCGGCTGGCCTGGCAGCGGCTGATCCGGGTGCTCGGCCACGAGCTGAACAACTCGCTTGCGCCGGTGAAATCCATCGCCGACAGCCTTGCGACGCTCCTCTCGCGCGAGAATCTCCCGGCTGACTGGCGGGACGATACGCAGCGAGGCCTGGAGGTGATCAGCGGGCGCGTGGAAGCTCTGGGCCGGTTCACCAGCGCCTACGCGCGGCTGGCGCGCCTGCCTTCGCCGACACTGAAGCCGGTGGCCGTGGGGGATTGGGTGCGCCGCGTCGCCCAGCTCGAGTCGCGCGTGCCCATCGAGGTGCGTCCCGGGCCCGAGATCACGGTCGAGGCGGATGCGGATCAGCTTGACCAGCTTCTCATCAATCTGGTTCGCAATGCCGTGGACGCTTCGGCGGAAAACCGCGGCGGGGTTTGTGTGGCCTGGCGGAAGGACAATGGCTTTATTGAGGTGAACGTGCAGGACGAGGGCCCCGGCCTGTCGAACACCGCCAACCTCTTCGTTCCCTTCTTCACGACCAAACCAGGCGGCTCGGGCATCGGTCTGGTGCTTTGCCGGCAGATTGCGGAAGCGCACGGAGGGTCGCTGGCGCTGGAAAACCGCAGCGACTCGCACGGCTGCATCGCGCGCTTGCGGCTCCCTGTGTGAGCCTTCGTATTGCTACACGAGTAGTTCGGCAGCCAGAGTATCCGGCATTTGGCTGATCTGCATGCGGCGTTCGTGAGGCAGGAACTCCTCGGCCCTGCGGCGGAGGGATTCACCCAGTTCGCGCTGCTGCTCGGCGGAGAGAATCTGTCCGGCGGCGGGATAGAAGATTTCCTC
>OCOJ01066524.1_pt1 | contig 10497 bp, 9 predicted proteins | sample 1539251 | NCBI WGS metagenome assembly OCOJ01 (sample SAMN01911457, study PRJEB22624) | soil metagenome | biome: Soil | place: Malaysia | collected 2012-04-30 | depth RA_metagenome m
GAGGAGACGAAGAGGGAACTCCGCTCCTTCCTGCTCCCAATCGCCGGGACGAAGAACCCCGTGGACATGACCTCTGTGGCGTCGGCGACCGACTACGCCCGGGTCATCGCCACCGTTGCACAGGACCCCAACGTGGACGCGCTGATTGTGATCTTCATACCACCGATTGCGGTGAAGACGGAGGACGTCTCGGCGGCGATACTCCAAGCGGCTGAGAAGCTTGGAGGCAGGATGCCGGTGATAGCGACATTCATGGCCGCGAAAGGGGTCACCGGCCAGCTCAGCGGCGACAAGGTCAGGATTCCGGCGTACCCGTTTCCAGAGTCAGCAGCAAGGGTGCTGTCTCGCGCCGTGCAGTACGGGAAGTGGCTCGCCGAACCGAGGGGACGCGCGGTCCACTTCGTGGACCTCAGGAAGCTCGAAGCTGCGTCGATTGTTTCAGGGGCGCTGGCCGCAGGCAGGGGTTGGCTGACGCCGGGGGAGACGGACGCGCTCCTGAGTTGCTACGGGATTCGGATGGCGAGGAGCACCGACGCGAAGACGCCAGAGGAGGCTGAAGTTGGCGCCGCCACTCTCGGAGGGAAGGTCGTCTTGAAGGCTGTCGCTCCGTCCCTGGTCCATAAGACAGAAGTCGGCGGAGTCATAATCGGGATCCCTCCCGACCAAGTAGCCCAGACGGCCAAAGACATGAGGGACCGGCTCAGAGGTCAGGGCATCGAAGGCGTCTCGTTCCTCGTGCAGGAGATGATCCCTGACGCAGTCGAGATGTTCGTGGGAGTCACGAACGACGTGAACTTCGGGCCGCTGCTGGCGTGCGGGGCGGGCGGGGCGCTTGTCGAGTTGATCCGCGACGTGACAGTCAAGCTTACTCCGCTGACTGACAGGGACGCTCACCAGATGGTCAGGTCCCTGAAGACGTTCCCCCTCTTGGAGGGGTACCGTGGCGGACAGCCAAGGGACGTGAAGGCCTTGGAAGAGGTGATACTTCGTCTGAGCGAGCTGGTAGAAGACCTCCCCGAGGTCGATGAGCTCGACCTCAATCCTGTCATGGTTCTTCCAGCAGAGAAGGGCGCGTGCGTGGTCGACGCTCGGGTGCACGTGACCCAGGGCACCCCCGAGCTTCCTCTGGGTGCGAAGAAGTAGCGGGTGGAAAAGGGCGGCCGGCCCGAAAACCGAAGTACTTCGGGAGAAACCGTATATTGGGCACGCAGGCGCGCAAAATTCACATGTCTTCTCCAGAGTCAAAAGAGGAAGCCAAGATCGGCGTCCATTGGAAGGAAGAGCCACTGGTACCTGCTCCGCAGAGTTTCGTGAGGCAGGCCAACATGTCGGACAAGGACCTCTACGAGAGGTTCGGGGAGAAAAACTTCCCCGAGTGCTTCCGGGAATACGCGAACATGCTGGACTGGGACAAGCCCTGGGACAAGACTCTGGACACGAGCAACCCTCCCTTCTGGAAGTGGTTCGTCGGTGGGAGGCTGAACGTTTCTTACAACTGCGTCGACCGGCACATCGCCAAGTACGGCAAGAAGCCCGCCATCATTTTCGTGGGAGAGCCCGAGGGCGAGCCCATCAGGTACATCACCTACGACGAGCTGTACCGCCAGGTGAACGAGTTCGCCCTGGTGCTGAAGTCGCTTGGACTGAAGGCAGGGGACAGGGTCACCTTCCACCTCCCCATGATCCCCGAGCTGCCGATCTCGATGCTCGCCTGCACCAGGCTCGGGATCATCCACAACGAGGTGTTCGGAGGCTTCAGCGCAAGCGCAGCCGCCACGAGGGTGGTCGACTCTGGGAGCAGCGTCCTGGTCACCTGCGACGGTTACTACCGCAACGGGCAGTTCCTTGACAAGAAGAAGGACGCAGATGCAACCGTGGAGGAGGCAGCGAAGGCAGGGCAGAAGGTAGAGAAGGTCCTTGTCTGGCAGAGACACTCTGGCAAGTACGGCTCCAGTGCACCGATGGTCGCAGGTCGGGACTACTTTGTGCACGAGCTAATGGAGCAGCAGAAGGGGAAGACCATCGCTCCGGTATCAATGGACGCGGAAGCGCCCATGTTCCTGATGTACACCAGCGGCTCGACGGGGAAGCCCAAGGGGGTGCAGCACAGGACCGGTGGGTACCTGGCGTACGTCACCGGCACGGCGAAGTACGTTCTTGACATACACCCCGAGGACGTCTACTGGTGCCTGGCCGACATCGGGTGGATCACCGGCCACTCCTACATCGTGTATGCTCCGCTCGCCCTAGGAGGCACTACGGTCATCTATGAGGGAGTTCCTCTGTTCCCAGACGGCGGAAGGCTGTGGAGAATTGCGGAGAGGCTCCATGTGAACATCTTCCACACAGCCCCCACAATGATCAGGATGCTGAGGCAGTCAGCCCCCGACGAGCCCAAGAAGTACAACTACCACTTCAAGAGCATGACGACCGTCGGCGAGCCCATCGAGCCAGCGACCTGGCACTGGTACTATGAGGTCGTGGGTAAGAAAGAAGCGGCGATCACGGATACCTACTGGCAGACCGAGACAGGAGGGTTCCTCTGCACCACAGCGCCGGCCGTCAAGCCAATGAAGCCTGGCAGTGCTGGACCGGGCGCACCTGGGCTCTACCCTGTCGTCTATGATGACGATGGCATTGAGGTGAGGGCGGGGACGGGCGGGGCAGGGAACCTCTGCATCAGGAACCCGTGGCCGGGCATCATGCAGACCATCTGGAAGGACCCAGACAGGTTCGTGAAATCCTACTATGATAGGTACTGCAAGAACAAAGACAGCACGGACTGGCGCGACTGGCCCTACATGACCGGAGACGGTGCCGTGGAGAGCGAGGATGGCTACTTCAGGATACTCGGCAGAATCGACGACGTGATCAAGGTGGCGGGGCACAGGCTCGGGACCAAGGAGCTCGAGAACGCCGCCCTGACGACACCGGAGGTGGCCGAGGCCGCAGCAGTAGCAGTAGTGGACGAGCTCAGAGGGCACATACCAGTCATCTTCGTCTCGCTCAAACCTGGGCTCCAGGCGAGCAAGGAGCTGGAGGAGAAGGTGAAGGCCAACGTGACCAAGGAGCTCGGGCCCATCGCGAGACCGAAGAACGTCTACATCGTCCCGGACCTTCCCAAGACCAGGTCGGGGAAGATCATGCGCAGGATCCTCGTGTCCATCTCAGAAAACAGGGACTTCGGGGACACCACGACCCTGGTCAACGCCGACGTCGTCGGAAAGATAAAGCAACAGGTGCAGGGCGGAAAATAAACAGTGGGAAGCCGGTACCCCTATCTGGGGAAGACAGGGAGTACCTGCCGCTTGTAGACGTCGTTGAGCAGGGTAGCTATGGATGCGTACATGGCGCTCAGGCCGCAGACGATTCCCTCGTAGCCCGCCAGGGTATTGATGCCCGAGTTCCCGGTCCAGGCGCCAGCGGCCAGGAGGAAGAAGAGGACGAAGAGGGTGCCGAAGACCACCATGAGGGCTCCGCTCAGTTTCAGTGTCCCGAAGAACATCAGGAGGGTGAAAAGGCCCCACATGAAGAGGTAGGCCCCAAGGGATGCGCTGTCAGCTGCTGAGGCTAGGCCCATCTTCTGGAGCAGGAAGATGAAGGCGAAGGAGAGCCAGAAGAAGCCGTAGGAAGCGAAGGCGGTCATGCCGAAGGCGTTCCCCTTCCTCCATTCCATGGCGCCTGCGACTACCTGCGCGAGGCCCCCGTAGAAGATCCCCATGGCGAGTATGACGCTGTTGACAGAGTAGTAACCCGCGTTGGCGAAGTTGAGGAGAACTGTTGTCACCCCGAAGGCCATCAGCCCCAGGGGGGCAGGGTTGGCTAGTATCGAGTCTCTTTGTGACTCTGACATGTTCACGCCGTCTCCCTTCAGCGATTTTAAGCGGGAGCCCGAACGCGTTAGGCATAATGGCGCTCCTCGCAGGGATGGAGCCGGGCCTCGCGATTCGCTGACTCAGGACACTGCCTAGCGCAGGGCTTCTGCTTGGATGATCTCCGAGAGCTTCTGGAAGTATAGCCTCGTCGCCATCGGCATTTCATCCAGGTTCCTGTCGATGGCCTCAAGGACGTATTTGACGGCCCGCCTCGAGGTCTTGAACTCGAACTTCATGGGGAGGATCGGGTCCTGAATCACGTCAATGGAGTCGACCAGATGGCTGGGTGCCTCAGTCCTCGCGTCGCCGGCTATCTTCTGATACCAGCCTGCGAGGACGTTTGGGTCGAGGCCGAGCTTCAGGTCCTCGATCTCTTGCAGGAGCTTGTTCAGGACGAGCATCTCTTCATTTGCCATGCAGGCTACGGGCGCGAAATGGTGTTCCTGTAGTTTAAGGAAAAGTGTGCAAAATTGTTGGTGCCAGGGTTAACTGCACCTCATCTGAAACAGTTCCGTCTTCTCGTATTCAGCTTCCCACATGTGCGTGCTGTTCCTGCCTCTCCTGACAGCTAGCAATGTGTACCCCTCAGGCGCGTCCCTGTAGGCCCGCTCCAGTATCGAAATGGCAGATTCGCTCTCCTCGTCGAAGCTCTGGATAATGTGTTGCCTGTACTTCTCTATCTCTTTCATGTAATCGGAGAGGCACAGAGTGCGGCCCTGAAGCTTTGAAGAGGTGAGCAGCTTCACCTCTGTTCCGCAGACCTCGCACTTGACCTTCGACATCCCATCGTTGAGGCAGACCCTGCCCACACCCACGACCATGGGGAAGGTACCAGGCTGGGTTTCCATGGCGCCGCAGATGGCGCACCCGGCGAGCCCCTTCGATGAAGTGTGCTGCATGTTTGAAGCGAGTCGACCGTCAATCGATTTAAGGTTGCCTCGGGAACGGAGAATGCCGTGAAGATAGAATCCATCGAACCCTTCCCCATTTCAATCAAGGCCAACGAGAGCCTTCGGGGAGGGACGTTCAGCTACGCGCACTACCAGACTGTGCTGGTGAGGGTCGAGGCCGACGGTGTTCAGGGCTGGGGGGAGGCGATGACAAGGTTTGACCCGAAGGCGACGGCGCTCATCGTGAAGTATCTGGGGAAGCAGCTGGTCGGCACGAAGTTCCGGGATGTGCGCGCGGCGTGGCAGCAGGGATGGCACGAACTCCGAGCGAGGGGCCACACTAGGGGGACCGACGTTGAGGCCCTGAGCGGCATCGAGATCGCCCTGCAGGATTGCGCCGGGAGGCTAACGAGGAAGCCGGTGAACCGCCTACTTTCCTCGAATCCAGCCAGAGAAGTCCCTGCCTTCGCGGGGTCGCTGTTCGCATCGAGGGGCCCGCTGGAGGATCAGGTCGCCTTCGCGAGGGACAAGGAACTCGCGGGAGCCAAGGTGAAAATCGGATTTGGGGTGCAGGAGGACAGGAGAATCCTGGTCAGCGTACGAAGGGCCTGGGAGGACGGGATGATCGTGGCAGACGCAAACGGCGCCTACGACGCCGCCGGTGCCGCCAGAGCGTGCACGGCCTTCGAGGCTCTCAACCTGGCCTGGTTCGAAGAGCCGGTCCTCTCAGACGATGTCGATGGGTACGCTTCGCTGAGAGGGTCTAAGGTCAGGATAGGTGCCGGCGAGACCTGGTTCCAGGGGGACTTCGAAAGGCCCCTGAAGGAGAGGTTGGTCGATGTCCTCGAGCCGAGCGTGAGCAGATGCGGGGGCCTCGGCGTGGAGGTCGATGTGGCGAGACTGGCGCGAAGGCAAGGAATCGAATTCTCTCCGATGACCGGCATGAACTCTGCGGTGTCCCTGGCTGCGTCGCTCCATGTAGCTTCGGCTTGTCCCTCCATCGGCGTCGAGTACAACCCGTTCGTGAACCCGCTTCAGACCGAGCTTGCTTCAGGGCTCGGGGAGCCGCGGCGGGGCAAGCTTGCGGTTCCCTCGGGGGACGGGCTGGGCCTCGAGGTGGACGTGCGATTCGTGAAAGAGCATTCCCTCTGAGCGCGCTCCTTCAGAGCATGGGCACGATATCGTCGACGGTTGAGATGATGGCAATGGGCCTGAAGGCTCCGGCCTCCTGGTCGATCCCGCTCTTGACGAGGATCGAGTCCACTCCAGCCCGGGCCGCACCTTCGATGTCGGTGTCCACCTGATCGCCGACCATCACCGCCTCCTTCTTCGAGACTCCCGCCCGGGCGAGGGCGATGGAGAACATGAGGGGTGAAGGTTTCCCGATGACAATGGCCCTTTTCCTGCTTGCGTATTCGATCGCCTTCACCAGCGGGCCGGTGGCCATGGCCGGCCCTGTCTTGTACATGTAGAGCCTCGAGCTATGGGTCGCGACGATGCCGGCCCCGTTCCGGGCGAGCCTTGCCGCATGGTCGAGCTTGTCGTAGGTTATCCCGCGGTCGAGACCGATCACCACGAAGTCCGCCTCCTCACCTCTGGTCCTCCGGTGGCCGAACCTCTTCATTTCAGCGTCCAACCCCTCTTCCCCGACAAGGAAGTAGGACACCTTCCCGTGCCTCTGACGAAGGTACTCCGCCGTCAGGAGGCCGCTCGTGAGCACCTCTTCTCGTCTCACCGGGATGTCAAACTCGATCAGGCGGTTGTGCACGGTCTCGGCGGAGTCTGTGGAGTTGTTGGTGAGGATGTAGAGCCTCTTCCCCGCCTCCCTGATTGCCTGGACCGCTTCCGTGCCGCCAATCTTGACCCTGCTCTCCTTCCCCTTGTAGAAGACGCCGTCCAGGTCGAATAGGAACAGCGTCTTCCCTGCGAGCAGACGCTTCAATGCACGACCCTCACTTCGCCCGACGTAGCGTCTACGAACACCCGGTCGCCTGATCTTATCGACGTGTAGAGAGCCCTCTGAACTCCGGAGACCACCGGAATCTGCTTCCCGTAGATTAGCTTGGCCATTACGGAGCCGATGACAGCAGACAGGTCGACCCCCTCGGTGACGATGGCTGCGGGCTCATTGCCCTGGCGGACGGTCTCAAGGAACCAGGAGGACGCGGTCGTGGACCCCTTCCCGAACGGGTAGAACAGCACCTTTTCCTTGACGTTGGAACCTTTGACATCGCTCCGCACGTCGGTCACCAAGCCGCTGGCCGGGTCGACACCATGGGCAAAGGTGAACGCCCTCACCGACACCAGGGCCTCTCCGCTGGCCTCCCCTGCCATCATCCCCCTCCCCGTTAGGACGAGGGGCTTCATTCGGTTACCTCTCTTATGATCTTCTTCTGAGACGCGTAGCGGATTCTGACCTCTCCTTCAGAGGAGACGATTTCGGCGAGTTTCGCTGAATTCGTCATGACCACGTTGAAACCCAGTTGTTTGAGCGGGGAGATTTCGGCGTCCGTGCTATGGGTGATTCGCGCTCCTGATTCCTCTATTGCCGCCAGGATGCCGGTGCGGGCGGCCATGTCGTAGGCCTGTGAAGAGGTGTAGGCATACATCTTGATTCGGCCCTTCAGCTTCCTCCCTTCGAGCATCTTGGCAAGCTCGCCAAGTTCGCTGACCGAAAGGTGCGGCACCCCGAAGGCTACGAGGTCCGGGGCCTCAGTGCTCTGGTTCAGGTCGGATTCGAGCTCGGTAAGGTCCGACCTGGTGATCTCGACCTCCTCGACGTTGGCGCCTCCGGTGGCTTCGGCCAGGTTCTTCGAGCCGGGAGTGATTCCTGGGAAGTGTATCATCGTGACGGGACCGGCCGCCGCCGCGGCAGCCCCAAGGTGCTTCACCTGGTCGGAGCTCATGGTCGAAGGGAGCCCCAGCAGGGCGGGGACCCGGGAGCCCGCGTTCCTGCCGACGAAGAACCCGATGGACCTGTAGTCGAGGTCGGAGGATAACTCAGCGGCGAGCCTGAACGCCACACTCGCTCTGCGGCTCTCGTCGTTGAGCATGCCGAACTTCGGAGTGAGGCCGAGGATTGCGCACGCCACATCCATTCCTGCGGTGATTTTGTTCGACCTGCAGCCTAGGATTGAGTTGGCGAAGACGACGGCGCTCGATTCCGCCCAGGCGACAGCCTCTCCCTGCTTCGGGATGTTGCAGACCTGATACTGGACGCAGGTCCAGCATCTCATGCCGCCGAGCTTGGCGTAGGCGTCGCAGAGCCTGAACTGTTTCAGAGCGTACTCCTCGGGGACCCCGAAGCTCCTCCAGTTCTGGAGGTCGATGCTCGCCGGGTCGACCGATGTGGGGACAGCGAACCTTCCCCCGGAATCGGCGAAGCGCTCCAGCACGTCCACCCCTGCGTCGTGGAGGCTGCTGTAGTGGGCGAGGACATGGGCCGACTTTATGGGGACCAGTGACTCTGCGCCCACGGCGTCCCCGACTTTGGTGACTATCTCCATGGAAAGCCGCTTCGCCTCCCCCTCCTTCCCCTTGAGGAGCTTCTCCTCCTCCGAGCTCAGGTGCAACCGAGCCGTTGCCGCCAGAATCGGTTAAAAAGCCGTTTCAGCATCATGAAGTGTTGAAGTTCTCTTATTTCCTCCCGACGAAGCTGTCGTTCGGATTCGGGGCCATAGACGGCCTGTCCAAGGAGGCTGAAGCCCTCGGAGGCACCAGCGCCCTCGTAGTGACGGACAGGGTCATGGTGAAGACTGGCACGGTCCAGAAGGTGACGGAGAGACTCTCAGGCGTGAAGTGCGACGTCTTCGACGATGTGGAGGCAGAGCCGAGGATAGAGGTGGCGCAGGCGGTGGCGGACAGGTCACGCTCAAGGAGGTACGACCTGGTTGTTGGGGTGGGAGGGGGGAGTTCGATGGACATGGCCAAGGTGGCTTCGGGGTTCGCCACCAACGAAGGCCCCGCCCTGTCTTTCGTCGGAAACAATCTGTTCAAGAAGAGGCCGCTTCCTTCGATTATGGTCCCGACCACTGCCGGCACCGGAGCCGAGCTCACCGTGACTTCGATGGTCACGGTGGAGGGGCACAAGCAATGGATCAACAGCCCGCTGCTGCTCCCGTCGGTGGCCGTGGTGGACCCCGACCTGACGCTGTCGATGCCTGCCGGCGTAACGGCTGCGACAGGGATGGACGCCCTCTGCCACAACACAGAGGCATATCTCTCCAGCCTGGCCAGTCCCATCACGGACGCCGCAGCCCTCGAGGGGATCGGGCTGATAGTCAGGAACCTTGAGAAGGCCTACGACGACGGTGGGGATAGGCTCGCGAGGGAGTCGATGAGCCTTGGGGCCCTTATGGGGGGGATTGCGCTCCAGGCCAAGATGGTCTACGGCCACTCGATCGGGTACACCATAGCCACGAGGTTCAGGCTCCCCCACGGTGTGTCGTGCGGGCTCCCGCTCCCCTACATAGTGTCGAACTACGCGGTGGCCTGCGGGCCGAAGATGAAGAGGTTGGCTGAGGCCTTCGGGGTCGAGCCCTCAGGGGAGCCGGCCGACCGGGGGAAGGCAATCGGGGAGAAGACGAGAGCGATGGCGGCGCACCTCAAAATCCCGACTTCCCTCAAAGAACTGGGGGTGGCAGAAGGGGACCTCCCGGCCTTGGCTGAGGAGTGTCTCACCATGTACCCCAGGCCCAACAGCCCCCTGGTCTTCGACGCCAAGAGCATGACTGAGCTCTACAGGAGGATGTGGGAAGGGAGCCTGGCGGCCTAGCGCGGGAATTTTATACAAGCAGAACACGGGCGGTGGCGAGAACCCTAGTGAAGATGCTCATCCAAGGGCAGATGGTCGAGGCTGAAGGCGCCGATACGATCAAGGTGGCGAATCCGGCAACGGGGGAGCTGGTCGACACCGTGCCGAAGGGGACGAGAGAGGATGCGAGGCGCGCAATCGACGCGGCTGCCGAGGCCTACAAGGTCTGGTCGGAGAAGCCCGCCATAGAGCGCTCGAGGACCCTGCTGAAGATTGCTGAGGTCGTCCGGACGAACGTGGAGGAGCTCGCGACGAGCCTGACCCTGGAGCAGGGGAAACCCCTCGGGGAATCTCGAAGTGAAATCAACTCCTTCGCAAACACGTGCGAGTACTACGCCGGGCTCGTGGGCCGGGAGAGGGGGGCACAGACTCCGTTCTCGACCGGAGAGGGGTTCTTCATAGTCACCAAGAGGCCGCTGGGGGTAGTCGGGGCCATCCTCCCATGGAACTTTCCGGTGTCGTTGATGGGATGGAAGGTGGCGCCCGGGCTGGCAGCCGGTAATACCTTCGTGGTGAAGCCGGCGAGCACGACGCCTATAACCGATGTCAAGGTCGCGAGCCTGATGGTCATGGCAGGCCTGCCAGCGGGAGCGGTCAACGTCGTGACCGGGCCAGGGGGCGTCGTGGGGGAGGAGCTCCTCGACAGTCCGAAGATAGCCAAGATTGCGTTCACTGGCGAGACGGCGACGGGCAAGAGGATAATGGAAGGGTCTGCCAAGTCGATAAAGCGGCTGACGCTCGAGTTGGGTGGGTCGGACCCGATGATCGTGTGCGACGACGCCGATTTGCAGCTTGCGGTCGAGGGAGCCGCCTGGGGGAGGTTCAGGAACTGCGGCCAGTCGTGCACGTCTGTCAAGAGGCTCTTCCTCTTCGAGTCGATTGCGGACGAGTTTGTCAGGAGCTTTGTCGAGAAGGTGAA
>OCOJ01033469.1_pt1 | contig 10484 bp, 15 predicted proteins | sample 1539251 | NCBI WGS metagenome assembly OCOJ01 (sample SAMN01911457, study PRJEB22624) | soil metagenome | biome: Soil | place: Malaysia | collected 2012-04-30 | depth RA_metagenome m
TCTCCTATCCCAGGTCCTCAGCCTCTCCACAGTGGATCTCATCGACCCTGACAGAGACTTACCTGACGCATCTCTGTTGGAGACTCCTATTGTAGTGGCAAGACCCATGTCGTGCTGCGCGATGGAGGTGGGGATACCGGTCCTGCTGCGGCTCTCCTTTCCATCCTCCGAGAATTGCCTCCACTCAGGTCCGGTCTCGACAATCTTGTCCTTCAGCACCATCCCACAGTTGCCGCAACAAAGCTCACCTACGGGTCCGTCTGTTAAGATGAGACTCTTCCCACACCTGGGGCATCTTTCAAGTGTCCTTTCCTGCCTCAGTAGCCTCGAATAGCTCGTGTCGTAGGGTATTTCGCGTCACCTACCTGAAATTCAGACCACTCGAATCCATCTTCTTCACACATTCCTCGCATCTGAGCCCGACAGGTGTCCGGTAGAGTCGACGGAGTGCCCCACAACCTGGGCAGGGTTTTGCCGAGGACGCCTGTTGTGCCGGATGCACGGCAAGTTGTTCCAAGAGCTCAACGTCGCCTTGAACGCCTTCGGAGCTGCTCTTGAGCACTCATCTGCGTACAAACCGGGCAGATGAAACGGCCGCTTGTTTCGTCCTGCGTGAGTCTTATTCTGTGAATCACGCATTGCTCACTTTGGGTTTGGTTCACAGTCTTCTCCATGGTTGCTCACTATTAAGGATGGTAAAGACTATAGTGCGCCAGAGAGGCACTCTTCACTTTGCACAATCTTCACTTTGCACAATATGCCGTGCGGCCCAGGACCTTATGGTTTAGGTGCCCTCGGCGGCTTACGACGGACGGGATGCACGCTGTTCTAAGGCGTGTTGGTGAGAGGCGTGCCTGCGCTTTCGAACTACCGCCCACTTTTTCCTGCGTGCGAATGTCATTGCTGTTTATGTTCCCTGCGAGTATATACGGAGTCGGTCTCGGGACCCTACCGTTTTCCTGGCGTTGTTCAACTGTTGCCGATGACATAGAGGTCCACACCGAGGCTGGGATCCAGGAGTTGATTGACGCTTTTTCATCTGAAAGGACACCTGCAGAAGCCGGAGGCCGGGATGAGGCTCTACAAGAAGTCCGGCGATGAGTATCCCAGCCCCAATTGAAGTTCGGGCCCTTTGGAAGGGTATCTTTTCCCTTAACTCTCCCCTCGCGGGCATTCTTTCACAACAATTTGTTCACGCGACAGCTGAGATTACCCTGAAATGAGGAATGGATGCATCGAGACCGCCTGTCTGGGACATCAATAGACAAAGATACGATACGAAGAATTCAGCTCTTCGGCTTGTTGCTCTCCCGCTGAGCGGACTTCCGGAGTCGGTTCAGTTCTGCGATCTTGTCCCTGTACTCCCTTTTCTTCTTCTTGTTTCCTTGGGTGCGTGCCTGATCGTACAACTTCCTCAGTTTCTCTTCTTCTGCGGCATAGTCAGACAACTTCAACGTGAAATCGCACCGGCGTAGTTATGTCTTTCAGAAAATGTAAGAGGCCAGTCGCAATGCAGACAGATCGAGCACCCCGGCGAGCAGTGGGGTCACAATGGTGTGTGGGAACCGATGACGTAGACGATGACTCTTTGAGTGTGGTGGCCCTCTTTGAATGTCTGAAACTCCACAGGGCGCCACCCTGGAATCCCGAAGTCGTGCGAGACTACCTTGGAGCCCTCCGACANGTTCTTCGAGGAGTTTCCCCTTCAGTCTCGCGTTCTCGCTCGCACTCTGGTAGAGCGTCACAACGTTGGCCTCAGATATGTCCACGTCGTCGTAGTTCGCGTTCATTATGATAGCATTCTTGAGATGCCTTGTCCTTCTGAGTGCGATTGAACAGAGCCTCTTGTTCTGCTCAATGCCGACTGCCTTTCTGGCGTTGTGATCGCGGGCAGCCGCGACAACGATGTCTCCATTTCCGCAACCCAGGTCATAGACGATCGACACGGAACTTACACCCGCCAACGTAAGCATTTTCTCGATTGCGAGTGGCGACGACGGATAGAAAGGCGCGCCCAAGGCCGGATGAACTTTGCCATTGGTGAATTAAAGATGCCATATGCAGCTCATAACCGCCATAATCAACCGCAGTTGGCCGTAGCAATTCCATGCGCAGGCACGCGTTCTAGGAACCAAAGACCGAGGTATTGAGGGCAGTTGGATTCACTCCGTACGGCTCAACGGCCTTCGTGTTTGGCATTCCCATTCAGCGCCATCCACTCGTTCACCCCTTCGTCCAACAGAGAAAGGCTGTAAGTAGGGGTCGTTCCGCATCAGATTCGTGGCGTACAGCGCGGAAATCTGCTCTCGTTGCGGGCATCCCCGGTCGTCACATGCTGGAATGGACCGTTTGTCGAAAGACGGGTGCAGCGCGAAGGGATGCGCTTGTGACCACTTCGTCTCGACGTAGCGTGGGCTTCCAACAGCGCCTTGAGGTTTTCCTGCTACGCGTCGGCTACGGTGCTTTCAGTCCTTGGAGAGATGTTTGCGCTAGTAGGACTGACAACGTGGATGGCCACTGATGCCTAGTAACGACATGATTCTGGGGAATCCCGCTCTGCCCACTATCCCCGGTGCTATTGCTGGTCTGTCCGTCACCATTGGGGTCTTGCTCCCCTTCGTAGTCGCGCCCGTGGCCCTGACGGCAGCGTGGCTTAGGGCGCGAGACCCGACAATCCGAACGCACTTGAGGTGGTTTGCATATGCCGTCGTGTTGCTGGGCTCGTCCGCCATACTTGGGATCATCTGGTACCCTCTGTGGCCACTGGGATGGGCATTCGCAGCTTACTGCCTCTTTAGGAGCGCGCGTTCCCTGGTGGTAGTAAGCCGTCTGCCATCCGAAAACCTCTTAGGTTCTCTATCTGCCTCCGGGGACAGTAGTGGTGGCGGGTAGTCCTGGTACGAGAATCGAACCCATAATGGGTCCTGGCCCCTCGTCCTTCATGTTCGAAAACACTCAGATGATGATTGCTTCCGAAAGTCCATCGAAGTGGTGGTCTCCTGTCACAACCTTCGCGTTCGCAGTTCTTGCGGTTGCTAGGATGATGGAGTCTGTCATACCCCACCCTCTCTTCACCATTTTCTGCTTGTGATTTATCTCCCCAGCCAAGGTTGCAATCTGGCGGTCCACGGGAACCAGAGAGGTCCGTGTGGCCATGAATGATAGGTCCTCGTCGAAGGATGCCCACTTCTCCCTGAGGTATTTTTCTTTTAATTCAGCCAAGCTCAACACGGACGTAGCAGCGGAGTCCCCTTCTATGTAGTTGCGTGCCTTGTCTCCCGATACGCTCCCCCTGAAGTACTCGATCCAGGCGTGAGAGTCTATTACATACTCATAACTCATGAGAATCAGCCTCGTCTGAACTGGCGAACGGCTTCATCCTCGGGTGAGCACCGAACATCGTCTGTGGGACGTTCTCCGCCTTGCTAATCAAGCGCCTCAATGTTTCATCTATGCTTCTTGCATGGTACTTTTTCTTCAGATCTTCCAGTACCTTGGCGGTGTTTTTCTTGACTTCCACCGTTGTGGACATGACTATGGTCTATGGACCATAGCTATTAAGGCTAGCGGATCTTCATTCCACATGTTGAGCAGAGTTACTGGAAGTGAAGGCATGGGCTCCGGAGGTCCGGCGTGACTTTCGTTACCCTGTGACCAATGTGCGTCCTGGCTCCTCTTGCCCAACCATAGAATCGAACCCATAATGGGTCCTGGCCCCGTCGAGCCCGCGAGCTCAGTTTGAACTCCGTTTCGCCCGATTAGTCGAAGCAGGGCTCGATGGCTGCTGGACTAAGCTTGAGTTCGCCATTAACAGGAAGCGATCTTATATACGTGTCATTGATGTATGACAAGTAATGAGCGAGGCTGTTTCCGTTCGGCTTCCGGAAGACGTTGCCAAGCGCCTTGACGAGCTAGCCAAGTCGTTGGACCGGCCCAAGACGTACATCGTGACAAAGGCCCTGAGAGAGTATCTTGAGGAATACGAGGATTACCTCGTCGCACTCCACCGACTGCAAGACAAGGACGATAAGATAATCTCTGAGAAAGAACTGGTCAAGCTTGGCCGGTAAAGTTCTCTACAAGTCGTCTGTCCGCCACGACCTCAAGCAGATTTCTCGGCCTGACCAGGAGAGGTTACTTCGTCGGATAAAGGAGACACTGGTTGCCAACCCAAGGAGCGGTGAGGCACTACACGGAGAGTTCGCGGGATTGTTGAAGCTCCGAGTTGGGGATTACCGAGTGATTTACGCCATCATTGGAGCAGACGTACTGGTGTTGAGAATCAGACATCGGAGCAAGGCCTATGGTTGATCTACTCGAGAGTTCGGGTCCACTTCTGGCACGGTTTACCGTGAGGGTCCCGCCGGGCCCGCGTAAAGCCTTATATCGGCGTAAACAGACTTGTTTACTACAATGGCCACCACACAAGTCCAAGTGAGAATCCCGGGAGAGCTAGTGGAGGAGATAGATCGTTGGATCGCTGAGGGGCGGTTCTCAAGCCGCAGCGACGCGGTTAAGACAATCGTGACGCTCTACAACGAGCGAGAACAAACGCGAAAGTTCTACGAAATGCTCTCCAAAGAGAGCATCGAAGCGAGGAAGCATCCCGAGTCTCTGATTCCTCTCAAGGACATCTTTTGACCTATTCCGTTCTCTTTCGCCCAAAAGCTGCCAAATCGCTCCGAAAACTCCAGCGTTCTATCGGGGCCCGTATTCTGGAGTCCTTGAATGAGCTCGAACGGTCGCCCGAAATTGGAGAGCAGTTGAAACCTTCACAATTCTGGAAAATCAGAGTAGGGGATTACCGCGTGATCTACGAGATCGACAGGGCGTCAAACCGAGTCATCATTCTCTTCGTTGGCCATAGGAAAAACATCTATGATGAATTCTCAAGGCTGGTCTAACCGCCGAATGGGATCGAGCAGTCAGGGGAGTTCGGGTCCACTTGTGGCACGGTTTACCGTGTGGGTCCCGTCGGGCCGCACTCGTTCGGGTTCAGGTCCTTTTGCCGTTTTGCGAAATTTGCATCGTTTCTCCGCATTGGACCCATGGCCGGTTATCTGGCCGGTCGTTATATGTGCGCCCCTCCTCCCGAGAGACTGACCATCTAACTCTGTGCGTATGGTGTCGAATGACCCCTAGACAGTCGTATTTCCCAAGGGATTTGCACCGCGTGCGACGTCTCAGGCCCGATTCAAGGGTCCAATCATCACGGGCATGTTTTATATTCGAGCACCTTGGTCCTCCATCGAGAACCCCAGCTATGACTATAGATGTGAGTGAGTCCTTCCGTTCCGACTCAACAAGTACGCTTGAATATTAGGTTCGGGTGTTCAGAATTTGCAGAGTCCATCTGTCGGTGCCAAGTCAATCCCGCATATCAGGCTGGTCTTCCTCATCGTCATCGCGGCGTATTTCATGGACATCATCGATGCGTCGATAGTCACAGTAGCGCTTCCCACCATCAGGACAGAGTTCGCCGCCTCGATAGCAGACAGCCAGTGGATCTACGGAGCATACACAATCACCCTCGCGGGCACGCTGATGTTGATGGGGAGGGCGGGAGACGTCTACGGTCAGAAGAAGATCTTCATGGTCGGTTTGGTTTTGTTCTCCATAGCCTCCTTCACTGGCGGACTCGCTCCGTCTCTCCTGTCTCTGGTCATCTCTAGGCTGGTGCAAGGGGTTGGGGCCGCCATGACGACGGTCACCGCATTCGCTATCTTCATCGGACTCTATGCAGAAGGGCCTGAGAGGAACAAGGCGTTCGGCTACATCACGGCTGTCCTCTCCGGAGGGTTCGCAGCCGGAGCCCTTGCCGGGGGCGTCCTCACGACGTTCCTAGGCTGGAGGTGGGTGATGTTCGTAAACGTCCCAATTGGGGTAGTCGCGGTAATTCTCTGTCAGAGGTATCTGCCCGGAGGGAGGGGGTGGCTCCAGAATCAACACTTGGACATTCCAGGAGCCCTCACGGTCACTTCGGGGACAATCCTGTTGGTATATGGGCTGACCAACGCGGCGGGCATAGGCTTTGGCTCGCTGTTGACCGCAGTGCCACTGGTGCTCTCTGTCGCGCTTCTGGCAGGATTCCTAGCAATCGAATCAAAATCGAAGGCACCGCTTATGCCGCTTTCGTTCATCCGGAGGGGGTCGGTCCTCACGGCGAACGCCACAGCACTGGTCCTGACTTCGGTCGTTGGAGGAATTGGGTTCATCATCCCCCTCTACTTCCAGAGTATCCTCGGCTATTCTGCATTGGACTCGGGGCTCCTGACACTTCCCCCGGCGCTGATTTTCTTCATCGTCGGAGGCTGGGGAGCCTCGCGTATGGTCAACCGCCTCGGCGCCAAGAGGACGATCATGATTTCATCGGTGTTCATCGCACTGGGAACCCTGCTTCTGACCACCATGTCTCCCACAGGGAGCGCGTTCGTCCTGATGCCGGGCCTGCTTGTCTGGGCGCTAGGGGCCAGCATAGGGTTCCCTGCCGTCAACATCGCGGCGGTGGCAGGGACCCAGCACGGGGAAGAGGGACTGGCCGCTGGCGTTGTGAACACATCGTTCCGGGTCGGGTTCCCTGTGGGGCTAGCAGTGCTCTTGACGGTCGCGAGCGCCTTCGACCCGCCGACATCGGCTGCTGGGACTGTTGCTGGATTCCAGGTCGCGATGCTGGCAGCTGCGCTGCTCGGAGTTCTAGGCTTCGGGCTTTCACTACGTCTCAAGGATGTGATGCCCCAGTGGGGAAACAAGGAGAGCACCAGTCCTCCGGCATAGAAAATCGGAACGCGCGTATCACTACTACAGGATGAGAGGTGGAGCGGGGGGCTTTGTTCGCTTGAAGAGTATGTAAAGGCCTCAGAACTCCACTCTTTCAAAACCACCCCTCCAGCCCCCAAAGACATGGAATTACTTCGCTCGTTGGAGCGCTCCTAATCCGCTCGACTCCCTTTTTCATAGAGAGAGTTTGCTTTTAGGGCGAGTGGGAACAACGTCTTTTCCTCTTCTTGATGATGCTTCCTCAGCTCTTTCACGAAGATTCCGACCTCCCTACGAGCCACGCTCTCAGGAATCGAAGTCAGCTTGGGTAGCCTGAGGTCCAAAAAATCAACCAATTCCCTGTGGTACCTCAGTATGATGATGGAATCTTCTGACTTGTCCTTGGACTCCCACATAATGGGTCGCATCAGCCTTGCTTCCTCTTCGACGGCATGCCTCAAAATGAGGGGTTTGATGACATTCAGCTCTGTGATCACGACTTTTAGATTCCCGCCCTGAGCCAACTGTTCGATTCGTCGGAGCTTCGGTGCGAGTTCGCGGTGTTCAAGCTTCAGTCTCTCCAACACCTTCGGCAACGGCTCGTTGTAGTCCAATGACATTGTCATGCTATTCATTGGGAAGACACTGGTCTTAAATTTGCCCCCGCTTCTCTGTTTGTGTTAAGAAATGAAACAAGAACTGACCGAGGATGACCTGGAAGTCGCTGAAGCGAGCGTAAGGTTCGCGATGGAAAACTGTCCCGTCGAAGGCCTGCTCTCAAAAGAGGATGGATCTTCTGTTTCCCTCGATGAACTACAAGTCTTGTTGGAGAGATTGGAGGAAACCGAAAGAACCCCCGGACTGAAGCTCGGAGGGAATGTCTTGATGACCCTTAGGAGTGTGATTGACTACACAAGCGAAAACTGTCCAGTTGAAGGGGTCGCCACCTTTCATGATGGGAGGCCAATCTCGGGAAGGAGCATTATGTCATTGGACGAGAAACTTAGGAGTAGGGAAGTAGATAGCACGGAAGAACAGGCGGCTACTCCCTGATCATTGTAAGAAGCATCTTGAATTTGCTTGTTGCTCTGACTGAGTGAGGCTTTCCCGCTGGCAGCACTAAAGCTTCGCCATCTTTCATTTGGTTTGTTACGCCCGATACTGTGACCGTTGCTTCGCCTTCCAAGAGATAAAGCAAGGCGTCGTAGGCAGCCGTATGCTCACTGAGTCCTTCTCCTTCGTCAAACGCGAAAAGGGTCACAGTTCCCGCTCTACGATCAATGATTGTTCGGCTGACAACGGAACCTGGCTCATATGAGACAAGAGCAGCCAGACTTTGCTTCCTCGCGGGCTCTATCCCGCCCCTCCTTCCCTGGGGTTCGGAATGTTCTGCTTCATTTGCCATAGCCTGTCGTCGCCTGATGCTTCTTATTTTGACCTTCGCTCGCGAAATCACGACCGATCATCCGACATCTTGCATATGATGCCAAAACTGCCTAGAGTGCCTAGATTGGTTCTGTGGAGTGCAGTCGCATCTAATGGCTTCGGGTCGCCGTGAGCTACCGAGAGTTAGGAGATTTCTAATTTGACGGCGAAAGCATTCTAGGATCGCCGAAGAGCTTCAACTGAGTTCATCCTCGACGCCCTCCAGGCCGGAAGCAGGCCCCCAACGACCCCGACCGCGATGGCGAGTACCCCTGCGAATAGTGAATTTCCGAAATCTTTCCCTAAGTTTGAAGATTCTCCCTTCATCTTTGTGGACTTGCCGCTCAAATCCAAATAAGACTCGAGCCCGATGGGATTCGTCACATTCGTGGGTTCAGAAACTCGCCGCCTTTTTCGCTCGTCTCCGTTAGCTTTCGTCGGCGTCGTCGTTTTCCTCTAGCTGTTCTTCTGTGAGAACTTCATCATCTTCGTGGTCGGCACCATAAACGTCGACTTCAACGGCTTCTTCTGACGAAGTCGCCAACAACATTTGCTGTGTTCTTTCAGATTTTAAGCACTTCCCTCGACCAGTCTTGGCACCATCTGACCCAAACCGATTAGGTACACCCTTCCCGTGCATTGATAAGTCGGGCAGTGCTGCGCATCTTCCTAGTTGGAGTCAACGTATCCCGAAGCCTCACGTGCCGGACTGAGGTTACAGGGCTACACTATCCTAGTGTTCGTCGCTGCGATAATCGTCGCATTGTTCGCTTCTTCAGATTACTCGATATCCCAAATCTCTCTGATACGGCTCGTAGGTCCATTCGCAACAACAGGCCAGGCCAGACTCGTCCTATCCTACGTGGGCCAGTTGATTCAACTGGTTTCACTAATCATTTCGGTATGGGCCTTCTATGTAATCGGGAAAAAGGTAGATTTCAAGCACAGGCACCTGAGCTTTGTTGCGATCGTCTTAGCTGGTACGTTCATCGGCAACACGACAGACTATTTCGCGTACGCTCCACTAGCTGGCCAGGGCTGGCAAACAGGGTTCGGAAGCGTTGTGACCTGGGGGACGAGTGACCTGACTTCAGTACTCACCATCGTGACCGCATCGGTAGCTAGCTTCATGATCCCCCTGTCAGGGTTGGCCCTGGCGGCGTTAAGACAGGATTCCCTGAAGGGCTTCCAGACAGGTGGCTCACAGGAAGGGCCGTCATACAGCAGCTTCTATGTCTCTGCGTTCATAATCGCAGCGCTCGCGCTTCCGGTCTCCGGCGAGGTGTATCAGGCACTTGGTAGCCTGACCTCCCGAACGGGACTGGTCATCATCGAAACGTTTGACCCCTGGCAAGGCCTCATCTCTGGTTACATCGGCTTCCTCGTCTACCCTGTCCTGCTTGTGACGACATTCTATATCCTTGGGAGGGGTCGCACTATGAGTTGGAGAGAAGTTCCGAAGTTCGGACTGAGGACCTTCGCTGCAGGAGCTGGAGGACTGTTGACGGGCCTCATTCTGAGCGTCGGGATCCAGGACGGATGGGGTGAGGTCGGGTCATTTATTACGGAAGACCCGTTCGGCCACATCATCTTCCTCGCGCTCAACGGAGCCCTCATCCTCGCGGTGGGTTTCGCGTCTGCATCGCTGGGCATGCTCAATGGAGGTGGCAGTGGTGGAGAAGTGTCTGCCCCTCGACCCCGGCGAAATCTCCTCCCGATCCTGGTGAGCGTCCTTCTAGTTGCAATCGTCGCGACTGCGGCTGTGGCTTNCCGGCGAAACATCCTCCCGATCCTGGTGAGCGTCCTTCTAGTTGCAATCGTCGCGACTGCGGCTGTGGCTTCGTATGCCTACGCCCTAAATCCAGCCCTGTCAGTCTCGGGCTATTCCTGCATCTACCAACCGGGCCAAGCTTTCTATCTCAAGATTGTTGCCGACCAGTCGCAGACGCCTATTGCCGGCCAGCCGGTCAGGGCGCAGCTGGTCAGCGCGTGCCCGATTTTCACAGTATGCAGTGGCGGACCGGGTGGACCGCCTTGCTCCATGGGGACGCGTGTCATCCGNGCAGCTAGTCAGCGCGTGCCCGATTTTCACAGTATGCACTGGCGGACCGGGTGAACCGCCTTGCTCCATGGGGACGCGTGTCATCCGGACTCTGGGCACATGGGACTTCGTCACAAACTCGACGGGGTACGTGTCTGTCCCGAGCGCATCCCTCGGCGGCAGTGACCTTTGGATCAGTCTCGCATACCTGGGGCATGACTATCAAGCGAGGTACCAGATCTGCGGAGGCGGAATGGCGTTG
>OCOJ01036809.1_pt3 | contig 10484 bp, 11 predicted proteins | sample 1539251 | NCBI WGS metagenome assembly OCOJ01 (sample SAMN01911457, study PRJEB22624) | soil metagenome | biome: Soil | place: Malaysia | collected 2012-04-30 | depth RA_metagenome m
CCTCGCTCAGCCGAATGGCCGGCGAACCATCGGTCTTGCGCAGGTAGACGGCATACCTGGGCCCTCCGCCTTCCCCCGTTTCACTGAAGAGCACGGTTCGGCCGTCGGCGGACAAATCGCCCGGCACCGACCAGTCAAGCCAGGATAGGTCGCGTTCCTTGCTCTCGCCCGGCGGCAGACCGATGGTTCCGGCGCGGTCATTTCCCCGGGTCAGCAGCACACTGCCATCGTGGCGAACATCGAGCAGCGTCAATTCGCCCGGAACCCGCGCCAGCAGCCGGACGCTTCCCGCCAGGTTGGCGGCGTACAGANGAGCGATCCCCGCCGGTTCGCGTGGCGCTAAACCAAACTTCGTCGCCCGCGGGAGACCAGGCGATCCCTTGAATGCTGTCCCAGCCGGTGGAGAGAGTGGTTTTCTTACCGGACAAGTCCACTACGGCAACCGCCCCGCCGTCGTCGCCCAGCTCAGGGTGGTCGATCAAGGCGACCATGTCTGCCTTCGGCGAAACGCGAATATGCCCAATCCATCCGTCTGCCTGATAGAGCACCTTGCCCGGAGGAAACTCCAAACGCTGCCGTCCCTGCTCCTGATGGACGATCGCCAGAGTTTCTCCGTCGGGAGACCAGTCGGCCCATTCGACGTTTTCGAGGATCTCCCGCGGCGCGCCGCCAACCAAAGGCACGCGCGCGAGCGTGCCGGAGTAGAGGAATTGGGCCACCGGATGGCTCGCGAGCGAGAGCGCCATTTCGCCAGTCGAAGAGACAGCCAAGACGTCTGCGCCCGCCGGCTCCAGTTCATGCGACTCCGGGCTTTCCGGGCGAGTCGTGAATAGCTGCAGCGGCTTTCCCTCCCAGGCCGCGCTGTAGATGACGGTCTTGCCATCGGGAGCAAAGCGAGCCGCGTGCACAATGCCACGGCGAAATGTGAGCGGGTGATAAAGCGGCAGGGAAGACTCGGTCGGCCGGCGCAGCACAAACATTCCGGCGGCGAGGCCGATCAGCAGCGCGATCAATGCCACCGCCGCGATCCCCACGACGGATCGCCGTCCTTGCGGAGTTGCACCGGCTGGTGTTGGGGCCGCCGCAATCCCGGGAGTGGCCAGCGGTACATTGGAGGCGCTGGCGCTACGCACTCGGGAACTGTCCAGGTCGCGCTTGATTCGCTTCAAATCTCCGCGCAATTCCGCGGCCGTCTGATAGCGCAAGTCGCGGTCTTTCTCCAGAGACTTGAAGATTAGTTCCTCGAGCTTGACCGGGATCGCCGGATTCACGCTCGAAACGGGCGGAGGCATGCGGTTCAAAATCGCTTCGAAGACCACGCCGCTGCTGCCGCCTTGAAAAGCCAAGGCTCCCGTTGCCATCTCATACATCACGGCGCCGAAGGAGAACAGGTCGGTACGAGGGTCCAGCTCTTCGGNCGCGGACCTGCTCCGGCGACATATACGACACGGTTCCGACCGTCGATCCGGGGCTGGTCATCAGCGCTTTCGGCGTGGCGTTGGTCACCGTGTGTTCGCTGTATTCCGCCGCGAGCTTGGCCAGGCCGAAATCCAGCAGCTTCGCCTGCCCGCGCTTGGTGATAAAGATATTGGCGGGCTTGATGTCGCGATGAATGATTCCCTTGCCGTGGGCCGCGTCGAGCGCGTCGGCAATCTCGATGCCGAGCGCGAGCAGTGTTTCCGTGTCGAGCGGGCGCCCCGAAATCCTGTGCTTGAGCGTCACGCCATCCAGAAACTCCATGGCGATGAACGCCTGGCCGTCTTCCTCGCCAATGTCGTGGATGGTGCAGATGTTGGGATGGTTCAGGGCAGAGGCGGCTTTGGCCTCGCGGCGGAAACGTTCCAAGGCCTGCGGGTCCTGGGCCATGTCTTGCGGCAGGAACTTCAGAGCGACGAAGCGGCCGAGGCGGGTATCTTCGGCTTTGTAGACGACGCCCATGCCTCCGCCGCCGAGCTTTTCGACGATGCGGTAGTGAGAGATTGTCCGGCCAATCATGGCGGAGATGTTGCCGAACACGAAGCTGCCATCTTAGGAGGATGGGCGGGGCGAGTCAAACGGGAAAAAGGGCTTGGTAGTGGTGCAGTTTGCTAAGGAAGCGAGCCGGACGCGCGATGATGCGTCGCAAAAAACGCGACGCTTCGCGCGGCTCGCCCGGGTCCTTCGCTTCGCAAAGAACGCTTGCTCAGGATGACAACCAAACTGCACCACTACCAAGGGCTTTCGTCGGTCGAAGTATTCAGATTGGAATGGCGAAGTTGACTCGGCGTCGTCCCGAGCGGAGCCGTTCGTCAGGCGGAGCGAGGGATATTGCGTCAAAGTGTCCTGGATGATTCGGTAGCGAGCCAGTTTGAATTCCATACCAACTCGCTTAGGCCATGTTTCTTGCAACTCCGCGCAAGATCCCTCACCCGGCTGAACTGCGCCGGGTTTCGGGATGACGCCTCCGAAAAGGAAACTCATACTCAGCGACACCCGTTCCCGCGCATTGACTTGCGCTACCTCGCCGCATAAGATGGGCCGGCGCCCATGATCGATCAGACGATCTCGCATTACCGCATCGTCGAAAAGCTCGGCGGCGGAGGCATGGGCGTCGTCTACAAAGCCGAGGACATCAAGCTCGGCCGCTTTGTCGCTCTGAAGTTTCTCCCCGAAGGCGTGGCCCAGGACCCGCAGGCGTTGGCGCGTTTCCAGCGCGAGGCTAAGGCGGCGTCGGCGCTGAATCATCCCAACATCTGCACTATCTACGAAATCGACGATCAGCACCAGCAGGCGTTCATTGCCATGGAGTTTCTGGAGGGCATGACGCTCAAACACCGGATTGCGGGGCGTCCGCTGGAAACCGAGCTCATTCTCGCGCTGGCCATCGAGGTCGCCGACGCGCTGGATGCCGCCCACGCCGAAGGGATCGTGCATCGCGACATCAAGCCGGCCAATATTTTCGTCACCAAGCGGGGTCATGCCAAGATTCTCGATTTCGGGCTGGCGAAGGTGATACTCAGCCCTGGCTCTTCGGACAATATCGCCGGCGCGGGCTCGCAAACCCGCTCCATGGACGAGCAGCACCTGACCAGCCCCGGTTCGACGCTCGGCNACGGTCGCGTACATGTCGCCCGAGCAGGCCAAGGGCAAAGAGCTGGACGCGCGCACCGATCTGTTTTCGTTCGGGGCGGTGCTGTACGAAATGGCCACCGGAGAGTTGCCCTTCCATGGCGAAACTTCTGCGCTGATCTTCAGTGCCATCTTGAACTCTGATCCGCCGCCGGCGATTCGCTTCAATCGCCAGCTGCCGGAGGAATTGGAGCGGATCATCTTCAAGGCCTTGGAAAAGGACAGGGATCTCCGCTATCAGCATGCCTCGGAGATGCGTGCTGATCTGCAGCGGCTGAAGCGCAATACAGAGACCGGGCGCGCGCCGTCGAGCGGCTCGGGAAAACTGGCAGCGGCGCAGGAGAAGGTTGCGACGGAGGTGGGCACCGGGACGGACCATGTGGGGACGGCCGCCCCCGGCCGTCCGGCGGAGCGCAGCTCCGCAGCCCCTGCTGCGACGCCAGCCTCGCGGGCGGGGGCGCCCGCAGCAGTCGAGCTTCGCTCGACCGGACAGCCGAGGGCGGCTGTCCCCACACAAGCTCCGAGCCGATCCAAGCTTGGCGGCTATGTTGCGGCCGCAGCGGTGGTGATCGCCCTGATCGCCAGCGGACTTTACTATCGCTCGCGTCAGACCAAGGCCCTGACTGACAAGGACACGGTGGTCCTCGCCGACTTCACCAACACCACGGGCGATCCGGTGTTCGACGGTACGCTGCGGCAAGGGCTTTCTTCACAACTTGAGCAGTCGCCGTTTCTGAACCTGCTCTCCGATGAACAGGTGGCGCAGACGCTTGGCCTGATGGCTCAGCCGAAAGAAGCGCGCATCACCCGCGAACTCGCGCGTGAGGTCTGCCAGCGCACCGCGAGTGCCGCGACCATTGAAGGCTCCATTTCCAATCTGGGCAGCCAGTACGTCGTGGGCCTGAAAGCGGTGAACTGCCATAGCGGCGAGCTGCTGGCCCAGGCACAGGCAACGGCTAATGGCAAAGAGCAGGTGTTGAAGGCGCTGGGCGAGGCTGCCAGCAAAATCCGTGAGAAGCTGGGCGAATCCCTGGCTTCGGTGCAGAAGTATGACGCCCCGGCGGACAACGTCACAACACCCTCGCTCGAGGCGCTGCAAGCTTACAGCTTGGGCCTCCAGGCGATGATCGTGAAAAACGACTACCCAAGCGCGATCCCATTGTTCCAGCGCGCCATCACCCTGGACCCTAACTTTGCCATGGCCTATGCGCGACTTAGCACCAATTACTCCAATCTGGGCCAGACCGAGCGGACAGCCGAAACTATGCACAAGGCGTACGAGCTGCGAGACCGGGCCAGCGAACGGGAGAAACTTTACATCGTTTCCCACTACGAGCAAAACGTCACTGGGAATCAGGAAGAGGCCCGCAAGGAATATGAGTTGTGGGTGCAGACCTATCCGCGCGACGACACTCCGCAAGCCGACCTCGGCGTCATCTACGGGAATCTGGGAGATTACGATAAGGGCCTGGTCGCGGCCCAGGCAGCACTAAGGCTCAATCCCGGAAGCGGGCAAGAATACGGCAACCTCGTTCAGTCATACGTTAATGTCAACCGTCTGGACGAGGCCAGGGCGACGGCGCAAGAAGCGCAAAGCCATGGTCTTGACAGTCCAACCATCCACCTGAGTTTGTATCAGAGCGATTTCTTGCAGCATGACACCGCGGGCATGGAGCGCGAGGCGGCACCGTTCATAGGCAAGCCCGGCTTCGAGGATGTCATGTTCTACAACCAGTCCGATACGGCGGCATATGCCGGACAGTTCGCCAAAGCGCGGGAACTGACTCGCCGTGCCGCGGACTCCGCGCAGCGCGCCGATGAAAAAGAGACTGCGGCGGACTACGAGGCCGAAGCTGCGGTACGCGAGGCCCTGGTTGGCAACATGGATTTGGCGAAACAGCAGGCGCAGGCAGCGGTTGCGCTTTCTACTGGCAGAGATGTCGAGGCCATGGCCGCGATTGCTCTGGCGCTCGCCAGCGACTCCGCGCAGGCAACGAGGCTGGCGGATGGTATGGCCAAGCGATTCCCCGAAGACACCGTCGTGCAGTTCGAGTACCTGCCTATGATTCACGCATCGACGGTTCTGGGCGGCGGCCGGTCCAAAGAACCTGACCAGGCGATCGCAGCCCTGGCCCCGGCCGCGCCTTACGAGTTAGGTGGTCTCGTTCAAACCGCGAATTTTGCCCTCTACCCCGTCTACCTGCGAGGCCAGGGGTGCCTGGCTGCGAAGCAGGGCGCCGCTGCTGCCGCCGAATTCCAGAAAATCGTCGATCACCCAGGAGTTGTGATCAACGAGCCCATCGGCTCTTTGGCGCACCTGGGCCTAGCCCGCGCCTATGCCCTTTCTGGCGACACGACGAGGGCTCGCTCTGCTTATCAGGATTTCTTCGCCCTCTGGAAAGATGCCGACCCCGACATCCCCATCCTGAAAGTAGCCAAGGCCGAGTACGCCAAGCTGCAGTAGCTATCCTTACCCAGCACAAACAGCTACGGAACGGTGACGGTCTTGGGAGTCGCGTTGGCGCAACAGTCGACGCCGTAGGTGTAGCTGCCATCCGGCAGTTCGTTCTTGTTCTTCAAATGAGCGCTGGCTTCTCCTCCCGGCGCAATCGAACCGCTGGCCGGAATCGGTGGACCCTCTCTAAAGGGCCAGGTATTGCTGCCGTCCTGCGAAATGATGCAATTGCCTTGCGTAGTGTTTGTCCAGGTTACCTTATCCCCTTGACTGCCATTCCAATCGTCACAAATGTTGACCGCGTGGTCCGTGTCTGGCTTAGGGCGTCTCTTTTTCTGACTTGTTTTGATGGTTTTCTGACTTGCTTTCATGGCTCCTCCTGATGATTTTACTTAGGGGCCTGACTTCCAACCGATGGTGCGGGGTAGTGTTGCCTTGCGGTGCTTTCCCTACGGCAGTGCAGTGGCCTATTTTGACGCTTGCGATTTGCTCATCAACTGCTGATACCCGGGGTTGTTCTCCAGATTGCGAAACTCGGGGAGGCTTCTGATTCTGTCGGCCGGATAACCGGCCTGCACCGTCTTGCCCAGCCACTCCACCNCCGGCCTGCACCTTCTTGCCCAGCCACTCCACCGCCAGCCCGGTTTCGCCCAGGTTATCGTAGACGGTCGCGGCATCGAGAAGTATATCCTTGTCGTTGTGTCCGTACTGCAACGATTGCGCAAGGTAGGCGAGCGCATGATTGCGGTCGCCGAGCTCTGAATAGTAACTGGCCAGGCTGCTCAGCACATCGGGATCGTGGGGGTTCACTTTCAGCTCTTCACTCGCCAATTCGACCGCCTTGCGATACGCGGTCTGTGCGTCGCTTTTTGCACCCAGATATTTGCGCGCGTCGCCGAGGTTGCCCCAGGTCACATATTGCTTGGGATTCAGTTGAATCGCCTCTTCGTAGGCGGCGGCCGCTTCCTTGAATTGGTTCAATCCGAAATAAGAAGTGCCGAGGTTGATATAAGCGGAATAGGAGGGCCGGATGGCGATGGACTTCTTGAGCGGCTCGATGGCTTCGGTATAGCGGCCCATGTTGGCATAAGTGGCCCCCAGGTTGACGTAGGCGCCATAGCCCTCTGGAGCGAGCGCGATCACTTTCTGAAACATGAGCTGGGCTTTTTCATATTCGTTGCGCCGCAGATAAAACGTGCCCAAAGAGTTGTAGGGGACCCAGCTGTTGGGATGAGAGTTGATGGCCCGCTGATAGGTCTGCTCGGCTTCATCGATCGCGCCCTGATGCTCGAACGCGAGAGCCAGGCCGATGTAAGCATCCTCGTTGGTCGGCTCCAGCTCCACAGCCCTCTGAAACTCAGCAGCTGATTCTCGATACTGTCCGGTGCCGTCTTTCACCAGGCCCAGGCAACTATGCCCGGCCGCTCCGGCGTTACCCAGCTTGACCGCTCCGTCGCACTCGCTCTCTGCCAGTTTGGTCCATTGCTTGTCCTTGGTCAGCCAGTACTTGCGCCAGTAGGCTTCGCCTAAGACCGCCCTGGCCTGGCCGAAATTCGGGTCCAGTTTCAGCGCCTCGCGCACCATTACGATGGCGTTCTCGACGTTCTCGCTCTTGGCATAGTCGAGCAGGTAACCGCGCGCCTGGAGGTAATAGCTGTAAGCTGCCGGATGATCCGTGCCATGCAAGCTGAGCGCGGCCTGCTCTTCGGGCCGCAGCTTCAAGCGTAGAGTTTTCACCGTCCCCTGCGCCACGTCATCCTCGACGCCGAACGTGTCGGCCGCTGGAACCACGATCGAGTCACTTCCCATCGCGCTGCCGTTTTGAGCATCGAGCAGCGAGTAGTTGACGTGGGTCAATTGTCCGGACTGCTGCAACGTCACTTCCAGCCCCAGATTGGCGCCGAATTGTGAGCGCGCATCGGCAAGGGAAGTGACGTCCCGCACCTGCAGATTGCGGGCGGGGATCACTTCCAGTGCGCGGTCTTCCGTGAGACGGCCCAGCTTGGCAGAAACGCTGTCCACCAGGCCCTGACCTAACGCGGTGAGCTTTGGATTTCCTTCCACTGGCTTGAAGGGAAGCACCGCAAGGATCTCATTCCCCGGCAAGGTCTGGGTCTGGACGCTCGCCTCGCTCTTCTTCGCGAGGGATTGACGAAGCCGCTGCACAGGACGATAGGAGATGAGCAAGGCCGCCGCTACCGCTGCGACCGTCGCCCATCGGATCGCGGTGCGCGGGCTAGCTCTTCCGGGCCCGNGCGGCCGGTTTTTCTCCCCGCTGGATCGCGCGCAGATCGGCGAGCAAGGCAGCAGTCCCGGCATATCGAGCCTCCGGATCCCTCGCGAGCGTCTTAGAGACGGTACCCGACAGCCCCGCTGGGAGCTCGCGGTTCACTTCACTCAGCGGCGGCACGTCGCGATTCAGCACTCGCGCCACCGTCCCGGCAAAGCTGTCGGTTTGAAAGGGCTGCTGGCCGCCCAGCATCTCGTAGAAGACCAGGCCCAGCGAAAATAAATCTGCACGCCCATCGAACGGTTTCTGCAGCAAAACTTCCGGCGCCATGTAAGCAGGAGTGCCGCTCAACTCCACACTGAGACTCGCCGTCGCCTCATTAGGCCCGGAATGTGCAAAGCGCTTGGCCACGCCGAAGTCGAGAATCTTCACCCGATTCGCCGGCGTCAGCATGATGTTTTCTGGCTTGATGTCGCCGTGCACGATCCTCTGCTCGTGGGCTGCCCCGAGCGCTTCCGCGCATTGGATCGCAATATCCAGAAATTCCGCAACGCGGATCGGTTGCTTCATGCGCTGGCGCAGAGTGACACCTTCGACGTACTCCATGATCAGGACGATTTCGCCTTTGTCCTCGAGCACGTCGTAGATGGCGGCGATGTTGGGATGATTGAGGGCGGAAGCGCGCTGTGCTTCCTTCAGGAATCTTTGCCGGTCGCGTTCCTCGAACTGCCACTGCGGCGCCATGCGCTTGATGGCCACGACGCGCTTCAGAATGGTGTCTTCGGCGCGGTACACGCGCCCCATGCCGCCGGCGCCGAGCAGCCCGCGAATGGTGAAACGGCCCGCGACTATGGCGCCCAGGTCGTGGACCATGGTGGCCGTCTTGAGTGTGTCCGGCGAGTCTGTCATGACGAAGTGCGACCAGCCGCCTTCGCAATTCTAGCTGCGCCGGATTCGAAAGCAAGCCAGAAAACGGGTGCGGAATGGCAACTCCAAAACATAAGGACTATCTAAGGTACACTACGACTCTACAAATGCAGTGATTTGACGCTGTCCCGACGCCCGACCTATGATGCCAGCGCAATCGCGTTTTTCATCGACCCAGCGAGCTGCCAGGACTTAGCTGCCTTTTCCGCGGGCCGTGATTGAGAGGAGAGCACCATGTGGCGAGAACGGGCGCTGAAGATCGTGTTGGCGTTGGTGGGATTGCTGTTTTCGGCGGGCGTTTATCCGCTGATCGGCGGTTTGTTGCATCCTGCAGATTCGGATACAGGCGACACGATGATGATGAGCCTGTATTTCGCGCTCGGCATCTTCCTGCTCATCGCGGTACGGAATCCATCGGCGCATCGCAGCCTGATCGCCTTCGCAGCATGGTCAAGCTTGGCTCACGCCGTTGCGATGTCGATTCTCGGACTCGAAATCGCGAGCGAGCGCGCAGGATTTCTGGCCGGATCGGCTGTGCTTGGTGTCATCGGCGTGGCCCTGATAGCGCTGGCTCCTACAAAGCAAGTAGGCGAGCCGGCATCAGCAGCAGCCGGTGCGTAGGCTTCCACTCTGGACAAAATGCCGATCTCGTCAGGACACCCGGGCCCTGCTAACTCTTCTTAGAGGTCACCGCGAAAAAGGCGGCGGCTTCCTGCTCTACGTGCTTGCTTCCACAGTGCGGGCACTTGGGAGCTTCCTTGTCGTGCTCGGTCAGGGTGAGTACGACTTCAAATTCCTTATGGCAATCGAGGCAGATGTAATCGTAGACGGGCATGGGGACCTCCCGCAGAATTGCTGTTACCAGGAATTGTACGCCCGCGGGGAATTGTTGACTGCTGATTTTTGAGGGCTGATTGAATTTCGACGATCTCCAGAAGCAGTTCGTGGGTCAGTCTGACTATGGAAGCGAGCCAAACGCGCGATCCCGGCGTCGCAGAAAGTGCGACGCGTCGCGCAGCTCGCTCAGGTCCCTTCGGCTCGCGCCTCAGGGCAGGCTCTTCACTTCGCAAAGAACGCTCGTTCAGGATGGCACATAGACTGACCCACTACCCATCGCAGGAGACGCTCGGCGGTGTTTCAATCAACAATCAAAAATCAGCAATCAACAATCAGCCAGGTCCTTTACTTCGGCGAAATCTCAACCGAGGCGCGCGTGGTCTCCCAATCGATGTGCATGGCGCAACCGGCGCCGCTCTTCTCATAGCTGATGGTGAAATTCTCGACGGGCGAGGGCAGCTTGGAGACTTTCATGTCGATGCGTGCGAGATCCTTGTCCGGGCCGGGATAATCTGTGCCCCACTCGCCGGTTCCCTTGCTGATGATGAGGTCCCAATCGTCTGCGTTCGGAACCGTAAAAATCGTGTAGCTGCCCGCAGGCACGGCCTTTCCGCCAACGTTCAGGTCGGCAGTCGTGACAAATGTCGTGGCCTCATTGGCGCCCGTGCGCCACACCTGTCNACCTGTCCGTAGGGAACCAGGCCGCCGTAGATCTTGCGGCCCTTCATGCGCGGGCTTGAGTAGTCGGTCTTGATCGTCTTGCCGCCACCAAGATCGCATGACGCGGCAGCCGGCGGGCTGGGGCGTTTCGACTTGTCTCCGCCCATCTGAGCAAATAATGCCGTGGCGAGAAAGAAGGTGAACACAGTGAGGATGGCGATTCTTTTTTGCATGGTCTCTCCTTTTTGCATAGTTACGATTGCCAAG
>OCOJ01020707.1_pt1 | contig 10478 bp, 5 predicted proteins | sample 1539251 | NCBI WGS metagenome assembly OCOJ01 (sample SAMN01911457, study PRJEB22624) | soil metagenome | biome: Soil | place: Malaysia | collected 2012-04-30 | depth RA_metagenome m
ATCTCGGCAAGCACTGCGTGCAAGCGCTCGGAGCCGAATTCTTCCTCGGCAGCATTCTGCGATTCGAGGATGCCGTCCGAGGCAAAGAGCACGACGTCGCCAGGCTGCAGTTTAACAGCCGTTTCATCGTAGGCGGTTCCGGGAAACAGGCCGAGCGGCACGCCGCTGACGCGGATTTCCTGAGCGAGGCCATCGCGGAGGAGCAATGGATAAGGCCCGCCGGCGTTCGCGAGCGTCAGCCGGCGCGCTGAGGCGTCGTACACAGCGAAAAGCAACGCGATAAAGCGAGCATCCAGCCGCGCGCCATTCATGCGCTGGTTGAGCAGCGCAAGCATGTTGGCGGGCGCGGAAGCGCTGTTCACGACCAACTCGCGCAATGTGCCAATCGCCAACGAACCATAGAGCGCCGCGGCAGTCCCTTTGCCCGAGACGTCGCCAAGAGCGAGAGCGAGCTGGCCCTCGCCATAGGGAAGGAAGTCGTAGAAGTCTCCTCCAAGCTCGCGCGCGGAACAATACGAGGCGGCAAGGTCCAAACCGGGGATATCGCGGGCGCCGTGCGGCAGCAATTGACGCTGGATTTCGCGGGCGGTGTTGAGCTCCTCCTGGAGGCGGAGCTGATTCTCGCGCGCGGCTTCGTAGAGCCGGGAATTCTCGAGAGCCACGGCGATGTAGGAGCCAAGCGTGGTGAGCATGCGCTCGTGTTCTTCGGTGAAAGCATTGGGCTTGATGCTTTCCAAATCGAGGACGCCGATGAGCCGGTCTTGCAGCAGCAGTGGAATTACAAGTTCGGAGCGCGTCTCCATGCCAGGCTCGCAGTGTAAGTAGCGCGGATCGTTAAGAATGTCGTTGATGCGCAAGGTGCGGCGTTGGCCGGCGGCTGAGCCGGTAATCCCCTGGTGAAGCGACACGCGCCACCGGAGAGGAAGAGAATCCTCGTAGCGCTGGGTGAAGGCGCTTTCCAGAAGCTGCGTCTCCTCGTTCCACAGCATGACGCTGAAAAGATCGTAGTTAACAAGGCGCTTGACGCGCTCGGCGATGCGGCGGAGGAGTTCTTCGCGATTGAGAATGGAAGTGAGCTCGCGGCTAACGTCGTAGAGAAGGGTTAGAGTCTTGGCTTGTTCCGGGAAAGCCGCTAAGAAACTCTTGTGCACTGGATCCGCGTCGCCCAAAGGGGCAAACAAACCGAGTTTGGCCGTGTCTTCCATCGCCGCCGTGCTCCCTGAGTGATTCTAGTTAGATGTAACACAAGCAGAGAGGTTGCGGAAGGGTGCGGAACTCGTCGTGGCCAGAAACTCTGAGAGAACTCTTGCGGAGGTTGCACCTCGCATGGGGAGCGCAGGCGGACAAATTTACTTCCAATCGCCGGTGAGCTGAAATGCAGCCCAGTGAAAGGGATGCGACATCTCGGAAGGCGAAGAGGCGCTCTTGGAGTTGGTTCTGATTAATGCCATCTGGGCGGCTCGCAGTGCTTCGTCCTTGCTCTTTCCTGCTTTGAGGTGGGCATAAAAACGTTTCATCAGTTCGGCTGTGGATTCGTCGGAGACGCTCCACAACGAGGCGAGAACGGAATGCGCTCCTGCGTACTGGAACGCCCGCGTCAAGCCGATAAGGCCCTCCCCTCTCATCTCCTTGCCAAGAGCCGTTTCGCAAGCCGAAAGCGTCACGAGGTCCGCGTCAATGTGGACCTGCTCGAAAATCTCCCAAGCTTGCAGAAAACCGTTGTCCTGGCCCTCGACCTGTTTCTCGGGAATGGTGAAAACCAGAGCCGAGTTCAGAGGGAAATGCTCGTCGAGAAGCCCGTGGACGGCGAAATGAATGTAGCGAACATCTTTTCCGATGGACTTGGCCCGCTCCTCGGTGGCATCTGGCCCGAGATAGAGCGACGCTTGCTGCGGGTAGAGTTTGGCGATGTCCTGGATTTCGGCGCGTGTGTAAGGAAGAGGCTCGAACGCAACTCCGCGAGGCAGAGGCGAGCTTGCGCCAGAGCCGGCAGGCGGCACAGAATTCGCATTCGGAGCGGCGGGATACTTAGGATCTCCGAAAGCGACGACGTGAAAAGACGAAGTGGCAGAGTTTGTGCGCCGAGCCTTGTTGATCTCAGCGTATAGCGTCGCCGAAACGATGGTGTGAATGGGTTTCCACTCGATCAGATACCGATCGCTTTCGCCTTTTTTCCCGGGAGTGCCCTTCCTCAAGAGGGCCGCAAATGGAAGGACATCCAGTGGCCCGTCCGGAGAAATCAAAACACGCCGACTGGAAGCAATCAGCGGGTCAGCAGGCCTAATCAACAGGTCGTAGAGTTCGGTGGATTTCTGCTTCAGAATTGGCAGGTCGGAAAGATTGTGCCGCTCGATCAGGTTCCGGAAGGCTTCGAGCTTTGCCGCCAACTCTTCGCCAGTGATGGGGAGCTGGAAAACAGAGAGGCCGTTGGGAGCAGAACTCTCCGCTCCGAGCGGTTGAATGACGAATAGGAAGCTCTTTTCGTTTTCGAATCCGGGTGGAGGTTGCACGCCAGCGATGGAATAGGAAAGGAGCACCGTGCCCGGGTCCAAAGCCTCGCGAACACCTTGCAAATCAAGCGGACGTGGATACTGAAGGGCGGCAAAACGGGGAGAAGCCGCGCGGATACGATCCGCGATGGCCGCTTGTTTCTCGCGCAATTCCTGTAAGTGGGCGAGTTGCCGGTCGATTTCCTCAGCATCTTTGGCTGAGCTGAGTCTTGCGATCCTGGTCTGCGTGCGATCGAAGTCCGCGTCGGTGAGCTTGCGCTCCCTGGCGAGATCGGCCGGCACATCGGAAGCAAACACGAGGTCGCGCTCGGCGAGCATAGCCAGCAGCAGGCTGGCGCGCGAACGCTCCAAAATGAGAAGGGCCTCATTAGGTCGATTGATTTCGACGTTGCCTTCCAGGCAAGCTCGGTAGAATTGGGCGCGGGACGCGCCAAAGCCGGCCTTGGCTTCTTGCGTGCCCCCGAGTTTCGCTTTCTGTAGCTCGATGGCGTCGACCGCCTGGCAGAAGTAATCCGTAGCAAGAGCCGGCTTTCCATTTCGCCTGTAAATAAGGCCGAGGGTATACAGAGCTCCAGCTTCGCCGGAGATATCGCCCAGCTTTTTTTCAATGGTCAAGGCTCTCTGAATCTGTTCTTCAGCGCCGGGCAAATCCCCGCGTTCGAAAGCCACATACCCTAAACCGTGAATGATGGCGGCAAAAGAGAGGTCAGCGGAGGAGAATTTTTCTTGAATGACCTGAGCGCGTTGCATGTATTCCGCGGCGGCCTGGAGATTTCCGCGAATATCCTCCGTCCTCCCGATGGTGTAGAGCGCAGCCACAGCACCAGGCCCCTCAGGAGCTAGCTTTAGTTCGATGGCCAAAGCGCGCTTCAGCAAATCATCCGCAAGGGTCCAATCGTCGCGCTGCCTCGCCACTTCCGCTAGGGTCATCAGACTAACCGCGACGTCAAGACCTTCGGGAGCCAGTTTTTCTCTGATGGCCAGCGCGCGCTTATAATAGGTCTCGGCCGCGGGCCAGTCCTCGCGCTCAGCGGCGACAGCTCCCAGGTTATTCAGGGTGGTAGCCGCAGAAAGGCTTTCGGGAGCGATTTTTTCTTTTATGGCTAATGCTTGACGGTAATACTCTTCGGCGGCCGCGAGATCCCCACGCTCTTTGTCAAGGAGCGCAAGATTGTTCAAGCTCTGGGCCGCTTCGAAGCTGTCCGGGGCCAGTTTTTCAAAAATAACGCGGGCGCGGCGGGCAGAATCCTCCGCGGCTTGCAAGTCGCCGCGGTCGCCCAAAATAATGCCCAGATTGACATAGTTGTACGCCAGGAGAAGACTGTTAGGAGCTAACTCCTCCAAGATAGACTTGGCTCGGCGAAAGTCCCGCTCTGCCGCGTCCAAATCTCCGCGAGTTCTGTCAACGTTGCCAAGATCTCCGAGGATATCGGAAGCTTCCAAGTGGCCGGGGCCTGCTTTAGCGGCGAACTCAAGACCGCGCTGGTAGCATTCAAACGCATGCTGCAAGTCGCTGCGTGAACGGTAGGATCCTCCCCAGGAACGGAGGAACTCCGCGGTCAGGAGAGGATGGTCTAGACGGGTCGCCTCTTCGATTAACGCGCCATAAGCCGAGTCTGCCTCCGCCCACATCCTCGCGTCTCGTAGAATCAGAGCCATCTTATAAAGAAACCAGGCCGCCACATCGTGCTGGCCTGCTTTTTTCGATTCATCCGAAGCCGTCCGCCACCGCGCGACAGCCTCTTCGGTTTTCTTCGAATTGAGCAAGCTTTTTGCTTCACGATCCAGAGAGAGGAGATTTTCCGGAAGGACAGGACGATATTGGAAGCCCGACCAGAGGCCACCGCTGAGCTTCCAAGTCATCGTGGAAGCGCCTCGCGTTCCTGACAGCGAAACCGGACCACGACGAAGTTGTTCGCCCTGCAGACCAGCAAGATCGAGCCAAGACACAATTTTGCCACCCTCTGGTTTGGAGTCTGCGCCGGCGGCTTGTTCACGAGACCAAGAGAGGATACGATCCTGCGCTTGCAGCCCCGCCTTTTCTCCCGCGCTCCCTTTGCTTACCTCTTCGACGACAACGCCTTCGGACCCATCCTGTTGAGGAGAGCAGAGCGCGGCAGGGGAAGAGAAAAAGAGACAGGCAAGAACGAAACGCAAAATGCTTTGCAATCGCAGTTTGTTCAACATTGGCATGGAACTTTCCCAGCCTGCATAGGGTCTCGCGAGGGTCGCGCGGAGGCGAGTTGTGCGCCGAGATCGCTGATGCCTTTCTAGGAGAACCGTGATGTCAAGAGTCTTGGCTGAATCTCCCTTTGCCCCAGGGTGCGCGAATTGTGTGTCCGCTCACGGCANGTCAAGAGTCTTGGCTGAATCTCCCATTGCCCCAGGGTGCGCGAATTGTGTGTCCGCTCACGGCAGAGAAGCAACTTATATCACGGCCAAACGCAACTGGTAGATGAGAGTATGAGGCAAGACGTACCCTTCAAAGTGGGGGCACGGAGACGCAAGTGGCCAGCGCGAACTACGAGCTTGCCGGGAAATTCACCGAATAGTCCGTGAAGCGTTCAAAAATGGGAGGCCGGAAACGCCGACGTCAGCCTTTCAGCAGAGTCTGCGGCATCCCGGGCTAATTGCAGGCGCGCCCCATTCGCAAACGTTATAGATGCCGAGATTGGCCAACCCGGGTCCGGGTGCTGCGAAGGCGGCCATGCCCGTTATAGGATCTTGGAGGCCGGCCGGAGATTGCAGTTGGCCGCGTGGCCGGAGCCACTGACTCTGGCCGCATCACTTTCTGGCAATGAGAGCAATGGGGAAGGTTGTTTTTCCAGAGGATCTCAAGACTGCGAAGGCAAAAGGGGCAGCGGCTGGACCAGTTATGACCGCATTCGGGGCAACGGGGGATAATTGGTTCGGCTCGGCGAAAAGCGCCATTGCATTGGCGGAAATCAATCAGGAAACGGCATTCAGGACTCTCACAGATGAGCAAATTCTCCATGGGGAAAGCCTCCTTAAGAGCGCCGCGTGCTGGACAAAAGGAAGGCGCGGCGCCGGATGTTGTCAACTTCGAGGTGAAACGGAACGGATTGGAGAGAAGCGCGTATCCGTATAGACGCTTGAGGGGAGCATTTCAATACCGTGGACTACTTACCATTGCTTACGTATGTGCTCTCATAAATAGAACTAGCATTAATTGCCAGCGGCCTAAGCGAACTCTCATTCTTTTCGAAAAGATGGGTGGATGGCACAAACTGCGTGCAGGACGGCTGCACGCACAATGGCACACACTCGAAGTAACGATGACCGTTTTCTCGTTGCCGCACCGAAGGTATATGATTTCACCCACGTGACGGCGGACGAAAGGCTCACGAATGTCCCCGGGCTGAAAGTGCAGCCGAATCGCTAAGCTTTCATTCCTTAAGAGCAGAGCGGAAGATTCCTCCGCGCAAGGAGACGAATTGATGAGAAGGGGTTGGGCAGCTTGGAGTGCGTGCACAGCGTCAATTTTTGTTGCGGTTGGAATTTTGGGCGGCGAATTTGCGCGTGGGCAGGGTGTTCCGGAAAGCGCATTCAGCGAAATGCAGTGGCGCATGATTGGCCCGTTTCGCGGAGGAAAAGTAAACGCAGTCGCGGGGATTCCGGGGAATCCCGCAGTTTATTATTTCGGCGCGGATGGAGGAGGTGTCTGGAAAACGACGGATGGCGGGACAGTTTGGAAGCCGATTTTTGACAAGGAAGCGGTGGCTGCGATTGGCGCGTTGGCGCTGGCACCTTCGAACCCAAACATCATCTACGTGGGCACGGGCGTAAACTCGGTTTCACTCGATCTAGCACACGGAAACGGAGTCTACAAGTCCACCGATGGTGGCGGCAGTTGGGAACACCTGGGACTGGAGGACTCGAGACATATTGGGCGAATCCTGATTGATCCCCACAACCCAGACATTGTTCTGGTTGCTGCAATGGGTCACACCGCGGGGCCTAACGAGGAGCGCGGAGTGTTTCGAACGACAGACGGAGGGCGGACGTGGAAGAAGGTTTTGTACCGGGATAATGTGACGGCGGCTGTCGATTTGTGCTTTGAGCCAAGCAATCCGCGAGTCGTTTACGCCACACTGTGGCATGGCGTTCGCAAGCCGGGGCAAAGAGGAACGTCGTTCGGTCCCGGCGGCGGATTGTACAAATCCCTGGATGAAGGGAGCAGTTGGACACAAATCAGCGGCCACGGCCTGCCGACGGGCGAATGGGGGCGATCGGGAGTTGCGGTCGCTCCGGGAATGCACGGGCGGCGAGTTTATTTGATCCTTGAAGGGAAGGAGAAAGACGGGGGCCTGTACCGCTCGGACGATGCGGGAGAAAACTGGCATCGGACCACCGACGATGAGCGCATCAAGGGCACATGGTACATGGGGGAGGTTTTTGTAGATCCTCAGGACCCTGACGTCGTGTATGTGCCGCTCACCTCGTTGTACCGCTCGAGCGACGGCGGCCAAAACTTTACGGCCATCAAGGGGGCGCCGGGCGGAGACGACTACCACACGATGTGGATCGATCCTACGAATTCGAAACGAATCATTCTTGGCGTGGATCAAGGAGCGACGATTAGCGTGGATGGAGGCGAGTCGTGGAGCAGTTGGTATAACCAACCAACTGGGGAGTTTTACCGGCTCTCGACCGACCATGAATTTCCTTATTGGGTGTATGGGCCGCAGCAGGATAGTGGGACGGCAGGAATCGCAAGCCGCGGCAACAACGGTCAGATCACCGAACGCGACTGGTATCCAGTGGGACCGGGCGAGAGCGGATACACGATTCCCGATCCAATCGATGCCGATGTCGTTTATAACGCGGGACCTGGCGGGAGCGTGGTGCGGTTGTCGAAAGCCACGGGACAAGTGCGCGATATTTCGCCTGCGGCAATACCGCTGGGGAGCAAGTACCGCTTCAATTGGACCATTCCGATGGCGTTTTCGCCGCAGGATCCGCATTCGCTGTTTTTGGGAACGCAATATTTGCTGAAGAGCACGGATGGTGGAACGAGTTGGAAGGAGACCAGCGGGGATCTGACGCGCACCAAAGTGGACGAGAAAGAACCGCGGCAGATTCTGGGAACAATCCTGACAATCGCGCCATCGATTGTCAAGGAAGGGCTTATCTGGGTGGGGACTAATGATGGGAATATCGAGTTGACGAAGGATGGAGGCGGGACTTGGGAAAATGTGACGCCTCTGGATGTTTCGCCGTGGAGCACGGTGAGCATCATCGAAGCGTCTCACTTTGATGCTGGCACGGCTTATGCGGCAGTCAACCGGAACGCACTCGACGATTGGAAGCCGCACATCTTCCGCACGCAAGATTTCGGAAAGTCTTGGCAGGAAACAGTCAACGGAATTCGGGAAAACGATATCGTTCGAACGGTGCGGGAAGATCCAGTGAAGAAGGGATTGTTGTACGTGGGTTCGGCACACGGCGTGTACGTTTCGTTCGATGAAGGAGAGCACTGGCGGTCGCTGCGGCTGAACATGCCGGCAGTGGCAATCCATGATTTGGCCGTGGAACAGGACGACCTGGTCGCTGCAACTTACGGGCGGTCGTTCTGGATTCTCGACGACGTGACGCCGCTTCGCCAGCTGGATTCCCATGCGGCTCCCGGACGCGATGAGCTGTTTGCGCCGCGCACGGCCATTCGCTTGCGGCGGGACACGAATCAGGACACGCCGCTGCCACCGGAAATTCCTGCTGGGAAGAATCCGCCAGATGGGGCAATTCTGAATTACTTTCTGGCATCGAAGGCATCCGCAGACATTCGCCTGGAAATTTATGATTGGGACGGGAAGCTGGTCCGGAGTTATTCGAGCGCGCCGCAGCCGAAGAGCGAGGAGGAAACTCCGTTTGTTGCGGTCTATTGGATAGGCCATGCTCCACGGCTTTCCAAAGAAGCGGGGATGCACCGCTTTGTGTGGGATTTGCGATATGCGGATCCGCCCGCCGTTCATGTGCAGTCGCCTTACAACTATCCCATCGCGGCAATCATTGGCTCCACGCCATTGCCACCACAGGGGCCCCTGGTTCTCCCAGGAAAGTACGAGGTACGGTTGGAAATAGGGGAGAAAGTTCTTCGTCAGGCGCTGGAGGTGAAACTGGATCCGCGTGTGGCAGTGTCGCGGAACAAGTTGCAGAGCTCTTTGGAACTGCAATTGAAGATTTCCGCGACGCTAGGACGGAACTACGGGGCTATCGAGCAGGCGAAGGATTTGCGGGCGCGGCTTGCGGAGTTGATGAAGCGCCCTAAAGAGGATCCCGTCGCCGCAGGAGGGAAAGCCCTCGATGAAAAAGTGGCTGCTCTGGTGGGAGAAGCGACGCCAATCCTCGAAACTCCAAAAACTGTCAGCTTTATGGCGGTTAACGACAGTCTGATAGCGCTGATGGCGCTGTTGGACGGAGCGGATGCCGGGCCGTCGGAAGATTCATTCAGCTCGTTCGAGCGGGTATGCAAGGGACTGAACGGGGCGTTGGAATCGTGGCGCGAAATAAAGAGCAAAGACTTGCGTGCGCTAAACGGCTTCCTCGGACAGAACAAGCTAGCGACGATCCCTGATTATCCGGACATCGCATTTGACGGAAGCTGCGGCAAATAATGGATCGAGGTCGTGCTACCTGAAAGGTGATCTGCCGGAGCGAAGTGATCGGTCTCTATTTTGCCTGCGTGAACAGGCCGAAACCGAGGCGAACTTGAAGCGTGTTGATGCCCGGGTTTAGCTTGGTGAGGCCCGCGTTGGAGATGTGCATGAAGCGAATCTCGGCACTCCAGTTATATTTGCTTTGAAGGAAATGCAAGCCCAGCGCGCCGCTCGAAGTGAAGTTGACGTGGGAAGTTCCCGGCGGAACTTTGTCATTCGTAAAGAGCGTGCCGCCGCCGAGTTCGGCGTAAGGCAGGACCTTGCGAGAAGAAGTGAAGTTCCATTTTAACGCGAAGGGATTAAGTCCCGCGCCGTAAGCGGTGCCGGTTTTCTGAGTGAGCAAAAACACGGGAACAACGTCCACGGCGTATTCAAACTGGCCGCTCAGAAAACCAGGCCCATGCGGCGCCGTCAGAATCCAGCCATAGCGCGCTCCGATGTTGAACACCCCCGTGTCCGATGTGCTTCCATTAAGGCCGTGCCCGCCGCCGGTCCACAACTGCAGATCGTGACCGCCTTGTTCTGGCCCCGCCTGTGCGCGCGTTACGGGCGCGTGTAGCAAAAGGGCAATGAAAGCAGATAGGAGAATTCGGGCCACCGGGAAAGCTCCGTGCCTTTCTTTGGATTCCGCCAACTTAGAATCGGGTGCAAGGAACATACAGAAAATTGTTCGGGAACGCGAACTTCTTTGAACTTATTTCAGGTAGCTGCGGACGATTTGGATGACATCCTCCGCCGCTTCTTCCGAAGATTTGGAATTCCGTGGCATGTGATTGCGGATGTGGTCTTCCATAAGCTCAGCCATCAGGCTGTTGATGGAGCCGCGCGCGGCCGAAAGGCGCTGCAGGATGTCCGCACAGGAATCGTCATCGGTGAGGCCGCGCAGCACGCTTTCGAGTTGTCCGATGACCTTTTTGGTGCGGTTGACCAGGTCCAATTTTTCTCGCGAGGTATGTGACATTTTGCTTGCCTACCCTATGGGGGTATGGTATCAAGAAGCTGTGGTTCATTGCAACTGCTCCTGCACATTAGAGCAAAAAAGTAGGGCAGTTCAAGAGTTTGGCCCTTCGCGCCGTTCATCAGGCGTTCATCGGCGCGAACTAGCCTGAGCCGACGAAATCAGAGCAGGATCTTGTCAGGCGCAGCAGCGCCTGGGAATCGAACATGCAGCGTTTCTTAGTCCGACTCATCCTCGCGTTGTGCGCGGCCTTGGCAGGTTTCTTAATCTATGTGCCAAGAGCCTGCGCACAGGATTTGCCACCGACCCAGAACCCGGCGCCGCCAAGCACGG
>OCOJ01034084.1_pt2 | contig 10474 bp, 7 predicted proteins | sample 1539251 | NCBI WGS metagenome assembly OCOJ01 (sample SAMN01911457, study PRJEB22624) | soil metagenome | biome: Soil | place: Malaysia | collected 2012-04-30 | depth RA_metagenome m
GGGAATGCTGCGCCAGAAAAGAGCCTGCAACGGAGGCGGTGCGGCAGCGAGCCATTTTGCCGCGAGCGTGACGAAGCCGAGCGCCCCGCATCGCTTCAGGGTCTCGGTTCTCGCGGCAACGGCTTGCAGCATCCGAACGGGCCCACGCGCATCCATGGGAAGCGCGATGGGGAGAAACGAAATCTGATTTCCCAGCCCGTTATCATGATCCGGCAGCCTCAGGTTCACCGGACATACGATGCGCACAAAACGGTTGACGACGGATTGCCCGTGCAGCTTCACGTAACGGGCCAGCGCCCGGGTCAGAATCGCCAAGATAACGTCGTTGACCGTGCCACCTACGCTCTGACGAACAACTTGCACGTCGGCCATGTCCAACTCAGTCCAGCAAAAGCTCCGTTCTCCCGTACAAGGTTTATTAAAGGGAAGTCTTTCTATAGAGGCGGTAAATTCCGGCAGCAATCCCGCCAGTCCCTTCAGAGGGCTCTGCGCGCTGTCATGGAACAAGGCCCGAGCAAAATCGAGCATTCCCGCTTCAAACTCCAAAAGGCCTCCCAACGTGCTGTTGATCGCCAGAGAGATGCCGTTCGCCAAAGAAGGCTGCTCGGCCCGGGGACGTGCCCGCCGGTAGCGGGGCTTCGGGAGTGTGCGCGGGACCTCGGGGGTGGGATCCAAGAGTAACTTCATTAACTCCGTGCCCGACACCCCGTCGGCAAGAGCGTGGTGCACCCGCCAGATTAGGGCCCCGCGACCGTCTTTCAGGCCATCGATCACGTGGACTTCCCACAACGGCTTGCTCCGGTCGAGCATTTGGCTGAGGGTGCGTCCCGCGAGCGCCTGCAATTCGGCTTCTCCGCCCGGCGGAGGGAGGGTCACATGAAAAACATGCCGGCGGATGTCGAATAGCGGATCGTCTTGCCAAGTAGGAAAGCCAAGGCTCCATTGCGGGACCACGGGGATTTGCTGGTACCGCGGCACCAGATGCAGCTTCGAGTTTATGCTGGCAAGGAATTGTCGGAAGGGTATGGGGCCGTCGAAAATGCACACGCTCGCGATGTTCAGGGGTATCTCTTTTCGCTCGAGGTAGAGAAATGCGGCGTCTGCCGCGGACAAACTCCTGCTTGGAACAAGCTTACTCATGTCCGTGACTCGCAAGGTCCCTCTGAAACCGTCTCCTTTGTCTTCTGAACCGTAGGTACTCTATTGCGAGGATGGGTGGCTGTGATTGGAATCACGTCTGCCGGTGATGGTTTTAGCCGCTTTCGCCTCGCAGCAGCCCGCCTCCGCCACTGCTTGCCTGAATCTCGTAACAGAAATACCTTAACCATCGCGGTTGGTGCGTTCCGCGTACAGTTCAGCAATCTGCTCGGAATAACGCTCCTCAATGACTTTGCGGCGAAGCTTCATGCTTGGAGTTAGCGCGCCGTCTTCGGCAGTGAACTCATGCGGTACCAGAAGGACCTTTTTCAACATTTCGTGACGGCCCAGGTTGCGGTTCACCTGGCCAACAATATCGTCATAGAGCGCCTTGACCTTCGGGTTAGCAACCAACTCCTCCCGGCAAGAACAAGAGACGTGGTTGGAGCGCGCCCAATCTTCCAGCAATGGAAATTGGGGTGAAATAATCACAGATGGAAATCTCCGGCGGTCCCCGAGTACCAGCGCGGTTCCGACGAGAGGGTACAGCTTCAGGGAATTTTCGATGGGCTGAGGAGCGATGTATTTTCCACCCGATGTTTTGAGCAGATCTTTCTTGCGGTCGGTAACAGAGAGAAACCCGTCCTCATCCAGCTTGCCGATGTCTCCCGTCTTGAACCAGCCATCCACAAAGGCGTTTCTTGTTTCGTCCGGCTGGTTCCAGTAAGCGTGAAAGACTGAAGGACCACGAACCAGAATTTCCGAGTCGCTGGCGATGCGTACCTCAACATTGCTGAGTAAACGGCCTACGGTGCCCAGCTTGTGGGCGCGGGGCGAGTTTAACGCAATCACCGGCGAGGTTTCCGTCAGGCCATAGCCTTCATGAATTCGGATTCCAATGTCGGCGAACCATTCTGCCAGTTCGTAACCTAAAGGTGCTCCGCCGGAAACGAATGTTTCCACGTTGCCACCCAGTCGGGCGCGCACCTTCGAATACAACAGCTTGTTGGCCAGCTTCCAAGCCGCCGACGTGGGAGTCTTGCCTGCGAGAATCTCTCGCCGATGTGCACGGCCTACTGAAAGCGCCCAGCGATAGATTGATTGCTTCGGAAACCCTTTGGCGTTCTGCTCCACCTGGGTGTGAAGCTTTTCGTATACGCGCGGCACCGCGACCAGAAGATGGGGCCGCACCTCCAGGAGAACCTGCGGGAGCTTCTCGATGAATGGGCAGTAGGCCAGCGTCACGCCGCGATAGAGCAAAGCAAAATCGGCGTGACGCGCCGTCACGTGTGACAACGGCAGAAAGGAAACACTGATTTGTCCCGGGCCGACGTCAAAGCCTTCCAGCGAACACCCGATGTTCGACGCCAGATTTCCGTGAGTCAACTGCACGCCCTTGGGGATTCCCGTCGTGCCGGAAGTGTAAATGATAGATGCCAGATCGTTCGGGGTGATTCCCCGCGCACAATCGTCTAGTTTCGGATCACGTTCCGGGGAGACTGCTTGCAGAAGGCATTTCATCTGGACAGCGCCGGGAATCTTCACCTCGTCCATCACCACAACATGTTCCACAGCAGTTTGATTCTTGATGGAAAAAATTTTTTGCAGTTGCTGCTCTGTGGAGACGACAACGACCTTCACGGCAGAATCAGACAGAATGTAAGCCGCTTGCTGAGCTGTCAGTGTCGAATAGATGGGCACAACGACGACGCCAAGTTGGAGACAAGCGAAGTCTGTGACCGCCCATTCTGGCCGGTTCTCGCTCAGAATGGCGACTCTATCGCCCTTGGTCACGCCCCATTGCCGGAGCGCCCGCGCCGTCCCTTTTACATATTGGTAGAGCTGCTGCGCACTAACGGGAACCCACTGCGTCCCTTCCTTGGCCATCATGACCCGAGCCAGCCCACGATCCACAATGGCAGAGAAGATCTCGTTAAGGGTCTCGGGTTTCATGGCTAGGGGCGAACTCCTGGCCGTGCCGAGGCAAGACAGGTCACGGCCGGTCTCTCAGCTAATCGCTTCTTGCCGGTGAGAATGATGGCAGAGCCGTGACTATAAGTGGCCCCAACGCCATGTGGGGCCAACAGTGAATCTGGCGTAGTTTTGGCGATTAACAAGCAGATTGGAGAATAAATGAGTGTTCACCCAGTCGCCAGTAAGTCGGAGAGCTACATGCCGGGAGAAGTTAAGGTCAAGACCACCACCCAAGCCAAAGAACCAAGTGGTATCCTTCTGGTGAGCGCCTGGGGGAGGAATTTGTAGAAGCGTGAATAACGGGACGATCTGCGGTGGAAAAGTGAGGTCAGCCGATTCTTTAATTACCCCGAGCCCGGGACGGAGCAGAAAGGTGACCTTTGACCACTTGCGCAAGTAGAACTGTGGGCCCACAGCGAAGGTGTAAGTGGTCGAACGGAAGGGAACGCGAATCGAGTTTGCTGGGACGAATGGGTTAACCTTCGGCGCGTAGACGGTTTCCTTGCCGTTGATCGTACCCGCTCCACTAATGATGCTGTCGCCGATGGCCATGAAATCTGCGCCCAAACCGAGCCATGGCTTCGCCGTCACGCCGAAATCAGTATCAAAGCCGCGCTCCGTGAGGTTACGAGCTGGACTGACCATGTAGTCAAAGCCCGTATATATGGTGTAGCGGTTGATTTCTCTCTCCTGCGCCATTGCTGGAAGACAAAACAGAATCACGAAACTGAAAAAGAATAAACCTCGAACGTTCGCCACACTTGCGAGGAGGATGGAAGGAAATCCTCTCATGTGACACCTCTCAAAGTTCTCAGGTCTGTGCGGAGCGAAGGCCTTTACTGCTAACTGCGTAGTTATAGCTACCGCCTCCCTGTGCGGCGGTGTGAGTGCATTTCGCCAGAAAGCGAGGCATTTTTCAGTGATGAATATCACTCTTAGTCAACACAAAGAGAACATTCCACCAGGCTGTGATCACTCTTGCGTTCGTAAACGATGCGTTTCGGATGTCCCATGTTCCTACAGCGGGCACAGACGTCGATGGGGCATCGGTCGGATCTGACTGGGTCGATCTAGGGTCGTGAACCCAAGAGAAGGAATAACGGCACCCAGGTTCAGGGACCCACCGACTCACGCCACAGTTTCGATTCCCCGATGCCCAGGCTCTAATGCGTGTCGACCTACAAGACACTGGGTTCAGAGGCTTTGCCGGGATTAGGCGCGAACCTTCCGCCAGCGCCTTGAAGCGACACCTGGGCAGGGTTTAGTACGGGGGTTACCAGACCGGGTGCACGTCACTGAAATAAGGAAATCCTCAGCTTTATTTTGGGCTTCTCCAAGGGGGGCTTCCGGTGTGAAGAAACCCCTTTCACCTTGAATGTTCAGGTGTAGACTCGGACTCAGCTCGCTCCTGGCTTGCCTGCGGCGGGGATACAAGGAAGGTACACCCCGCTGAAGGGCAATGCATTGCTTCATCAAATGCCTTCTCAGGGGTAAAACCATGCCAATACGAATTATGTGTTTTCAAATCTGCTCGATCGGGACCTTTCTGTTTCTTCTCATTGTCGGACTAAGAGGAGCCGACAGTGCTCAAGCCCCAGCGCCTCCGGCACTCCTGCTGGGGACCGCGTGGTATCCGGAGCAATGGCCCGAATCCCGCTGGGAAGCGGATCTGGCTCTGATGCAACAGGCAGGAATCCGCATGGTGCGGGTGGGCGAGTTTGCCTGGAGCCGCATGGAACCGGCAGAGGGCCAGTACCACCTGGACTGGTTGGAACGGGCGATCGCCGCAGCCGGGCGACACAACATCTACACCGTCCTGGGTACGCCGACGGCCTCGCCCCCGGCTTGGTTGACACAGAAATATCCGGAAACACTGCGCATCAATCAGGATGGGCGTCGGGCGGAACATGGCAACCGGCAGCATTTCAACTGGGCAAATCCAAAATACCGGGAGATGGCGCGCAAAATAGCGGAACAAATGGCCAAACGGTTTGGGCATAACCCATATGTTTTGGGGTGGCAGATCGATAACGAATATGCCGAAGTTTCATTTGACCCCGAGACGAGGGCCCAGTTCCAGCAATGGCTTAAGCAGCGCTACGGCACCCTCGAGAACCTGAACGCCCGGTGGACGACTGCCTATTGGAGCGAGAGCTATACGGCTTGGGATCAGATTCCCATCCAGGTGGGTTACGGCAACCCCGGTCTGCTGCTGAGCTGGATGCGGTTTGTCAGCGACACCTGGCGAAGCTACCAGAAGAACCAATTGGACGTTATTCGGCCCAACTCCGATGCTCGTCAGTTCATCACTACGAACACGATGGGTTCGTTCGATGGTTTTGACCACTACACGGTCGAGCAGGATCTGGATCTGGCTGCCTGGGACGACTATGTCGGGGAAGGCCATCTGGATCCAGTACAAAATGGCGCCGCCCATGACCTCACCCGCGGGTTCAAGCAGAAGAACTTCTGGGTGATGGAGACGCAGCCGGGCTCGGTGAATTGGGCTCCCATTAATAACGCACTGGATAAGGGTGAAGTACGCGCCATGGCCTGGCATGACATCGGCCACGGCGCGGACACGGTAAGTTACTGGCAATGGCGGAGCGCGCTCAACGGGCAGGAGCAGTACCACGGCACGCTGCTTGGCGCCGACGGGGCGCCGGTTCCTTTGTATGCTGAGATCGCGCAACTCGGCAAAGAATTTGCGAAGGCGAGCCCCGCGTTCGCCGGTACAACGGTTCAATCTCAGGTTGCCATCCTGCACTCTTACGACAGCCGCTGGGCCATTCAATGGCAGAAGCACAACGACAAATACAGTCCAGTGGACGAGATAGTGAGTTACTACGGCCCATTGCGCGCGATTGCGCAATCGATAGACATTGTTCCGCCAACTGCCGCACTTGGAAAATACAAGCTGGTCGTGGCTCCGGGACTGAACGTCCTCTCCGAAGCCGTGGCCAAAAATCTCGCTGCCTACGTGGAAGCCGGCGGTCACCTCGTTCTCGGGCAGCGTTCCGGCATGAAAGACGACGACAATTCTCTTCAGCCGGAACGTCAGCCTGGCCCGCTTGTCAGCCTGCTGGGCGGACGCGTTGAACAGTATTACGCCTTGGAAAAGCCAATTCCCGTCGAAGGTCAATGGGGAACGGGCGAATGCTCCCTGTGGGCGGAGTTGCTCAGTGCGAAGGACAGCGGGACAGAAATCTTGATGCGCTATGGAAAGAGCAATGGCTGGCTGGATGGGCAACCTGCGGCCATCACGCGGAAAGTGGGAAAGGGCAGAATCACCTATATTGGCGCGTGGCTCGATCCTAAAATTATGGCACAAGCCGCAAAATGGATGACGGACACCAGTGGGGTGAAACCGGCGTTCGGAGCCGTGCCTGATGGTGTGGAAGTTTCTGCGCGCTATGGGGCGCACAACATGGTTTACGTGCTCATCAATTTTTCCAAGCAAGCGCAAACTGTGCATCTGCCGGCCGCCATGGAAGATGTTCTAGGGGCCGGGTCCAAACAGGCTGTGGATTTACCGATCTATGGCGTGGCCGTACTTTCCGTGCCACGATAGGTACGCGGGAGCGGCCTGCGATTATCTCTCGTTGAATGCTGACGCCTCTGCTTTTTCCTCTGCTTCCTTTTGTACTTGGCAACCGGGCCAGTTTCGTCGTTTACTTGGGGCATACGTTGCCACCTGCCGTGGCACTGGCGAGATTTCCGGTTGCCGATGCCCGTCAAGTGCACGCCATCGGGAGAATGAAACTATGAGAACGCAACGTTGCTGGAAGACTGTTGCCCTGCTCCCTGCCTTCTGCGTTGCTCTTCAACCAAGCCTGGTGTGTGCGCAGGAATCCCATCCTCCGCACTGGTCATATGAAGGCAAGGATGGCCCGGCGGAGTGGAGCAAACTGGACCAAACTTACGCCGCGTGCTCCACCGGGAAGGCACAGTCTCCTATCGACATCAAGAACGCGAAGAAAGCCGACCTGGCACCCTTGAAATTTGATTACAAAGCCGTGCCCCTGAACATTATCGACAACGGTCACACGATTCAGATCAACTATTCTCCAGGAAGCACGCTCGCTGCCGGTGGGAAGACCTACACTTTGAAGCAATTCCACTTTCATCATCCCAGCGAAGAGCACGTTAACGGAAAGGGCTACGATATGGTGGCTCACCTGGTGCACGCCGACGCCGAAGGTCACCTTGCGGTCGTTGCCGTCCTTTTGAAAACGGGCTCCTCCAATGCCTTCCTCGAAACCGTGTGGAAGAATATCCCCACAGTAAAAGAGAAAGCAGTGGACGTGCCAGGTGTTACGCTTAACGTTAGGGACCTGCTACCCGCCGATCACGGTTACTACACATTCAGCGGTTCGCTTACCACCCCACCCTGCTCTGAAGGAGTGACTTGGTACGTTCTGAAAGCCCCTGCGTCTCTGTCCGCGGATCAAGTGACGGCTTTCGCAAAGATCTATCCCCAAAACGCGCGGCCCATCCAGCCGCTGAATGGCCGCGAACTTCAGGAGACGAAGTAATCCAGGCAGCTCATGCGAATCCTGCTTGCTGACGACCAAAAAGAGATTCGCATGCTGACTCAGGAACACCTTGAGAAGCACGGCCACGTGGTTGTGGCCGTTGGGAATGGTGAGGAGGCGCTCGATGCCCTTCAGCGCCAATCCTTCGACGTTATCCTCCTCGATGAGGAGATGCCCGTTATGAGCGGCACGCAGGCTCTGCGCGTTATCCGCGGCCGCGAGGAAGAGCGCGCCCACTCGATCGTGATTGCGCTGACGGGCTATAACACGGAACCGGATCGGGACCGGCTCCTGCGTGCCGGATTCGATTCCGTGATCGGCAAGCCCTTTCGCCTGGATGCGCTATCGGCAATGCTCCAGGGCCCGCTCCAGAAAGATACCTCGGGACCGGCAGCTTCAGCCTCCCTTGCCCATTCCGAAGGCACGGCCGGCGATCTGCTGAAGCGTGTGGGCGGCGACCCGGACCTGCTCGGGCGGATGATCCATACATTCCTTCGCAATGCCCCGAAACAGCTCGAAGAAATCCGCAGGGCTATCCGGCTGAAGCGGGGCGACAGGCTTGCGTTTTGCGCGCATGCTCTGAAGGGTCCGCTAAATATCTTCGCAGCTCGAAAAGCAGCGGACTGCTGCCAGGAGCTAGAAAAGCTCGGACGGAGCGGGAGCCTCGTGGACGCGGCGAAGAGTTATAACCAGTTGCAGGAAGAGATTGCAGCGCTGGAAGCAAATCTGAGAGGATACGCGAGACTGAAGCGCCCCCCGGGTTCCGGAGCGCAGACGAAGAGGAAACGTCAAAAGCGGAGTTCGAAGCGAAAAACATCTTAGCATTGCCGCCGGAACCTCCGGTACCAGCGCTACGTTCAGGAGCACGGCCATGTCCAGCATTCTGGTCACCGACGACGACGCGACCACTCGTCAAATGGTTAGCGACATTCTGAAGAAGGCCGGATATTCCGTCTCAACCGCTGCGGATGGAATGGTGGCGCTGCGCGCCATTCAGAGGAAAAAATTCGATCTCGTTCTGTTGGACATCTGGATGCCCAAGATGACCGGTCTCGGACTTCTCGGGCATCTCCACGGAGAGAAATATATTCCGAAGATCGTGGTCATGACCTCCGATCAGACTTCGGACACATTGCTCAATGCGCTGAGGGGACGCGTCTATCAGTACCTCCTGAAGCCGCTGGATGCCGCCACATTGCTGACCACAGTGGAAAACGCCCTATCTACCAGCCCGGAGGTCCCAGCCATCGAAGTGACTTCCGCCAACTCCCGGTGGGTCGAACTGATGGTGCCATGTGAGCGCTCCGTGTTGAACCGGGTCCAGAGTTTCCTGCTGCACTTGGACGTGGATTTGCCCCCCGACGTTATCGAGAAAGTCGGCTACGCTTTTCGCGAGCTTTTGAACAATGCCATCGAATGGGGTGGACATCTTGACCCCAACCTCAAGGTGCGTGTTTCCTACATTCGAACCAAGCGCATGCTCATGTACCGCCTCGACGACCCTGGTCCGGGATTCAAACTCGAGGAGTTGAAACACGCAGCGATTAACAATCCTCAGGACAATCCCATGGCCCATATCCAGGAAAGAGAAGCGAAAGGTCTACGGCCAGGAGGGCTGGGTCTGATGCTCACGCAACAACTGGTGGATGAGCTGGTTTATAACGAAAAACGGAACTCGGTCGTCCTCATCAAGTACCTGTAGCCCCCAGGCACAGCCCCCATGGCGCAATCCTCACACTCCGGCGGCTGTGCCCTTGCCTGGCCTGACAACTGGCCTTTGGACCAGCTGAATTTTCCCACGGAAAGCGCTAGCCTCATTGGAACGGGTCCCAAGTCCAGCCTCGCCTGAGCGGACTGTCTTTCGGCAGGGGAGGGTTTTGTGCGCAGAAGAGCCTTTTTTTTCTGGGCGGCCGTTGCGCCTGTCATCCCTGGCCTCAGCTTGCACCTGGCAGGCTGCGCCTCTTCGTACACTCCTGGTGACTCCACTGGGAATTCAAAGCCGACCCTCGCCACCATTACCAGCCAACCGGCCGATCAGTCCGTGCCCGCAGGCCAAACTGCCACCTTTACAGTGACGGCGACGGGTACTGCCCCGCTAGCGTATCAGTGGCAGAAGGGCGGAATGAACATTTCGGGAGCAAACGCCGCAAGCTACACGACGCCAGCAACTGCAGTCGCGGACTCCGGCTCAAAGTTCGATGTGGTCATCACCAATCCTGCGGGCAACGTGACCAGCAATTCTGCGACTCTCACCGTCACCGCAGCGCCTGCCGCCCCCACCATCACCACGCAACCTGCCAATCAAACTGTGACCGCGGGCCAGACAGCCACGTTCTCCGTAGTCGCGTCGGGCACGGCGCCGCTCTCCTATCAGTGGCAGAAGAATGGCACAAATATTAGCGGAGCGACCGCAGCTAGCTATACGACGCCGGTGACAACAACCGCGGACAGCGGGGAACAATTTCGTGTGCTCGTCTCAAATTCTGTGGGGAATACCACCAGCAATGTCGCTACACTTACCGTGAATTCCTCCACCAGCGGGTCGAGTATCGACGTTATCACCTATCATTACGACAACCTCCGCACCGGGCAAAACGTGAACGAAGCGACATTGACTCCGGCGAACGTGAAACAAGCCACATTTGGAAAGCTCGGGGAATTCCCGGTGGATGGCCTCGTGGACGCGCAGCCCCTCCTGCTCTCCAATCTTGCCATTCCGGGAAAAGGCAACAGGAATGTTCTGTATGTCGTAACCGAGCACGATTCGATCTATGCCTTCGATGCCGACAGCATTAGCGCAAGCGGCGGGACGATTTTGTGGCAGGGGG
>OCOJ01032860.1_pt1 | contig 10466 bp, 10 predicted proteins | sample 1539251 | NCBI WGS metagenome assembly OCOJ01 (sample SAMN01911457, study PRJEB22624) | soil metagenome | biome: Soil | place: Malaysia | collected 2012-04-30 | depth RA_metagenome m
TTCGCGTGACGGGCGACCTCTCGCCAAAGTCCCTGCTGTTTCATCCAAATAGCGGTAAACCGGAGTTCCTGACTCTTGCCTGCCATCGGCATCTTCCCGCCCCACATAACGGTTTCGCTGCCCGCTAGGATCACGGTGTCGCCATAGACGCGCACGTATTCGATGCGACGGTCGTACGACGTAATTACGAGAAACCCGGACTTCATCATGCCGAGCACGTCTTGCTTATTCACGAACTTGTTCAAGGGGTTCGTGACGACGAGGTCGTCAGACCATAGCCGCGCCATTGCCTCTGGATCATTGCGCAAGAACGCCTGCACTTCGTCGTCGCTCGCTTGGCGTACCTGTTGTTCCGCCAGCTTATCGGCGGATTGTGAAGACGCTTGTACCGTAGTGAATAACAAAACCACGGTGAACAGCGATGTCAAAGCAGAGAGTCGCATGGAGCCTCCCCAATCGCCTTAAGCAGGAATCTCCTTCTTAAACTCGAAAACGGCACCATTGTACGCCGGGTTGCGGGAAGTGGTGGCCCGTGGGGACCTCGAACCGCACACCTCCACGGTGTCAACCTATCACGGATAGGAAGATAGCAACTTAGAGCGTATCGAACATCCTCTCCACAACCGTTGAACCCGTTTCACAGGTAGAGATCACAGGTAGGAATCGCAGGTACTGGCAATCTCTCTCGGGTGCACATTTTTCTCACGGGAAGGGGAGTACAGGAGCGTTTACCGCCCTTTCCCCTTTTCTGCTCTTCGTGTCCAGAAGTCCCATGCGTGCTGTCCATAATCGATGCCGGAGGTTCGACGCGCTGCCTCCAGATCGATATATGTGATCTGCCCTCCTAACGCGATCGCCTGCGCTTGGATTCTGGCACTCATTTCCAAATAGATGCTGCGGCCCACGGCTATCTGCAGCGAAGTTCCCACGACCGCAGTCCCGTGGCCAAGGATGAGCACAGCCGGATGATTCCCTAGAGTCTGTGCGAGCAACCGTCCTGCTTCGGTGCTGGCGACCAGCCTCTGCTTTGGCCCAGGGACAACACGGGTATCGAAGACCGGTATTCCCTCGACCACGAACGGTGCCATGTGAAAAACCGGCTGTAGTGGGACAGAACTCACGCTGAATGGAATCACTGACGGCGAATGACTGTGGACGACAGACATTACGTCCGGGCGTGCTTTATAGATCTCTCCATGAATAAATCGCTCCAAATATGGACTTTTGTCTTTCGCAGAGATTGGGTTGCTGTCCAGGTCGTATTCCAGGATGTCCTCGGTGCTGACGAGCGCGGGGGCCACATGGCGTGCGAGCAAGTATCGGCTGCGGTTTTTGCTATGCCGAACACTAACGTGCCCGAAGGCGTCAACAATTCCCTCATTAGCCAGGATGTGATTGGCCAGTACGAGGTCTTCCACCAACTTAGGGTCAGGGACTTCAAGCGTAGACTCCTTCTGCACCGCCCCTCGAAGTCGTTGGGTCGCTAAGACAGTCCCGGCCAGAGCACTTGCTGAACGCGCGACAAAACTTCTCCTGCTCACAACACCTGATATCTCATGTTCACGAGTCATCACAGACCTCCAGTGTGGAAAATCGCGGATCGATTCTAACGGAAACAGCATTCTGAGCGTACCGTACGAGTCTACGGCGAGCCGGGGCGTTATGAACCTCGGCCCGTTGCGTTTTGTGCGGACGTTGCCGGGGCTGACTGCGAGAGGCACGAGAGAGCCACCTGCAACGCGAGCGGCTCTGCGAACAGGCCTTACCGCGAGCAATCAGGTCAGTGCCTCTCCGCCGGGAGGAAGGGCCTTTACCTCGAAGTTGCTGTTCAATACCATCTCGCTCAGCGAAAGGTAGGGTGCAAGAAAATGACAGCTAACTCTTGGGTTGTTTCCTATTTTGCAGTGCTGCTCGTTTTGACCACAAACTGCGCGCACGCGTTCGCGGCAAGCGCAACCGTAGATTCGGCGAAGGCCCAAATTACGGTGCTTTATGACGCTTTTGGCAAAGATTCGGTAATGCAGAAAGACTGGGGCTATGCAGCTCTTGTCGAATATGGCGGCAAGCGCATTTTGTTCGATACCGGAAACAACCCTGACGTTCTTGCGCAGAATGCCAAGGCAAAGGGAATCGACCTCTCCAAACTGGATTTTGTGGTCATGTCGCACCGCCATGGAGATCACATGGGGGGATTGGTCTACGTCTTAAACGTGAATCCCAAAGTGACCATCTATGCGCCGAAAGAAGGCTTCGGCGTGTATGGTGCGGACTTGCCTAGCACCTTCTATCGCAAAGACCCTTCCCTTGCGCCCGAACAGCGCTACTACAACGGCTCACCGCCAGAGATCATGCGGTTTGGCTCGGCTTGGCCTAGCGCCAATTTTCGGTTGGTGGACAAGAACACGGAGATCGCCCCGAACATTCATTTAGTTACACTCGTCTCCGATAAGCCGGGCACGCTCGAACTGCGCGAACTGTCACTCGTCATCAACACCTCAGAAGGATTGGTCATCGTGGTTGGTTGTTCGCATCCCGGTATCGACAAAATCGTTGAATCTGCAACTGCAATCAATCCGCGCATTCACTTCATCGCTGGCGGCTTTCATCTTGTTGTAGCGCCAGACACGGACATCGAGAGGATTGTCACCGCACTGCATGATCGGTTCAGCGTCGAATACGTCGCGCCCGGTCACTGCACAGGAGAGCCAGCATTCACAGCGCTAAAAAAGGCTTTTGGCGATCACTACATCTATGCGGGGTTGGGCACAACACTAACAGCAACACAGGTAGGAAATCAGAAATAGAAAATTTGCGGAGCTGAAGAATGGTAGGCCCGGGAGGACTCGAACCTCTGACCTCTTCCGTGTCAAGGAAGCGCTCTAACCNAACTGAGCTACGGGCCTATTCGTGGGTAGTTTAGCACGTCTGCGCGAACGATTGCGGGCCTGCAAACCATCCCTGCGCGCTCCGGCGAAATGGCTGCACGCCTATTTGCCGGGCTGGACTCGTTACGACTACGCGGACAATAGATTCAGAATTGGAATGGAAGCTGGCCCAAAACGGCTCTTAGAGGCCGAAATGGTCAGCTTACGACCTCTAGCGAAAAACCTTCCGTTCGACGCTGTTTTCTACTTGACAATACGCTAGAATCAAGTAGCTTTTCGTAAGCCCTCTGTGCTTCCCCAGCAGTCGTCGAGAGGGTCGACGCCTGTCTGCACACGACAATAGATGAGGAATGGAAGCTGATGTGCGGGCAGCCAGAGAACCCTTCCTATGCCTCGAAGCGGAGCTATGGCAGTATCTGGCGTATTATTGTCACGTCGAAATGTGACGCACGTCACAGCTAGACGGTCCTGCGCCTAAGACAATCGGGGGCAAAAATTATGTGCCAGATTGAAACAGCCGGTCGTCTCTTGACGGGATTGTTGTAGAGGAGACTCTCATGATGCGCTCGCAACCGAAACACTTCGTTCAACTCCTCGCAGCCTGCGGATTACTCGCGGGACTGGCCGTGGTGGCCTGGGCCGGCCCGAACAAGGGGAAATCCGCTGACCAGGAAAAGAAGTACGTCCGGCCGACAGATCCCACCCTGTATGTGGGCGAAGAAACCTGCAAGACCTGCCATGCCGACATGCCGTCGAAGGATTTCGTCAAGAATTACGAAGCATCACCGCACTTCGTCACGACCCTGGACAAAAAGAAAGGGCCTGAATGGCACGGCTGCGAATCGTGCCACGGGCCCGGCAAGGCCCACGTCGATGGCGGCGGCGATAAGACGAAAATTTTCACCTTCAAGAACGCCTCGGCCCAGGAAGTCAGCGAGCGCTGCCTGGATTGCCACCAGTACGGCGAAGAGCACAGCAATTACGCCCGCTCGATCCACCTTCAGAACGGGGTCGCCTGCACGGATTGCCACGATCCGCATCACCCCAAGGAGAGCCAGCTTCTGTTAAAAGAAGCTCAGCCGACGCTGTGCTACAGCTGCCATCTCGACAAAAAGCAGCAGTTCAACCGCCCCTTCCACCACCGGGTGAACGAGGGGCTGGTAAAGTGCACGGATTGTCACAATCCCCATGGTGGATTCCTCAACCGGCAGTTGCGCGCCACGGCCACGCAGGATCTGGTTTGCTTCAAGTGCCACACGGACAAAGCCGGGCCGTTCGTGTACGAGCATGAATCGGTCAAGATCGAAGGCTGCGTCATCTGCCACACGCCGCACGGTTCCTCCAATCCGCGCCTGTTGAAACGCGCCCAGGTCAACCTGCTCTGCCTGGAATGCCACGCTTTCACAGTGGATGCGGGTCCTGCGGCCACTCCTACCTTCCACAACCAGGCGCAAAAATACCAAGCCTGCACTCTGTGTCACACGGCAATTCACGGGTCGAACAGCAACAAGTTTTTCTTCACTCCATGAAGGAGCGCCGCCATGCCACCACTCGAGAAAGAATGGAGAATGCTCATGAACATCGGAAGGATTTGCTTTGGCTTGCTGGCGATCGGCGCGCTACTCTCCGGCGGAGCGGCGCAGACATGGGCGCAGGACGAGGAGCAAAAGGGTATTGACCAAGGAAACTACAACGTCAAGCAGTCGATTGAATTCGGCGGGCGCTTCACGAACATCTCTGGCGATACCCAGGGCTACAACTCCTTTGTGAATTTGCAGCAAGGGCCGCGCCTGTTGGGATTCACGACGGAGATGAATTCGTTGAACCATCATGGCACCTGGTTTGACCGCTTCTATTTCAGCAACTTTGGCTATGGAGGCGATCCTAACGAGGTCTCCCGTCTGCGCGTGGCCAAAAACACTTGGTACAAATTTGACGCCATGTTCCGCAAAGACGAAAACTTCTGGGATTACTCGCTCCAAGCGAATCCCATCAATCCGACCAATGGTTTCGTGAATGGCCCTGCCGGATATGGGCCGCTGGCCACTTCCACCTGCACGGCCTGCGTTCTCAACTCCTCGCCGCATCTCATGAACACGCGCCGCAAGATGGGCGATTACAACCTGATTATCCGTCCGGAATCCGCGGTGCGCCTGCGCATGGGCTACTCTCGCAACACGATGGAGGGCCCGGCGCTCACCAGTGTCCACCAGGGCACCGAACAAATGCTGTTCGCGGACGTTAAGACCACGGTCAACGCCTATCGCCTGGGCATGGACTTCAAGGTGCTCCCGCGAACCAATATCAGCTACGACGAAGTGTGGACATACTACAAGGGCGACACGGGCATCACCGATTTTGCCCAGCCCTTCCAGGTGAATCCCACGCAAAACGTGGATCTAGGATTCTCCTTCAACGCCGCGGCTAATCAGCCTTGCGGAGGCACATTTCTCGCTTCCGGCTTTGTAAACCCCACTTGCAGCGCCTACTTCAACGGCTATCTGGACCACGGGCGCACGCGGACGAATCTACCGACCGAACAACTCAGCATCCAATCGAATTACTGGGACAAGCTGGACCTTACGGCGCGCGTCAGCTATTCCAGCGGCGATACCAACGTCTTCGGCTACGACCAAACCATTTTTGGCCGCGAGTCGCGCACCAATTTGCGCAATCAGCTTAATACCGGGCCGGTGATCGGGCGGCGCGTAGCAGCGGTCGCGGATCTCGGGGCGACCTGGCACATCACCGACAAACTAAGTTTTCTCGATACTTTCCACTACTCGAACTGGCACAATCCAGCCGAGTTCGCCGCCTCGAGCTGTTCGTTCTTCAGTCCAAATCTGAACACGAACGCATTCTTTTTTACTCCGGCCCAGCCCGTTCCGCTGACTTGTGTGCCGCCCGCTAGCGTCCTGCCCGCCACCGTCGCCACTCCGGTGGTTCACAATGCCAGCTCCGCGGCGGACGTTTCCATCATTGTGGACAGTAATTTCCTGAAGCAGGAGGAGAGAACCAACCTAGCTGAAGTGGATTACCGCTTTTCCGAAAAGCTGGGCGCTCGCGTGGGATTCCGCTACCGCCATCGCGACATCTTCGATAATTTCTACGAGACCCTGAACGAGGTCTTTTATCCCGGCCCGACTGCCGCTCAGGCTGCCCGCGGCTCTTGCGCTCCTTTGGCACCAGGACCAATTACGCAGGCCAACCTTCCCGCCGGCTGCACTCTGAACGCCGACACGTCCATCAGCTTTCTCTCGGTTCCCGCCTTCGTTCCGGCTTCGGCGTCTGTCCCGCCCATCAACGAATACTCTGGTTTATTCGGAATCTGGGCGCGGCCCAACCAAAAATGGAGAATCAGCTTTGACACCGAGCTTTTCAGCGCTGATGGTTCGTTCACGCGCATCAGCCCCAGGGAGTCGCAGGAATATCGCGTGCGCACAAAATACAACCTGACGAGTTGGATGAACTTGGACGGCAACATCCTGATTTGGGAAGCGCGGAACAATGTCACGAACGTGGACAATCTCCAGCATAACCGCACCTATGGCATTTCCGCGATCCTCCAGCCAAACGACAAGGTTGGACTCGAAATCGGGTATGATTACAACGATGTCTTCTCTCAGATTCTGATCTGCTTTACCAGCAGCGCCGTGCCCACAGGACCCAGCACCGTAAATTGCCCGGGAGTTACAGGGCTGCTGCAGCAGCTTTCCACCTACACCAACAAATCGAGCTACGGCTATTTCGATTTCAGCCTGACTCCGGTTCATCGCTTCACCGCCCGTCTGGGGGCCAACCTGACCGGGACCAGCGGCTCCGCGCTTCTGGTAATTACGCCTCAAGTGCCGAACGGCTCACTGGATTCGAAGTGGCTGCATCCCTATGGAGGATTCGAGTACCACTTCTCCAAGCAGTGGACCGGAAAAGCCTATTGGGATTATTACGGCTATCATGAGGATCCTACGGCGAGCACCACTGTACCGGGCACGTCCATCATCCAGGATCTATTTGCCCCGCGAAATTTTCGAGGCAATCTGGTCACACTTTCTGTACGATATGCCTTCTGAACGGAGGCGGGAGGAGCACGGGCTTGCAAGGCATGAGGATTTGAACACCCGGAGGACATCGTGACGCTAATGACCTTTCGAAATAAGTTGCTGCTGGGCGTTTTTGCTTTCGGGATCGGTCTCTTGCTCGGCCCCGCCGCAAGGGCGCAAGAAACCGGCGAGGCTCTCTTTAAGGCCAAGTGCGCCATGTGCCATGGGCAGGACGCCGCGGGCAAGACCACCATGGGTCAAGCTTTGAAAATTCCGGACCTTCATTCCGATGTCGTTCAGAAAAAAAGCGACGCGGATTTGACCCAGATCATCGCCAAGGGCAAGGACAAGATGCCCGCCTATGAAGGCAAGCTGACCAAAGAACAGATTACCAAGTTGGTGGGCTACCTGCGGGAATTAGCGAAGAAGCACTGATTGGCAGCGGAGCCCGGCGGGCATTCGAAAGCGGATTCCACTTTTTCCATGGCCACTGAAGAATCCCAACCGGTTCGTCCAGCGCGGCGCCGGCTTGTCGAAATCCTCCTCGGGGGCGGACTCCTTGGCTCCATCGCTTCTTTCGTCTACCCGGTTCTCCGTTATCTGGTGCCCCCGGTAGTTCCGGACCTGGGGGAAGACGAAGTCGTGGCTTGCAAAGTAGGAGACCTCAAGCCCAGCGGCTCGAAAGTTTTCCGCTTTGGAAACCGTCCCGCCTTGCTGCTTCTGACCAGTGATGGCGAATATCACGCCGTTTCCGCCGTGTGCTCGCATCTCGGCTGCACCGTCCAGTACCGCAGCGATCTGCACGAAATCTGGTGCGCTTGCCACAACGGCTTGTACGGCCTGGACGGACGCAATATCTCGGGCCCTCCGCCGCGTCCCCTCGAGAGTTTTCAGGTGTACGTGCGCGGCGAGGAGATCATTGTCAGCCGCAGGCGGGGTGCCTGAGGTGAAGTTATTCAAGCACGTTCGCGATTGGATCGACGAGCGCTTCGGCTGGGCGGAACTGACCGAGCCGCTGCGCCACAAAACCGTTCCCATTCACAGACTGTCCTACTGGTACTTTCTCGGCGGCATCACACTTTTTCTTTTCGGCATCCAGGTTTGCACTGGAATACTTCTGCTGTTGTATTACCGGCCGAGCGCCAGCGAAGCCTTCGAAAGCGTTCAGTACATCATGACGCGCGTGCAGTTTGGGTGGCTGGTGAGGTCGATTCATTCCTGGGCTGCCAATTTGATGATTCTTACGGCGTTCCTGCACATGTTCAGCGTGCTGTTCCTGCGCGCCTACCGCAAGCCGCGGGAAATGACCTGGGTGAGCGGCATGTTGCTGCTGTTTCTGGCGCTGGGATTCGGCTTCAGCGGCTACCTGCTTCCGTGGAATACGCTGGCCTTTTTTGCCACTAAAGTCGGCACCCAAATCACCGCGCAAGTGCCTTTGATCGGCCACAAGCTGATGGTTCTTCTTCGCGGCGGCGAAGAAGTGACTGGCGCGACGCTGACGCGTTTCTTCGGATTCCACGTTGCTGTGCTTCCCGGGCTGACTACGCTGTTGATCCTCCTGCATCTCGCGCTGGTCCAGCGCTTTGGCATGAGCGTTCCGCCCAAAGTCGAAACCGAGTGGAAAGCCAACCCTTCCAAAGTCCGGGAAATGAGATTTTTCCCGAACTTCATGCTGCGGGAAATGATGGCCTGGTACATCGCGCTCGGCGTCTTGGGCGGGCTCGCCGCACTTGCGCCGTGGGAATTGGGAACCAAAGCCGATCCCTTCGGTGCCGCTCCCGCGGGCATCCGGCCGGAGTGGTATTTCATGTTTATGTTCCAGACGCTGAAGCTTATCCCGTCGAAAATCTGGCGCGTGGATGGTGAAGTCGTGGGAATTCTCGTGTTCGGGCTTGCGGGCGCGATCTGGCTTTTGCTCCCCTTCTTTGAAGGAAAACGGGAGCAGCGCGGCAGGAGAATGATCCTCGGTGCGGGTGTCTTCGCGATCTGTTACATGGTGGCGATGACCATTTATGGGTACCTCGCGAAATAAGGCGCTGCGGCTTGCGCTGCTGTTGGCGCTGACGATTTGTCTTTTCTCAGGCCGCGGCTACGCGCAAAACGCCATCACCTGTCTGAATTGTCATGGCGTGCTCGATCCACCCCTGCGAGTCACTGAGGCGCAGTTTTCCCAGGACATTCATTTCCAAAAAGGGCTGACCTGCGCGAGTTGCCACGGCGGCGACCCCACGAAACCGGACATGAACGCCATGAGCAAAGCCGCCGGTTTCCGGGGAAAGATCGAGCGCAGCCAGATTCCCGCGCTGTGCGGGCATTGCCACTCCGACGCGGCTTTCATGCGGCAGTACAATCCCGCCTTGCGGACCGATCAGTTGAGCCAGTACCAAACCAGCGTGCACGGGAAGCGGCTGACGAAAGGGGACACGAAAGTCGCACTCTGTATAGACTGCCACGGGGTGCACGACCTGCGGCCCGCAAGTGATTCACGCTCCAAGGTTCATCCGCTAAACGTGGCGCAAACCTGCGCGCGCTGCCATGCCGATGCGGAGTACATGAAGAGCTACTCGATTCCCACCGATCAATTCGCGAAGTACAGCGCCAGCGTGCATCACGAAGCGATGACCGTGCGCGGCGACTTGAGCGCGCCGACCTGCACGACCTGCCACGGAAACCATGGCGCCGCCCCGCCGGGCGTGGATTCGGTCAAAANGACCTGCACGACCTGCCACGGAAACCATGGCGCCGCCCCGCCGGGCGTGGATTCGGTCAAGAACGTCTGTTCGAACTGCCATGTGTTCCAGGCGCAGATGTATGAAAAAAGTACGCACAAGATGGTGTTCCAAGCCGCCGGCCTTCCGGGCTGCGTGGTGTGCCACAGCAATCACGGGATTACACATCCCACGGACGCGAAGCTCGGCTCGGGCCCCGAGGGCGTCNTGCATGCAGTGCCATGCGCCGGGCGACGATTGCGACAAGGCCAGGGCGCAAATGCTTGCCAGCCTGACGCAGTTAGATACTGCGATTAAGAACGCAGACCAATTAGTCAGCGTGGCCGAGTCTTCGGGCATGGAAGTGAGCGAGGCGCGCCTGGGACAGGATCAGGCGCGCGATTCGCTGACTAAAGCTCGCGTCACCATCCACACCTTCCAGCCGACGCTCGTCAATCAGGATATTGACGCCGGACTGAAAATTGCGGCAAAGGATTTGCAGGCGGGAAAAGATGCGCTGGCGGAGCGGGATTACCGCCGCCGCGGTCTGGGATATGCGGTCATATTCATTTTGATGACCGTTGTGGGACTGTTTCTGTACATCCGGCAGATCGAGCGCGGCGTGGCAAAGACCTAAGATCCTGAGCAGTCGGGTTCAAGCGGAGGAGGAATTGCTGGGGTTTGTCTAGGTTGATTTGAAGAAGAAGATCTCGTGGAAGGACGGTGTGTTGCCCGGCGAGAGCCTGTAACGCGCCGATTTTCACCAGGAGGAAAACATGGGACGAAAAATGCATTGGCTTGGGACCACGGCTATCGGCCTGGTTGTGGCGGGG
>OCOJ01040794.1_pt4 | contig 10463 bp, 13 predicted proteins | sample 1539251 | NCBI WGS metagenome assembly OCOJ01 (sample SAMN01911457, study PRJEB22624) | soil metagenome | biome: Soil | place: Malaysia | collected 2012-04-30 | depth RA_metagenome m
GTGTTACCGCATCCGATTCGTAATGATTCATGTCGCTCGAGGCGACGATCAGTACGTCATCCTTTCGTGCTGCGATCACCTCGGCGATCGCGAGCCCGAGTTGTTCGAGAGCTTCGAATTGTCCCGTCCCCAGTGCGATGGGGACGAACGTGAGCTTCGGTTGCCGCAACAACAGGAACGGCAATTCGACCTCGGCGGCATGCTCGGCGCGATGAGCCGCTGCGTCTTCATGGAGCAGGGAACACTTCTGTTTGAGCTCTCCGGCAAGGTCCGTATCAATCGGCACATGCCCGAGCGGCGTCTCCCACTNCGCCTTCGCTCATGATGGCGAGCGCCCGTCCCATGCCGGTGTGGTTCGGGCACATCACGATGCAGCGCGGTGGGATTTCCATGCGGTTAAACACTGCACCCGCCACATGCCCGGAGTACATGTAGCCCGCGTGGGGAGCGATGCAGCCGAGGGCGCGAACTGGAACCGGGATGGAAGAGACTTCTTTAGAAGTTGTTTGAGAAAGATACGAGCGAACATCCGCCCGCAACGTTTCAGGATCGCGAGGATAGAATCGTCCGGCCACCGCCGGATGACGAAGAGTCGTGGTAACCATAGGCCCTCCTTTCGGTGAGCCTCTGCGGAAATGACAACACTCAGAACTATGCTACGAGGGCTCCGCCGCCCGGCGCAAGGCGCGAAACACCGCCGCACTCTTTTCCAGGCTGAGTGTCTCCGCTCGCGCCGCCGGCTTTACTCCCGCCTCCGCGAGAGCGCGCCGCAAATCGGGCTCCGCATACCTCGACTTCAAATTGTTCCACAACGTCTTGCGCTTCTGCCCAAAGGACAGCCGCAAAAAATCGATGAAGCCGTCTCCAGCTACTCCAAGTTCCTCTTGCCTCGGCTGCAAAGTCAATCGCAACACCGCCGAGTGAACCTTGGGCGGCGGCACAAACGCTCCCGGCGGCACCGTGAACAGCTTCTCCACTCGTGCATAAAGCTGCGCCGTCGCCGACAATAGTCCATATTCGCGTCCTCCCGGCTCGGCCGCGATGCGCTCGGCCACTTCCCGCTGCACCATAATCACGAGACTCTCGAAATGTTTCGCAAACTCAAACAGACGCAACAGAATGCCTGAGGTGATGTAGTAGGGAAGATTTCCCACCACCTTGACGGGCTGCGGTTTGATCTCGATGCCGGGCCTGGCCAAGCCGGGCTTAGGCCCGAAAAACGAATCAAAATCGATCGCCAGAATGTCCGCCTCAATGATCTCCACGTTCCTGTCCATACCGAATTTCAATCGCAACTGCGCGGCGAGCACGCGATCGAGTTCCACTGCGATCAGCCGGCGCGCACGCTGGGCCAGCAGGGAAGTCAGAATGCCGCGTCCCGGGCCAATTTCAAGCACGGTACTCTGCGACACGTCACCCAGTGCGTTAACGATGCGCGCAGCCACGTCCTCGCTGACGAGAAAGTGCTGTCCCAATTTAGGCTTGCTCTTCGGACGGTGAGCGGAAGCGGTCCTCGGCACGTTGACCCTCTTTTTCGCGGGCAGTAGACTGACGATTAACCCGTGGGCTCCCACACGGGAACCGTGGGTTCCTTACAGGATTCATCATAACGTGGGCGCGCAAACCGTGCGCTCGGAGGTTCCGTCCTCATGCACATTGCATTTGTCGCTTCCGAAGGCGTGCCCTTCTCCAAGACCGGCGGACTGGCCGACGTCGTGGGGGCGCTCCCGCGCGCCGTTGCCCAGCTTGGTCACCAGGTCACCGTCTACCTGCCGCGCTATCGCCAAACCAAACTGACCGATCCGGCGACCGTAGTCCGCAGTCTCACCATCCCGTTCGACGACAAATACCGCTTTGCCTCGATTCTGAGCGCCGGAACGCAGGGCGGTGTGCGCTTCCACTTTATCGAGTACCCGGAGTTCTTCGACCGCGACGCGCTCTACGGCACGCCCGCCGGCGACTATCCCGACAACGCCGAGCGCTTCGCCTTGTTCTCGCGCGCCGCGCTGGAAGCCTCGAAGATTCTTGGCGTGCCTCACGTCTTCCACTGCCACGACTGGCAGTCGGCTCTGGTGCCGGTCCTGCTGCGTACCGTCTACGCCGAGGATCCCGCCTTCCGCGACATAGGCACGGTCTTCACCATCCACAACATCGGGTATCAGGGACTGTTCCCACCCGAGACTTTGCCTCTGCTCATGCTGCCCTGGGATCTCTTCACCATCTCCAAGATGGAATTCTTCGGCCAGGTGAACTTCCTCAAGGGAGCGCTGGTTTATTCCGATTTCGTCACGACCGTGAGCAAGAAATACAGCCAGGAAATTCAGACCGCGGAATATGGCTTTGGCCTCGAGGGGGTGCTGCGCGACCGCTCGTCCACCGTGACCGGCATCCTCAACGGAGTCGATTACGACGAGTGGAGCCCGCAAACCGACAAGTTCTCGGTGGCCAAGTATTCGCCCCAGGATCTTTCTGGCAAGACCAAGTGCAAGCTGGATCTCCTGGCCGCTTTCGGCATTCCCGCCACCGAAGCCAAGCTGCCCGTGATCGGCATCGTCTCGCGCTTCGCCGCGCAGAAAGGCTTCGACCTGATCTCGCAGATCATGGACCGCCTTGCCCGCGAAGAAATGATCGTCGTCGCGCTCGGCGCCGGCGACAAGCCTTATGAAGAAATGTTTCTCCGCCTCAACAAGCAATTCCCCAGCCGGATCGCGGTGAAGGTCGCCTACGACAACACCATCGCGCACAAGATCGAAGCCGGCGCCGACATGTTCCTCATGCCGTCGCGCTACGAGCCCTGCGGCCTCAACCAGATTTACAGCTTGAAGTACGGAACCGTGCCCATCGTGCGCGCCACAGGCGGCCTCGACGACACCATCGAGCCTTGGGACGCGCGCTCGGGCAAGGGAACTGGCTTCAAGTTCACCGAGTACAACGGAGAATCGCTGCTGCTTACCATCAAACAGGCGCTGCAGGCCTACCGCGATCAGACGTCGTGGCAGGCTCTCATGCGCAACGGCATGGCGAAAGATTTTTCTTGGGCTGCGTCGGCGCGAGAGTACGGGAAGGTGTACGAGCGCGTGAGGCAGATGCGCGGAGCAACGGCAAACTCAGAAAAGGTACTGGTCTGACTTGCCCCCTGATGGCCAGTGAGTGCAAACGAAATTCAACGTCAACTGACCCTTCGCGACGCGGATTACTTCAGAAGCAGTTCATTATTCTCGAACCGGGCGATGTCTTTCGCTTCGATCTTGTCGCCCTTCGCAACCCATGTGAAGAAGTGTACCGAGCAGTCGTCTTTCACGTTTGAGCTAGCTATGGGCTCGCCCCCCTCGCCCTCGGCTAGTGCGAGTCCATCGATACAGTAGCTGCGAGCTTCCTTCAGCAAGGCGTTCTTGGCCTCATCCATCTTCGCGGCCGCGATCCAGTTAGGGTCGACGAAACCTTTTATGACGACACGCTTTCTCTCGGTGTCGTAGTCCATGCCAACGGACGAAACGGTTCGGGAGCTTTCGTGAGCAAAAATCTGCTCTAGCATCCTCACGCGAGCCGTCAGCATGATCCAATCTAGTCTCGAGACCTCTATCTTCTCACCTGCTAGTTGAGACACATGTTCCGCAAACTTTGTGGGGGTTTGAGTTTGCCCCCAAAACATTGGCTCGCAGAAAAACAAGCAGATTAGGGCGGTGAAGAATCGTGATTTCATTAGGTCCCTCCAAAGGTACCAGACCACAACCTTCTGGTTGCGGCTCCGCTTAGGGCGAATCATACATGTTGACTGGCGAACAGGCCATCGTACTTATTGACCCGAAAGGTGGTGGGCCAATTCTGTGTTGTTGGTTCTCCGGCCCACGATGATGGAAGCGGGATTAGCCCACTACCACCCGGAATCCAATGTATCTGGGTGTTCCGATTTCGCCCGCTGCTAGAATCTCCTCAGCATGGCCACAGCGCTTCCCATCCCGGCTTTCACCCGCACCATCTTCCACGTCGATATGGATGCCTTCTTCGTCTCCGTGGAGGAACTCTACGATCCTTCACTGAAGGGCAAGCCCGTCGTGGTCGGAGGCCAGCGCCATGAGCGCGGGGTGGTTTCGGCGGCCTCCTACGCGGCACGAAAATTCGGCGTGCATTCGGCCATGCCCTTGCGCACCGCAGCAAAACTATGCCCCCAAGCCATCTTCGTTGACGGACACCCCGAGCGCTATCGTGAATATTCTGAGAAGGTCTACCAAGTGCTCGGCACCTTTACGCCGAAAGTGGAGATGGCCTCCATCGACGAGGCCTATCTCGACATGACCGGCACGGAGCGCCTGCACGGCCCGCCGCTCAAAGCCGCGCATGCCCTGCATCAGCGCATGAAGTCTGAAACGTTGCTGAACTGCTCGGTCGGCATCGGCACCTCGCGCCTCATCGCGAAAGTTTCCTCCGCGCAGGCCAAACCTAACGGAGTGCTCTGGATCATCCCTGGCCAGGAGGCGAAATTCCTTGCCCCGCTCGATGTTCGCGAGATTCCCGGCGTCGGCAAAGTCATGGAGACACACCTCCACGCGCTCGGCATCCGCAAAGTCGGCGACCTCGCAAAAATGGAAGAGGGCGAGTTAGAGGATCGCTTCGGCAAGTGGGGACTCGCCCTTGCCGGCAAAGCCCGCGGCGAAGATGCCGGCGGATGGTTCGATACTGAGGTTGGCGCCGACACCGCCGCCAAGTCCATCAGTCACGAACACACCTACAACCAAGACACCGCCGACGTGAATCGGCTCGAAGCCACGCTCATGCGCTTGTCGGAAATGGTCGGCCGCCGCCTGCGCGAAGCCAGACTCCACGCTCGCACGGTCCAACTCAAGCTGCGCTACAAGGATTTCACCACCATCACCCGTGCCCACACCTTGCCCGCCCCGACCCAACTCGATACCGAAATCTTCGAACAGATCCGCGCGCTCTTTCGCAGGAACTGGAACAAAGGTACAGAAATTCGGCTCCTGGGCGTGCAAACTTCTTCATTCGACTCGCAACCCGATCAGATCGATCTGCTTGCTGACAGCCGCCAGCAGCGCTGGAAAGATGCGCTCACCGCCGCCGACAAACTGCGCGACAAGTTCGGCGAATCCAGCGTGAAGCTCGCCACCGGTATGCCCGGCGCCTTCCGCGAGCGCACTCACGAGAATCCCGCTGGGTTGCCGGGCAAAGGCAAGAAGAAATGAACGCTGCAACCCTGGTGATCCGCGACATCGAGCCCTCTGACGCCGATCAGTGGCTGACATTGCGTTGCCAGCTGTGGCCCGGCCACGATGAAGATCACGCCGAGGAGATCAAAGCGTTCTTCGCGGGAACCGCGGCCGAGCCCCAGGCCGTCCTCGTTGCTCAGGACGGTCCAACGATGGTTGGGTTTGCCGAACTTACCATTCGCACCGACATACCAGACCTCGTGGGCAGAAAGGTCGGCTACGTGGAAGGACTCTATGTGACGCCCTCCTACCGCGCTACGAACGTCATTCGCAAGCTGCTGCAAGCCTCCCAATGGTGGGCCCACAGGAGTTCATGTGTGGCGTTCGCCAGCGATCGCGCCGACTGGATCATCATCGACCGCCGCTTTTCGACCCGGACGGCATAGATTCCACATCTTCGCACCCGTGGCCGGGCGAACCCCTTGCCCGAGTCGTTCCTTGCGCCAGGTCCGATGCAGCCAGCCGAATCGAGCAACTACGGGAACACCAAACGCCGCGCTAATCAAGGGCTTTGGGCGATGGGAATCAGGCTGGTCCACTCGGTTTTTCGCATGCTTTACATTTTTCTGCTTGCTTTCCGCGAAAGTTCTTGTATCTTTAAAGGGTTTGTCCCAGAGCTTGTCCCCCCGAGCCATCCCAGGCAATAAGTAAGGAGAATCAATGAAAACCCTTGTGCGCTCCCTGCTCGTCTTCCCAGTAGTCCTGTTCTTGATGTGCGCTGCCGGCAGCTACGCCCAGAATGCGAAACTCAGCGGCATGGTGCCGAGGTCCGTCCGCAAGCCACCTGTTGACATCAGTACAGTCCGACCCTTCACGCCTGACACCGTGCTGAAAGTAGTTCCTGACAAACCTTCGGCCGCGGCCCGCTTTGACCTGGCAAGCGGACCAATCGGAAATGCCGCCACGACCACCGGCACTGGCGGCACGATCAGTGGTTTGAATACCGTGCCCACCTTTGCCGGCGCCTTCGCTGGACAAAACGGAGCCAGCCAAGGCACGGTATTTCCCTTCATCATGATGGGTAACGATCCGCTGGTTGGCGGAACCACCACGATTCCTGCCAAGATCACCGAAGTTTCGCTCACCTTGCTGAATGCGGATGGAAGCACCTTCATGGTCGTGCCGTTCACCANGCTTCTTTGAAGACGTCATGACCGATTCGCCGAACTTCGCGAATTTCCTCTATGACTCCTCCAGCCTGACTACGCAGTTTGCGGATGCGGTTCAGCGCGCCGAGTTTTTCCACACCGCGAAATCGAGTTGGCATACCAGGCTGGGCGGGCCCACCATTGTCAACCGCGTGAACCTTCAGGTCCCGTTCACCGTGAATGTTCAGCTTGCGAATGGAAACATTGTCACTGCCAGGTCGTACTTCACGGGCACGGCCTCCGACGGGTCCACCTTCGTGCTGATGCTCGACCTGCTGTTCAACTTCTTCTTTGACAATGACGTTGTCAATGAAATCAACCTGGGCAACTTCACGACCAACGCCCTCAACCTCGAACTGTTTCCCAACACCTATCTCTTCTCGCTCAACACGAGCAACCCGAGTGTTCCCGGCGGCTGCTGCACGCTTGGCTTCCACACGTTCTTTGAGAATGCCGCCGTGCCACAGTCGCGCTGGATCACCCTGTTTTCGAGTTACATTTCACCCGGGATCTTCGGTAGCGGGTTCCAGGACGTGACCTCCATGTCCCACGAAATCTCCGAGTCCTTCAACGATCCCTTCCTCAACAACGCAACGCCGAATTGGCAATTCCCTGGCCAACCTGCGAACTCAACCGTCTGCCAGGCAAATCTCGAGACGGGGGATCCCATCGAGGTGCTACTGAATGCAACCGTTGCCATCACTCTGACGGAAGGCAAGACGACTCTGACATTCCATCCGCAGACAGAAGCATTGCTGCAGTGGTTCGAGATGGGCACCACCTCTAACGCGGTGGATGGTGCATTCAGCTATCCAAACGAAACCGTTCTCACCTCATCGGCGGTGCCTTGTCCATAAGCAAAGGCCGGTTGTTTCTTGATGACCTTCCGTAGGGGCGGACGCCGCGTCCGCCCTTGATGTTTCTCTCCCGCTAGAAGCGCGCTGTCTGTTATCACTCAGCGACACCGCAGAATGAGCGCCGGCCAGTGCTCCCATTGACCCGCTTCGCCGCACCGTGCCCGCACAAGACCGCCATTCGATCCTGTCCCCAATGCTGCGTTGCTCGCGGGTTTTGCAGGGTTAGCAGCCTGACCCAAACGCAGCGGTTCCTCGAATCCCTCTTGCCGACCGTCAGCTTTCCCTGTAAACTTTCTCGGCCCTTGCAATCCGAGTCGGCCAGTTCTCAAGGGGTTCACGAGAGCTAGCCGATCGCCCCCGCCGGACGAAGGGTTTACGCCAAAACGCTCGCCTGCAACCCTGCAACGATCTCGAAGCTAGACCCTAGGAGGATTCTGTGAAGCGTCTGATCTGGTCTCTGTCGGCAGTGACCCTATCCCTGTTCGGTTTCTCCACCTTTGCCTCGGCACAACGACATGTATTTATCCCCGAGTCGAGCTTCCCGCAGCCCCGCAACGCGAAAGGTGAAATCGTGATGCGGACGCACCTGCAGATTTTGGTTCCCTCTGCCACCCGGATGACCTTCGCTGATGAGTCCCTGCAACCCAACTACTTCCACCAATCTCTTCAACGCCGTTACGGTGGGCGCCAACGCCGTGGCCGCGGCGNGGCGGTGGGGAAGTTTCCATGAGCTTCGGAATCCCTGAAGTCGATCTCGGCAACACGATCGCGGAGATCCAGTCTGCCGAGGCAGCCTTGGATCCCACCTTCACCAAAGCGAACGTGGTCTATATCGCCTCTACCGGAGACGCCCCTGGCACACAATACCCTGCCGTATCGCCGAATGTGATTGCGGCCGGCGGGACCAGCATTTCCCGCAATACCACAACCGGCAAACTCATCTCGGAGAACACCTGGCAGGATGCGGGTGGCGGACTCAGCCTGGGCGAGGCTCGTCCGGCGTTTCAGAGCGGTGTTTCGACCGTAGTAGGGACTGCCCGCGGAACACCGGATCTCGCGTTCGATGCCAACCCGACCTCGGGTGTGTGGGTCTTCAACACCAACCCCACGTTCGGCACCGGCTTTTTCATCGTGGGCGGCACAAGCCTTTCTGCCCCTGCATTGGCCGGCATCATCAACGCGGCCGGAGGCTTCAAGGCTTCCAGCCAGGCCGAGCTTCAGGAGATCTACACCAACCGCGCTGTCACCACGGATTTTCATGACATCACGATCGGCAACTGCGGACTGAACGTCGGCAGCTCTGCCATAAAAGGTTACGATCTCTGCACCGGCGTCGGCACCGACGTAGGGCGGGTGGGAAAATAGTTTTCGGCAGTGGTCGCAGTCGTCGTGATTTCTTCCATCGGCGCCGGAATCAATCTCCGGCGCCGTTTTATTTTTTCCGTCTTTTGAGGGTGTCATCCTGAGCAAGCGATTTTTGCGCGGCGAAGAGCCTGCCCTGAGGTGCTAGCCGAAGGGATCTGGGCGAGCCGCGCGATGTGGCGCGTCTTTTGCGACACAATAGTCGCGCGCATGGCTCGCTTCCTTTCAAACTGACACACCACTCAAAGTCCGGCAGTTCGGAGATTTCGGAATTCGATAGACTACGAGGCACGCGCCATTCCTTGCCTGTTATTCTCTCGGCACCACGCAGATGTCGGCCAGGTTGCGATACCGTTCCGCATAGTCGAGGCCGTAACCGACCACAAACTCATCGGGAATCTTGAAGCCCACGTAGTCGCCTTCCAGCGGAAGCTTGCGTCGCGAAGGCTTGTCGAGCAATGCCGCTATCTTGAGCGAGCGCGGCTGCCGCGCCAGCAGCAGCTTCTTCAGATAAGTCATCGTCAGCCCCGTGTCGAGAATGTCTTCCACCAAAATGATGTTCTTGTCTTTCATCGTCTGATCGACATCCTTCAGCAGCCGCACTTCGCCCGTCGAATCCCATCCGCTCTTTAATTCGCGCTCCGGACTCGGGCGGTTCCCATAACTCGACACGCCAATAAAATCAAAGGTCGCGTCCAGCTTGACCTGCCGCGCCANGGTCCGCCAGAAAAATCGCCGCCCCTTTGAGCACTCCTACGAAGATCACCGACTGCCCGGCGAAGTCGCGCGTGATCTCCTCCGCCAGCTCCCGGACTCGTTTCGCGATCTCCTCGTGCGAAATCAGCACCTTGAGTTTCGTCATGGCGTTTCATATTAAACTAGGTGGGCCGCCTGGAGCACTGAGCACTCGGCATTCAGCACTCGGTTGCAGACGGAAGCCTACATGTTTAGAGGTGTAGCCCGGCTGGCCGAATGCTGACTGCTAGGAGCTACAAGCTAGGGAGCCACAAGCACCATGAACCTCAAAGGCATCAAACTCACCTGGTTGGGCCATGCCACCTTTCGCATTGAAACCCCCGCCGGTAAGACGGTCATCATTGATCCCTGGATCATGGGCAATCCCGCCTGCCCCGACGCCGAGAAAAAAGTGAACAAGGTCGACGTGCTGCTCTGTACCCACGGCCACGGCGATCACGTCGGAGACGCCGTCGAGATCATCAAGCAACACAATCCACTGGCAGTAGGCATTCCCGAGTTGATCGGCTGGCTCGAGAAGAAGGGCGCCAAGCGCACCGCGATGATGAACAAGGGTGGCACACAAACCGTCGGTGACCTCAAAGTCACCATGGTGCACGCCGACCATTCCTGCGGCATCCAGGACGGCGACCAGATCGTTTACGGCGGCGAAGCCTGCGGCTACGTCATCGAATTCGAAAACGGCATCAAGATCTACCACGCCGGCGACACCAACGTCTTCGGCGATATGGCCATTATCTATGAGCTATATAGGCCTCAGATTGCCATGCTCCCCATCGGGGATCACTTCACTATGGGCCCGCGCGAAGCCGCGTACGCGTGCAGCCTGCTCAAGCCGAAAACCGTCGTTCCCATGCACTTCGCAACCTTCCCGGTGCTGACCGGAACTCCTGCCGCGCTGAAGAAGCTGGTGCCGAAAATCGAAATCGTGGAAATGAAACCTGGCGTAACGATCGGAAATTGAAAATCGCAAAGCGGCAATTCAGAGGTGAGGGAGTGGCTAAGAGCAAATCGAGCGAGCCCAAGCCCAGCTGGCGTCACTACAACTTCGTGACCGCCGGCCAGGTCGATGACTATCTCTACTCCATGCTTCCACCTCGCGAGCCAGTACTGGC
>OCOJ01046630.1_pt2 | contig 10456 bp, 6 predicted proteins | sample 1539251 | NCBI WGS metagenome assembly OCOJ01 (sample SAMN01911457, study PRJEB22624) | soil metagenome | biome: Soil | place: Malaysia | collected 2012-04-30 | depth RA_metagenome m
TCTTCTTCCTCCTTGCCTATCTAGCTTCCAGTAACGTAACCCCACGGTGGCGGATTCCCAAAACGGGAAAGACCGTTTCAAACCTCGAAATCCCCCATTGACTTTGCTTTTCTGCCTGTATAATGGATAACTCGGGGGTCATCTATTCTCATGCAACCAGCCAGACTGGGTGCGTTGGGTTTGTGTATTGTGTTCAACGCACTGCTCGGAACACTGGTTCTGGTGCCATCCAGCCGCGCGCAGGCTCAGGCCGTTCTTGAGACGCCGCAACAAACTAATGATCGTATTCGCGAGCTTTCCGCCCTCGCGCGAATGGCGCCTCACGACTATGTCATCGGCAATGGCGATCTGCTTTCCATCGAAGTTTTCGACGTGAAAGAGTTGAGCCGCGATGTGCGGGTGAGCCAAACTGGCACAATCGCTATTCCGCTTGTCCCTGTGCGCCTGCACATTTCCGGCCTCACCGAAGTTCAGGCCGAGCAGAAAATCGCCGAAGTTCTGGAAGCGAACGGTTTGGTCACCCATCCACAGGTAAACGTCACGGTTAGGGAAAGAAAGAGCAAGCCCATCACTATCGTTGGCGCCGTTCCCCATCCTATGGTGTATCAAGCCGACCGGCCCGTGACTCTGCTCGAGGTTCTTGCTGAAGCCGGAGGCGTTTCGAGCGACGCGGGGGACGAGGTCATTATCACTCGGCCCGTCGTGGATACCTCTTCCGATCAATCGGTACCCCCCGCAATTGGTCCTGAGGAGCCCATCCCTGCGAATCCTAAGCCTGCCGTTCCGGACAGCAAGCCCTCCAGCAAGCTGGCGAATTCACAAAGTTCCCCAACCAATAGTCCGGCGGCCGAGCCTCCCGAACTGCCAGCGCCAACCAATTCTCAAGACCAATCAACGAAAGGGGCGGCGACACTCCTGATGGCCAAACCGGCCACCAACACCATCACTGTGAATCTCTACCAATTGATGGAAAGCGGAAACTTGAGCGAAAACATCCCTCTTCTGGCGGGCGACGTTGTTACTGTTCCTCATGCAGGCATCGTTTATATCCTTGGCGCCGTGGCCCGGCCCGGAGGGATCGTTCTCTCTAACGACCGCACGCAGTTGACCACATTGAAAATCCTGGCCCTGGCCGGCGGCTTTACCCGCACCGCCAAGACAGACCGTGCCGTGATCATCCGCAAGGACAACCAGGGTCAGAACCATGAAGTGGCCTTGGATCTGAAGAAGATTTTGAATCGCAAAGCCGAAGATCTGCAACTCCAGGCAAGTGACATTCTCTATGTCCCGGAGAGCGGCGCGAAACAAGCGATTATGCGCTCCCTTGAATTCGGCATTGCCCTCGGTTCCGGCGTGGCTCTTTACCGCCTCGCGTACCATTAGCACATGGCAGAAGACAACAAACTCGTTCCTCGCGAAAACGGTTCAAACGGCGCCGTCGATCTCGTGCCCCTGTCCAGCCGCCTCCCGGCCTGGGACCTCTCTCCGCGTGAGCCTCATCTTTACGATTACCTGCTGATTCTTCGCAAACATCAGTGGCTGATTCTTTCCTTCATGATCGCTGTCGTCACTATCGTCGCGATCGCCACCTTCCGCATGCAATCCGTCTATGTCGCCACCGCCCGCATCGAAATCGACCGGGAGAATTCCAACATTCTGCCTTTTGCTGGAATGGATTCTTACGATTACATGATGGACCTCGAGAATTACATTGAGACCCAGTCCAAGATTCTGACCAGCGAGACTTTGGCTCTTCAGACCATCCGCAGCAGCGGCCTCGCCTCACGGCCCGAATTCGGTTCCAACGGCGGTTCCTCGGAAGCTCTCACCACCGGCAGTCTGGAAAACCAGAGGCGTCCCCCGGAGCTTGGCGCCTTTCTCGGGAGCCTTAGCGTAAAGCGTGTTCCAAACAGCAGGCTCATGGACGTGAGCTTTGAATCCACGGATCCGCAATTCGCTGCGCGCATCGTCAACGAACACATCAAGAATTACGTCGAGCAGAACATCCGCAGCCGCTATCAGGAAACCACTCGCGCTTCCACCTGGCTCCGTGATGAATTGAACGAGTTGAAGATCAAAGTTCAGGAATCCGAAGACAAGCGCATCGACTACGAGCGCAAAAATCAGATTTGGACTCTCGACGATAAGCAGAACATCACTACCCAGCGCCTCGCCGATCTCAATAAGCAGCTCACCGACGCCCAGAGCGAACGCATGCGCAAAGAAGCCCTCTACGAGTTCGCCAAGTCCGGCGACGTTTCCGAAGTTCCTTTGCTTCGCGACAATCCCGCGCTTCAAGGCGTCCTTCAAAAGCGTGAGCAGGCTTCCGAAGAATACGACGACGCCCTCGCCCAATACGGCCCTAACTTTCCTAAAGTTCAGCGCCTCCAGGCCCAAATCAAGGAGCTCGACCAGGTCATCGAAAAGGAAAAGGTCAACGCTCTCAACCGCCTCGAAAGCGACTACCGCGAAGCTCGCCAGCGCGAGACCCTGCTTACCCAGGCCCTCGATCAGCAAAAGGCCGAAACCAACCAGATGGCCGAGCGCCTCGTCGAATACAACATCATCAAGCGCGAAGCGGAGGCCAACAAGGCCATGTACGATGGCCTTCTCACCAAGCTCAAAGAAGCCGGAATTTCAGTAGCTCTTCAGTCTTCCAATATTCGCGTCGTTGATCCTGCCATGATCCCCACTTACCCTTCGCGCCCTGCCAAGACCAGAAACATTGCTCTGGCCTTCCTCGTTGGTCTCATTGGCGGCATCGGTCTCGCCCTCTTGCGCGAATACCTCGACAACACCGTCAAGACTCCCGACGACATCGAAACTCTCTCCCGCTTGCCTTCTTTGGCGGTCGTCCCTCAGTTTGTATCTTCCAACGGTAATGGCTCCCGCAGGCGCCTTCTTTCTGGCATCGCCAGCAATGGCCACGAGAAGCGCATCGAACTTGTCGCCCAGCACCTGCCTAAATCTCAAATGTCCGAGGCGTTTCGCGCCCTCCGCACTTCCTTGCTTCTTTCTCAAGCCGACCATCCGCCGCAAGTCATCCTGGTCACCAGCGCCCTCCCGCGCGAAGGAAAAACCACCGCTGCCGCGAACCTCGCCGTCACCTTGGCCCAACTCGGCGACAGCACCGTGCTCGTCGATGCCGACCTGCGCAAGCCCGGCATTGGCCGCCTTCTCAATCTGGGCGCAGGCAAATATGCCGGCTTGAGCTCTTTTCTTGCCGGCGTCTCCAGCCTCGACTTGGTCACTGTTCCCCATCCGGCCATCCCCAACCTCGCCGCCATTCCTACGGGCCCGCTCCCTCCCAATCCCGCGGACTTGCTCTCCTCTCACAAGCTCGCTGACGCCATTGCCGAGCTGCGCACCAAGTACAAGTTCATCGTCATCGACTCCCCGCCCATCATGGCCGCTACCGACGCCGTCATTTTATCGGTGCAGGCGGACGGCGTTCTCCTCGTCGTGCGCAGCGGCGAAACGCCCAAGGAAGCCTTCACCCGCACTCGCGATCTGCTCACCAGCGTCAAGTGCCGCCTTCTTGGCGTCGTATTGAATGCGGTGGATTCCAGCGCTCCTGACTATTATTATTCTTATCGCTACTATCCCTACTCTTATGGTTACGGCCCCCAGGAATCCGCGGAAGCTCCTCACGAGAACGACGAACACACCGAATCGATCTCCGGCCGCCGATCTCATGATCACGACGACGATCAGGCTTTATAAGGAGGCTCTTTGCGTTATTTGATCACCGGCGGCGCCGGTTTTATCGGTTCCCATTTGGCCGAACGCCTTCTCGAACGCGGCCATCGCGTCGTCCTTCTCGATAATCTCTCCACCGGCAGCATGGAAAACATCCGCCACCTCAAAACTTCCCCCCACCTGCAATATCACCTCGACAATATCGAAAACCGCCAGTTGCTCGCCGAACTTGTCGACGATGCCGACATCATCGTCCATCTCGCCGCCGCCGTTGGCGTCAAGCTCATCGTCGAAAGCCCCGTTCGCACCATCGAAACCAACGTCAATGGCACGCAACTGATCCTCGAAGCCGCCTGCAAAAAGCGCAAGCTGGTCCTCACTGCTTCGACNGCCGTCGGTGTCAAGCTCATCGTCGAAAGCCCCGTTCGCACCATCGAAACCAACGTCAATGGCACGCAGTTGATCCTCGAAGCCGCCTGCAAAAAGCGCAAGCTCGTCCTCACTGCTTCGACCTCCGAGGTCTACGGCAAGAATACCCAGGTGCCCTTCCGCGAAGACGCCGACCTCGTCCTCGGCCCCACCACCAAGGGCCGCTGGAGCTATGCCGCTTCCAAAGCCCTCGATGAGTTCCTCGCGCTGTCTTATTGGAAAGAGAAGAAGCTTCCTGTCATCGTCGTGCGCCTTTTCAACACCGTCGGCCCGCGCCAGACCGGCCGTTACGGCATGGTGCTGCCGAACTTCGTCCGGCAGGCTCTCGAGAACGAAGCGATTACTGTCTACGGCAGCGGAAAGCAGTCTCGCTGTTTCTGTGACGTTCGCGACACCATCGAAGCTCTCCTCCGCCTGATGTCCACGGATCGCGCCGTCGGCGAAGTCGTCAACGTCGGCAACACCGAAGAAATCACCATCGAAGGCCTGGCCGAATTGGTCAAAGCCCGCACTCGCAGCTCCTCGCCCATCGAGTACATTCCCTACGACCGTGCCTACGAACCCGGCTTCGAAGACATGATGCGCCGCGTTCCCTGCGTCGACAAACTCCACGATCTCACCGGCTTCCGTCCTGCTACCTCTCTCATTGAGATCATCGACCGCGTCGCCGCCTACTTCCTCGAAAAGCAACAACCCGCCGCTCAACGCGCCACCACCACCGTCGCCTAAGGACCAGAACGACGCGTTCGGCTGGCCGCCACAAAATCTCTTGACAGCTTGCCTCACCGGCTATATATACACCTACGGTTGTCTAGACAACCGGGGTGCGTCGTCGTGGATTCCCTCTCCCTCGATCGCCAGAGCGTCCTCCCTCTCTACTACCAGATTCAGCAGCAACTCCTCGATTCCATCCGCTCCGGCAGGCTCAAACCTGGAAAACCCCTGCCCTCCGAAGAAACCATTTCCAAGCGCCTGCGCGTCAGCCGTATGACCGCTCGCCAGGCCCTCAAGTCTCTTTGCCATTTGGGCGTCGCCTACAGCCTCCGCGGTAAAGGCACCTTTGTTTCTGAGATTAAGCTCGAAAAAAACTTCCGCGAGGTTCTTTCCTTCAGTCAAGAAATGGAGGCTCGCGGCTCCCGCCCGCATTCGAAGCTCGTTTCCTTCGATGTAGTCCCCGCTGACGAGAAAGCCGCCGAGGCTCTCCATCTTTCGCCGGAGGAAAAAGTGATCCGCCTGCGCCGCGTGCGTATGGCGGACTCCCTTCCCATGGGGGTGGAATCCTCCTGCCTGCCGCTGCGTCTCTGCCCCGACCTTCTCGAAAAGTTTGATCCCCGCGCTTCTCTCTATCGCACTCTCGCGCAACTCTACGGAATACATATCGTGCAGTCCGACGAAGTCGTGGAAGCAGGCCTGGCCAATTCGGAAGAGGCGCGCCTGCTGCGCATCCCCAAAGGAAGTCCGGTGTTTCTGTTTACCCGCACAGCCTACAACGACGGCGGGCAGCCGGTGGAGCACGTCAAGTCCACCTTTCGGGGTGACCGCTACAAGATTGCCAATCACTTAGGGCCGCAGCCCAATGGCAATTCTCCAGGAGTGAATTCATGAACTCAGGGGTGGGAACATGAACACAATGCGGGCGGTATCTGCAGCGCAAAAGAAGTATGCAGGCAGTTCTGCTTTATCCGTACGGGGTGAACGAAGGAGGTTTTCCATGAAAGTCATAGCAAGCAGGTCTCTGGGGATGTTTTTGCTTTCTCTCTGTGTGACCTGCGTCTGTCTCAGTCAGAGCGTTACAGGCACTATTTCGGGCACGGTCTCTGACCCGAAAGGAGGCGTGGTTCCGAACGTCAAAATCACGGTCACCAACGCCGACCAGCAGGTGGACGTTCGCACCGTCACAACCGACGACCACGGCCAGTATGTCGTGCCTCTCTTGCCGGTCGGCCGCTACAACGTCACCGCGGAGGCCGTTGGGTTCAAAAAAGCCGTACAGTCCGGCTTCGTTCTGAACGTGGACGACAAGCTAGCCGTCAATTTCACGCTCGAAGTCGGCGCCGTAAGTGAAAGCGTAACCGTTGAAGCCAACACTCTCCAGGTGGACACGCAAAGCGCAACCGCCACCGGCGTAATTGCCGGTGTGCAGCTCCGCGAGCTCTCGCTCAACAGCCGCAACTATGCGCAGCTCGTGCTTCTCGTGCCTGGCGCTTCCGACTCGGGTAATGCCGACCAGATTTTTCCTGGGGCTACTGCTCCCATCGGCACCAACTTGGTCACTTTCCAAATCAACGGTAATCGCCGGGAAGAAAACAACTGGCAAGTCGACGGTGCCGATAATGTCGACCGAGGCTCCAATCTCACTCTGCTTTCTTTCCCCAGCATCGACGCCATCAGCGAGTTTCGTGTTGTCCGCGGCGTCTACGACGCCGAGTCCGGCCGCTCCGCCGGCGCGCAAATCAACGTCATCACCCGCTCCGGCACCAACAACCTCCATGGCGGCCTGTACGAGTTCTTCCGCAATGACGATCTCAACTCCAACAGTTTCTTCAATAACGCCGCCGCCAAAACGATTCCCCGCCCGCCGCTGCGTTACAACGACTTCGGGGGCACGGTCGGCGGGCCCGTCTACATCCCAAAAATCTACGAGCAGCGCAACAAGACCTTCTTCTTCGTCTCTGAGGAAGCGCGCCGCATTGTCACCTACACCAACCCCCCCGCTGCTACCGCTCCTTACTCCGGAATGACCAGTGGACAATTCCAGCATGTGGTCTGCACGCAATGGGTAGCCAATGGCACCGCCGGTGCCTGTACCCAATACGGGACCAACATCCCATCTACCTCAATTAATCCTGTGGCCGCGGCGTATGTAAAGGACATCTTCTCCAAGTTCCCTTCGCCCAATTTCACCTCTGCTTCCAATCCCTTTGGATTCATCACCACGCTGGGCAACGTTTTCAATTTCCGCGAAGACATGGTGAAGATTGACCACGTCTTCGGTCCCAAGCTCACCGTGAACGGCAAGTTCCTTCACGACACCAATCCAACGATTGAGCAGGGAGGCCTCTTTACCAATACTTCCGTCCCGGGAATTTCCTCGACTTCCACACATTCTCCCGGCCACCAATACAACATCTCCGCCACTTACACTCCTACTGCGAACCTCGCCATTGACGGCGGCTATCGCTACTCCTACGGGGCCATCCTCAGCAACGTAACCGGCGCCGAGAATTTCTCGCAGTCGCCTGACATCCAGACGGCGCTAGGCAACACCCTGCCCTTTGCCAATGTCCTGGGCCGGGTGCCGAGTATCGCCCTAACGGGTGGGTCCTTTACCAACGCGGCAGGCAGCACAATCGGCGATTTCGGCCCCTATCGCGACTACAACGTCAATCACACCGTCTACGGCAACGTGACGAGAGTTCTCGGCTCGCACACCTTGAAATTCGGCGCGATCTACTATCACTACAACAAGCATGAAAACCAGCTCACGGGCAGCAACAACGGCTCATTTACGTTCGATAACTCGAACCAGCCGACCTGCGTCCTTACGAAACCACCCGCTCCCCCAGCCATCGTCTCTTGCACGCAGCCCAACGGATTGCAAGGCCCCGTCGCCACTGCCGTATGCACTGGCCCGCCAACGCCGCCCTTCAACGGCAATTGCCCTTTCACCTTTGAGCAGGCTTTTGCGAACTTTTTATTGGGTCAGGACGCCAGCTTCTCCCAAGCCTCACTGGATGTAACCGCGAACATCTTCGACAACCAGTTCGAATACTATGGCCAGGATACCTGGCGCGTGCGGCGAAACTTGACCGTTACCTACGGTCTCCGCCATTCCTTCTTCCGTGAGCCTACTGATGCCAGTGGCCCAAACGGATCCAGCCGCCTTGTCAATTTCGATCCGGCCCTCTGGAACCCTGCGGAAGCGCCCTGCATCACATCCGCCGGCGCTATGGATGTCAAGCTCGTTAATGGCGTCCCAACCAGCAGCGCCTGCAACCCCAACTACAATCCTCTCAACGGCCTTATTTTCGCCAATCCGCCTACGTTCAACGGATTCAAAGGAATGAAGTCTCCCTTTGGCAGCAAGGTTGGCACCGAATACAATCGTGCCATCGCTCCTCGCCTGGGTATCGCCTGGGATCCTTTTGGCAATGGACTTACTTCGGTGCGCGCGGGCTACGGCATGTTTTATGACAATGGCCTCGAGTTCGGTAATCCGGAGCTCAATGTCGGCCTAAGCCAGGGCTTCCTGACCAACCTCGGCGTGAACTTCACCAGCTTCTCGAACCCGACAGGCGCCACCACCACGGCCACCACCACTACGCCTTTCTCAATCCAATCCAGAATGCCCATCAACTACAAGCCGGCTTACTCCCAGCAATGGAGTTTGGATGTCCAACGCCAATTTGCTGGGACTTGGCTCGCCGACGTCGGCTACTACGGCAGCAACGGCATCCATCTCCCAGGCTTCGAGGACTTGAACCAGGCTCCTGTCGCCTCCTATTTGAACTGCACCACGGCCGCTCCGTGCTTCGCGGGTCCCGGTGCTAACACCGCCGCTTGCACTGTCAAGGGCGGCTGCGCGGTGTCGTTCACCGGGCCCATCAACTCCACTGCGACGTCGAACAAGCTTAACGTTCTTCGCCCCTACACCGGGTACGGCCCCGGTTCCTTCTTCATCGACGCCTTCACTTCCAACTACCATTCACTGCAAGCCCAGTTGCAGAAGCGTTTCTCAGGCAATTCCCTCGTCAACATCTCTTATACCTGGTCCCACGGTCTGACTACTGATCCTGCCGACCGGAGTACTGGCGGCGCAGCGCTTCCTCAGGTCACCGGCGATTTTCGCGGCAATTATGGTCCTACAGTTGCCGATCGCCGCCATGTTCTGACCGCAAACTTTGTGTACGACCTCCCCTTTTACCGCTCTCAGCAGGGCTTTGTAGGCCATGTCGTGGGCGGCTGGGAAGTTTCCGGTGTCCAAACCTTCCAGACCGGCCTTCCTCTCACTGCCGTCTTGGGCAACGGCACCTGCTTCGGAACAGGCGCTGCCTGCAACGATCCCACTGGTTCCGGCTGCCTGCTCGGCGCTTCGCCTCTAGGTTGCCGGCCAAATCAAATTGGGGATCCCAATGCTAACGCTCCGCACACTTTCACCAGTTGGTTCAACGCCTCCGCTTTCGCTGGGCCGCCTGCAGCCCAGACCACCGAAACCACCGAGCGCCCCGGCGCCATTCGCGCGCCCGGCTTCTGGCGGACTGACCTCTCTCTCTTCAAGAACATGAAATTTACCGAGCGCCTTTCCGGTCAGTTGCGCTTTGAAACCTTCAACACGTTCAACCACACCAATCCCATTTGTTGCACTTCCACCAACATGATCTCCCCGTTGTTTAACACGGTGAGTTCGACGCGTGACCCGCGCATCATGCAGCTCGGCATGAAGCTCAACTTCTAACCCCAGCGCGTCGCATGTCACATCGCGACGCCGCGGCTCTATTGGACAATGTCCTCCACCACCCCGGGGGACATTGCCCACGCCGCCCAGCGACCTTGACTCCGCTTTCTTTCGTCTTTATCCAGAAGATCCCTTAATTTCTCGTCGCACATTTCTCCTGCATCCTTGCAAACACNTTTCCTCCGTTGAAACAAGAGTCTGGCCCTATCTGGCTCTGTTGACTTCCTCGCTTCGCGACTACTTTCCCGCACACGTGTCATCCGCATCCCCGCGCATCCGACCCCTGTCATCCCGACCCTCAGGCTGCGGAAGACCGCAGCCTGAGGCGGAGGGATCTGCTTTTCCCTTCTTGAGCGCCTTGGTGTGAGGATCCCAACAAAGTCGCCTTATCTAAAGAAAGTTCCCGCCCGCAGTTACAAAGATGATATAAGATTGAAATATCATCCGTCTTTCGGGCGCAGGTCAANCTTATCTAAAGAAAGTCCCCGCCCGCAGTTACAAAGATGATATAAGATTGAAATATCATCCGTCTTTCGGGCGCAGGTCAACCGGGAGCAACGGGGAGCCAACTTCGCGGCTCTGCTCCGGAAGCAACGTTTCATCCCGGCCAACCGTCCGAAAGGGAATGCATCGTTGGGCAGGTGTTCTTTTGACGGAACAGGCGCCGGAGCAGCAAGCATCGGCCTCCTCACCGCACCGTGGCGCCCGCAAAGCGGAGCGCCTCCTGCTCCTTTTCTTTCTCATTTCTCTCCCGCTTCTCAACCCCTGGGTCCGCGGCGATGGCGTCGGTTACTACGCCTTGGCCCGCGCTCCGCTTATCGAACACAACCTCGATTTCACCCACGATTACCAGCACGCCAACGAAACCTTCCG
>OCOJ01035117.1_pt1 | contig 10454 bp, 12 predicted proteins | sample 1539251 | NCBI WGS metagenome assembly OCOJ01 (sample SAMN01911457, study PRJEB22624) | soil metagenome | biome: Soil | place: Malaysia | collected 2012-04-30 | depth RA_metagenome m
CTTGGCCGCCATCCTCTTCGTAATAGGAGGCGTGGTTGCTCTCGCCATGACCATTCTAGCAATACCAATCGGCAGCATCTACCCGTTTAGCCTTTCAAGCAGTCTAAGCGTTACGTCGATCGTAGTTCTCGGCGTAAGCCTAATCTGCTCTCTCGGCGCCCTTCACTGCTTCTCACTCGCCAGCAAACGAATGCTGTCTGAGGCCGGTGTCAGGGGTCTAATCTTTGGAGCCCTGCTACTGATCTTCAGTCTAGGAATTTCAGGAAATTCGGGACTGTCGAGCGCGATTGGGGGATCAGGCACAGGAACGTTCCTTACTGCAGTTAGCGCGTTCCTGATAATAATCGCCGGAATAATCTGCTTCTCCTTAAGACACACAAATGTTTCGGCCTCCGCGATAGCTCGTCAACACGCAATCACTCAACCAGTGTACCAACAGTAGGACGCCGACGCGCATAACCAAAGCCTTTTCTTTTCTTTACTCTCTCTCGTCCACGATTCTCCCATGCATCCTAGGGCGCTCACGATTTTTGTTGTGGCTTTTCTAATTCTAGCCTTATCATCGGTACCGAATACGTACGCCACTACTATGCAATGGGTCAAGTACGCCGGCAACCCCGTGTTAGCTCCTACCGAGGGGGATTGGGATAGTGACTTCGTGACAACCCCCCGAGTAATCTATGACGGAACGATGTATCGAATGTGGTATCAAGGTGGACACTCAGGAATTAATCACATCGGATATGCGACATCAACGAATGGTATCACTTGGCTCAAACATGGAATCGTTCTTTCACCTGGCCAACCCGGCGACTGGGATAGCTCCTCAATCGGTTTAGGATCGGTTCTGTGGAACGGCACGGATTACCTAATGTGGTACACAGGAACTAATGGCATTACATACCAGGGCGGTGCTGTCGGTTTGGCCACTTCCACCGACGGCCTAAACTGGGTCAAATATTCGGGTAACCCTGTCATGGTTCCCTCAGCGGGAGGAAATGACCAGAACTATATTGCCGCTCCTTACGTTATCAGTCTGAAACTCACATACAACATGTGGTACACTGGCAAAAGCGGAGCATCCCCTAATGTTAACAAGATACTCTATGCGACATCGTTCGATGGAGTTCACTGGTCCAAGTGGCCCTCACCCGTACTTACTCCCTCAACAAACGCGTCTACATGGGACGCAGGCGGGGTCTACTCACCTGGCGTCATCTGGAACGGTCAGATCTTCGGATTATGGTATTCCGGCATAAACCAGACAGGTTACGTACCGAGAATAGGATTCTCTACCTCACCTGACGGTGGTACCTGGACGCGTTCGGCGGCGAACCCCATCCTACTCCCAGGATCCCCTGGTTCATGGGACTCATCCGGTGTCGAGCAACCAAGTGTCGTCTTAGGCCAGAGCGGATACATGCTATTCTACGACGGNTGGGACTCATCCGGTGTCGAGCAACCAAGTGTCGCCTTAGGCCAGAGCGGATACATGCTATTCTACGACGGGTACAGCAGCTTGCAAGGCCAAAGGATCGGCCTTGCTTTAGCCCCCGAAGGCTTTACAGTTGCAGAATTCTCAATGCCAGCAGCCGAGTTACTGGTTGGATTGATGGTGTGCACGACGCTCTACATTACATGTTACCGTCGAAGAAAGAGATCCTAGATGGCTCACGGCAAAGTCAGACTCTTCCAAGAGTCGACTGACGGCTAGATTCCGGCAAGATTTTAGTAAACCGCAAATCATACCCGGAGGGGTTACGAGCTTGACCGACGCACCTTCAGGGCGACAACTTGTCGAAAAGGCATTCGTCTACATGAGCACGTTGAGTAAAGAGTGCAGAAAAGGATTGACCAATAAATTCGAGCAGGAAGATAGAGGCTTGCCTTTCGGATCGGTTGAACCTTCCTTACGCAAAGAAGTCGAGGCTTGGTTTGCCGGCAGAGATCGTAACATAACCGTTAGGCATGAGAGTAGTACTCGCGGCAGACCGGGAGAGATTCTTCTTACTTATTCGGGGGCCAACAAAGACGCGCACTTCAAGTTCAGAATCGACGCGCAATTCACTGTGGCAGGGGCTGGAGACAACGCACCAGCTTATCTCAAGTCACTGAATGTTAACGTGGACAAGAGAGATTTCACGAAGTAAACACTTCCGGCCTCACGGGTTTGATCCATTACACATGTCGCCGCTTGAGGAACTTGCTACCCTGGCGAGTGAAAGAGCTAGACGATTGTTCGTCGCGGAGAATCCAATCGACCTGAGTATGAAGGAAGGAGAAAATTGCATCTACGTACTCGAGCTCCCCACTTCTGCTCCCGGCGCAGCCGGCGGACGCGTAGGGGGCATTGGGGAACGAAAGTTACGGAAAGCATCCTGCTTCAGGCAAGCCGCAGGAAGATGGTTGAAAATCTACGAGACTGACTCCGCTGACAAATTGGAACGATTCAACCTACCATACCATGCCGCCGGGTTGAGCGTGCGACTTCCAGATCAGTCAGAAAGGGTCGTGTCCGGAGTGGTTGACGCGGAGCTCATTCGAGAGTACAACGACATAGTATGACGGATCCACGCAGGCCCGAACCATTCGCGCGTCGAAAAGTGAGAATCACGGCACAGCTCTGCGTGTTCATTGTCGCACGACTGCTTTGACGAGTGGCATAAGGACTTCCAAATCCGCTCTTGATCCCAATTGTACTCTTAGCAGTCGGCTCATGCCGCCAAGCTGGGCCCGATCTACCCAAGCTCTCAACGCCTCGGGTACGGATGCGTCTGACTTGATCTTAGGAACGGACTTCTCCGGAATGAAAAGAAAGAGCTCAAGTTTTTCGCCAAAGAAGACTCTGACGCGTGGAGTATCCCTGATACTGTAGGTAGGTGCTTCAGCGTCCTTTAATGGTTCATACTCTACGTTCTCAAAGACACCAGGTTCGACCTTCAATTGCTCCCTGAGATACTGAAATGCATCCTGTGAGGCGGGTGAACCCTTACTCGCCATTTCTTCAATAGACATCCTAAGACATCTCCCTGTAACCATTAGATGGGATTCTGCGAAACCCATATAGCGGTTGCCTTTTCGTTCAGCAACGCGTAGGAGAATAGCGGAAATGCCTCACAAGCTAAGCCGAACTGCATTCAGGATTCGAAGACGACAAAAGAAGAAACAAAGAGAAAGAAAACGCACAGGATCTAGCCGAAAACCGAACTAGCCACTACCTCGCAAGTTTTTTCTCTTGACTGATTCGTGACGGCGGTTACGTCGCAGATTCATCTGAAACTCTGGAGCTACTGGACCTTGTTAAGAAAGCGATGGCAAGCACAAATGTACTCCATCTTTCCGTCCGGGTAAAGCCATCGGTAATGCGCGATCCCCTTTTCATCCGTGAACGTTTCGCAGACGGCCTCTGAGTAAAGGCTTACATGTGAAAATTTCCATGCGCCCTTTCCGGATTCGCCACTCGACGCCACTCTTGCCAACACCTTAAGTCCCGAATACTCTACGCTCCATAAAAAAGATGAATATCAGACGCGTCTCGCCACGTGCGTTCCGAGCCCTAAGTGTTTGCCGACACAAGTTGAACTTCTAATCAAACCGATCAGTATCTGCCAAGTTGTCCCTTTGCTTGAATCGAGGTCCTCGCTTTGACACGAAACTCGGGATACTACGTGAATGACTGTGACGGTAGTGGAAATTCAACTGACGCTTTAGGCCGAAGCCGCGTCCGCAGTAGAGGCAGCGGAACAGGCCTACCAATGGGAGTTGACGCCGCGAGCGGGACGAATCGAAGGCTTGAGTAGTTTGCCCCATTGAAAGACCGCCCGTCTCAACTACACGATGTAGTGGCTATATATTCCGCGTGGATGAATCGTCCGCATACCGGTAACAAATATGCGAATGACAGGGCAGGCGCTGGGAGCGTCCATTCTTGGCCGGTTCTATGCAGACAGCGGCGGCCTAGATCCAAGCACAACTGAAATTACCATGTACTGACCCTTGCGGATGATTCCAATTTGGACTGTCTGACCTGCCACGGCATGCTCCTCTAAGTAGGACGAGAAGGAGTCATAGTCGGTAACTCTTTGTCCGTTAATCGAGACGATAACGTCGCCGCCGATTATGTACTCTTGCTGCTGAATGGTAACGTTCTGCGTTCCCCCCCTGAGCCCAGCTAGGCTCCCGGGGCCGCCTGGATTAACATGTTCAACCAAGAGGCCGTAGGTAACGTTCGTTCCCATTGCCCGCGCAAGTTGGTATGTCATCCCAATCAACCCGACGCCCAGGTAGGGATGTTTGTTGTATTTGCCATATTTGATGAGTGATGGCATTTCCCTGATGATCGTACTGGATGGGATTGCGAATCCGAGTCCCGTGGAGTCACTCACCGCAGCTGAAGTTATGCCGACGACCGTGTCGTCCGGAGCTATCAGCGGACCGCCGGAGTTACCCGGGTTTACGGGAGCACTGAACTGGATCGTGTCGGGAATGGCGTAACCGCCCAAAGTATCCATCTGGAGAGCTCGTCCCAAGTGACCAACGATTCCCACCGTGATTGTGTTTGATAGTCCGTACGGATTTCCAATCGCCACGACAGTTTCTCCAACCTGGAGTAGGTCCGAGGATCCTAATTGGAGTGGATGGTAATCGCTCTGGGAAGCGTTCACTGAGACTATTGCGAGATCGCTAAAGACATCCGATCCGACCACTTTGCCGAGGTACGAGTCGCCATTAGAGAATGTAACCGTGATATCCAGAAGACTGTCTATGACGTGATAGTTTGTTATGATATAGTCTTGTCCCTGATATACGACTACGAAACCTGTTCCAAGTATTGGAGTAAGCGTTCCGTTAGGGTAAGAGTCAAGCGTCATGTCCATGGTGACACCCTGTATGGTCACCACTCCCGGCCCCGCGCTGGAGTAAATCTGGACCGGGTTGAGGCTCTTCGGTTGGTAACTGGCCATTATCGCGCCGTAGTAAGTTGCAACTGACCCTAAGACCACGATAACGAGAATGAGAACAGCGATTGTTCTTTGTGGCCAAACCGATTTCTTGTTCTTTTTTGATCTCGAATTCACGTGTGATCGCTTCATTTCGACGAGCTACGCCCTGTAGTTTCTTTTAATCGTTGTCTCGGGAATCGAACTATGGTTGGTGTTTACTATTAAGTCATCCATCCACAGACGGATGCAGATCCGACCCATCGAACGCTCGAATCATGCAAATTGGGATTATGGCTCAGTACGTTCGGTAGATTAGAAATTCGCCGATCGAGGCAAGCTCTTCACGGGATTCTGAAGGCGGCAATCTCCTGAGAGTCTCGAGCGCCGAATGTAGATACGTCTCGGCCTGTGTCTTCGCATACCCAATCGAATCGTATCTTTCGTATAATCGAATTGCCTTCCGGATTTCACTCTTTGTGATGCCCCTTTTTCCTAAAATCCGCATGAATAGCTTACGATCTTTGGAAGCGGCAGTTCTAAGCAGGTGGGCTACCAGAAGAGTTTTCTTTCCTTCACGAATATCTCCGCCGATTTCTTTCCCGTACTCTTTCACGTCTCCCGCCACATTGAGTATGTCATCGACGATTTGGAAGCCAATTCCGACCGTTTCACCGAAATCACCCAGAAATTTGATTTGTTCCTCCGTTCCACCGCCCACGATTGCTCCGGCTTCCGTCGATAATCCGGTTAGGGCACCGGTTTTGTTTCTTAGGAGACGGATTACCTCATCTTCGCTAACTTCTTTGCGATTCCACATGTTGAACTCGTAGGCCTGTCCCCATGTAATGTCGTATGCGCGTCTCGCGACGCGTGAAACCAACCTGTTGCAGCGGTCATACGGTATCTTACTGGCGTTCGCGATCTCGAACACTTTGATGAGCATAGCGTCGCCCACATTAATGGCCGTGGGTACGCCGTAGGTAATGTGGATGCATGGTTTGCCACGACGCAACTCGCTTTGATCCTCAATGTCGTCATGAACCAATGTCATGTTGTGTAGAAGCTCAACAGCTGCTGCCGCACCCGTCGCATCCTCCCTTCGACCGCCAACACATTCGCTCGCCAAGAACGTCATAGCAGGCCTGAGCCTCTTCCCTCCTCTACCTAGAAGATCCCAGACGGGAGCGTAGAACTCTTCGGGTTCGCCGCTTCTCGGCAAATGCCGCTCAAGCTCTGCTTCAACATCTCCTTTATACTCTTCAAGAATTTGGAGTGCGGACTTCATGTCACTGTTCAATGTTAGTTGTACTTCATCAACTCTCCTACCCGAAACCGCTTCACCGTCGATTGGCGGTGTCGTTGAATTGGCGTGATCTAGGGCACTGTTAACGAGGCATCGTGATGCGAGAGATGCGTTACTCGATTAGGCGCCGCCCAGCGTAACTATCAAATCGGTCAGTAAGCCAACACAGAGTCCCACGAAAATACCTATCATGAGAACACGGTTCGTGGTGAGCCTTCTTCCGGTGCTGTACATGAGCATAGAGACGTAGACAAGGGCACCGCCCGCGATGCTCAGGAACAAGATGTAGGTGAAATCCGATACGCCAATCAAGCTACCTACGAGAGTGCCTAGGAACGTGGGGCCGCCTCCCACAAGTCCCGCCAAGGTGAGAAATCTTTTGCTCGGCCGATTCTCAAGACGTGTCAGGGGACTCGATATACCGAACCCCTCTGTGGCATTATGCGCTCCAAAACCAATGATCAAGATGAGCGCCAGACCGATCGCGCCGGATGCATACGACTGGCCGATAGCGAGTCCCTCGCTGAAATTATGGGCCCCAATGCNCTATCGCAATCATCATCGCGAGTTTGTAGGAGCTGATTTCGCCAAGAACCTGATTACTCAACAACAGAGAGCCTCCACTTGCGGAGTTGCTCTGGACTATGGTTGATTGCGCAATGGGAACGGGCATCGCCTTGCACATGTACTTTGCTTCATAGAATACGAGTCCTAAGAGGCCAATGGCGATACCCCCGAATACGGCCACTAAGTCTAGGATTGCATCACCGGTGCTGGCCCTTCCAGCAAATGCCTGTACAGCGGCCGATGATGCCGTGTCCCACGCGTGGCCGAAGACGTCGATGATGAGGAAAACCAGTATGCCGATCGCTACAGCGTTGAGGAAGCCTTTCGTTCGGGCGCTTACGCTTTGCAAGAGAGCGAGCGGCAAACCGAGAAAGATAGTGAAACCAGCGATTGCTCCGAGCAAGAGAAGTTGAGGGTAATCAAGCATTTTCTTCGTGTCTCCGCGCCGCGGTATAACATACGTAATATTTATCGCTAACGGCGTTAATCAAGCGACATAACGCCGTTAGTAACAGGTGCCCAAGAAAATGTCACGCGTAGGAAATCGGCAACGTGCAGTCCTTGAAACTTTGAATGAAGAACAACTCATTCCGGTGATTAGAGCTAGTTTGGCAAAGAATCTCGCTGAACAAGGTTTCAGGATAGGCGAGATTGCTCGGGCTCTCAAAGTGACTCAGCCGGCAGTCACTCAGTACTTAGAAGGGAAGAGAGGAATGCGAAGGAGTGAGATTTCGAGCATCAATAGCCTTGTAGGCCCTCTTGCTGAAAGAGTTGCCCAAAAGATCCGGTCCGGACTTTCGATCGAAACGGTCGAGTTGCTCGAAACTGCAAGGCAAATCATTGTTATGAACAGTGGAAAATCCATCGTAGACCGGAAAATAAGCGAGCCGCGTCGTGACAAACTGTTGGAACTTCTAAGAGAGAGGTTGCGGCTTGAGTTGCATGCGGCGGAAAAGTACCTTGAACTCTCTAACGGAACCTCTGAGGATTACACGAAACTCTTGCTGAGGATGATCGCGGCAGACAGCATAAGACATGGCGATGTAGTTTCGCAGTTAACATCGTGGCTAGAAACCGGCGGTAGATTTGAAGGTTCCCTCCCTTCAGAGGATCTTCTCAAGAACATGTTATCTCTGGAGGATAAAGCGGGGGAAGCCAGCCTCGCAAAGAGCGTCGAGGTGGATCACCCAGTTGCACGTCTTCTGCTCCGATGGATTGACATCGATGAAGCCAAGCATGAGAAGATAGTCGCTGAGCTGATCGCTCTAACCACCAAATACGCGAATGCCCGACAAAAGCAGAGTCACCAATAGTCGGTGTGGAGTCGTCTGTTACACTAGGGCTTGAGGTTCGTAGTTCGTCGATACGACTCTTCTGATCTCCTCTGAGATCTTCTCGCCTATTCCAGGAACGAGCATCAGTTCATCCTTCGACGCTTGGAAGACACGCTGAGGCGTGTGGAAAGTTGTAAGCAGTTTCTTCGCTCGGGTGTTATCGATGTTCGGGAGGCTGCTAATGATAAATTCCTGTTGATCCTGCAGCGACTTTGGCTTGACCGCCGTCATAACTCTGGGTGTTCGTTTATCCTGGAATTGTTCACGCCTAGATATTGCGAACATTAGTTGTGCGGTTTCTGAAGGCTTCTGCGTCCACACTATCGGTATCCCGTAATCGATTAGGAGACTTGCATAAGCTCCCATCATCGCTTCAGGCCGAACACGCCCTGAACCCGTCAGGGTATCCCCTTCCACAATGATCAACGGTTTTGCATATGCGTCTTTTAGTTTGACGGCCTGCTGAAAGAGGCGGCCGTCGATTATTGAGGATGCGAAATCATCCACCTCTTTCCGCTCGACTACCACGCGGTCGGAGAGAATGAAGTCGCCCACCTGTAGCGTTTCAGACTTAACGAGAGCACCTAGTTTGGCCAGTTCCCTCGTAACCAAAGCGCCGAGTTCTCTCGAATCGGCTACAACGATTATTTGCTCTACCAATTTCTCTTCCTTCATCTTAGATGACATGAATTTCTCGATCTTCGACTGATCGGGAGTAAACTCCTTCCTAGCCGCCACAAACTGTCTGATGGCGTGGGCCATCTCGCGCTCCCGCCGCTGAGATATCCAATAGTACGCCTCGTCCCGGGTTCCCTTNTGCGATTAGAATGAGTGCTTTCCCGGGACCTTTTCGGCCGGTGCGTCCGCGTCGTTGTATGTAGCGCACCGCACTCGGGACGGTGTCGTAGAAGACGACTTGATCGCACTCGACGATGTCCAGCCCTTCCTCGCCTATCTGAGTTGCTACAAGAACATTGTATGTCCCCGCTTTGAAGTCGTCAAGGACCATCGTCTGCTTCTTCTGGGTTAGGCCGCGGTCTCTTTCTTTGGAGGCCTGTCCGACGAGTCGGACGGCTGAGACTCCGTCGACCTTATTGAGTACGGTAACTAGCCTAGCGGCCGTCGCGCGGTAGTTCGTGAAGACCATGATGCGGCGCGCGCCTCGAGCTAACCCGGCCCGAACGGACTTGATTAACTCGGTAACTTTGGGGTGATCCACCTCTCTCGCCACCAAGCCGTCTACTGTCTCCTTGACACGGGTCATTCTTTCGTCGTCAAGAAGCATCTTTAGCCCCGGAGTCATTCGCTTGTTACCCTGTTCCTTCAGACCGTCAAGGTGCTCCTTCAGCGCGGGAAAACCCTGTGTTTCAAGGAATTCTATCGCTCGGATTGCGTGGATGGCCGCGTATACGTAGGCCAAGTAGATCTTGGCGTCCCGGTTTCCACTGGCAACGTCGCTTAGTATCCTCTGCCTTGCAGCCAAGACATCTCGCAGACGGACCCTGTCCATGGCCGCAGTCTCGAGATATCCATGGTCCCTTATCGTGCGTAATTTGTCGCGCAGGAAGGACTCTACGTCACGTTTTACATCGTAGAAGATTTGGGGAAGTTTGACCATGACCCAGTCGACAGCTATGCCGCCGACGTAGGGCTTCACATCGTCACTCTGAAGCGATCTTGCCTCAACCCATTGCAAATGGAGATTCTCGCAGATCTCGTGAATATCCTGTTCACTCGAACCTGGCGACGCGGTCAAACCTAGAATCAAGTTGCCTTCCGTCGTGGCATAACGGTCGGCTATGAAGACGTAAGGATAGTCACCTACCGCTCGATGGGCTTCGTCGAAGATGATGAGCGAGAAAGTATCCAGAGACAATTTGCCCGTAAGAAGGTCATTAGTGAAGACTTGAGGAGTGGAAAAGATTAGTCGTTTATGCCACAAATTAATCCGTTCTTCTGGGCCAACCTCACCCGTCAACCAGACCATTTCATTCTGGTCAAGGTTGAGCAGTCCTTGGAATGTTCTGAAGTGTTGCAGCACGAGTGGCTTGGTGGGTGCAAGCATAACCACGCTCTTGTTCGGTGCCTGCTGGAGCTTCGCCGCGGCCACGAAAGCGGCCACAATCGACTTTCCAAGTCCGGTGGGGAGACAGACGAGAGTGTTGACGCGCAGTGCGTTCTTGGCGATGGCCTCCTGGTATGAACGCCGCTCGATGGAGTCGACCTTCAGTAATGAGTTTGAGTTGAGGTCGGTCGACACCCCGATAATCTCCCTTGGTGAGGAAAGAAGACCCATTCACGGGCCTA
>OCOJ01035402.1_pt1 | contig 10451 bp, 11 predicted proteins | sample 1539251 | NCBI WGS metagenome assembly OCOJ01 (sample SAMN01911457, study PRJEB22624) | soil metagenome | biome: Soil | place: Malaysia | collected 2012-04-30 | depth RA_metagenome m
CCGTACTTCTTGCGCTCCTTGTGGCGCGAATCACGGGTGATCATGCCCTCGGCCTTCAGCTTTTTGCGCAGTTCGCCATTGAACTGCATCAGGGCGCGGGCGACACCCAGCCTGAGCGCGTCCGCCTGGCCGCTCACCCCGCCGCCCGAGACATTGGCCACCACGTTGAACGAGCCGCCGGTCTCGGTGGCCAGCAGCGGCTGGCGCGCGCTGGAGCGCTGGGATGCGGTCACGAAATAGTGTTCGAACGGACGCCCGTTGACCTTAAACTCTCCGCTGCCCGGGCGCAGATAGACGCGCGCGACCGCCGACTTGCGACGTCCGGTGCCGTAATATTGCACTAATTCTGGCATGAGTAGCTGTCAGCTACGAGCGGCGAGCACCCATCGGGCCCCCCCGCTCTCTTCGCTGTTCGACCTTTCAAAGAATCTGACTCTGTCTTGCTCCAAGCTTCCTAGATCTGGTTTGCCCCAAGCGCCAGCTCATGGCTCAACTCTTCCTTCACGCCAGCGCCCGCGGCTCCGGCTTCTGCGCCTGGTGCGGATGCTTGTCCCCCCGGTACACCTTCAACTTACTGAACATCTGTTTGCCCAAACGGGTCTTGGGGAGCATGCGGGCGACCGCCTGCTCGATGACCAGTTCGGGTTTGCGCTCAAAGCGCTTGCGGAAATCTTCCGTGCGTAGTCCGCCGGGATAACCGGTGTAGTGCTGATAAGCCTTCTGTTCCGCCTTCATTCCGGTCACTCTGACTTTCTCGGCGTTGATGACGACCACATGATCGCCGGTGTCGAGAAACGTCGTGTAGCGGGGATTTTCCTTCCCCGTCAGGATGCGGGCGACCTGCGAGGCCAGCCGGCCCAGGGTCTGCCCCGAGGCATCCACGACGTACCACTTGCGCGTAATTTCCCCCTGCTTGGGGAAATAGGTAGACATCTGAACTNCTCCCAGAGTTTAAAAACGCAATGAAGACCGCTGAGTTCCTTCCCGCGCCGAATGCGGACGGGTATCAGGCGGGCAACCGCAAAGTCACGCGAAGTCTTAACGATAGCGTAGATGGCGAAGAATTGTCAACGAATCAAGGGCGGTTCGGGCAGTTCGGGCGGTTCGGCGGTTCCGTCCATCCCGCCAGCGGCCTGGGGCGCTACTCATACGCNTCGATGGGATCCTTCTGCGCCGCGCGGAAGGCGGGGTATAGCGCGCCCAGCATGGCCCCAAAGATGGCGATGCCCGTGGTTTTGAGAATCCATCCGCCGGTGACCACGACTCGCAAGATCGGGATTCTGTGGCCGATCCCGACCCGGGCGGCCAGGCTGATTAGGATCCCTAATATGATCCCGCCCAGCGCCAGCATTAGGGTCTCCCGCAGGATGACGTTCACGATGTATAGCTTCGATGCTCCCATGGACTTCAGGATGCCGATCTCCCGCGTGCGCTCCATGACCGCTGTGTACATGGCTTGAAAGATCACGATGAAGCCGATGATCACCGAGATAGCGATCACAACGTCGATGAAAGTCGACAGACCAGGGTAGTTGTTCGGGGTCAGCATGGAGAGGTAGTAGTTCATGGAACTGGCCAGGTACCGTTCCATTCCCGGGACCTTCTTAATCTCGGCGACCACCGCGTCGGCGTTGGCAGGATCATCCAGCTTCAGGTAAAAGACCGNACGCCTTGTCTTTGGATCCATTCAAGTCCTGCAGCACCCCGATTTCGAGGAACTTCCGTGCTCCCTTGCCGGGTTCGACGATTCCGCACACGCGAAATTCGTGGTTCAGGATCTCCATGTGGTCGCCGATCTTGATGTGCTTGGCCTTGGCCATGACGTCGTCGATGATGACGTCGTCAGGACTGCGGAACGGGCCTCCTTGCAGGTAATGGAAGGGCCGGAGCGCGTCATAGCTTTTGAGGTCAATGCCGGCAATCAACTCTAGCGTCCCGTTGGTGGAGACTTGGGTGATCACCGGTGCCACCGCCACTACGTGCGGAAGTCTGGCAAGGACGTCCCCGATCTTAATGGGCATGGGTGCGCCCGTCAGGCCCACAATGTAGGACGAGCCGGGGGGCATGACCACCACGTCGGCTCCGATGCCGGCCTGGCGCTGGCGCGAGTCGCTGACCATGCCCAGGGAAAGGCCCACNATGCCCAGGGAAAGGCCGACGATCAGCAGGATCAGCGTGACTTCCAGGGCCACGGCGACCACGCTGATCAGGGACCGGATAGGTCGGTGCACCAGGTTGCCCACAATCATTCTGTTCATCATGGCCGTTTGTTGGCTGCTGAGGGTGGATCGCCGGCCACATTTCCCCCGGTCGTCTCTCCCAGGTGTACTACCTCTGCACCCGGAGGCTGCGCCAGTTCGAACTGCTGGTCGGTCAGGGGCTTGTTCAGCTCCAGTTTCACCACGTTGAGGGTGATGTCGTATTCCTCCATGGGGCGCCAGATCTCGGTCTGTCCGGGATACCAGATCCCGTCGTGATTCGAATACTGCTCGTACTTTACGTCGGTGAGCAGGTCACCCTGCTCGTCGTAGATCAGCTGGCGGTGCGGCTCAAGATCGGTGCGGCTGAAAATGATCTTGCGGGAGAGAAACCAGCCCTTGTTGCCCTGGCGCAGCACCAGCAACTCGTAGGCCGGCTGATCCACCCGGTGACGCCGGGAGTCGAGCACGGTTTCGTAGGTGTTCTCCAGCACCGCAATTTCCTTGCCTGCTTCGATGGGGTTGATCAGCAGTGCCTCGTAGATGTTCTGGGGCCGCACGGTCTCCAACGGCACCTTGGGGTTCACAATTTCCACATCGGTGCGTCCGGTCACGAAGCGGTTCTTGGGCGGGATCCACAGTTTGAAGACCTCGCCGTCGCTGACCATGTCGAAGGCGCGATTGCGCACCACGGGCAGCAGTCCGATCATGCGCAGCATGGCCGGCTTGCGCGCCAGCACGTAGCCGCGGATTTCCTGATAGTCCGTCACTTTTCCGTGTCTCATCCCGCCGACCGAGGCGTCGATATCCACGGTTGCCTGCAGGGTCCGGATCTTTTCCGCTTGCTGGTTGATCTGGTCGATCAACTCCCGCTGGCTCGCCGACTTCAAGGGAGCGGTGCTCACCTGCCGCTCCACCTTGCGCGAGCGGAGCAGGCATGCGGGCAGCAGCAGCAGGCATGCCAGCAAGACGAAGATCCGCGCTTTGGAGCGGTGGAGCATAAATGGGTTACCAGATGAGTATACCGTGGCGCTGGTTGGCAGGTCGCAGGCTGAGGCGCGACAGCGGGAGCGGGGACACTGCTTCCCGTCGCCCTCATCTCATCTGTTGTTTTGTGGGTTACGAATGGTCGCCACGCATCTAACCGCTGCTGCCCCGCCTGCCCTTTACTGCCCCCGCACGGCCCGCCGGTACAGGTTAATGTTCTTGTTGTGCTCTTCCAGGGTGCGTGCGAAGCGGTGGCGGCCGTCGCCGTTGCTGACGAAGTAGAGATAGTCGGTCCGGACCGGATGCATGGCCGCTTCGAGCGAACCTNTCGAGCGAACCTTTGCCGGGATTGGCGATCGGCCCGGGGGGCAGACCGGCGTGCTTGTAGGTGTTGTATGGAGAGGAGGTCTGCAGGTCGGCGTGGTGCAGGGAGCCTTGGTAGATTCCAGCCAGCATCTCCCCGTAGGCCACGCTGGGGTCAGCGTCGAGCGCCATGCGTTTCTCGAGGCGGTTGTAATAGACACTGGCGACCAGGGGGCGCTCCTCGGGGGCCGCCGTTTCCTTTTCGATGATGGAGGCCATGATCACCGTATCCTGCACGTCGGAGTTCAAGCCCAACGAATTTGCCACCTCGCTGAAGTGCCTCACCATGGTGGCCGCGATCTCGTGCATGGACTGGGTGCGGGTGAAGTCATAGGTATCCGGGAACAGGTAGCCCTCGAGGGTCTGAGCTTCGGGAGCAATATCGCGGACCAGACTCGGATCTTCGGCGACTGCTAGAAATTCTTCTCGCTTGCCCAACCCGGCAGCCTCCACCACCTNGGGCGACGTCGAACATGGTGTAGCCCTCCGGGATCACGACGGTGTGAACGAGGATGTCGCCGTGCACCAGGCGATCGTGCACCTCGACGATGGTCGCAGGCCTGTCAAACAGATACTCGCCCGCTTTCAGAGAACGGCTCCGGTGCAAGTAGTGCCACAGCAGGAAGGCATCCGTGCTGCGGATAACCCCGGCTCCTTCGAGCGCGCCGGCGATCCTGCGTGTCGACCATCCCGGCCGAAGCAGCACGCGTTGCTGGCCCGCCGGCGAGGTTGGCGTGAGCAGAGCCCAGCCCAGCCATCCTCCCAACCCGAGGGCGGCAAGCAGCGGAAGTATGAGCAGTTTGCGCAACTTGCTACAGTGTAGATGAACTTTTCGCAGGCCAAGGAGCCGATGGTATTGCGACCCAGGTAAGTAATCGCGCCGGGCAGTCCNGGGAGTGAAAATCGATGTGTTATTGGCTGAGACGGGGCGCCGGGGCATCTTGGGCGGCCTTCCGTCTCTCCATCCACGATTGCAAGATCAGCACCGCCGCCATCCGGTCAACGACCTCCCCGCGGCGGCGTATGGACATTTTCGTCTCCCGCAGAATGCGACTGGCTTCTGCCGAGGTAAGCCGCTCATCCCATAGGTGGACCGGAAGCTGAAAGCGCCGCCGCAGGTCTTCGGCGAAACGCTGCATCCTCTCCGCCTGAACCCCTTCGGTCCCGCTCATGCGCAGGGGGTAGCCGACCACAAGTTCCCCGACCTCGTATTGCCGAATCACTCGGGCCAACTCCTCGAAATCGAAGCGCTTGTTCTGTCGGCGGTAAGTGGGCAGTCCCTGGGCAGTGATACCCAAAGGANGATACCCAAAGGATCCGAAACCGCCATCCCGATCGTCTTGGAGCCAACATCCAGCCCAAGCACCCGTCTGAAGCGCCGGGAGGGTGTGGAATCAACTGGCGCAAACGTCATGGCGTGATTATATGTCGCTGCGAACGGAGAGAATTGCACTAGGATAACGGCATGTCCGACCAGCTCGAGGAGCGTCTGTCGACAGCCACGCAGGCGATACCATCCGCCGGCAGCCGATGGCCGGCGCGCCTGATCGCAGTGGGAGTGATTCTGGCCCTGTGTTACGTGGCCAAGCTGGTGCTGACCGTTCTGCTGGTCTCGATTCTGCTGGCCTTCGTGCTGGCCCCGGTGGTCGATTTCCTGGGAATGCTCCGCATGCCCAGGGGGCTATCTTCGCTGATCGCAGTTCTGCTGCTACTCGCCTTGCTCTACACCCTCACCTACGCTTCCTACAACGAAGCCGCGAACTTCGTGCAGGTTCTCCCCCGGTATTCGGCCCGAATTCGCTCCTCCCTGATGAGGTTCCGCCAACAGGCGGAATCGTTCTACCCGCTTCTCCCCGGCGAAGAAGATGAGAAAAACGACGTGACCCTGCGGTCAGAGACCCCCTGGAACCTGCTGGCGCGCAGCTTTGGGTCGCTTACCCAGGCTCTGCTCTCGCTTTCCTTCATCCCCTTCCTCGTCTATTTCATGCTCAGCTGGCATCCCCATGTGAGGTCGGCGACCGTAATGTTATTTCCCATGGAACACCGCCACCGGGTCTACGTGACCTTGGGCCAGATCTCGGGGATGATCCGGAGCTTTATGGTCGGGAACCTGCTGATCGGAATCTTCATGGCCCTGACGAGCGTGGCGGTATTCGCCCTGTTCCATTTGCCGTTTTTCTTTGTGATTGGCGTGGTCAGCGGCTTCGTGAGCCTAATCCCCTACGCCGGGGTTCTGCTGGCGCTGGCGCCTCCGCTGCTGGTGGGCCTGGAGGGGGTCAGTTCCGGCGATCTCATCCTCATCGTCCTGTTTGTAGCCGGCCTCCACCTGCTCGCCATGAACGTTTTGTATCCGAAATTTCTGGGTAACCGCCTGCAATTGAACCCATTAGCAGTCACCATTGCCCTCCTGTTTTGGGGATGGCTGTGGGGCGGGATAGGCCTGCTGCTGGCTATCCCCATCGTGGGCGCCATGAAGATCATCTTCGACAACGTGACGACGCTGCGGCCGTACGGGGTGTGGCTGGGGGAGTAGGTGCCCGTGGGTGGTGTTGGCTTGCCAGACGCGGCGAGCGGGTCGGTTCGTACAAGGACCTTCTAGCTATCGTCGGACCTTGTCATTGAGCTATACCGTTCATCGCACCCGAGCTAGGCCCCCGCAGAAGTTCCTTCCGCATACACAGAGTCTCGCCGGATTCCGGACGGACGGCGGTGGTAGGGGCAACAGGCGCGGTAGAACTGGAAATTCAGTCGGTGAGGCCAGCAGCTAAGCTTCTAACTCCGCCGCTTCCGGGAAGCGCAGCCTATGTTTGGACAGGGCTTTGGAGAGCATTTCCTCGATTGTCCGCTCTTCGCAGTTCTTGGCCATCGCCAATTCGCTGACCAGGAGGTAGCGGGCTCGCTCGAGCATCTTCTTTTCGCGGAAAGACAGGGGCTTGGACTGGTTCAGCACCAGCAGGCTTTTCAGCACTGAGGCCACTTCCAGCAGCGATCCGGTGCGCATACGCTCGGAGTTCTCCTTAAACCGGCATTTCCAGTCGGCGTTGTTGGAACACTCGCCATCTGCCAGAAAATCAACGATTTTAGGGATTTCCCCATTGCGAACCACGCGCCGCAGGCCGACGCTGGTCACGTTGTGGAATGGCACCATCACCTTTAGGCTGCTGGACTTGATTTTCAGGAGGTAGAACTTTTCTACGGTGGCCCCGATGGTTCGGCTGCTGATCTGCTCGATGACTCCGACCCCGTGGTTGGGATAGACGACCTTGTCGCCGACGTGGAACCCGTCGCCGCTGATCATGGGGGACACCCTGCCCAGAAGCCGAAAAAGACCGTGGACCTAACTGGTTAAGTATACTCTAAAACTACTAGGATAGGCAATTCTGGTGCGGGTTTCGTCCCGCTGAGCCGCTTGCGGGAGCGAGCCGGCCCGTTCTGATGTCACGCAAACGGTCCACCATGAAACATTTGCACTGTTTTCAGTGCTTCCGTGGCCGGCGCCCGCAGCCGCGAGAACCTATCCAGCCGTAGGGCTGCCGGCACGGCCGGTTTGGGTGCTTGTCCCTGCAGGCTGTAGCTGAGGTTTATAATTTCCGGCGGNGATGACGGATCAAATCAAGAAAAAACTCCAGGAAGAGATCGCCGCCCTGGAGTATGAGCTGGCCCACGAGCTTCCCAAAGAGCTCAAGCGGGCGATCGCTCTGGGAGACCTGAGCGAGAACGCCGAGTACCACATGGCGAAGCAGCGCCAGGAGTTCGTCAAGGCCCGTCTGCGCCAGCTGGGCAGGCGGCTGGCTGAACTGTCCCTGATCAACTTCAATAACATCCCGAGGGACAAGGTGGGGCTGGGCTCGACAGTGAAGGTTTACGACAACGACAAGGGCGAAGAGATCGAGTACAAGCTGGTGACCAGCGAGGAATCCGACGTGGGCGCCGGCAAGATTTCCACTACCTCCCCCATCGGCCGTGCCCTGCTGAACAAGAAAGTGGGCGACACCGCGACCGCAGTCACCCCCGCGGGCAAGCGGGAGATGGAGATCCTGAGCCTGACCACTATTCACGACCAAGCGGAGGCCTGATGACCTGGACTAGCTCCTTCGGCAGCGCCTGCGGTAAGCTGTTGCGGCTGATCGTCAACCGTCTGGCCCTGACCCGCATCAGCCCGAATTTCCTGACGTTTCTTGGCCTGGTCATCGACATTGTAGCTGCCTGCTTGTTCGGCTACGCCAACGCAGACAACCAGGCGCGCATGTTCTTCTATGCCGGAGTGGTGATCTTCGCGGCCGGCTTCTTCGACATGGTGGACGGACGCGTGGCCCGTGCCACGAACCAGGTCACCCGTTTCGGCGGCTTCTTCGACTCAGTAGTCGACCGCTACAGCGACGCCGCCCTGTTCTTCGGACTGCTGGTCTACTACGCACGCGGCGGCCGCTTCTTCTATGTGGTTCTGACCGCCCTGGCCATGATCAGTTCCGTGATGGTCAGCTACGCGCGCGCCCGGGCGGAGTCGCTCATCGGAACCTGCAAGGTGGGATTCATGGAGCGCCCCGAACGCATGGTGTTACTTATCATCGGCGCAGTCTTCAACCGCATGGCGCCTGTTCTGTGGGTCATCGCCGTGCTATCGACCATCACCGTCGCCCACCGCATCTACTTCACCTGGCAGCAGACGGAATTGGAAGGGGCTCCACCCGGCGCGGGGCGTTCGGCCGCGTAGGGAAGACAGTCGCCAGTCTTCCGCTCTCTAGCGATCCAACCTGAAAATTGGAGCTCGGGCGGGGCATCGGGCGAGGTCTCAAAACCCTCGCGACTACCGGTTCCCGCGATGGCCGGTGTTAGACTATGCGGGCTCCTCGAGCCTGAAGTCAGCGCGGTCGGAAGTCTGCGGTCCGTGCTTCTCCGTGCTTCAAGGTCTGCAAGTCTGAGGTCTGAATTCGAGGTCTGCGGTGCCATCCGATCCTGTTCTGCTCGTCCATGGTGGTGCCTGGGCGATCCCTGATGACACAGTGAGCGCTCACCTGGCGGGTGTGCGCAACGCCCTGGGGGCGGGGTGGCGCGTCTTGAACCAGGGCGGCTCAGCGCTCGATGCCGTGGAGGAAGCCGTCGTGGTGATGGAAGACGACGAGAGTTTTGACGCCGGCCGCGGCAGTTTCCTCAACCGCGATGGCAAGGTCCANCAGCTTGATGCCTTCATCATGGATGGAGCCACGTTGCGCGGAGGTGGCGTGGGCTGCGTCGAGCACCTGCGCAATCCCATTCGGGCGGCCCGCAAGATTCTGAGCGAGAGTCCGCACGTTTATTTCGTCGCCGAGGGCGCGGAGCGCTTTGCAGCGGATCACGGCATCGCGCTTTGCCGCAACGAAGATCTGGTCATTGCGCGTGAAGTCGAGCGCTTGCGCCAATTCCAGGCGCACGCCGAGCACAAGCCCGATCTGTTTGCGCCCGCCGTCTCTCACGACACCGTAGGAGCGGTCGCGCTCGATACGAGCGGGAACATCGCCGCCGCCACCTCTACCGGCGGCACTCTCAACAAGGCTCCCGGCAGGCTCGGCGATTCCTCGCTAATCGGGTGTGGCTGCTATGCCGACAACGAGAGCGCCGCCGCCTCTACAACCGGTTGGGGCGAGCCGATCATGAAGCTAGTCCTGGCCAAATGGGCTGCCGATCGCGTGGTGGCGGGAAACTCTCCGGAATGGGTAGCGCCCGAGGCGATGAATCATCTCAAGGCCCGAGTGAACGGGCACGGCGGCATCATCGTGCTCGACGCTCGCGGCCGCGTGGGCATAGCGCACAACACCCCGCGCATGGCGTGGGCAGTAAAGAGCGCGCAACGCGAAGAGTTTGGCATTGAAAAACAGTAGTGCCGGCCGCGAACTGCCGATACGCGAGTCTCCGCGGACGCGCGCGCCCGCGCTTCGCCAACGACCCCAGGCCGCAAGCCCGTTGCCCGCCTTTTACTGACTCTATTCCTCTGGCGAATCTGACCTTGCATCCCGCGCCTGGATTGAGGTACAAACCACCAGGCTTTTGACCCCTCCCAACTCGTGTGCTTCCCGTCAGACTGTCAACCGAGAGAGTCCTGTGTTTCGGCCGGCTGCGCACCCGGTGGCTGTGTGCGATTTCCAAGGGGGAACCTATGACGTTCGCCTCGAAGACGCTGTCGTTGTGTCTGTTCGTGTTGCTGCCCACTCTGCTGGTCTTCGCGCAAGGCGTGACCACGGGCGTGAGTGTGATCGTCAGGGACGAAAAAGGCGACGCCATCACCAACGCCCCGTTACGGCGCGCAACGCCGCCAAGGGCATGGAACGGGCGACCAGTCCGAACGCCAACGCTGAATACCGGCTGCTGCAACTGCCTCCGGGAAAATACACGATTATCGTGGAAGCGGCAGGATTCGGCCGGCTGGAAGCTCGGGATCAGGTGGTCACAGTCGGGCAATCGCGGGAGTTGCCGGTCGTGCTGAAGGTGGCCGGCGGCCAGACCATCGTCGAGGTGAATGCCGAAGCGGAACTGGTGGAGACCACGCGCAGCCAGACCACTACCACCATCGACCAGAACGGGATCGACAATCTTCCTATTAACGGGCAACTACATCAACTTCACCTTGACGGATTCGCAGATCCTCCGCGACAACGCCCCAGTCACGGGTGCGGCGCCTACCTCGGGGCTAAACATAAGCGGCCAGCGCGCTCGCTCCAACCTGGTCAACGTGGATGGCGCCGATGCCACTGACAATGCCACAAACGGCGTTCGCTCCACCGTCTCCCAAGAAGCGGTGCAGGAGTTCCAGATCATCACCAACAGCTACGCGCCCGAATACAGGCGCGCTGCGGGCGGAGTCGTGAACATCATCACCCGATCGGGCTCGAACCAGTTCACGGAGACGTTTTCGGTCCGAGCGCGCTT
>OCOJ01046368.1_pt2 | contig 10448 bp, 12 predicted proteins | sample 1539251 | NCBI WGS metagenome assembly OCOJ01 (sample SAMN01911457, study PRJEB22624) | soil metagenome | biome: Soil | place: Malaysia | collected 2012-04-30 | depth RA_metagenome m
CGCCAGAAGGGTAAATAGTCGCGGGGACGCGCCCGGTTTGATGGACGTCCGGGGCTATCACATTCCTGACGACCTACTGTTCACAAAGGAACACGAGTGGGCCAAGGAGGAAGGGGGGGCGGTCAAGGTGGGGATAACCGACTACGCGGCCAAGACGCTGAACGACGTTGTCTATGTTACATCACCCAGGGCGAACAGCCGGGTCGAGCAGATGAAGCCCATGGGCACTGTGGAGTCTATCAAAGCCGTATCGGAAATCTACTCTCCCTTTTCCGGTACGGTCGTATTGGTGAACAGCCAGCTCGACACCCATCCCGAGCTGGTCAACAAGTCTCCTTACGGCGACGGCTGGTTGATTGAATTGAAGCCGACGAACTTCGCCGCGGAGCGCGTGTCTCTTATGGACGCCAGCGCCTACGCCCGTTACTTGGGGACTCTCCTGAATAAGTAGGAAAAGTACGCTTAAAATAGCCGCGAAGGAGCGGAATTCTAGATTTGGGCATACTCGGCACCCTGAGGTCTTCCCTCAGAAGGCCTACAGTCTCCCGCAGAGCACTGATGACTTCCATGGTGCTCTCCATTGTGTTCACCATCGCAGTACTGATGAGGGCCTACGCGGCGAAGTATGGATTCTATCTGAACGAGTTCGACCCCTACTATGACTACTACGCGGCCCAGCACATAGTTAACCTGGCCCAGTCGCAGGGCCTTTACGCCGCCCTCTTCGCGAACCCGCCTAACTGCGGGCCGACGGTATACACCGCGTGCCACAACATGCAGGGATACTTCTACTGGCACGATATCACTACGTGGTTCCCGGTAGGAAGGAACGTCGCAGCGACCTCACAGGGCGGACTGCAGCTGGCAGGGGCAATGATCTACCTACTCGTACACAACATCTTTGGCGTCCCCATCACTCTCTACGATCTGCTGGTGGTTCTCCCGGTCTTCTTCGGGGCAATCACGGCAATCGTGTTCTACTTCTTGGTGAGGAAGATAGCAGGCGATGCCGCTGGCCTGTTCGCCGCGCTCGCCTTCGCCGTCTCACCACCACTGATTGAAAGAGGAAACCTCGGTTGGTTCAAGTCGGAGCCTCTTGCGATTCTTCTCTTCGTAACAGCAAGCTACCTGCTGCTGACTGTCTTCGACAAGGAACGGCCACTGCGGGGCCGAGTGCTGCGTTCGCTAATGGGCGGAATTCTGATTGGATACGCGAACACTGCGTGGGGTGGCGGCGACTATTTCAGCGCTGCCTTCGGGCTAATCTTTGTGCTCATACCATTCCTCAACCTGGACCTCGCCGGACTGACCCCGCCCATCATAACTTTCACCGCCTCTACCTTGTTCGTCAGCGCTATCTTTCCTAGGCCAGGCCCCGCGATAGTCACCAACCCGGTCGGACTCGTTCTAATCGGTGGGACGCTCTTTACACTGGTCGCGCAGTGGGCCAAGACCTGGGCCAAACCTACTGAGTACAGATCTACTCTGCTTAAGCTCATATTCGCTTTCGGCGTTGCCGGGCTCACCCTTCTGAGCTTCGGCCTCGTGGGCGGGCTTACCCTCAGGTATCTGACGGTAATCGCTCCCTGGGCACGAGTGAGCAACGCCCTCGTCCAGTCAGTGGCAGAGCAGGCGGTGCCTACTGGAGCCGACTACTTCACTTCATACGCCATACTCCTGTCATTCGGGATGGCCGGGGCCCTGGTGGCTTTCAGGCGAAGGGGGATTCCAATGATCTACGCCCTGGTCTTCGGCATCAGTGGCCTCTACTTCTCGGCGGCATTCTCCCGCCTTCTGGTCTACTCGTCGATTGCTCTTGGCATCCTAGGTGGGATTGGCTTCGCCGAGCTGGCCTATGCAATCGTGAAGCCGAGTACGACTCCTCTGGTCAAGAAGAAGCAGACCCCGACTTCGAGGAACGAAATGAAGGTCGTGTTCTCTGTGGCGATAATCGCACTCATTGTCCTCCCTGCCGGCTCATACTGGATTCCGAACCCGATTCCCTGCACCTACACAGGCCAGCTCTTCTGCAACAATAGCCCCGCTGACACGGCTGTGAGCATAGTCAATGGAGCAACCGTCTATAGCCGCTCAGCTTTCAGCGATTGGATATCGGCACTCCAGTGGGTCAGGCAGGATACACCGACCAACTCCGTTATCGTCTCGTGGTGGGATTATGGCTACTGGTTCACGGTCATGGGGAACAGAACGACAGTGGTCGACAACGCGACTTTGAACAGTACCAGAATCGCTCAGGTAGGGCAGCTGCTCATGTCCAACGTGACCCATGCGGCAGCCATGGCAGAGAAGATGGGCGGAGGCAGGCCTACCTACGTGGCCATATTCGTGACGGGGAGCGTCTTTCCTGTCACATCGTCTTCCGGGTCCTCATCCCAATACTACATCCTGCAGGTCCCCAGCGGGACAGGATTCACAGCAGGCGGGGGAGATGAGAGCAAGAAGCAGTGGTTCATACGTATAGGCAACATGACCGAATCGAAGTTCTTGGAATGCCCAGGAAACAGCGCGAATGAGCTGACTTCTAACGGCCAGCCATGCCAGAGCGTCGACGACTTCAATCTGACCCCCTACGCCATGCAGAACAGCCTTCTCGGAATGCTGCTTCCTTTCAAGCTGGCAGGCTATCTCTACACCAGCGGTTCTGGCACCAGCGCTTCCATAGCCTTCAGCCAGTCGTATACCTTCGGGACCAATGGAGCCCCTCCCATCGAAGCGTTCTCCTACCCTAGCAGTTTCAACTATCCTTCAAACAGCACGGGCCCGTTCAGGCTGGCCTACGCTTCACCAAGTCTGAGCCAAGCCGAACAGGGGGCCTCCCCATGCCCCGGGAACCCCAACTTCCAATGTTTCAACGCCATACTAGTGTATCAGCTAGTCTCATGATGAGCATCTTCGTAGGCCATAGGGCTGCGGTACCTCGCGTACCTATCGTCTGGGGAGTATCTGGCAGGGTGGACCATGGCCGTTCTGCCTCCACAGCTGGGGCACTTCTCGGCAAGAGTGTACCTGGCGCACTCGACACACTTCAGCATGAGGCTCTTCAAGCAGAGCCGCCATACTTCCTCGATATTTCGCGCTTGAAGCTGAATGCGTCATGCTTGCCTACGCCGTCTCTGATCTTCTCGATGACAGCGTCCATGGCTTTCTCTGCGGCCTTGTAATCGTCCGCCGTTATCCTGACCCTGTAGTGGGGCGCCCCAGCATAGGCGATGTGCACTTCGGCCGGCGTAGCGTCGGCGGCAGCTAGAAGCGTTTTCTTGACCTGCTCGATTCCTTCCGGAGACCTAGAGGAGACCTCCACCAGGGCCCCAACTTCGTATCTCGGGGGCACGATTTTCTCGGCGGCGATATCCGCTATCGCCTTGGCTTCCTTCTCCGACAGACCGAGTGTGGCCAGGGCCTTCTCCTTCCTCCGGGCGGCCGCTTCCAGGGCAGCATACAGGGTGCCGAACTCTTCTTCGAGCCTGTGTCTCAGCTCCCTTTCATGGACGTCATCCATCCCTACCTTCTTCTTTACCGCGTCGATTATCGCGAGAGCCCTCTCCTCCCGTTTCCACTCGATGACCTTGGCTCGCCTCTCCTCATTCGTGACCTGCCTGAGAGAGAGGTCGATCTCCCTCCTGGTCCTGTTGACTCTGATGACCTTCAGTATGAGCTTCTGAGAGACTTTGGCGACCCTGTCGATGTTCCTCACCCACCCAGTAGATATCTCTGAAACGTGGAGGAAGCCATTCGTCCCGTCGTACTGATCAAGGTTGACGTAGATACCATGGGACGTTATTTCCCTCACCGTGCACACCACGACCTCGCCAGGTTCGGGGAGTGGTCTCTCTGTGCTCACGATAGATGCTCCATCTTCCGGGAGTATATGGCGTTTAGCCCAGACGCTTTACCAGGGTGGCAAGGACAACGGATTTGCCGCCCCTACTCTCGGCGAGCTTCCTGCCGCAGCCCCTGCATCCTATGTCCTTGGCCGAGTTGGAGAAGAGAATCCGNAGAAGAGAATCCGCTCCTCGCCGCAGTCTGGGCACTTCACGAGAAGGAAAGAACTCCTCGTCTTCGGAATCGGTTCCCGGTCGCGCTTCATACAGCGATCTCCGCCTTTCTGAGCCTGATTCCATCGCGCATAATTTCACGGTTGCACTCTTTGCACTTAAGCCTGAGAGTTGCCTTCTTGGTGGTCTTGGCCGTCCGGATTAGTTCAGGGAACTTCTGGCCGCCATACCCACGCTTCCTTCCTGCCTGCCTTCTGGCCCCCCACGAACCTGCACGCTCCTTACCTCGCTTGTAAAGGGCCACGGAGTGCAGAGTGTGTTTGTTGCACCACGGACAGTTCGTACGGATTTCCTTTGGGAATTTCAACCTTTCACCGAAGCGGATTGCCACCGCTTTCTATCGTCCTTTTAAGCTTGGTCCGTTTNTTCGTCTGTTTGGCCCTAGTCGCTAACTCTTGGGGCCAAGAAGTACCACAGCTTCGCGCCCTGGTCGTTCAGCTTCATCTCGAGTCGGACTGGCTTCTTGGTGCTGAATTCGACTTGGACCGTGTCCGTCACTCCTCCAAGCGCTTTCAGTATTCCTGAGATGTAATCGATGGAATATGTCGCCTTGCTGTCGGCGCTCGTCTTGAACTCGAGGACGTCGGAGTCGTTGGATGCCAGACTGATTTCGGCCTTCCCCACATCCGATTTGCCCGAAAACGCGAGCTTGTCATTGGTGGCCTGAATGGTGACCTGGTCAGAGACGACCGAGATGTCGCCAAGAACCTTCTCCAGGATTGTCTTCGTAAGCGAGGCCTTCGTGTCAAATTCGAGCTTGGGGAGAGGCGCGGCGCCTGTTGTGCTCTCGATTAGATGAATCGTGAACTCGCGCTTGTACCCATTGCTCAGTTTCACTCCAATCGCATCTTCTTCTGTTGAGGAAATCTCCACGCTGTCCTTCGCGTCGGACCGCGCGACCAGCTTCACCAGATCCTCGACCCTCACACTGAACTTGAATGGCTTGTCACATTCGAACGAAGAGAAACTCGAGTTTGGCAGAACTAAATCAACCAGAGCGACGTGAGATGGATCCATCGCCCTGAAGGTCAGCCCTTCGCCATTTGCTTCGAAGGTCGCCTCCTCGACGAGTGTCTTGACTGCCGCGGCAATCGCCTTCCACTCGTTTGCGGTTGCAGTTTTCGCCAAGAACAATGAGGGAAGCCTTGACGCAGGCTTTTCGATGACGGATAATAAGCCTTGGCCGCATCACCTCAGATTCGATGCCGCCTTGCTGAAACTGCCGGGGGACTACCACCAAGAGCCGAGGTTGTGCTTCAGCTCTCCGATCATCCCTGGCGGCGGCTCGAACTTCAACATGTACCCCTTTCCGCCAGGCACGAGCCGGGCCAGCGTCGAATGGATGTTTGCCTGGAACCTCATGAGGGCCTCGGGGTCGTTCCGCCATTTTCTTTCGACAAGCCGCACCTCGCTCCTCCTGTGGAACGACGGCGGAATGTCGAGCATGGAGTTGAGCATCGACCTGGCCCTGACCTCATCATTGCTCATTATGCCCACAGTGAAACTCTTCGGCTTTCCATCACCGCCCTTGGTCTCCACGTTGACAACCAAGTGCCCATAGAGAAGTACCCCGTCCTGCGGGTCGAACTTGCGGACCATCAAATAGCAGACCGGTCCTTCATCAGGGCGTTCAGTGCGTGGTAGGTACCAAATTCGGAACCTGTCTGTGAGCGCGTTCCATTCACCTCTGGCTAGATGGCCAAGGTCAATATCGAGGGGAGAGAAGGGAACGTCGACCACTAGGGAATAGACCTTGGCCCTAGTTCCTTGGAGGTAGGTCTCTAGAGGAATCCTCAAACTCCGATTCCATTCTCCATTCTCTCTACCCTCTTAACGGCCAATGTCGGCCAGATGCCTTATCTGCTCGCCACCAGGGAACCTTCCAGGCTTGAACGATAGCACGAAGGTCTGGCTCCGCCAGGCATACAAGGAATTCTACTTCCGAAGCGCGGATATGATAGAGTTCCCCGACGAGATTGAATCGAGAGAGTTCGGTTACATCCCATTTGGCGGTGGGATGGTCAGGCACCTCTCGTTCAAGAGCAGCGGCGAAGCCCTGGCCGAGATTCTGAAACAGGCTCCATCGTCGGTATACTGCTCCAACGCCCGATATGAATCCCCCACCATGCCCATCGACGAGAAGGGATGGCTCGGGGCCGAGCTTATCTTCGACATCGACGCGACGGACATACCCACTCCCTGCAAGAAGGGTCACGACCTCTGGTACTGCGAGAAGTGTCATGCGTCTGGAAAGCTCCCACGGCCCGCGAAATGCACGAAATGCGGGGGGCCCTCAGTCGAATTCCATGGCACTTGTGAGGTGTGTCTGGAAGCCGCCAAGACACACGCGCTGCGAGTCATGAGTTTCCTCGTGGAGGATTTCGGTGTCGACAGTGAATTAATCCGGACATATTTCTCAGGCAACAGGGGCTACCACCTTCACATCTTCGACAAAAGATTCGACCTACTGAACCAGCAGGCGCGCGCCGAAATCGCCGAATACATTCGGGGCTCATCGCTCCCCCTGAGCCAGACAATAGCGTCGACACTCCGAAGAAGAGCTCCAGGGGGCCCGCAGGGGGTAGGGTGGACGCGGAGGATCACTGGATACGTGGATGAGCATAGGCCGACTTACGGCGGGACGCTCCAGAAGCTGGTTTCCGAGGCCGTGGCATCTCAAAGGGCGATGGTGGACGCCTCTGTGACAACGGATATCCACCGGGTGTTCAGGCTCGCGGGGACGCTTCACGGCAATACGGGAATGGCCAAGATGCGTATTAGGTCCATGGGCAAGTTCGACCCACAGGAGGATCCCGTAGTGTTGAGTTCCAAGCCAGTGAACGTAAGGGTCGAGTTTCACCCTCGGTTCAGATTGAAGCACAAAGACTTCGGTCCGTTCTCGAAGTCCGAGACGGTCGAAATGCCCGCCTACGCCGCGATTTCAATCCTGACAAGAGGCCTGGGGGAGGTCGTGTAAATGGCTGAAACCACACTTGAATACTTGCGGAGACGGCTCGAATCCGAGACCCAGTCCGATGCCCTGATACCTCTGCCGAACGATTTCTATTCGAGCATCTCGGCGTACTGCCAGAAACTGAAGAGGTCTGCTACCTCGGGCGCCTCAGAAGTGGCCGTCCACTTGGTTTCGACCCAGACGAAGATAATCGAGTCCATGGCGAGCCAGCTCCTGAAGCTTCGCATCAAGAAGGCAATGCAGAACAACGCCATTCCGCAGCTTCTTCCCGAGGAAAGGTACGTCTGTTCAGCCGAGCGAAGGTTCCAGCGGCGGTTCCAGACCCTCGTCGTGGCCGTGTCAGACGGCCAGCCTTCATTCATCGAGTATGCACATCTAAGCGAGACGCAAAGGAACATCACAGTGCGGTTCGTGAAGCACGTGAACGAACTGGTGGGGTTGGACATGAGGCGCTACGGCCCCTTTGCCGTAGACGACGTAGCATGCCTCCCCGCAGCCAGCGCAGACATCCTCATAGCGGCTGGGGAAGCGGTCGAAGTCTACGCCAAAGACGAAGCCTGATACCAATCCTAGAGCAGCCCGGGGTTATCCCCCTACACCTAACTGTAGCTGCGCCAGGTGTGGTTGCACTTCACGCACCTGTAGAATTGAGTGGGGGGTTCGTCTCCGCTTCTCGTCTGCAGGAACCACCAGAATGCTTCGCCATTGCCGCATTTCGGACAATCAATCTTCGTGGTTGGGAGGGAATTGAGTTTCGCTTCCTTCTCACCGACGACCTTGATTTGAGGGGTGTTGGAGAGCTCCTCCTCGGTCTTCTGCATCACGCTATTTCCCTCCTTCTTCGAGTAGCCGCAGTTGTCGCAGATGTAGGTGACCGATACCTCGCGCGCTCCCTTTACCTGCTTGAGCTTAAGCCGCGTCCCACACTTCGGACAGAACTTCAGCTGGAAGCACCGCCGAGGGCCTTCTTGACGCCTTCGAAGAGCTCTTGGGTGGTCTCCATGGCCCTTTCAACGCTGTTAGCGAAGGCCTTCTCAGGTTTCACTCGCTGGGCCCTGACCTTCAGGACAAGCTTCTTGATCAGAGGATGGGGTGGGATTACACCTGCGAATGTGACGCTCTTCTCCTCGAGTAGCTCATGATGCACAATCTCGGCCAGCGAGTAGTCCTCCCCTGTAATTTCAACGGTGAGACCTTTTTCGTCTTCACTAGTCGTTTGGACCTGCAATTTGCCTGAGCGCCCCTCGATTTCTTGTTATTAAGCTGATGGTACAGTCCGTTTCAAGTCGAAGGGTTTCGGCCCTAGAGCCTAAGGTTCGATGGGGATAGTCCCGAAGTCTCGTGCGAGCTTCCTCTCCTCGACGTTCCCACACTCGTCGCACTTGGCCCTGGTGGCGCTCCCCCTCAGGAGCGGCCTGCCGCAGTTCCCACAAAGGGCGGCTACAACTCCCATGTCGGGCTCGTCTATGGTAAGGTGGATTATCCCGTTGAGGAGGCTGAAAACCCTGCACCTTACGACATCTCCCGTCTTGACCGGGGTGGTCCTCCTCGCTCCCCTTCCCCCGCCCGAGAGCCCTCTCAGGGTGAGCATCCCAGAGAAGTCCTTGTGCGTCATCTTCCCATTGAGGAAGTAAATCTTCACATTGGCCGAGTTCGCCTGAGACCCTTCCACCTGGCCAGTGATCCAGTCGTCCACCTTGATGATTTCAGGTTGGACTGCAGGCTTTACAGAAATCTCCATTTTCTTGCCGTCCTTGACCACTGTTCCCGCCGTCAGGGCTCTGATGAGCCCGGAGTCATCGTAGGTGTGCTGCCCGGGCAGGAACTCCTCAGATACGGCAAGCTTGTCCCCGGGGAGGACTCCGCTTTCCTTCGATTTCTGGTCTTTCATTCTTTGATCAATCCCACAGTAAGTTCGATCCACTTCGGCCTTTCAAGGAACTCCCCCGCTTCCCTCCCCTCCATAAGTGCAACTAAANGCGTCTGCCTGAGGGATTGAAAGGACCGGCCTGTCGAAGGTGAAACCGTCGATAGATATCCGCGGGCAGGCCGTCTGTATGAAGGCCTCGATATCCCTGTGAGGGGCCAGCCGCTCTGGCGTGATGTCTCTCATCGCGAATTGGGTAACCTTCCTCCCATTCATTTCCAGCCGCTTGGATATCCACCTGCTCCTCCCCAGCATCTTCTGGCCCTCCTTGAGTCCTGTAATCACCCCAAAGACCCGAGCATCGAGGGCCTTGTAGACGGCGAGCACGGCTCTTTTCTGCCTCTCCTCTGCCGCTTCGCGCATGTCGGTCACTTCGTTCATGTAAGGGTCAAGCATGAAGGTGGGCTTACCCATTCCCAAGGCAAGACCCACGGCGTGGAACTCGCTTTCCCCCAGGAGGGCGAAAGCGTCTACATCGTCTCTGATTGGATACGACGTCGAGAAGTCGCAGCCGAAGACCTGCCCCTCCAGCATTAAGTTGTTCCCTTTCCCGACCAGCACCTGGAATCCCTTCTCTTCCAGTTTCTTCTTCACGGGTTCCAGCTGATGCAAATGCTGACTGAAAGTCGCTAGCCCAATTCGCCTATAAGGCGAAAGGACTTTCGTGGCCATCTCGACCACCTCATCGAAGCTGACGTCGTCCACAGCATCCACAAGGTAGGTAAAATTCCCAACCTCACTCACCGCAGCATTGTGCCCGATGTGCAGCGCCAAGTCCGCCTTGAGCCTTGGGACATCGTCGTCGACCGTGTCACAGATACCGAAGCAGCTGTCCCCGGAAAGGATACTGGCCACGCCGTACTTCTCCTTGACCCGCTCCATCAGCTCCTTGGTCTGCCTGAGGAGGCCTCCCGGTGCATTCACCAGTATTACTTTTGGCTTCTTGGACTCGATTATCTCGAATACTCTTTCTTCGTCTATTCTAACAGTCATTGGATTTGCCTCGGTACTTCCTCAGCTTTCGAACTCCGCTTGGCACAGCCCGTTATATACTTCTGGGGGCCTGAACTAGGCCGACGCGGCTACAGGCTTCTCCAACCTGATTACTTCCACACGGGTCTTCATTGGAAGCTTCGTCGAAGCAGCCTTCATCGCTTCCTTCCCTTTCTCGAGATTCTCCGCCTTGAGGCTCAGTTCGAGTACTGTGTCACCGATGTCGACCCGCGCGGCCAAGCCTATCGGTTTCCCAAAGGCCTTGCGCATACCCTCCTGCAGCCTGTCTGCGCCCGCGGTGGCAATCATCTTATTCTCGCGCAGAACGAGATGTGGATAGGTGATGACCCTGAGAAGGAAGTTCTCTTCGCCAATCAACGCAACCTTCTTGCTTGCTGCTACCCTTGCTGCCTCCAGGGCGTTGTGCCTAATCTGGACTCTGCCCTCCGAAATCAGCTTGAACAGATAATCGTAGTCC
>OCOJ01037780.1_pt5 | contig 10430 bp, 5 predicted proteins | sample 1539251 | NCBI WGS metagenome assembly OCOJ01 (sample SAMN01911457, study PRJEB22624) | soil metagenome | biome: Soil | place: Malaysia | collected 2012-04-30 | depth RA_metagenome m
GCGCGCTTGAATACGTCGATGATCGGCTCGTGAATCTGCTTCATCGCCTCAAATCCCGCTTCCGTGTAATTCCCAATCCCCAGGTAATGCTCCTTGTTGTTCATATAGTTGTAGTAGACCAAGCCGACCTGCGGATCGAGCCAGGTGCCCCGCTCCGCCATCAGTTTCAAATCCTCGTCGCTGGCATAAATGCCGTGCTCAATTTCGGTGCAACCCGCGAGCACCGCCCGCCGAATCGCATCCCGGTAGGCGTGCACTAGCACCCGCAGCCCCACTTTTTCCCCTTCATTACAGATTGCTTGGAGTTGTTCGTCCGAGAGCGTCGGCGTTCCTCCTTCCCTCATGCTCTTGGAGGCGAACACCTTCACAAGGTCGGCCCCGTCTTCCTTCAGCTTGCGCACTGCTGCTCTCATCTGCTCCGGGTCCCCTGTCTGTGCTGTGATTGGCTGTAACGAAGTCAACAAACGTGGCCCGGGAATGATCCCGCGTTTGATCGCCTCGCGCAGCGGCTTGTCCGCAGCGGAGCCCACGCTCTGGACTGTCGTGAATCCTCCTAGAAGCGTGGCCCACGCATTGCCTTCGTTTCCATAAGCAGACTCCGCCGGCGATTCCGCTTCGATAGCTCCTAGGCCGTCCACGGCCAAACGGCCGTTGGCCCCAAAGTGCGACGTGATGTGAACGTGCGCGTCAATCCAACCCGGCATCACAGTGGCGGCTCGGAACTCGTAAGTCACTGGCTCTGCCTTTGGGTCGATTCGCACGATCTTCCCGCCCTGCACCACAATGCGCGTTTTGTGCAACACATTTCCGCGCCCGTCCAATATCGTGTCCGCGGCGATCACAATTGGTTTCTCTTGCCCGCGCACGGCAACGCAAACCACAACTTGGAATCCTGCGAACAACAATATCGCTCCGAAGGTATAGCGCTTCATAGCAGGCCTCCCTAAAACCAAAATTCCCCCAGCACCGTTCGGCGCGGAGGGTATCACAGGCCGGGAAAAATGTTAACGGTATACAGGAGGTATTTCAGATTGCTCGTCCGGCAGTACCACGCTGAAGGAGGCAGCCGATTTTTCTCCGCTTGCTATCTTCATGGAGGAATGTAAAATCCGCGCCATATGAATCGCCGCGAAATTCTCCAATCGCTTGCCACGCTGTTCGGCGGAGTGTCCATTTCCAATTCTTCTCCGCGGGATGCTTCCGCAATCTCTTCTCCAGCTGCCGCGCCGCCCGCCGCTCCTCAGGCCGCCACGCAACCCAAACCCGTCTCGCCCGATTTGGTTAGCCTGCCGGACTTTGAACAGGCCGCGCAAGCTCGCCTCTCAAAAATGGCCTTCGACTACGTCGCCGAGGGCGCCGCTGACGAAATCACTTTGCGCCGCAACCGCGATTGTCTCAGCGCGATTCGCCTCAAACCGCGCGTGCTTACAGATGTAAGCCGACTCGATACTAAACTCGAGCTTTTCGGCCAGAACTTGGATTTCCCGATCTTGCTTGCGCCGGCTGCCTTCCATAAGCTGATGCATCCGGAAGGCGAGATGGCCACCGCGCGCGGCGCCTCGGCAGCGGCCGCAACGATGGTTGTCAGCTCCCTCTCCACTTTTTCCATCGAAGACATCGCCAAGTCCGCGAAAGCCTCGCTTTGGTTTCAGTTGTATGTTCAACGCGACCGCGGCTTTACTCGCGAACTCGTTCAGCGTGCCGAGTCAGCCGGCTGTCGCGCCCTTTGCATCACCGTCGACAGCCCTGTTCCCGGTACACGCAACCGCGAAATGCGCGATGCCTTCCATCTCTTGCCCGGCATGGCTCCCGAGAACCTCCATGGCCTGCAAGTCCAAAACCAACGCCAAACCGAAGAGAATCTGGCTGCCGTTGAGCGCGAAATCTACAACGTGCTCATGGATCCCAAGCTGACTTGGGACGGCATCGAGGTAATTCGCAGCTACGCAAAGGTTCCTGTAATCCTGAAAGGAATTCTGAATCCCGACGACGCCCGCCTGGCGCTTGCCCACGGCGTCGATGCTGTGCTCGTCTCCAATCACGGCGGCCGCCAACTCGACACCGTCCCCGCCACCATCGAAGCCCTTCCCCATATCGTCGAAAGTGTTGCAGGCCGCATTCCTGTTCTGATGGACGGCGGAATTCGCCGCGGCACCGATGTGCTCAAAGCTCTGGCTGTTGGCGCTCGTGCTGTCTTGATCGGAAGGCCTTATCTTTGGGGTTTAGCGGTCAATGGCTCCGACGGTGTGGAACAGGTCATCCAAATCCTGCGCCGCGAATTTCTCACGGCCATGGCTCTCTGCGGCCGGCCAAACCTTTCTTCGATAACTGGCGAAATCATCTGGCGGGATCACTCAGCCTGACAGTTCGCACCCCTTTTCAGCCAACAAAAGCGTTCTTACGCCCTCCGCTTTGGGGCCTTTATTTCTCAAAGTGCTTGCGAACGGACCACGAACGAATATCTCCGGTATACAATGCAAATGCCACTCCAAATAACTCTTCGAGTTTCTGCTGCACCCTCCGGGTCTTAATGTACACTCGACGCTTATTCCTTTTGCTGTTACACTTTGCATTGTTATAACTTTTCTAGAAGAGGTCTCCTCTTGGCAACCTCGAAACAAGTCCGGGGAAAAAGTCCCGGCCGGAAAAACTCTCGCCCCTCCTCTTCATTGCCGCGGTCCCAGTTGCTTGCCACTGTCGGCGACTTCGCCGCCTCCACCATCCCAAACGGCCGCAGCAGCCTTAGCGAGCGCGTCTATCGCGCGTTCAAGCATGACATCGTCCGCGGTCTTTACCCGGCCGGCGAAGCCCTCGGCGAAAAAGAATTGGCTCACCGCTACAAAGGCAGCCGCACTCCCGTGCGCGAAGCTGCTGTCCGTCTCCAGCAGGAAAATCTCCTCCGCATCGTTCCCAACCGCGGCTACTTCGTCAGCCCCATGACCATCGCATGGCTGAACGAAATCTACGAATTTCGTGCCGCCGTCGAAGGCGCCTGCGCCGAACTCGCTGCGCGTAAAGCCAACGACCCTAAGCTCATGGAAGAGCTCACCCGCCTCGCGCAAACCGAGTACGAAACCAACGATCGGCTCAGCTACGAAAAATTCATCAAAGCCGATACCGCTATGCACATCGGTATCGCCAGGTTGACCCGCAATCCCATGCTCGTCCGCGCCGTTTCCGATATGCGCTGCCACATGGAACGCGTCATGTATGCCGCCATCGACATCGGCTACTATGGCGAAGCTCCGGTTCAGGAGCACGCTGCCATCATCCAGGCCATCCGCAAACAGGATGACGATCTGGCCCGCCGCCTAATGTACGAGCACATCATCCAGTCCCGCCGCAAAGTTCTGCGCATCGCCAGCGGCGACCATCAATTCCCCTGATTCTGCGCCGTACTCACCAACAAAGCCGTTCCGTAAATTCCTCTAGCTCCGGCGTCCACTCGCAGTGCGGAAGAACTCATTCCTTCATTTCGCCCAACCGCATCTCTTTCCGTTGCCACCCTGTAGACAAAAGTAGCATCAACGCGCAACTCAGCACCGGAACCCCGAGCCCGGCCCGAAGGGAACCGCTCCCCGCCGATACTGCTCCCACCAACCAAGGAAGCACCGCGCCGCCTACTCCTGCGCAACCAAACATCAGTCCTCCCGCCCACTTACTATCGTCGCCCAACGTTTTCGTCAGCCGCGCCACAAGAATCGGAAAGACCGGCGCAAGCCCCAGACCCGCAATACCAGCGCTTATGCGAATCCCCGCCGGAGATCCGCTCACGAAAATCAACAGCGCCCCCAGCGTCGCCATCGCAAGCGTCACCTTAGCCAGCTTCTCCTCACCGAGATAGCGCCACGCCGCTGGAGCGGTCCCTCTTCCTACCAGAAGCGCTGCCCAAAAAACCGAAGGCGCCAGCACCCATAGGGAATCCGTAACCGTGCTCGCTCGTTTTGCATGGGAGGCCACCCATCCACCTACGGCGTTCTCCGTGCCCACATATAAGAAGAAGAGCAGCGCAAGCGCGATGACTCGCCATCGCCGCAACAAACCTATCCAATCCCCAAGCCCCCGCCGCAGCGGCGATCCTTCCCCGGATACTCGCAGCCCGCGTGACATCCCGACCAGCACCGCACATAAAGCCGTAATCCCTCCAAGCAAAATCGCAACTCCTCGCAAACCAGCTTTGCGTTCCGTCAGAATCACCACAAGCGGACAGAAAACCGCGCCCGCGCTCCACGCAAAATTCAGTACGCTCAGCGCGGCGACAGACCGCTCCCCAGCACTCCACGATATATAAAGGTTGGCTGCGGGTATGGTCAGACCAAGGCCCATTCCGTAGCCGAACACCGACATCCATCCCGCCGTCCACGGCCCAATTCCTAGCGTTCCTAGTCCAATGCTCATCCACACGAAACCAGCCGCCACTACAAACCCATATCCCCACCGCGGCAGTAAATAGGATGTCGAAGCTACGCCCAGTAAAGACCCTAGGAACTGCGCCGTGAAAAAAAGCCCAGCTTGCCTGTCGTTGAGCGACCAATGTGTTGTGAGATAAGGAAGCAGCGGGCCTAGTAAGGTAGTGACGATCCCCGTGGCCACGAATCCCGCGTGAAGCGAGCTCCATGCAAACGCGGGTGTCTTCCTTGGGAATCCCTGTGAGAGCACTGTGCTGCTCATTCCATCACTGTGCATCCCGATGCGCTATAGGAGGCTATTCCTGGCAGTGCATTGTGCGCCAAGCCACAAGTAAGGAGCAAAGGTTTCTCTTAGTCGCCGTGAACTTAGGCCAGTTTGGGAGCGGCCGCCGTGCTCGCCCGCACGATCAGCTCCGGCTCGATGGTTATCGCCTGAGGATAAGTCGCCTTTTTCGGCGCACTGATTCTTCGCAACAGCGTCTCCGCGGCAATCAGCCCCATTTCTCGCAGCGGCTGCCGCACCGTCGTCAACCCGGGGTTTTGATATGCCGCGCTTTGAATGTCGTCGAAGCCCACCACCGACACATCTTCGGGCACGCGCCTTCCTGCCTCGCGCAGAGCTCGGATCGCTCCAATCGCCGAAATATCATTGAACGCAAACAGCGCCGTAAACGGCTCGCCCGTCGCCAGCAGCTTTTTCGTAACTTCATACCCCAATTGTGGCGATGGCAACTCGCCTTGCAGCTGCCCCACTAGCTGCGGATTTATCTCCAACTCCAAATCCTTCGCCGCCGCACACACGGCTTCCCAGCGCACTTTGGTATCCGAGCTGAACTCCTGTCCTTTGATGAACGCTATCTTCTTGTGTCCCAGCGCGGCGAGGTGTTCGAGCGCCAGCTTAGCTGCTCGCTCGTGATTCAAGACGATGTTGGTAACGCCTTCCACTTCCGCGTGCCCGGACACTGCCACCACCGGTATCCGCGCGCCCTTCTGGCAAGGCGTGTCCACGGCAATCAGCCCTTCCACTGCCCGCTGCTGCAGCAGCCGCGGATACTCCTCGATTAAATCCCCGCGATGCCGGTGGCTCACCACGAAATAAAAATATCCTTCCTGCAGCAGGTAGTCTTCGATCCCGGACATCACCAGCGCTGCGTAACCCTCGCTGATTTCCGGCACCACCACTCCCACCGTAAAGCTGCGTTGGGCGCGCAGCGACCTCGCCATGAAATTCGGACGGTAGTTCAGTCGCCGCGCCGCTTCGCGGATCCGTTCCTGGGTACGATGCGGAATGGACTTCGCCGCTGGCGAACGATTGATCACCAAAGACACCGTTGCCGGAGAAAGCCCTAGATGTTCTGCCAGAGATTTAAGGCTCACCGTGGGCGCGGAGAGCTTTCCGCGTACGCTAGCAGTCGCAAACGTTCTGGACCGGGGCATAGGGGCTCAGCAAACTCTGTGTGATCACCGCCTCAGATTGTAGCGGCGATTTCACATCGCCACTTTTGCGAGTCGCCCTTGTGCAAACGAATCTTGAGCAGACTCTTAACGCCTCAACTAGTCACCATCCACAATGTGGAAGCCCCGGACTTGCAGTCCGGGGAAAGCAGGCCTTCAAGGCCGCGAAAAATCCGCTGCCCTGAATTGGGCTTTTAAGCCCCGCATCCCGCACTTCTCACGCATCCTCAGTGCGCGTAAGTCTCCCACAAGCTCGCAAACTCGGCAAGCAACAATCTCAAAATTTCCCTTGATTTTGCCGGGAAATCCCCGCATCCCCAAAATTCTCACTTGAAGACAAATCGATTTACTAAAGCAAAGTTCTAGTACTTGTTGCCGTCTTTACCCTCAACATTTCCCTTGACAAGCCCACACTGTTGGGTGTTTTATGCCTGCAATGTCGGGGATAAATCGATTTACTGGTTTGTTTTGCAAATCTTTCCGAAATATGACTTCGAGGTGAAGCCATGCGTTTCAAAGCTCTTTTCGTCATTCTCCTCTCTCTCTGCGCCGTCTCCGCTTACGCCCAATACCGCGCTGGAATTCAGGGCGTGATCCTCGATCCGCAAGGCGCCGTGGTTGACGGAGCGACCGTTACTCTTACGAGCAAAGAGACAAATATCTCGAAAACCGCCACCAGCGGTTCTGACGGCGTCTACAACTTTTTCACCCTCGCGCCCGGCCATTACTCGATCACTGTCGAGAAAACTGGTTTCAAAAAGAAAACTCTGGAAGACCTCGTTGTTGTGGCAGAAGAGGTCCAATCCCTCAACATTTCCCTTGAAATCGGCGAAGTCTCTCAAGCGGTCACGGTGAGCGCAGAGGTTGCGCCTGCGATTGACACGGAAACTGGTCAAATCAGCGGGACACTGTCCAGCAACGAAGTGCAGAACCTACCTTCTTTCAGTCGCGACCCCTTTCAGTTGCTTCGCTTGGCACCGGGCGTTTTTGGCGACGGCGCGCACAATAACGGCGGCGGTAGCCAGAATGTCCCTGGGAGCGCCGGACCCGGGGGACCACCTAACGCGAACACCAGCATTTACGCTGTCGAGAACCAGGCTCAGATCTTTGCCAACGGTCAGCGTAACGAAGGAAACAGCTTTCAGGTGGATGGCGTCTCCGTGAACAGCCTGGATTGGGGCGGCGCCGCAGTCATCACTCCGAACGAAGAATCCGTCAAAGAGGTGAAGATAACCTCCAATTCCTACGATGCTGAATACGGGCGGAGCAACGGTGGGCAGGTAGAGGTGATTTCGCAGAACGGTACGAACCAGTATCACGGAAGTATTTTCATCAAAATGGATCGGCCGGGCTTGAATTCCTACCAAGGATACAACGGCCCAGGCGGCCCAGCTGCGGATCAGCGCGTCACCAGCCGCTTCAATCAGATTGGCGGCAGCGTAGGTGGACCTATCATCAAGAATCGCCTGTTCGCCTTTTTCTCCTATGAGACCCTGCGAAACAACTCCGTAACCACCGCCACAGACTGGGTGGAAACCCCCCAATTCATTGCCGCGACGAAAGCCCTGACGGGCAATATTTCTTCGATTTATGCAAATTTCCCCGGGGAAGGGCCGTCATTTTCGACGGTCATTCCGATTACCTGCGCGCAGGCCAATTTCCCCGCAACGAACTGCCAGACTGTTACCGGTGGCCTGAACATTGGTTCGCCGCTGACATCCGCTAGAGGCACGAAGGATCCAACCTTTGGCCAGGCGGCCACTCCCTTCGGAGTCGGCAATGGCCTTAACGGCGTTCCAGACATTCAGTTTGTCCAGACAACAAATCCCACGAATAGCGTCGCCACGCAATGGAACGGCCGTGCCGACTACCAAGTAACGAGCAAGGACCTCGTGACCTATAGCATCTATTGGGTACCCAACGACATCACCAACTTCAACGGGTTGCCTCGTGCAGCGAACCTGTACCACTCTGACCACGTTAGCTACGCCGAAGCGCTCCTCTGGAACCGTACCCTTTCTCCCACTATGATTAACGAGGCGCGCTTCAATGTTTCGCGTTGGTATTGGAATGAGTTGCAATCAAATCCGCAGGAATCCTGGGGACTGCCCCTAGACACGATTACCGGATTGCCCTCAGCAGTGAATCAGATCACCTTTGGAGCCCCCGGTCCCTCCATCTTTTACAAGACCGGCTACAACGTCCGGGACACACTTCGAAAGGCTTTGGGCAAGCACTCGCTGAGCTTCGGGGGGGACGTCTATATTGACCAGAATACGCAAACTGAGGCTAGCAGCGCACGTCCCAATTATAACTTTAATGACCTCTGGGACTTCGCAAACGATGCGCCGGTTTCCGAGAATGGAAACTTTAACCCCACCACTGGCGTCCCGACCAGTTACACCTTCTACGGCCGCCATAATGACTACGCTTTTTTCGGTCAGGACGATTACAAACTCAAACCCAACCTGACCGTCAATCTCGGCCTGCGCTGGGAGTACTTCAGCCCCTTTCACGAAAAGCATAACAACCTGGCGGTCGTGGTGCTGGGCGCTGCTCCAAACCAGCTGACCGATTTGAAACAACGGCTGGGAGGGGACCTATACACCGCCAGCAAGCACAATTTTGGGCCGCAGCTTGGTTTCGCCTGGAGCCCGACCAGATTCCAGAGCCGGCTCGTCCTGCGTGGCGGTTTCGGCATCGGCTACGACCGCATGGAAGATGCGATCCCGCTTAATGCTCTCTTTAACCCCAATCCGTTCATTGCCAGCTTCAATTTCGTGGGGAGCAATATCGTCTATGCGGTTCCATCGAATCCCCATCAATTCGGCCCATATCCCGCGAACCCCAACGCTAAGATAACATTTGATCCCACGACGAATCTTCCAGCAGGCGCTTCATCCCTCAGTTTGAATGCGTTTCCCGCGAATCTCGCAACACCGTATACGTATCGCTATTCGCTCGAAGCCCAGTACGACCTTGGCCATGACTGGATCGCTACCGTCGGTTACACGGGCAGCACTAGCCACCATCTTCTCCGATGGATATTCCAGGGACAAATTCTCTTTTCGCCGCAGAACCCCGTGACTAACAACCTGCGCTATTTTGATGACGACGTTAACGCAAACTACAACGCACTGTTGACGCAGCTACAGAAGCGTTTCTCTCATTCTTTTGAATTGGACGTACAGTACAGCTACAGCAAGTCCATGGATGACGCCTCGACTAACTTCTATTTTGACCAGTATCCCTTTACTTCGCAGGCAGCCTGGGGCCCCTCGGATTTTGACGCCACGCACAACTTCAAACTCTGGGGCGTCTGGTCGCCACGAATCTTCAGTGCAAACAACTGGAAAGAAAAAGCGCTGGGCGGGTGGTCGTTCAGCGGCATCCTGAACGCACATTCTGGATTCCCGTGGACGCCCTTCTATGGTGTCCAGGTCACGGGCACCCCAAGTGGCAATACCTGTAGCTTGCTCTTCGACAACAGCGGATACTGCAGCGTGAGGCCGGCAGCATATTTGGGCGGCGCATTGAACAGTCACAGCAATCAGACGCTCGAACAGCAGTTAGGGGAATTCCCGAATGGCCCAAATACTTATTTCACGCCCCCGAACCTTACGGTGAATGGCGTCCCGCCTGTCCCTGGCGTCGGCCGCAACTCGTTCCGCGGACCTCGGTACTCTTCCGTTGACTTTACTTTGTCGAAGACCTTTGGCCTGCCAAGGGCCAGAATCATAGGCGAGGCTGCTAAATTGGACCTACGCCTCAACTTCTATAATCTCCTGAACCAAGTCAACCTTGCTCCCATTGGGAATCAGTTTCTTGGCAACATCCAGTTGAACTCCGTGACGGGAGTGCAGACAAATCCCACCAAAGCCAATGGACTGGGGGCCACCACATTCGACCAAGCCTGCTGTGGACTCGCTGGCCGCGTGATTGAAGCGCAGATTCGCTTCAGCTTCTGATTTAGATCCGTCACAGGGGCGCAGAAACTTGCGCCCCTGTGTTCCATTTCTTCCTTCCCGGAGCCAGGTCGAGATGAGCCTCCAGCGTCAATTCAGATGCACTTATTGTGTGGCGCTGCTCGTCGTCCTCTCGGCGCTAGGCGGACTGTCTGCAGTTGATCTTCGCGCACAAGCTGCCCCCCACTCCCAAACCCTTGCCGAGGCCATCGAGATCGACGCCAACGCGCCTTCTCATCCTTTCCCGCACTTCTGGGAAAAAATGTTTGGCTCCGAGCGCGGCATCGTCACGCTCCGCGAAAGCTACCGCAACGACCTCCGCGAAACCAAGCGCATCACCGGCTTCGAATACGTCCGCTTCCACGCCATCTTCCACGACGAAGTCGGCCTCTACGACGAAGACCCTTCCGGCCACCCCATCTATAACTTTTCCTACGTCGACCAAATCTACGACGGCCTGCTCCAAAATCACGTCCGCCCCTTTGTCGAGCTCAGCTTCATGCCCAAAAAGCTCGCCGCCGATCCCAACGCCCTTCATCCTTTCTGGTACAAACAAAACGTCTCTCCTCCCAAGGACTGGGACAAATGGGAACAGCTCATC
>OCOJ01033522.1_pt3 | contig 10410 bp, 12 predicted proteins | sample 1539251 | NCBI WGS metagenome assembly OCOJ01 (sample SAMN01911457, study PRJEB22624) | soil metagenome | biome: Soil | place: Malaysia | collected 2012-04-30 | depth RA_metagenome m
GATTCACTAGCAACCGCCGCGCTTCAACCCTGTTTCCGGTACGGGCAATATACCGTACTCTACGGATAGAGGCCCGCCGCCGCATTCGTTAGAATGGCTGCTGGATGCTGAGGAAACTCATCCGCGCGCTGCATGGCTGCTGCCACGAAATGCTTCAGGCGGGTGCCGAAGCCCCCGAAATCGAGCTGCCGGATACGGATGGGCGGCAAGTCACGCTCTCGGAACTGGTCAGCAAGGGCCCGGTGGTCGCGGCCTTTTACAAAGTGACCTGCCCGGTCTGCCAGTTCACTTTGCCCTACCTGGAGCGCATCCACCAGGCGTACAAAAACCAGAGCGTATCCATCGTGGGGATTTCCCAGGATGATGCGGGAGATACCCGGGAGTTCGGCGCGGAATACGGACTCAGCTTCCCTTCCTTTGTTGACGGCTCCGGCTATCCTGCCTCCAACGCTTACGGGCTCACCAACGTTCCTTCCTTCTTCCTCATCACCCCGGAAGGAAAAATCGCCGTCAGCTTCTCCGGATTCGACAAGCAGGGGCTGGAAGCGATTTCCGCGCAGTTCGCGAAGCATCTCGGCGTCAAGCCGGCCGCGGTTTTCAATCCCGGCGAACAGGTTCCGGACCACAAGCCCGGTTGAGGCTCGAAGAACTAGGCCCCGGGCGGGCCTTCTCCTCACCAAAAAGACGACCGGCGAGCGGCGTTGGGAGCGCCGCCCGCCGGGTCCTGCCACTTCTGAGAGATGACCGGAGCGTTCATGCAGCGCGGGCCATAACGGCCTGCTGCGGTACCGGCAGAGCCCGGCGGAGATAAACATGCATCGCCGGGCCGTTGAACCTCACGGTCACCTCGGCGGGAACTACCTCCGCACTCAGTTCGTGGGTGCGGAAAATCCAGTCTCTGGGCCCGTTCGCGCTAGCGGGACCGGCTGCGCGGTGAAGTTTCGGGGAGGTGCTCGTTCCGCACAAGGTAATGCGATGCGCCTCCACCCAAATTTCCAGCGTGCCGGGACCGAAGCAGGAGACGTCCGTAGTCAGGCAGACGCGATCGTCCTGTACGATCAGGCCGCAATCCATTGGGCGCACCACTTCGCTTTCCGCCTGGCGCCAGTCCTCCACCTCGTGCCCGCTGCCGCCGCCGTGGGCCTCGTACAAATGAAACGCTCGCCAAGCCACGGAGTCGTGCATCTTCTTTTCCAGAGCCTCAGGCGCTGAAGCAATCACTTTGAGCGGATGTTTGCGTTGAAATTCGGTGACTTCCGGGTGCGTCCTCATCTTGCACCTCCCCGCCTGCCGGTCCTCTCCACTCCACGCCTAGCACACGAACCCCAAGCAATCCATGACCGCGGTCACCTGGCCGCGTGATAGCCGTCACTGCGAATTCGCAACATGCGTGCTATAAAAATAATGGAAAGAGAGATGGACCGGAGAAACTCCGGGCAGTGGTTGTTGACTTTTTGCTCTGTCGGGGCTGTTGAGACTGCCGGCAAATGCCGGTAATGAGCGGTGCGCTGGAAGGTTGTGGGTTTTGGGCACCGCTCCTCGGGGGCAGCGGAAGCGCCCGAAGCGTACAAGAAGTGCCCATTGGAGCTATGGCGCTCCGGCCTTTTCAGGCCGGTTGAGCTTCGGCGTTAACCGCTGCCCTCTTGTTGTCTCCGCTCGCATCCGCCCCAGCCCGCAGCCCCGCAGGAGAGCGGGGATAAACGTTATGAAGACCAAAGCCGCATGGAGGCCTGTGGGGCACTCCGCGAACAAATGGCGGGAGAGTATGCATCGCAGGGGAATCGTGCTGACCACAATCGCAGCGCGCGTCGAGCGCAAGAGGAAGCGCAATAAGAGTCCTCTGGCCGCTTGAGCGGTCTTGTGGCGCAGGGCCCAGCCCTGCGGCACGTCTCCTCAATCCTCAAAACCCGCAGGGGCGTACCTGCGCTGCCGGTCCGAAAACCAACGCTTCTTCTGATCCTTCTTTGGAAACTGCTCGGGTGTTTTCAAGGCCTCAAGCTAAAAGACGTCTTCGCCCCTGATCGGCTTGCGGTGTTTGGGAGGCTTTCGCCGTTTGTCCGCGATGATCCGTTCAACAGGCGGCTGGCCCGCCAATTCCCGCGCGGCCCGGCGGGCAGCCGCTCCCTTGCTGAACGTACGGCGCTTCTTCCTGGTCCCCATGCATTCGATCCTTGCTGCGCTACGTGGATCAAGCTCCGGAAAGCCGCGCTTTCTCCTCGGGTGGAAGCTCGGCAATCCACGCGGCCTCCTCCCCCGGCTCCGGAAGGACGCGGCCCAACTCCGCCATCTGGCCGGAGGGCAGTTCGTGAAGGTAGACCCAAACATCAGCCTGCGGCAACCCCGAGATGCGGCTGGTCTCCTTTTGAATCGCGGTGATGAGCCGGTGCTTTATGTGCGCCGCGCGGCCCGCGCGGATTTCTCCGCGCACAAAAATCCGGCCGTGTTGTGCCGCCACCCCGCCCACAAAATGATTGCCGCGAGGGAGTTCCTGAAAAAACACCTGCGCAAACCCCTGCGGAGCGCCGGTGGCCTCGCTGTGCAGGTGGGTGATTTCCCGCGCGAGCAGCACTTTTTGCTCATCCGTCAAGCTGTCTTCAGGGACGATCAGGGTATAGGTGGGCATGACCGGCTCCTCGCGGTGCTTCCCCAGGGCGCGCACCTTCCCTTTCGGGCTGTATAAAATTCTTTATCCTTGGTTTGCATTGAGCCCTGGAGACCGTCCGCGATTTCAGACGGGAACCAGGTGCAACGCTCCCACTGGTCAATTCAGACTTCGCGTGTGCTCCTCCTTTCAACTGGAAACCCACCCCCCGCCCTGCTGCCGGCGAGTTTCCAGTTGCCGGTTTTGCGGACAGAGGTCAGTTGCCGTCGCCGGAGGCTCGCGCGCCCGATCGGGCAGCCTTCAGCCGCATGTGGACCGCTATGGTCATGTGCTGGCCCGTGATGGAGTTGAAACCCTGCGGACCGGGATAGTCCTCACCGTTGCTGGCGCTTGGCCCCACGGGAAACGACGGAAGCAGAAACGTGCCCGTGCACATTGCGCCGGCGTAGGCTTCTCCCGCGCCAGTCGTCTGGCAGTTCTTGTCTCGAACCACCGCCGGCCACTGTGTGGCAAAGACGGCCTTGAAGAGCTGCGGGAAATCCTCGCGCGCCAGGCTGGAAGATCCCGAGGACTCGAGACTGCCCTTGTTCGGGCCTTGCGTGGCTACAGCCGGGGCGTCGAAAACGAAGCTGGCAGGCTGCTGAACGTGATTGAAGATCGGCGGGCCGTAAACCGGACCCGAATAGGCTTCACTCGGTGTCAGCTCCACGTTTCGGTCCACCCGGAGGAGGCCCAGAGTCCCCTTGCTGCTTAGCCGCCCATCCGCGGTCTGCTCTACGCTTTGAGAATGAAAACAGACCATGGTGTTGTTCGCACTGTTCGCGAACCACTCCCGGTTTACCTTCCCATCATGATCCAGGGTGGGAGTCATCGAGGTGGATGGATAGAAATCAATATGAATGGAGGAGTTCGCCTGGTTGGCGGAGTCCAGCTTAACAATCCCCACGACCCTCGCGAACGCGACGGTGAACGTCGTATTCGACTTCCCGAAATTCGTGGTCCCGTCAGTGGAGAGTTGAACGTCTGAGTGCCGCGCGTCCACATTCCAGGTGCCGGACGGCGCGACGGGTTTCCCCGGAGCCGCGAGAGCAATCGCCACTACCGCTGCCATAAATGCTGCGTACTTGATCATGCTACGTTTCCTCCTTTGTTTTTTGAACTTCCAGAATCCAGATAACCGGGAGATCTTTCTGCCTACCTTGGAAATTCGGGCGCTCTCCCTGCCGGCCCGAAAGGCCGCCCGTCCCGTGGCTCCCTCAAACCACGCGGATCGTCACGACTATGTTGCCGCGCGTAGCCCGCGAATACGGGCATTCCAGTTGCGCGGTTGTCGATTGGCTTTCTTGTGCCAGTGGACTCATCCTGGCGTCCTTCCCCGAACTTCCATTTCGCAGATCCATTCGATTCGGTTGCGGCACATCACACCAGATGCTTCGAGCCGGCACAATTGCACCAAGGTATTGGCGATACCTTGGTATTAGCCGCTGTGGCCCGCGGCTTTCACGCGCGCGGCGGGCCGCGATTCACGGGAGGGCGCCCTTGCGGTTGTGTCCGGCGCGCTTCTTCTCAACCAGGCGAATAGCAGGAGAAGGGATCGTGGCAGCCGCTGGCCGGCGGGCACGGCCATCTGCCGCACACGAAATCCACGTATAATCGCTGCCACCCTGCGGAGTGGCTCACCCCTTGGGGAGGAATGAGCCATGAAAAAAAATACGGCCCCGATTCCCTTTGCCGGTTCCCAGTTGGACGAAACGCGCCACGTGTGCGCGTTCTTCCATACCGACGATGAGGAATATCGTGTGCTGCTTCCCTTCATTAAAGGCGGCTTCGAGCGGGGGGAGAAGGCGGTATACGTGGTCAATCCGCACCAGCGTGCCGAGCATCTGCGCCGGCTGATGGACGCCGGGATCGATCCCGTCGCGGCTCAAAAGAGCGGCCAGCTCGATCTCAGCACGAACACCGAAACTTACCTTCGCGACGGCCGCTTCGATCCTGAACGCATGCTCACAGCCTTCGAGCAGATGGCCAGCGGCAACTCCAAGACAGGCTTTCCGCTTAGCCGCATCGTCTGCCGCNATGGACTGGGTTGCGGCGGAGCGGTCGCACATCGAGAAAATCGTCGAATTCGAGTCCCGCGTGAACGACGTCTGGCGCCGCCACGAGGACGCGGTCATTTGCACCTACCATCTTTCCCAGTTTGGCGGCGACACCGTGATGGACATCATGCGCACCCACCCCATGGTGATCATCGGTGGCATCCTCCAGCAGAACCCGTTTTTCGTCCCACCGGAGGAGTTCCTCCCTGAAATCCGCCGGCGGCGGGCAGGAAGCAGCGATTCAGCCTCAATGGCGCGCTGACATGGCAGCACAGGCGGAGGGCCCCGGCGAGGAGATCAAGGGACTGCGGCGCTCGATCAATGATTTGGTCAGCATCCTCGCTCTTCCCGCCATGTGGACCGGCGGCGGGCCCTCCCAGATCGTCGGTACGCTGCTCGATGCCTTGTTGGGAATGCTCGGCCTGGACCTCCTCTACGCGCGCGTGGACAACGCGCCCGGAGAGGCGCCACTGGAAATGCTGCGGCTCGCTCCCCAGTGGGAGCCGAAGCCCCGGCCGCAAGAGATCCGCGGGATACTCCAGCCCTGGTTGGGAGTGAACCCGGAAGATTGGCCTTCGGCGCTCCGCAACCCGTCAGGCGGCGGGGATCTTTCTATCCTGCCGCTTCCGCTGGGATTGCAGTGTGAGATTGGCATGATCGTCGCGGGATCGCTGCGCACGGAATTCCCCCAGCAGACAGAAAGACTCGTTTTGAACGTGGCCGCGAATCAGGCAGCCATCGGACTGCACGGAGCAAGGCTGCTCGTCGAACAGAAGCGGGTGACCAGGGAACTCGATGACCGGGTGGCTCAACGAACCGCGGAACTTGCCACCACCAGCACAGAGCTGAGAAAAGAAAGTGCCGAACGCAAAAGGAAAGAAGACAAACTGCGGTTGAACGAGGAAGCCTTGCGTGAGGCGCACGAGCAGATTGCGCGCAGCGAAGAACGCTGGCGCTCTGTGTTTGGGAACTCAGCCATCGGCGTTGCGCTAACCGACCTGAATGGGCACTTTATTGCCACCAATCCCGTGTTTCAGAAAATGCTGGGATACGGCAAAGAGGAATTGCAGAAACTCACTTTCCTCGACATCACCCACGAGCAGTATCTTGAACGCAATGGCGCGCTGATCGGCGATCTGCTGGATGGAACGCGCGGGCAATATCAAATCGAGAAACGTTACCGGCGAAAAGATGGCAGCCTGGTGTGGGTGCGCAACAACGTGTCCATCGTGCCGGGCTCCGACCGAGTGGCGCGATTCCTCATGACGCTCTCCGAGGACATCACCGAGCGGAAACAAGCGGAGGAGAAGCTGAAGCGCAGCGAAGCCGATTTGCACGAGGCGCAGCGGATAAGCCAGACCGGAAGCTGGAAACTGGATCTGCGGTCCGGCCGGGTTACGGTCACGCCGGAGGTGTTCCGAAGATACGCCGTTCGGCCGGAGGCGCAGGATACTTCCAGTCCGGAATTCTGGTTCGACAGGATTCATCCGGAAGACCGCCAGCGCGCACGGGAGCGCTTTGAAAGATGCATGGCCGGAAGAACCGAATATGAGGACGACTACCGGATTGTGCTTCCCGATGGCAGCGTCAAATACCAGCATTCGATCGGCCATCCCATCCTGGACGAGTCCGGAGCGCTGGTGGAATTTCTCGGAACCATAGTGGATGTCACCGCACAGGTGCAGGCGCGGGTTGCCCTGGAAAACGCATTTGATGAAATCAAGAAGTCGGAAGTTAGACTTCGGCAGGTGATTGATACGATCCCCACGCTGGCCTGGTGCAACTTGCCGGACGGGCCGAACGAGTTCCTCAACAAGGGCTGGCATGAATATACAGGCCTCTCGCCGGAAGAGTCGCATGGCTGGGGCTGGCAAGTTGCGTTCCATCCGGAGGACCTGCCGGCGGTAATGGAAAAATGGCGCGAGCTGCTGGCCTCAGGAGAAGCAGGCGAGATCGAGGCGCGGCTTCGCCGCCATGACGGAGCCTATCGGTGGTTTCTGATTCGCGTCGAGCCGCTGTGCGATGGAGCCGGAAAGATCGTCAGGTGGTACGGCACAAGCACGGATATCGATGATCGCAAGCGAGCAGAGGAACATTTGCGCCGCAGTGAGCTGTTTCTGGCGGAAGGCCAGATTCTGGCCCAGGTCGGAACCTTTTCCTGGCGTGTGGCGAACGACGAGATCACATGGTCGGACCAGCTCTATCGCATTTTCGAGTTCGACCGCAGTGCGCCTGTGACGCTCGAACGCATCGCTTCCCGGGTCTACCCGGAAGACCTCCCGATCTTGCACAACATGATCGAGCGGGCGCGCAGCGCCGCAACCGACTTTGAGTACGAACACCGGCTGCTGATGCCGGATCAGTCCGTCAAGTATGTGCATCTGATCGCTCACGCGAACCGCGACGAGCAGGGCCGGCCGGAATACCTCGGGGCGGCGCAGGACGTGACCGAACATCGCATGTCGCAACAAGCTCTCGACGAGGCTCGTTCGGAACTCGCTCGCGTGGCCAGGGTGATGAGTTTCGCTACCTTGACCGCATCGATTGCCCACGAGGTGAACCAGCCTTTGGCGGGCATTGTCACCAATGCCAGTACTTGTCTCCGTATGCTCGCCGCCGATCCCCCCAACCTCGAAGGCGCCCGCGAAACCGTCCGGCGTACGATCCGCGATGGCAACCGCGCATCGGAAGTCGTCTCGCGCCTCCGTACTCTCTATGAAAGGAAAGCCCCCATGGCCGAATCCGTTGATTTGAACGAAGCGGCGAGAGAGGTGATTGCCCTGTCGTTCACCGAGCTTCAAAGAGGCCGCGTGCTCCTGCGGCCCGAGTTTGCGGATGATCTCCCTCTCGTCACCGGTGATCGCGTCCAGCTTCAGCAGGTGATCCTCAACCTGCTGCGGAATGCCTCCGAAGCCATGAGCGCCGTGGACGACCGCCCCAGGGAGCTGTTCCTGAGGACTGAACGGGACGAAGGCGATCGTGTGCGCCTCTGCGTCAAGGACGTGGGCGCCGGCCTAGACCCTCTGGCGATGGACAAGCTCTTCGAGGCCTTCTACACCACCAAGAGCGATGGCATGGGGATCGGTTTATCGGTCAGCCGCTCCATCATCGAGAGTCACCACGGACGCCTCTGGGCTGCGCCGAATGACGGTCCGGGCGCGACCTTTTCGTTTTCCCTTCCTTGCCGGGCCGATACCAAGGTGCAATAGACGCCCTCCAGCCCGCGGCGCATTGTTTCTTCCGTGGCCCCATCGGGGAATGAGCGCCCGCGAATCGCTCGTGTCTGCATCCATCTTCGTCGCCGGTTGCAGGAAAGGCGATGCTTAGGATTGTGGAGGGAGAATCGCTAAAGGACGCGACCGCGGCATTCACGGATGTCTTATGCGCGCCGCGATCGACATCAACATCCCAAACTACGCCAGTGCCATTCTGACCACAAAGGAATTGGTCGAGGCCCTTTCGTCCATGACGTGAATTCTGGTTCAGGCCTGAGTGAGGCGCCGCGCCATGACCAAATACGATGCCATCATCATTGGAACCGGCCAGGCCGGCCCATCNCCTGGCCGGGCGTTTGGCTGGGGCGGGAAGGAAGGTCGCCGTTGTTGAGCGGAAATCCTTTGGCGGCACCTGCGTGAACACCGGTTGCATCCCAACGAAGGCGATGGTGGCCAGTGCTTACGCGGCGCACCTGGCGCGGCGGGCTGCCGACTTCGGTGTCGTTATTCACGGCGCGGTCGGCATAGATATGAAGAACGTGAAGGCGCGGAAGGACGCCATTTCAGAAAAATCGCGCACTGGACTTGAAGCGTGGCTGAAAGGAATGCGCAACTGCACTGTATATCAAGGCCATGCGCGGTTTGAGTCGCCGAACGAGATCCGGGTGGGGGATGAAGTACTGAGTTCGGAACAGTTTTTTATAAATGTGGGCGGCCGTGCAGTGGTGCCGGCTTTGCCGGGTGTAGGCGCGGTTCCTTACCTTACGAACTCTTCCATGATGAATATTGACTTCCTGCCGCGGCACCTGGTGGTCATCGGGGGGAGTTATCTTGGCCTGGAATTCGGGCAGATGTTCCGCCGTTTTGGGAGCGAAGTGACCATCCTGGAGATGGGGCCTCATCTGATCGGGCGTGAAGATACGGACACTTCCGAGGCGGTGGAGGGGATGCTGATTCAGGAAGGAATCAAAGTCCTCGTGAACAGCGAGTGCATCCAGCTTGGCGGGCATGCGGATGGAGTGAGGGTGACAGCCGATTGTGCGGAGGGCCCGCGGGAGGTAATTGGAAGCCATGTTCTGCTGGCGGTCGGACGGAGGCCAAACACGGACGATCTTGGGCTCGAAAAAGCGGGCATAGCGACAGACAAACGGGGCTACGTGGTCGTGGATGAACAACTGCGAACCAGCGTCCCCGGCGTCTGGGCACTCGGCGATTGCAACGGCAGAGGAGCATTTACCCACACCTCGTACAACGATTATGAGATCGTGGCGGCGAATCTGCTCGACGGCGAGTCACGCCGGGTCAGCGACCGCATCACCGCCTACAACCTTTACACAGACCCGCCGCTGGGCCGTGCGGGTCTGACGGAGACCCAGGCGCGCGCGTCAGCCAGGAATCTGCTGGTGGGAAAACGCCCCATGACCAAGGTAGGACGCGCCGTAGAAAAGGGCGAGACCAACGGTTTTATAAAGATTCTCGTGGATGGCGACAGCAAACAGTTCGTGGGGGCCGCAGTCCTAGGCACGGGCGGCGACGAGGTGATTCACTGCATTCTGGATTTGATGTACGCGAAGGCCCGGTACACGGTGATGCGCAACGCCGTGCATATTCATCCCACCGTTGCTGAACTGCTGCCAACGGTTCTGGAAGAACTGCAGCCGGTGGCCAGCGCGGCCCCGAATGCCGTGCCGCTGAAGGCTTGAGCCGTGCAAGCCGGTCCTTCAGCGCTGGATGTGTGACCACCATCACGACCGCGGGGAGCACAGCCTCTGTAGCGACCCGATACCTAAGTCCAATAGCAATTCCCCGCCCCCTGTCCGATGCTTGCTCCATGGAGTCGCCAGAGGAAAAGAGCGCCATCGAACCTTCGCTGGTGGCCGTGGTGGATGACGACCAATCCGTGCGCGAGTCGTTGCCGGACCTGCTGAAGGAGTTCGGGTTTGCCGTCCGGGTGTTCTTCTCGGCGGAGGAGTTCCTCGCCTCCGGGAGCGTTGATGAAGCGAGCTGTCTAATCCTCGACATGGTTATGCCGGGCATGGGCGGACTTGATCTCCAGCATGAATTGCAGGTCCGCGGGCGGCATATTCCGGTCATCTTCATCACTGCTCACAAGGATGAAGCCATTCGCGGCCGCGCAATGGAGCAAGGAGCCGTCGAGTACCTGCTTAAACCCTTCAGCGACACGGCTCTGCTTGCGGCGCTGCATCGGGCGCTGCGAGTGAACTAAGCGGCCCGCCGCGCATCTATAGGAAGTACGGGATCGCACGCGTGTCCCGGCCGTGAATGGGAGGCGTCGCTATGACCCACGCCGAGGCTCTTGTTTTCGTCGTTGACGACGACATCTCCGTGCGCGAATCGCTGGAATTGTTGATTCAGTCTGAAGGCTGGCGGGCGGAAACCTTCGAATCGGCCAGGGACTTTCTTGGCCGGCCGCGGCCCCGGGTTCCGAGCTGTCTTGTGCTCGACCTGTCTCTTCCCGGTCTCGATGGTCTCGAAC
>OCOJ01032893.1_pt3 | contig 10409 bp, 11 predicted proteins | sample 1539251 | NCBI WGS metagenome assembly OCOJ01 (sample SAMN01911457, study PRJEB22624) | soil metagenome | biome: Soil | place: Malaysia | collected 2012-04-30 | depth RA_metagenome m
GCTCACTGGAACGTGAAAGGTCTTCATTTCATTCAGCTTCATGAACTTTTCGATTCGGTTGCCTCGCACCTCGAGGAGCAAACCGACAGCATCGCGGAGCGCATCACCACTTTGGGTGGTGTTGCCAATGGCACGGTCCGCGAAGCGGCCGCCAAATCAGGCCTAAAGGAAGCCGACCTGACCGCTTCCGACGGTCCCTCCATGCTCAGATTCCTTGTTCACAATGTGGCGCATCACGCTAACGCTCTGCGGGAGGCAGTGCAGGCGTCTGATGACCTTGATGACGCTATCACTGCCGATCTATTCACGCAGTTGACGCGCGAACTTGATAAGGACCTTTGGTTCCTCGAAGCCCATATCACTGAGGCTTGAAACTTTTCTCCATGGGGCCTATTTTTTGTGGGCAGCAAACCGATTCGCTCTAAGTGTGATCCAGTGCGCGCCTTCTAAGCATGCGAAGGTTCCCGTTCTCAAGGTGCGTTATCCCAGATCCTTGTTTCCGCTCGCACGCCAGTTGTCGCCCTACCCTTTCAGGGACTACAATTTCCTTGGAGTCATCCTATGCCAGATCAACTTGTCATTGCAGGTCGCGCATTCAACTCTCGCCTCATCGTTGGAACCGGGAAGTACCGCAGCTTCCAGGAGATGGCTCGTGCCCACGCTGCCTCTGGCAGCGACATGGTGACTGTTGCTGTTCGCCGAGTGAACCTCACGGACAAGTCGAAAGAATCGCTCCTCGACTACATTGACCGCGACAAGATCTTCATCCTCCCGAATACCGCTGGGTGTTATAACGCCGACGAAGCCATTCGCACCGCGTTTCTGGCCCGAGAAGTTGGCCTTTCTAACTGGATCAAGCTCGAGGTCATCGGCGATCAGCAGACTCTGTTCCCGGACACCGGGCAACTTGTCGAGGCCACCAAGACTCTCGTGAAAGAAGGCTTCGTGGTTCTTCCCTACACGAATGACGACCTTATTGCGGCTCGCAAGTTGATCGATGCGGGGGCCGCTGCCGTTATGCCTCTCGCTGCCCCCATTGGTTCCGGGCTTGGCATCCAGAACCCCGCCAATCTGCGTATCCTCCGAGAACGCATCACGGAGGTTCCCATGATCGTCGACGCGGGTGTAGGTACGGCCTCGGATGCTACTGTTGCGATGGAACTCGGCGCCGATGGCGTCCTGATGAACACTGCCATTGCGGAAGCCGCGGACGCTGTCCTCATGGCCGAAGCCATGCGCGATGCCATCGTCGCTGGTCGCAAAGCCTACCTGGCCGGGCGCATGCCCAAGCGTCTCTACGCTTCCGCTTCCTCTCCCCTCACTGGCGTCGTCCGCTGATTTCGGCTTTTGTCTGCACGACAAATTCAACCCGTCATTGTCGCAAGACTTGCGCTTCGCGATGCCTGGGGCAAATGAGATGCTGGAAAAGTCTCAAGTTTCAGGTAAGCTCGTTCTGCTTCCGCAGGAGTAACTACAGGTTCAGATGGTCTTGCCGTGGTGTCGCCCGGCTGGCTCAAAGAGCGATATCAGATTTGACAAGCTGAACAGTTGCCGTATCTGCTCGCTGGCATTGGCAATTTCCAGACGGCATCCCCGGGTTCTCGCTGAGACGTAAAGTCCTACGATACTTCCCAATCCGGAGCTGTCGAGCTGGGGCACCTCTCTCAGGTCAATTACGATCCGTTTGTGTCCCGGAATCTTCTCACGCACTGCTTCCTTCAGAGCCGGTGTGTTCTCAAACGTCAATTTGCCATGGCATTCGGCTACCAGTGTGTCCTCTATCTCATGGCAGTCGACGCGGAATCCGCGGGTAGTACTGCTTGGTCGAACCTCCGCCATAGGACCTCCCCATCTTGCATTGGGCCCCCTCCCCTCCTTCTATCGCACTTAGGCAACAATTGCCACACATTCGCGTTTCTGACCCAGAATTTAGGGTAGACTTCACCCATGCAACGCAAGATTTTCTGGATGACTTTTGCCCTTCTCGGCCTTGGAGCTGACTTTCTCCTCCCCTTCTGGTGGGCTCTCGGTATGACCATCCCCATCCTTGCTTTTAGCTGGTGGTTTGCTTTCCGCACGGATTGGTTCTCGTAATTCACCGCGTGTTCCGATGATTTTCATCGTGCCCCTCACCCACGGAAATTCGCTCCACGCTAGAGATTGATCTCAGACCGTTCGGAAAAAGAAATGCCACACCGCGTCGACTCCAGCGTGCACCAGCGCGGACGCGAAGATCGATCCGGTTTTCTGCCACGTCCATCCATAAAATAATCCCGCGATGCTCGCGAGAATTACGTATCGCCAGTTGGGAAAACCCAGGTTGGTGATATGGGAGAAGCCGAAGAGTACGGACGCCGTCCACCAACCCGCCAAGTCACTTTTCGAAGCCCGCGCAAGGAAGTTTTGTAGCAATCCGCGAAAAAGCAGCTCTTCGGGCCATGCCGTGAACATCAAAATCGTGAGTGAGAGCGCCCCGTAAGTGCTCCATTTGTGCCACTGCGGCGCAAATGCAATAAAGTGCATCGAGACTCCTAATGGAATGGCAAGGCATGCGAACACCAGGAAGCTCCCAACCACATGGAGGGTCCAGCGATTGCCCCACGCTATCGAATATCCGACGCCCTTTGTCCGCCTCACGAGCAGGAACGAAGCCACGGCGGCGTTGACCGCAACCAACACCGTCAGTACATAGGCCAGGTGCCCGCCTGGGTACGCCCACAGCCAATGCGATGGGCCAAACTTCACAGCCACCCAAATTCCCAGAAGCGTCAAAAGGTCTTGCCAAGCCCCCGGCGCTGCTTCCCCTGCCCATACCGCCATACCCAGCGGCACAAAGATCAGTCCCGCGATCGTCGCAGCCTTAGCTAAAGCGAAGGTGCCCGTTCCCAGCAGATACACGAGATAGAACAGAAACGCGCACGCACCGAGGAACAATCCACTGCCCGGGCCAAGCTTTGCTGCGATTCCTTCCGCGACACCGCGAGCGGCGAGCAGCAATGTCACCAAAAGCAGAAACGCAAACGTAGTCAACGTCGCTGCGAGCTGCCGTCCTCCATATCCTTGCCACGAAGCATAGAGTCCGCCGCCAAGACAGAAGAGTGCCCAGAATCCCACTATCCCCCATGCTCCGACTTGTCTCATCCCGCTCGCCTCGTATCCATCTTTACACATTCAGACGGGCGCTGTAGGAATGTATGTTCGCAGGAACGTTACACTGGACCAAGAGCCTGACCCTTGAAACGCCTTTCTTACATCGACTGGATGCGTGGCCTGGCTTGCTTGCTCATGTTCCAGACCCACTGCTATGACTCATGGCTTCGTCCCGAGCTGCGGGAAACCCAGTTTTACAAGTGGTCTCAATTAGGTGGCACGCTTCCCGCTCCACTCTTCACATTCCTCGCGGGGATCTCCTTCGCTCTGGTCACCGAGAAGCTCCGGGCGAAGGGCATTTCCAGGAACCTGATTGCCCGCCAAACCATTCTTCGTGGAGCGGAGATATTCGGCATGGGGATTCTCTTCCGCATTCAGGAGTTCATCCTCGGCTACAAGTGGGCTCCATGGACCGATCTGCTGCGAGTAGACATTCTCAATATTCTGGGGCTCTCCATGATGCTCATGGGCGTGCTGTGCTGGCTCACATCGGCTCGGGCTGTCTCCACTGCTCGCTGGCGCTCCATGGTTGGAGCCTTCATCAGTGCTACAGCGATCGCCATGCTCACACCGCCCTTGTGGACCACGTGGCGGCCAAAGTTTCTTCCCTGGCCGATCGAGTCATACATCAACGGCGTGCACACATACCATGAACCGCAGCACTGGCTGTTTCCCGTTTTTCCCTGGTCAGCGTTTGCGTTTGCCGGGTTGGCCATTGGATTTCTCATGTTCGGAGGATTTGCTCGCCGTAAAGAGGCAGCGTTTTTCGGATTGATCGGCGTCGGCGGAATTGCTGCGATTCTCTTGTCGATGGTGTCGGACACGTCGCCGATACGGCTGTATGCCGTGTACGACTATTGGCACTCGAATCCGAATTTTCTCCTTCTGCGCTGCGGAGTGCTACTGATCATTCTGTCGCTGGTATACGCGTGGTGCCGATGGGGATTCGCGCAGCGAGGATTTAGTCCGGTGATTCAGTTGGGGCAGACGTCGCTGTTGGTGTATTGGGTGCACATCGAATTCGTGTACGGGCGATTTTCCATTTTGCCGAAGCGCGGCTGCTCGGTTCTGCAGGCGACGCTGGGCTTGCTCACGATTTTTCTGGCGATGCTCGCGTTGTCGCTGCTGCGGACGCGTCTTAAGAAGGGAAGCGTCAAGGCTTCACGCGCGCCGGCTCCGGCAGCGTCTGCGCCGGCAACTTAATGATAATTTCTCCGGGCTTGGCGAGGCCCAATTCCTCGCGGGCAATCTTGCGGATGGTCTGCGGGTCCGTCTTTAGATCCTTGACGTTCTGCTCAAGAGCGGCGTTTTCCTTATTTAGCCGCTCGAGTTGCGCGTTGACCTTCTGAATCTCCTGCTGCTTGCGGCGCATCACCAGGAACCCGTGCGGCCCAAAGATATCGTGGACCACAAGGACAACGACAAAAATCACAAGCATCTGTCGTCCGTACCGATGAATCAGTTTTCGGAACTGTTCTTCCACGCCGCTCTTCAACCGTCCTTCAGAATCCAGTCAGAGGCATCGCGCTTGAGCTTCTCTGTGGCCGCCGCGCTTTCCGTTTCCACATACAGCCGCACAATGGGTTCCGTGCCGCTCAAGCGGACGAGAATCCAAGAGCTGTCCTCGAATAGGAATTTTGCGCCATCGGTGCGATCGACGGATACAACTTTTCTGCCGAGTAGTGTCGAAGCGTCCACGGCCACTTTGTGGATGACGTTTGCCTTCTGTTCGTCGGTGAGGTGAAGATTTTCGCGGATGGGGTAAAACTCACGGCCCAGCTTTTTGAACATCGCGCGTATCTGTTCGCCGATGGAAGCGCCGCGAGCCGCCGTCATTTCGGCAACCAGCAGGCCGGCGAGGATGCCGTCTTTCTCCGGAACGTGGCCGCGGATGGTCAGACCGGCGCTTTCTTCGCCACCAAGCGCGATCTTGTCCTCGCGGATGAGTTGGCCGATGTACTTGAAGCCCACGGGCGTCTGATAAGCGGTCTGTCCATGCGATTTGGCGACGGCGTCCACCATTTGCGTGGAAGCCACACTGCGAGCCGCGGGCATTTTCCAGCCCCGAGTTTCCACTAGATAGTCGTAAACGAGGGCAAGAATCAGGTTGGGCTGAATCCACGTGCCGTCGCCATCGACGATACCGAAGCGGTCAGCGTCCCCATCGGTGGCCAGGCCGACCTTCGCGCCAAACTCCTTAATCGCTTTGCCAAGAGCCTTCAGATTTTCCTCGCTGACGTCGGGACCGCTGCCTTCAAACAGGCAATCGCGGTTGGTACGGATTGCATTCACGCGAATACCGTGATCGGCGAGCGCCTTGTCCAGATAACCGGCGCCGCAGCCGTGGAGCGCGTCCGTGACAATCGGAAGGTTGGCTTTCTTGATGACGTTGAACCGTACGAGTTCGTTAAGACGCTTCAGGTAGTCTTTGCGCAGGTTCACGGTCTCTCCCTGGCCCTCTTTGCCGTGCTTGTGTTCGTGATCCGGCTCTAAATACGGATTTATCCCGTGTGGCCCTAGGATCCTCGCGGCACGCGCCTCGATGTCTTTCGTGACCTCCGGCAACGCGGGACCGGCATCTGCGTCAGAGAATTTCAGTCCGTGATATTGCGCGGGACTATGGCTGGCCGTGAAATTGATGGCCCCATCGAGTTTGCGCCGCTGGATCTCATAAGCGATCGCTGGAGTGGGAGCAAAAGTCTCGCACAAGAGGGTTTTGATACCTTCCTCCTGCAGGATACGGACCGCAAGGGCAGAAAATTCTTCGGAATAGAAGCGCGTGTCGTAACCAACGAGAACTGTGGGGTGTGGGTTCCTGGTCTTGAGGTACTCGGAGATGGCGTGGATAGCGAGTCGCACGTTGGCAAAGGTGAAGTCCTCGGCCATGACACCGCGCCAACCACTGGTGCCGAACTTAATCGGAGAAGTAGTCATAGAGGCGATATTTTAGCGCTCAAGCAGCCATTGCAGCATTACGAATTGGCGACAGAAGCAAGCTGGCCCTGGGGAAGTGATTGTCGGCTGGTGGAAAGCTCTTTGCAGGCCCAGACTAGATTTGCGGCCTTCTTGCTGCCAGTGGTATCCTCGGACACGCCATTTGAAGACGCGAAGCATGGCAGCCTGGGTAATCGTGTTTGGAAGAGATAAGTTGATGGCTTGTAGTGCGGATTGGGTCATTTCTGTTTGCCCTTGCTGGAGAGTGCGAACTGATTCCCGTCGGGATCCTTAAAGACGGCGATCGATCCCCAGGGCTCACTCTTCGGTTCCTGCGTAAAGGTCACGCCTCTGGACTTCAGGGCTTTGGCGGTAGCGAACACATCGTCGCACCAAAAGGAGATGGATTGGAATTCGCCAATGCGCTTTTCGTGGCCCTCTGGGGTGAACAGGGCAAGCCCGGTGTCTGCCCCCGGAATAAGGAGTTCAATCCATCGCTGCGTGTCGGTGAACGGTTGGTCGGTGACTACCTTTAGTCCGAGTGCCTCTGTGTAGAACTTCAACGAAACGTCCTGATTGCGAACAGGAATGCTCACAAACTTAATCCCGCGGATCATAGGTGTTCCTCCAGGAAATGCCCGGAGCATAGCGGGCGGAATCGGAGAGTGCAATCAGCCAGTCATTGCTATATTATCTGCTGGTATAGCAATGCTGACACTCGATGATTACGTCGTAGACGTGTTGATGCGAGACCTGGTCGGGCATGATCGGCGACCTGCCAGCTTTCTCGTCTATCTATGGCTCACCGCTGAACAAGCGCGCAGACGGGAAGCGGTTCAGGTGAGCTATCAGGAATTGGGAGAATCGATTGGAGTGTCGAAGAGTTCGGCCCAAGCTGGGGTGGGTTGGCTGATCCGAAGGAAACTGCTCGTCGCGAGCAAGGACAATGCTACGGCCATCCCCCGTTATACAGTGCGGAGCCCATGGAGGGATGCCGCACGCCGCATCAGTCCGCACCGCAGTAAGTGATCGCTGGCGGCGAAGATTCTGAGTCGTTCTTTGTTGACTTCACCTGATTGGGAACCTACCATGCCAGCCGAGGGGGGAAGGAGGAGCGGTCCTTCCCCGTGACCACTGACGGAACAGCTCAAGATTCCTCCATCGGCCAGACCTTCGGCCACTACCGCATCGCAGAAAGACTTGCCCGTGGAGCCACTGGCTCAGCAACGGTCTCGCCCTGGCGGAAAACGGAATGCCGCAACCCCTCAATTCAGTGACCACGATTGAGTGGATCGGCCTGAGGGGAAGGCATGGGAAGACCTCATGCTACCGCAGCGAGGAAGGAGAGTGACGACAATGACAAACCGAGAATTCTTCATTGAATGCTGGGAACAAGAAGCTCCGGCTTTTGTAAAGGTGATGAAGGCCGTGCCTGCCGATAAGCTTGACTACCGGCCGCATCCACGCTCGCGCTCCGCCGCTGAGCTCGTATGGGTGCAGGTGCTGGAGAAGCACTGCTGGTTCGAACTCCTGGACAACGGAAAGATCACCTGGAAAGTGCCACCGCCGCCGGTGGGCCTCGAGGAGATGATCGCGGACTATCAGAAGACCCACGCTGAATTGGCCCTGCGCCTCAGGCAAGTGGACGAAAAGGCTTGGAACAAGCAGATGACTCAGTTTCTGCTCAACGATCGCGTGGTCTTTGAGACGGTCATGGGTCACATGTTTTGGACAGGTCTGTTCGATGCCATTCATCATCGCGGTCAATTGAGTGTATATCTCCGTCCCATGGGCAGTAAGGTGCCGGCCATTTACACCGCGAGTGCTGACGATCCCGGCCTGGGCCACGTGCTTCCTATCGGGCGACTCGACTAGCGCGCTTGCCGCGACTTTGGTTGACTTGCCATACCACGCGGCCTAACATCCATGGCAAGGTGGTTTCCCTCCGTGATTGGCAGGAGACTCGGGCGCTATTGCATCCTGGAAAAAATCGGCGCGGGTGGGATGGGTGAGGTCTATCGCGCCCACGATGAACAGCTCAATCGTGTCGTCGCACTCAAGATTCTCCTTCCGAAGGACTTCTCTGACGAAATAGCCCGCACAAGGCTGCTGCGGGAAGCGCAGGCGGCGGCAAGACTGAATCATCCGCACATTTGCACAATTCACGAAGTGGGCCAAGCCGACGGGATTCCCTACATCGCGATGGAGTATATCGAGGGCCGCCCGCTGAGCGGGGTGATTGCTGAAAAGCGGCTACCACAAGAACTGGCGTTGCGATACGGCGTGCAGTTGGCCGATGCCCTGGAACACGCGCATGCGCATGGAGTGGTGCACCGGGACCTAAAAAGTGCCAACGTCATCGTTACACCGGATGCCCGGGTCAAGGTGCTCGATTTCGGTTTGGCCAAATGGTTGCGCGAGGGGGAGATGGAGGAGGTAACACGCTCCCAAGCCACCTTGACGCAGCCGGGCGCCGTGTTGGGCACGCTAGGCTACATGGCGCCAGAGCAACTGCGCAGAGAAGTTGCCGATGCGCGCAGCGATATCTGGGCGCTAGGCATCGTGCTCTATGAGATGGCCGCGGGCAAGCGTCCCTTCCAGGGGCAGACGGTATACGAGGTGTGCTCGGCCATTCTGAGCCGGCAACCCAAGCCGCCGCAGACGGATGTGCCGGCTCCCCTTTGGACGGTGATTGAGCAGTGTCTCCAGAAAGAGCCGGGTAAACGCTACCAGCATGCGGGCGACGTGCGAGCTGCGCTGGCAGCCATTCAGTCCATGGGAACCGCAGCTCAACTTCTGCCCGGCGCGACAATTCCACGACGAAAGCGCGTCGCAGGCCGCAAGCGCATCCGGGCGCTGGCGGTCCTGCCACTCGCTAACCTCGCTCATGATTCCGAGCAAGAGTATTTTGTGGACGGGATGACCGAGGCACTGATTGCGGACTTGGCGAAGATCCAGGCTTTGCGCGTCATTTCGCGTACATCAGTGATGCGCTACAAGTCGACGGACAAGTCCCTCCCTGAGATTGCCGGAGAACTGAACGTTGATGCCGTGGTGGAAGGGTCAGTATTGCGGGTTGGGCCACGCGTGCGTATCAACGCTCAGCTAATTCACGCTGCGACGGATACACACCTGTGGGCAGAGAGTTACGAGCGCGATTTGCAGGACGTACTGTGCTTGCAAAGTGAGGTCGCGCGGGCCATTGCCAGGGAGATTCGCGTAGCTATAACTCCCGAGGAGAGGCGGCGCCTGGCCAGCGCCCTTCGGGTCAATCCGGAAGCGCATGAAGCCTATCTGAAAGGCCGGTTCCATTGGCACAAACTTTCGCCGGAGCACCTTGAAACCGCCCTCGGTTATTTCCAGCTCGCCTTGGAGAAAGAGGCGAACTATGCACTGGCTTATGTGGGGATCGCGTATGTTTGGCTTTCCCGTGCGGACACCGGAGTCGTACCACCCTGTGAGGTAATTGATAAAGTGAAGGCGGCGGCGCTGAAGGCTGTTGAACTGAATGACAAGCTCTCGGAGGTTCACGAACTATTGGCGGCCGTCAAGTATATCTGCGAGTGGGACTGGCCTGGAGCTGAGAAGGAGTTTCGAATTGCAATTCGGCTCAACCCCAACTCGGCGGAGACGCGGCTTTTTTACTCTCACTTTCTACTCGTGACAGGCCGTGAGCGGGAATGGAAGCCCGAGATTGAACGCGCTCTGGAACTGGACCCGTTGAATTTCTTTATCCAGTGCTTTTTTGGCTGGCATCTTGTGTACTTACGCCGGCATGATGAGGCTATCGAGCACCTCCAAAAGGTGCTCCGGATGGAACCGAATTTTCCCGCTGCGCATCAAGGACTTTGGGGTGCCTTTTACCAGAAGGGAATGCATGAGGAGGCTCTGGACGAGGCAAAGAATTTCTTCACCCTGCTAGGCGACCATGAAATTGCGGAGGCGCTGGAGCNCGGAGGCGCTGGAGCCTGGTCGCGCCACAGGTGGCTACTTTGAGGCCATGCGCCACGCGGCTCGGATACTGGCGGCCCGCGCCGAGCACACCTACATTCCAGCTCTGCGGATTGCGCGATTGTATGCCCATGCCGGATGCAAAGATTATGCGCTGCAATGGTTGGAGAGGGCCTGCGAACAGCATGAAACCCCTCTGGTCCATCTCGGCGTAGGTTGGGATTGGGACAGCTTAGGGGACGAGCCGCGCTTCCTAGACGTCCTGCGTCGCATCAATTACCCGCGTTGAGGCCACGGGAATAGAACTCCACAAGCGCTTTACGCTTAAGATTGTCGAAGAAAAAATCTCATCCGCAGCAGTGAGCTAAACAGAA